>JGI2924J29684_1078044_pt1 | contig 29006 bp, 22 predicted proteins | sample BenlonsequencITS_FD_29684 | JGI IMG/M metagenome (IMG submission 29684)
GGCATCCAGGCCGGGCGCTGTTGAATCCCAGTACATGGACCAGTTCCCGTACAAAGCGCCGGACGGCCAGGCGCAGCAATCCATACCGTAACGAGAGGGCAGTGGACGCCACAGTGGCGGGTAGTGCCGTGCGCTCTCGTTCTGAAGAACTTCATGCGTTGAACCCCATGACCAGGGTGAGACGTCTAATTACAGTGAACCGGCTTCCAAGACTCCCCCTCCGGCCCGCTGTAAGCGGCTTCCAACTGAAGCCGTAACAAAATTTAAGGAGAACCATGCGCTCCGATCTGATCTTTGGCGCTCTAACCCACGTCCAGAACCGTTACCAGCTTTGTCAGCTTGCCAGCAAGGCAACCCGCAAGCTCCACAAGCCCAACACCCGTCTGCAGGACACGACGAACGAAGTTCTGGAGCGCTTCCATGAGCAGGCGCCGTCCGATCTGAAGACTGGCCCTGAGCCGGCTGCAGTTCTGGAAACCATCGAGGAGCGCCGCGCGGCCTAACGGCCGTGCGGTGCACCCGCACCGCTCTTTTCAACGAAATAGGCATTTGCACGCCGCCGGTTTCGTAGTAGTGTCTGTAGCATCACCACACCCAAGTTGAGAGTGCCGCACTGCCGTTTGCACGACTGCTTTGATTTGCAGCAAAACAACCGCACCAGCCCGCAACACCCTCCGCACTGAAATCCCTTCCCAGTCTCACCCGCTCCTATCAAGACGGACGCACGTACACAGGTATCCATGACCATCTCAGAACTTAAAGAAAAGAGCATTGCCGAACTCGGAAAGCTCGCACGCGGCCTTGAGATCCAAGGCACAAGCGCCCTGCGTAAGCAGGACCTGATCTTCAAGATCCTTCAGGCCCAGAGCGAAAAAGAGGGCCACATCTTCGCGGAAGGTGTCCTTGAGATCCTGCCCGACGGGTACGGCTTCCTTCGCTCGCCCGACTATAACTACCTGCCCGGTCCGGATGATATTTACGTTTCGCCTTCGCAGATCCGCAAGTTCGACCTGAAGACCGGCGACACGATCAGCGGCAACGTGCGCCCGCCGCACGAGGGTGAGAAGTACTTCGCGCTGGTCAAGATCGAAGCGATCAACTTTGAATCGCCCGAAGAGACGCGCAACAAGATTCTGTTCGACAACCTAACGCCGCTGTACGCCGAAGAGCGCGTGAAGATGGAGACGGTCCGCGACAACATCTCCGGCCGCGTGATGGACCTGTTGACGCCCGTGGGCAAGGGCCAGCGTGGCCTGATCGTTGCACCGCCGCGTACCGGTAAGACGGTTCTGCTGCAGTCGATTGCGAACTCGATCACGACGAACCATCCTGAGGTTGTGCTGATCGTCCTGCTGATCGATGAGCGTCCGGAAGAAGTCACGGACATGCAGCGCTCGGTAAAGGGCGAGGTCATCTCCTCGACCTTCGACGAGCCGGCAGCACGTCACGTACAGGTGGCCGAGATGGTCATCGAAAAGGCCAAGCGCCTGGTCGAGCACAAGCGCGATGTTGTGATCCTGCTGGATTCGATCACCCGTTTGGCACGTGCCTACAACACGATCGTGCCGCCTTCGGGCAAGGTGCTCTCCGGCGGTGTGGACTCGAACGCGCTACAGCGCCCCAAGCGCTTCTTCGGCGCGGCCCGCAACATTGAAGAGGGCGGTTCGCTCACGATCATGGCGACGGCTCTTGTCGATACCGGATCGCGTATGGACGAAGTCATCTTCGAAGAGTTCAAGGGTACGGGCAACATGGAAGTCATCCTGGACCGCAAGCTGGTCGACAAGCGCGTCTTCCCGGCGATCGACATCCAGCGCAGCGGTACGCGTAAGGAAGAGTTGCTGATCCCGAAGGAAGACCTGCAGCGTACGTGGATTCTGCGCAAGGTGTTGAATCCGCTGTCGCCGGTCGAGGCTATGGAACTGTTGACGGACAAGCTGAGCAAGACCCGCAACAACCAGGAGTTCCTGCACAACATGAGTTCGCTGTAGTTCGAAGCAAGTCGTTAGTGAGGCGGAGGGATCTGCTTTTCGTCCGAGCCAGGCAAACCAGCCGGCATGGGCGAGAAGCAGATCCCTCCGCTGCGTTTGCGCGCTCTATCGTCGTCCGCCGCGCTTCGGTTGCGGCGCAGGGAGTGGGATGCGCGCGCTTTGTACGGGGGAGTTGAGCACCATGCTGGTATTGGTGGCGACGTAGGGCATGAGCGCGTCGATCACTGTCTCCAGGTGGTTCATGTCGCGCACGACCACCTGGACCAGGAAGCTCTCATTGCCGGTGACGCGATGGCATTCGACGACCTCGGGGATCGACCGCGCGAGGCGTGCGAAGTTCGACAGGCGATCGCCAGCGACGGTGATCTTCACGAACGCACGCACTGCGAGTCCGAGCTTTGCCGGGTCGATCTCGGTGCGGTAACGAAGGATCACTCCGGACGTCTCCAGCCGGCGTACGCGCTCCATCACTGCGGGTTTGGAGAGATGGACGCGGCGCGCCAGTTCTGCGAAGGAGATGCGTGCGTTGTCCTGCAACTCTTCAATGAGGGCGTGATCGATGGCATCAAGCAGGGCAGGCGCCGGCGTGAGCGGCGGCACGTGCGATGCCTCTGCGGCTTTCGCGATCTTCTTTGCAGCGGTTTTTGGCCTAACATTCGTCGGCATAAGACGCATCCTACCTTACAAACATTATGGATCGAAAGCACGGGAATCTTTAGCATTCTCGTATGCCCCTAGAGCTTCTGCAGCCTGTCACTCTTCCAGAGACCACGCGTCACCGTTTCACCGCACTTCGGGAGTTGGTGGGCAACACGCCGATGCTCTGCATCGACTACCGGTATCGCGGACGCACGGGCGCTGTCTGCGCGAAGGCCGAGCACCTGAATTTGAGCGGCTCGATCAAGGACCGCATGGCGCTTCACATTCTGGAGCGCGCGTATGAGGATGGGTCGCTGCGCCCGGGCGATCGCATTGCGGAAGCGACCAGCGGAAACACGGGGATTGCGTTTGCGGCACTGGGTGGTGCGCTCGGACATAAGGTCGTCATCTACATGCCGGACTGGATGAGCCGGGAGCGGATGGATCTGATCCGCAGCTATGGCGCAGAGGTTGTGAGCATCAGCAAGGACCAGGGTGGCTTTCTGGGCAGCATCGACTGCTGCCGCAGGCTGGCCCTGGAGCAGAACGCTGTTTTCCTTCCACGGCAGTTTGAGAATGAAGCGAATGTGGAGGCACACGCGCTCGGCACCGGGCCAGAGATCATTGCGCAGCTTCGCCATGCAGGCCTGATCCCGGATGCGTTTGTTGCTGGTGTGGGAACGGGGGGGACGATCATGGGCGTTTCGCAGTCGCTGCGCCGTGCGTGGCCTGGCCTGACCTGTCATCCGGTTGAGCCGGCGGAGTCGCCTACGCTGACGACCGGCTATAAGGTGGGGTCTCATCGCATCCAGGGCATCAGCGATGAGTTCATTCCGGAGATCGTCCAGTTGCGCGAGGTGGATGAGGTGATCGCCATCCACGATGGCGACTCCATCCTGATGGCGCAGTTGCTGGCGCGAACGCTCGGGCTTGCCGTAGGGATTTCGTCGGGCTGCAATTTTCTTGCTGCGGTGACAGCGGCGATGCGCTTCGAAGGCAAGACCACGGTTGCTACTGTGTTTTGCGATGACAACAAGAAGTATTTGAGTACGGGGCTGCTTCGTGAAGAGCCGGTGCGCGAGGACTACATGACGCCCGAGGTTGAATTGCTGGATCTCCGCGTGGTTCCACGATGCGCTCTGAACGCGTGAGAGCGGCGGGCCGCTGACACGGCGGGAAGACAACAGCCGCGCGGGGCGCAGCGTCCAAACGGTTGGACTCAAGAGATTCTGAAGAGCTACTTTTCTCCGTGCTAACGGGGTATTCCGTGGTCCTTCGGCGTAATGTATCGTGGGGCGACGCGGTCGGGAACTGTGGTTCGACTGTCGTGTTCCTGCTGCATTTGCAGTGGATCCCGAGACGCCGTCACAGACCAGGAGATTGCAGAGCAGTATGCCCGACAAGCAGGAGACGCGCCGCATTACGATCAAGGAACTGCTGCGGCCTCACCGTCGGGCGCTGATGCTGGGGCTGGTTGCGATTGCCGGTGAGAGTATCGCGGATGTGGCGGCGCCGTGGCCGTTGAAGATCGTGCTCGACAATGTGATTGCGCACAAGGAATCTCACGGCTGGCTCTTCAAGTTCATCAAACGCACGGCCGGCACGGAGCCGCACCAGATCCTGATGTTCGCCTGCATTGCGGTTGTTGCGATCGCGATTGTGGACGCGTTCTGCTCGTACTGGGAGAAGTACACGACGACGAGCGTGGGGCAGTGGGTGACGCATGATCTGCGCCGGACGCTCTACGCGCAGGTGCAGCGGCTGTCGCTTTCGTACCATGACACCAGCCAGACGGGCGACCTGATCAGCCGCGTGACGACGGATATTGATTCGATTCAGAGCTTCATTGTGTCGGGGTTGCTGAGCATCCTGGTCGACATCGCCACCATTGTCGGCATGATCGGCGTTTTGTTCTACCTGAGCTGGCAACTGACACTGATTGCGCTGGCTGTCGTGCCTATCCTGTTCGCGATCGTGTACACGTACACGCGCAAGGTGAAGAAGGCTTCGCGTGCGGTGCGGAAGCAGGAGGGCAAGATGATCTCCGTGGTGCAGGAGGTCCTTGGCTCCATCCGCGTGGTGAAGGCGTTCTCGCGCGAGCAGTATGAGATCGACCGGCTTGAGGGCGAGAGCCTGGAGACAGTTGAGGCTTCACTGAAGGCGCGTACGCTGAAGGCGAAGCTGGTACCGATTGTGAACATCGTCACGGCACTGGGTACCTGCGGTGTGCTGTACTTCGGCGGTCGGCTGGCTCTGGATTCGAATATGACCGGCGGCAAGATCTACATCTTTATTGCGTACATCGCGGGTATGTACAAGCCGATGCAGGACATCAGCAAGATCATGGATTCGTACTCGAAGGCCGACATCGGCTACGAACGCATCCAGGAGATCATTGGCAATCAGGACGAGATGCGTGACGCCGCTGGCGCCAAGAATCTGCGCATCACCGAAGGTCGCATCGAACTGGACAATGTGAGCTTCAGCTACAACAGCGATCGCGAGATCCTGCACGATGTGACGATGCGCGTGGAGCCCTGCTCCACGGTTGCGATCGTGGGGCCGACTGGTTCCGGCAAGACGACGTTGATCAACTTGATTGCACGTTTCTACGAGCCGCAGTCGGGAACTGTGCGGATCGATGGACAGGACGTCAGCAAGGTAAAGCAGAAGTCACTGCGTGAGCAGTTGAGCTTTGTGCTGCAGGATACGGTGCTGTTCAGCGGGTCGATCTGGGAGAACATTGCGTATGGGCGGCCGGAGGCGACGCACGCCGAGATTGTGCAGGCCGCGAAGGACGCGAATGCGGATGAGTTTATCGACTGCCTGCCGCAGAAGTACGATACAGTCGTGGGCGAGCGGGGCATCCTGCTGTCGGGTGGCCAGCGGCAACGCATCGCGATTGCGCGTGCCATGGTGCGGAACAGCCCGATCCTGATCCTGGATGAGCCGACCTCGGCGCTTGATGCGAACAGCGAGCACCTGGTGTTCGAGGCGCTCGATCGATTGATGGAAGGGAAGACGGCGATCGTGATCGCTCACCGGCTATCGACGGTGCGGAATGCGAACTGCATCTATGTGCTGCAGGATGGGCGTGTCGTGGAGAATGGCACGCATGACGAGTTGATCCATGCCGGCGGTTTATACCAGGAATTGAACGAGACACAAGCCCATGCGGATGAAGAGAAGTCTGCTTTGCTGGCTTAGGCGTCCGTTCGGACAGTTGCCAGGAAGAAGGCCCGGATGCATCAGCAACCGGGCCTTCGTTTCTGCTGACAGCGCTGACTAAAGCTTCTTCAGCTCTGCGATGCGTGACTCGACGACGGTTACGTATTGGGTGACGACTTCGTCGGGAAAGCCGCCTGCACGGAAGGCATCGGTCAACTGCCTGTGACTGAGCTGGGCGAGCATGCCGCCGATCCATCGGGCGTCCTCGCGTGGTACCTCGCGGCCGATCCAGTCGAGATTGGCCCGCATGGCGAAAGACTTGGCCGTGACGCCCGCCGTGGCGAAGAGCATGCCGGTGGGACGCCTGGGAGTGCCGAAGTCCACGGTGGCTGTCGTCAGGCGGGTCACGAACTTCGAGTCTTTGAAGCTGTCGATATTTCCCTTGGAGCTTGCCTTGGTCCATCCGATGCCGTTGGAGCCGAAGCTTGCACCGACGTCGCTGACGAGGAAGAGTTGCTGGCCGCTCTTCTTATCGGTGTAGACGGCGTTGTTCTCGTCCTTCAGGTCCCAGTTGTTCATGACGGCCATCATGACGCGCAGGCCGTTGAACTCACGCTTGCCGTAGAAGGGGTTGGTCTTCCACTCCCAGATGCCAATCTTCTTCTGGCCCGCGGGTTTGCGTGCGAAGCGGACGTCCTGCAGTTGGCCGGCCTTCCATTCCTTCGGGCCCCGCTTCACCTTTACGTTACTGACGGTTGCTGACGGCAAGAAGTAGTCGTCATTGACGAAGTAGCCCATGGCCCACAGAAGGCGCGAGGCGACGACCTCTGGCCGTGCTTCTTCGCCAGCTTTCACGCGCCACTTCTTATCGCCGGCGTCGCGCACATCCATCTTGGGATTGGTGCCGCCCATGTCCTCTGATTCGAAGACGAATGGAGGGCGGGGCTGCTTGTCCCTGCCGCCCTGACCGTTGAGCAGGTCCAGCCTGGCGATGTCTTTTGGCTGGTGCCACAGGACGGGGTTGCGGATCTGCGCCCACAGCGCGGCGTTGCTGCGAACGTCGCGGTCATTGTCATCTTCTTTGGCCTTGGACTTCTTGTCGTCGTCCTGAACGTAAGCGGCGTGGGCGGCGGCAGGGGACGCAAAGCTTTGAAAGGATGCTGCGGCAAGCGTGCAGATCACTGCAAAGTGCGAAAGCCGTGTGAAACGCAACATGTTGTCTCCGAACGTGGTCTGTACGAGATAAGAAGCAATTCCCGCGAAGTGCGATGCGCGACGCACGGAAAACATCTTCCACTAGCGGTTCTGCATCCTCATGAAGTACGACGCTGTGCCAGTACAGCAGGAGACCAAGATACAAGTGAAGCTGATGGTACAGCCGGATGACGGCATCGAGCCCCTGTTGAACGCGCTGCGCAGCGCGAAGACGAGCATTCTGATTCTGATCTTTCGGTATGACCGTAGCGAGATCGAACGGGCTCTCGTAGAAGCCGTGCAGCGCGGCGTTACGGTGCAGGCGCTGATCGCGTTTACCAATCGCGGCGAAGAGAAGAACCTTCGCAAGCTGGAGATGCGTCTGCTGGAGCGCGGCATTACCGTGACGCGTACGGCGGACGACCTGGTGCGTTACCACGGCAAGATGTTCATCATCGACCGCAAGGAACTGTTCCTGCTGGCGTTCAACTACACGCACCTGGACATTACGCTGAGCCGGTCGTTTGGCGCTCGGATTACGACACCCGCGATCGTGGCGGAGGCGGTGAAGCTGTTCGAGTGCGACTCGCACCGGACGCCGTTTGTGTCGAGCGTGCATGAGCTGGTCGTCAGCCCGATTAACGCGCGCAAGGAGCTGACGGAGTTCATCAAGGGCGCCAAGAAGCAGCTGCTGCTGTACGAGATGAAGATCAGCGATCCAGACTTTGTGAAGTTGCTGCGGGAGAAGGTCGCGGATGGCGTGGATGTGCGGATCATCGGTCGCGCTTCACCCCGGGCGAATATTCTGCCGCTGCGGACGATGGGGATGCGTCTGCACGTGCGCGCGATCCTTCGTGATGGGAAGGCCGCATTTCTGGGCAGCCAGAGTCTGCGTAAGCTCGAGCTGGAGGCGCGCCGAGAGATTGGCGTGATCTTCCAGGATGCAGCGGCGGTGAAGAAGATGATCAACATCTTCGAAGGCGACTGGCAGGGGGCTCAGCCGGCGGTGCAGGACTCCATGGAAACGGCGATGGATATCCCGGTGCGGCGTGTGGCGAAGATCGTTGCGAAGCACATCAACGTGAAGCCGGTGGTGGAGCAGGTGCTGGAGCGCGTCTTCGAGCGCCGCACGAGTGACGTGGCGTTTGAACCGGGTGAGGTCGCACAGACAGTGCGTGATGCCTTCCGCGAAGAGATCCACGATGCCGTGTTGCTGGCGCTACGGGACATGGCGGCGCAGGCCGCGCAGCTGCAGGTGCAGCGAAAAGATTAGTTCGTGAGGAAGGTTTGCAATAGAGAAGGGCATGGCTTGCGCCATGCCCTTTCTGATGTCGATGTGACTCGGTTAGCGAGTCGGCTGGCCGGTGGGACGTGGCGAGCTGTCGTGCGTACGCGGTGAGCTGTCATGCGTGTGTGGGGAGCGATCATGCTCCTGTGCGAATGCGGCTATTGGAAGCGTCAGTGCAAGCAAAAGTGCAGCGTTACGAAGAACCATAAGTGTCACCCTGTTGGGACAGTCGTCGAGCGGTCGCGACTGGTGCCCACGGCTTTAGGGAAGAGCTTCGCGCCGGCTCCGTTCATCGCCCGGCGTGTTTGGCCTTGTGCCATGTTCAGTGCGGATCGCAGGTTCTCGAGTGACCCGCATTTCCTTGCCGAACACCTAACTAGACGCGCTTTGGTGGCGCGCGGATTCAGGAATTGCGTCGCGTGTTGCTTGTGTTGAGGCGCAAGAATGCGACATTCTTCTGACCCGAAGGTGGTGGTTGGATTCTGGCTCATTGCTTCGCAAAAGGCAGGGCCCACGCCTCAGGATTGAGACGTGGGCCTTGTTGGTTCGAAACGAAGCTTAGTCCATGGAGCGCGCGCGCTCGAAGGGTTTCTGCAGAAGTGCACGCGCTTCGTTGATGGCGCCCTGTGTGTTGTCGTTGGTCTGCACGGCGAGTCGGTATTCCTGCACGGCACGATCGCGCTGGCCGGTCAGGTCGAAGATCTTGCCGAGGCCGATGTGGCTCCAGACCTGCGTCCAGCGCGGTTCGCCGTCGCCTCGCAGCGAGTCGCGGTAGCTGTTGGCGGACGACTGGTAGTTACGTTGCGTAAAGAAGATCTCTGCGATGCGGTAGTTTGCGAGCGCTGAGTTCTTGTTGCTGTCGAGCGCCTTCTGGTACTCGGCCAGTGCACCGATGAGGTCGCCCTGGGCTACGAGTTGCTGACCCTTGAGGACGGCGACGCGGACGGCGAGATCCGGCGTGCTTTTGAGCACCCAGTTGTCGGGATCGATGACGATGCGGCGGGGACGGCCGAAGGTCTCGATGGTGTACGCGGAGTCCGTACCGGTCACGTCGATCTTGCGGGTTTCGGTCTTACCGTCGGTCTCGATGCGCAGGTCGATGGGCATGCGGAAGAGGTCGAGGTCCTGCGAGACAGAGCCGATGGTGCGGAAGCCTTTGTTGGACCCGAGACGGTAGATGGTGAACTTGTCCTGGAAGGACGGTGCGCCGGTGCCATCGATCCACTGCGCGAAGAAGGGTCTCAGGTTGACGCCTTCGCCGCCCTGCGCCTTCGCGACCACTTCCAGATCAGCGGAGCGGACGGGCTTGTCGGTGTACTGCGAGAGCAGGCCCTTCAGGAAGGCGAGGAATTTGTCGTCGCCAAGCTGGTAACGGAGCATGTGGAAGACCATGGCACCCTTCTCAAGCGTCATGGACTGGAACTGTGGCGAGAATGGGTCGACGCGAGCGAGGGTCGAGAGCGGTGCCGTGTCGTAGGCGAGCGCGCCTGCTTCGATATCGGGGATGGCGTTCTGGAGCGCGGTCTTGCCGCCGGTCTCTTCCAGGTTCATCAGTTCGGAGTAGCGGGCCATGCCGTTCGTGATCCACGCGTCGTTCAGTGTGGCAGGCGAGATCTCAGAGCCCCACCACTGGCGGCTGATGGTGTTGGCCAGCAGGCGATGGCTGTTCTTGTCGCCGATGCGATTGCCCGCAATGGCGGCAATCTCTGGTCCCCAGGATGCGGAGACGCTGTCGTCGGGCAGTTCGACGATCTGCAGCTTGCCGCTCTCGGGCTGGCCGAAGGTGTTGGTGAAGTACTCCTGCTGCTGCGCGGCTACGCCGGCGTAATCAGCAGCCGCGGCCTTGTGCGGCTCGGTGACGTAGATGGAGATCTGATTCGAGCCTGCGACCTTGCCTGCCGGTAGGAACTTGCCTGCGATCAGGGTTCCGGGGAAGCCGGGTTTGGACCATGCGAAGTCGAACTCGGTCTTGTTGCCAGCGACCGATTTCTTACCCGTGAAACCGCTGCTCACGGCGATCTCATCGCTGGGGACGGTGGCGTGCAGGTTCATCGTAAAGCGGTTGGTGTACAGGCCGACCATGGGGAACCAGCGGCCCGGGTAGAGCAGCATGGAGATGGGCGTGGCGAGCGCAGCGGTCTTGATGCCCTCAACCGGGCTTGTATCTGCTTCTTTCAGGATGCCGGCGTAAGTGAATGTAAAGGTGGAGGTTGTTCCGGTTGGGATAGCGACGGGAAGCGACACCGTAACGGTCGAGCGTCTGGCGTCACGGTCGCTGTCGAGCGGCTTGCCGTCCGGCCCGGTGATCTTGGTGATGCGGAGGCCGTTGTTCAGTTCGAAGGTGGCCGACATGAGGTCCTGAACCGCTGTGAAGGTGACGGCGGCGGTCGCTGTCAGGCGCTGAGCGACGGGATCAAGCTGTGCGTCGATGGTGTAGCCGGTCACCTGCAGCGGCTGGCGCGTGCCGCTGGTCTGGGCGGCGGCGGAGATAGAGAGAGCGGCGGCGCTGGTGGCGACTACAAACTTGCGGATCGCAAACATGCTGGCGAGGGTCCTTCATTCGAGCTGAGGCAAGGGTAGCCCAATTATGGGCTGTCCTTTATTTAGACGCAGATGCAGGCGCGGCGGATGAGGTGGTCAGGGGCGGCGGTTCAAGAGCTTCCAGTACGGCGTCGCGCAGGCTTTCGATGCCGGTGCGGTGGTTGGGGGATTGGAGCTTGTGACGGACTTCAGCGAGGGCTGCGATCTGAGCCGCACGCTCGGGTGAATCTTCGAGGAGGGGTCTCAGGGCCGCGGCGGCGGCTTCTCCGGTGAAGTGTTCCTGGAGGAGCTCGGGGACGATCCGCCTGCCGGCGACGAGGTTCACCATGCCGATGGGAAGATTGCCGTGCGCGTCCTCCTCCGCCGGAATTTCGACGGGGTATCGGACCAGGCGCTTCGCTGCCTTAAACGTAAGGTCCGAGACTCGATAGACGAGGAGGAACGGGATGCCGATGACCGCTGCCTGCACTGTCGCCGTGCCGCTGGCTACGACGGCTGCGCGGCTGTGCAGCAAGGCGGCGCGGGCGTCGGACACCAGCTTGACTCTGGATGCCTGCGTGGCGGTCCTCATCGCATCGCGACGTGCGTCGCTGACGGTGGGTGCGACGGGGAGAAGGTACTGATAGTCCTGCTCGATGAGTGCGGTTGCGCGCACCATCTCTGGCAGGTTTGCGTCGATCTCACCGCCACGGCTGCCGGGCAGGAGAGCGACCCACTGCTTTGCAGGATCGAGGCTGTGATCCTTCGCGTATTGCTCGCGAGAGATCGTCGGGAGCGGCTGTTCCGCCAGCGGATGTCCGACGAATTCGGCCGTGACGCCGCGGTTGGCATAGAAGGTCTCTTCGAAGGGAAAGATGGTCAGCATCTTCCAGATGCGTTGCTGCACCCAGCGCAGACGACTACGCTTCCAGGCCCAGAGTTGCGGGCTGACGAACCAGATGACGGGTACACCGAGCCTCTTGAGGTGTTTGGCGAGACGGAAGTTGACATCGGGGAAGTCGATGAGCACGGCGACGTCTGGCCGGTTCCTCTTGATGGATTGGACGAGCCGGAGGTAGCTGCCGAGGATGCGCGGGATGTGTTGCAGTATCTCGGTGATGCCCATGACGGCGACGTCTTCTGCGCGGACGACTCGTTGCTGGCCTTCGGCTTCCATGGCGGCTCCGCCCAGTCCGATGAAACGGGCCTGTGGCAGGACGGCTTTTACGGCAGCGATGAGTTGTGCGCCGTAGTGGTCGCCGCTGGCCTCGCCGGCCGAGAGGAAGATGAGTGGGGTCTGCAGCACGTCCCGACAAGTGTATCCGTCGCGGTAGGTGGGCGATGTTGCTGCGGAGCTCGTTATGTCGGATACGCAGAATTGCGACACGGAACGCATTGTGCGAGGCTGCGAGAAACATCCGAAAAAGCCGTGGGTTGAAGTGGCTGTCTGCACGGACTGACTTCGTGCACGGGAGACACCATGAATCGCTTCGTGCAACTGACCTTCGCTGCAACTCTGCCTTTGATCGCTGCTGTTGCAAGCATCGCGCCGCCATCCGCTGCGGCCCAGTCGTTTTCGATTGGCATCGCCATTCACACTGCGCCGCCCGCGCTGCCGGTCTACGTGCAGCCGCCGTGCCCGACGCCGGGCTACCTGTGGACGCCGGGATACTGGGCCTATGGTCCTGCGGGCTACTACTGGGTGCCGGGCGTGTGGGTTGCGCCGCCGCAGGTTGGCTATTTGTGGACGCCGGGTTACTGGGGCTTTGCAAGCGGTGCGTATGGCTGGCATCCCGGCTACTGGGGACCGCATGTCGGCTTCTATGGCGGCGTGAACTATGGCTTTGGCTATACGGGCGTGGGCTTTGGCGGCGGTGTGTGGGCGGGGAATACCTTCCGTTACAACACGGCTGTGATGAATGTGAATACGACGGTCATTCACAACACGTACGTCGACCGCACGGTGATTGTGAACAACAACATCAACCGTGTGAGCTTCAATGGACCTGGTGGGATCGCGGCGCGGCCGACGCCGCAGCAGATGGCCTTTGCCCATGAGCAGCATGTGGGTGCCACGGTAAATCAGCAGATGCACCAGACGAACTTTGCGCAGGATCGCGGCTCGCTTGCCAGCGTGAATGGTGGTCGGCCGCAGACGCTTGCGATGAACCAGGTGAATGGCCGCCGCTTCGACCAGCAGGGCCGCATTGCGCAGGGTGTCGCTTCCGGGCAGATGACCGCCGGTGAGACGAGAAACGTTGAGGGGCGCGAGGCGAACCTGAACAACACCATTCGGAATGACCGTGCAGCGAACGGCGGGAGCCTGACGCCGCAGGAGCAGCAGAACATCAACCAGCGCCAGAACAACATCAGCAACTCGATCTACAACGACAAGCACAATGCTGCCGTACAGAACCAGGGCAATAGTCTGGTGGGTGACCGCGAGGCGAATCAGCAGCAGCGAATTGCCAACGGCATCAACAGCGGCCAGATGACGGCGAGCGAGGCGGCACGAGCGGAGAGCCGTCAGCAGAACATCAACCAGCAGGTGAGGGCGGATCGTATGGCAAACGGCGGCCGGCTAAACGGACCTGAGCGGCAGCAGGTGAATCGCGAACAGAACGTCGCCAGCCACCAGATCCAGCGCGAGAACCACAATGGTCGTGAGGGTGTCCGTCGCCGGTAACGATCCGTGGTCGACAGCAAGAAGAAGCGGAGGCCGATGGGGCCTCCGCTTCTGTGTTGAATCGATGTTGCGTTAGTCGCCGGGCTGCAGGCGGAGTGGTTCTGCCGGAATGGGGATGACGGTGTCTTCCTGATCCTTGTACTGCAGGCGGTAGAGGCGCCAGTAGAGGCCGCGCTCCACGAGCAGTTCGTTATGCGTGCCGCTCTCGCGGAGCTGGCCCTTGTGCATGACCAGGATGGTGTCTGCGCGCTGAATGGTGGAGAGGCGGTGTGCGATTACGACCGAGGTGCGGCCGGTGATCATGCGCTGCAGGGCAAGTCGCACGCGCAGTTCGGTATCGGTGTCGACGGAGCTGGTGGCTTCGTCGAGGATCAGGATCTCAGGCCGGTGCGCCAGAGCGCGTGCGAAGCTGATGAGCTGCTTCTGGCCGGTGGAGAGGGTCGCGCCGCGCTCCTGCATGGGCTGGTCGAAGCCCTGCGGCAGGGTGCGGATGAAGTCGCCGATGTTGACCTCGTCGGCGGCATGCTCGACCTCGGCGTCCGTGATCCATTCACTGCCCAGACGGATGTTGCTGCGGACGGTGCCGGTGAACAGAAAGGCATCCTGCAGAACGACACCGAATCGCCTGCGCAGGGTGTCGAGAGCTACTTCGCGGACGTCGACACCATCGATCAGGACTGCGCCGCGCGTGACGTCGTAGAAGCGCATCATCAGGGCCGTGATGGTCGTCTTGCCGGCACCGGTGTGTCCGACGATGGCAGCGGTCTCACCGCGCGCCACGCGGAACGAAACACCACGGAGGATCCACTCGATGTCGGTCGATGCGGCAAGCTCCGCGTCGGCCGCGGTTTCGACCCAGACGCGCTGGTCGTCGTTCAGCGTCTGGTAGGTGAACCAGACATCGCGGAACTCAATGGCGCACGGTGAGCCACTGTCTGGCGTGGCGGTGACGGTTGCCGGTGAGACGATTTCGGGCTCGGTATCGATCAGCTTGAAGACACGTTCGCTGGCGGCCATGGCAGCCTGCAGAATGTTGTACTTCTCGCTGAGGTCCATGATGGGCCGGAAGAAGCGCTGCGCGTACTGCATGAAGGCAAGCAGGACGCCGACCGTGACCGTGCGGCCGAAGAAGGTGCTGCCGTGGAGGACGCCTAGGCCACCCTTCCAGATGACCGTTGCGATGGCGATGCTGCTGAGCAATTCGACTGCAGGATAGTAGAGCGAGTAGGCCTGCACCTGGTCGACGAAGGCGTCGCGATGTTCTGCGTTGATGCTTTGGAAGTCCTTGTAGGCGCGCTCTTCGCGGTTGAAGAGTTGTACGACGCTCATGCCGCTGACGTGTTCCTGCGTGTAGGCGTTGATCTTCGCAATGGCGACGCGGATGCGACGGTAGCTGGCGCGTACGGCGATCCGAAAGAGCCGCGTGGCGTACATGATGAGCGGCAGTACGGAGAGCGTGAGCAGGGCCAGCGGCCAGCTCATCCAAAGCATGATGCCGACGATGAAGATCAGGACGAAGACGTCTTCGAAGATCGCGAGCACGCCGCTCGTGAACATTTCGTTCAGCGCGTCAATGTCGCTTGTGACGCGCGTAACCAGGCGGCCCACGGGATTCTTGTCGTAGAAGCCGACGTGCATGCGCTGCAGGTGGCGGAAGATCTGCGAGCGCATGTCGAACATGATGCGCTGGCCGGTCCACTGCATCAGGTAGGTCTGCAGGAACTCGAGACCGTAGCTCATCAGCAGCGCGCACATGTAGAGTAGCGCGCACTGGGTGATACCCGTGAGCGGCACTGTGCTGAGATGGCGCTGGAGAAATGGCGGTACAAACGTCGTGGAGCGGCCCGTCATGTAGCGATCGGTCGCAACGAGGATCAGGTAAGGGCCCGCGACGTCCGCGGCGGCCTTGAGCAGGATGGCGGCGAAGCTGAGGACGGCATGGCCCGTGTAGGGACGCATGTAGGTCAGCAGCCGGCGCATCAGCCGGCTGTCATAGGCCTTTCCCAGTACCTCTTCGTCGCCGCCGGACTTCGCTGCGGGCTTGGGCTTTTCTTTGGTGCGTTTCGCCATGAGTCTGTCCCATTGTAGATGTGGGCCGGGGCCGCTCCGGTGCAGCTTTCGTATGGGGCGGCCAGCACCAACGTGGGAAAATGGAGCCATGGGCACGGTCGACAACACGCTGGGACTGTACCTTTCGGTGCCGTTCTGCAAAGCCAAGTGCACCTTCTGCAACTTCGCCTCAGACGCTTACCCGCCCGCGCGCATGGCCGCTTACGTGGATCGGGTCATTGCAGAGATTGGCGCCGCGCGCGATTTCGCGTCACCGCATGGACTTGCGGTCCCATCCGCGGTGGATTCGATCTTCCTTGGCGGGGGTACGCCTTCGTTGCTGGAGCCACAGCAGATGACGGCGCTCTTTGGTGCGCTTCGTGACCAGTTTCAAGTGTTTCAGGACGCCGAGATCACCGTAGAGGCCGCTCCGGGTCAGATCTCCGATGCGCTGTTGGACTCGCTGCTAAAGAGTGGTGTGAACCGCATCTCGCTGGGGGTGCAGAGCTTCGTCGATGCGGAGTCGCGGGCTGTTGGGCGCTCGCATACGGGTGCTTCGTGCCTGGCAGAGCTGGAACGCCTGCGTGCTGCGGGCGTTCGGGATCTCAACGTGGATCTGATCGCCGGGCTGCCGCACCAGACGGTCGCGAGCTGGAGTGAGTCGTTGCAGCAGGCCATCGAGAGTAGCGTCGATCACGTTTCTGTCTACATGCTCGAGGTCGATGAGGATTCGCGGCTTGGGCGTGAGCTGATCGGACCGGGTGTCCGTTACGGCGCCAATGCGACGCCTGCTGACTCACTGGTTGCGGATCTTTATTCGCAGGCTTGTGAAGCGTTGAACGGCGCAGGGCTGACGCAGTACGAGATCTCGAACTTTGCGCGAGCCGGCCATACGTCGCGGCACAATCTGAAGTACTGGACACGGGCACCCTACCTCGGTTTCGGACTCGATGCGCACTCCATGCTGTTGGACGCCGAGACCGGTGGGGCTGTGCGCTTCGCGAACGCCGACGACCTGGACGGTTACATGGACGCCGCCGAGGCCGTGGAGGTGGAGCGGGTGGATGCACTTGAAGCCTGGGAGGAGAGTATCTTCCTTGGGCTGCGTTTGAGCGAGGGCGTGTCGATCGACGCGTTGCGGCGGGATTACCCTGCTGCGTGGGTGGATGCCTTTGTTGAGAGGTCCCGTGAGCTTGCTATCGCGGGCTTCATGTCTGTAGACCGCGAATCCGTCCGATTGACTCAGAACGGACGCATCCTCTCATCCAGTGTTTTTGGAGAATTGCTCGCTATCCCAGCAGCTTAGAATCATGTCATCGCGGATGACCGCCATTTGATCGAGTTCGGACGGAATGCCAATCAGCTCTCACATACCTTCCGTCACACCTATGCGGCAGGACTGACACAAAGCGACGTTGAGCAGGAGATCACGAAGCATCTGCAGCTCTTGCAGGACCGACTCATGGCCGGACCCTATACGGGAGAAGTTCATGTGAGAGGAGTGCACCTTGAGTTTCGAGCCTTTAGATTCGACGACGGCAACATCCACGTGGGACGCATCACCGTACGTTAGCCCGGGTGCGCGAGCCCTCACTCCACGCGAATCAGCGCTGATCACAGCGATGCTCGAAATGCTGCCGGACGGCGCATCGCTGCGGGATCATTTGGCTGACGCTCGTGTCGAGTTCATGAAGGACGGCGGCATGGGTAGCCTTCGTTTTACGGGGCTCGGGCCTCGGAAGATGGATCACGAATTGATCGCCGTGCGTGCAAGGGACGAAGACGGCATGGGGCTCGAGATTTCGCTTAACGTCGATCAGGATGGCGACCTGTTCGAGTTGGATATTTGGCGAGTTGATTTCAAGCCTTTGCTGCGCTTGCCGGAACCTGGAGAACTGAAACGTGCCTGAGAACATCATCGACCTTCGCAGCGACACCGTAACAAAACCCACGCCCGAGATGCGTTCTGCCATGGCCAACGCTGAGGTGGGGGATGACGTCTACAGCGAGGACCCGACGATCAACAAGCTGGAGGCGCGCGCTGCTGAGCTCTTTGGCCGTGAGGCTTCTATCTTTGTGCCGACCGGATCGATGGGCAATCAGATCGCACTGCGTCTGCACACGCAGCCCGGGAGGGAAGTTGTCTGCGAGTCGCGGGCGCATGTGATGGACTGGGAGATGGGCATGGCCGCAATGTTCAGCGGCTGCCAGTTGCGTACGGTCGCCGGGCAGCGCGGTGTTCTGCGCTGGAAGGATATCGAGCCGGCTCTGGCGACATCCGGTCTTTACTACAAGGCACAGACCGGCCTGGTCTGGGTAGAGAACACGCACAACATGGCAGGCGGCACGGTGACGCCGCTGGCCGTCATGCGCGAGTTGCGGAATGGCGCGCACAGCCGCGGCTTGCCCATTCACCTGGATGGTGCGCGAGTGTTTAACGCCGCGACCGCTCTGAAGACCGACGTTGCCACGCTGACGGAGGGCTATGACTCGGTGAACTTTTGCCTGTCGAAGGGCCTGTGCGCGCCGGTGGGATCGCTCCTGGTTGGCACTGCGGAATTCATCCGGGAAGCCCGCATGGTCCGCAAGGCGCTGGGTGGTGGCATGCGGCAGGCGGGCATTCTGGCCGCGGCGGGCTTGATCGCGCTGGAAGAGATGCCGAAGCGTCTGCACGAGGATCACGCCACGGCGAGGCTGCTGGCAGAGGCCTTGGCGAAGATCGAAGGCATCACGATTGATCCAGCAGATGTTGAGACGAACATCGTGATCTTCACCACTGCCTTTGACGCGCCTGCATATGTCGCAGCGCTCAAGCAAAACGGCGTACTTGCCAGTGCCCTGAGCGCCCACAGCGTGCGCCTGGTGACGCATCGCGATGTGGATCAAACCGCCTGCCTGCGTGCATCGGCGATCCTGGCAAATGTTGCGATAGAGGCACATACAGCGGCCTAATGCGTCCGGTGGCGCGTAGACTGGAGGTTCACACTCCATTGACAGACTGCGCTTCGGCGCACTGTTCGACATTCACGCCAACTGCATTGGAATGCAATGGGAAGCGCGGTGAGATTCCGCCACTGCCCCGCAACTGTAATCGCGCTCCTCCGATGCATTGAGGAGACGCGGAGCTTCGAGGCGCCGGTCGTCACTGCGAACAGCGGGAAGGCGAGGTGCGTGGCATTACCGAGGCCCTGCGCAAGCGCGTAAGTCAGGAGACCGATTCCGGTGCTGACAGCAAACCACGCCCCGAGGGGGAGCGTAGGAGATTCAAATGTATTGCATCCCCAGGCGACGCGCGCGCACATGCGTGTGGCTCGCCGCAGTCTTGTCCACCACTACACTTACGGCACACGCCGTCATCATTCGCGGCAGCGTGCGCGATCCGCTGGGCCGGGCCATTCCATCGGCACGCGTGCAGTTAATCAAGGGCACGCAGGTTGTGGCATCGACCGTCACACTGCCGGATGGTTCGTACGAAATTCGCTCTACGGAAGACGGACGCTTCTTGCTGCTGGCAAACGCACAGGCCTTTGCCGTGCAGGTCAGCGAGCCTTTCTATGGCCGGTCGCTGGACGTGGTCTCACGCGATCTGCAAATGACGATCAATCCCGTCCGCAGTGAAGTCACGGTGACGGCCACGGGCGTACCCACGGCGATCGCGCAGACGAGCGGTAGCGTCACGATTATTCCGATGCAGGACCTGAGCACGCGTGTCGACGTGACGCAGGAACTGCGTCTGCAGCCAGGCGTATCGATGGTACAGACCGGCCAGTACGGTGGTGCGACGTCGCTGTTTGTGCGTGGCGGCAACTCGGACGCGAACAAGGTCCTGATCGACGATGTACCCGCGAACGACGTGGGCGGTGTCTTTGACTTTGGCACCGTATCTTCCACGGCAGTGCGCGCGTTGGAGTCACATCGCGGACCGGATAGCGTGCTCTACGGTACGGATGCGCGCGCGGGTGTGGTGCGCTTTGAAACACCGCACGGCACGGCGATTCGGCCGGTGCTTACTTACTCTGGTGACGCGGGAAACTTACACACCTGGCGCAATGAAGCGACGCTCTCCGGTACGTACGGCAAGGCGGATTACTACACGGCCTTCTCGCGCTTCGATACCTCCAACGCGCTGGCCAATGACCGCTATCATTCCGCGACGTCTGCTGCGAACCTGGGCTATAGCTTCACGGGCACTACCAGCATCCGCGGCACAGTTCGCAATGGTGTGTCTGCAACGGGACTGCCGGGCCCCTATGACTTCCAGGGCCTGACGCAGGTGGGTAAGCAGGGCGATCAGAACACGTACATGTCCGGCGTCATCGACGACACGCGTCGAAGCGGCTGGCATAACAGCTTCCGCTACATTGGCGCACGCAAGCGCGAGCAGTCGCAGCAGTTTGCCAGCAACGGCACACCGGATGGCTTCGGCACTTACTACGGCAAGGTTGTGACGATTCGCGGCGCGAATGGCACGTCTGCAACGGGCAGCGCCGTCGTTGGTTACGATCCGTTCCCAACGCGCTATGAACTGGTCTCGAACCGCGATGGACTTGACTACCGGACGGACTACAAGGTCAACGAACACCTTACGGTCATTGGTGGTTTCCGCTTTCAGGATGAGCGTGGCTCGTATCGGTATCCGCTGTTCGGCACCAATCAGCAGGTTGGCCGCAGCAACTACGATTACACGTTGCAGATGCAGGGAAGCGTGGGTCACCGAGTCTTCTATACACTGGGCGGTGCGATCCAGCGCAACTCGCTGTATGGCACTGAGGGCCAGCCGCAGCTTGGGCTTGCTTACTATGCCATTCAGCCTGGTACCGGCTGGTTCCATGGCACGCGTCTGCGTGTGAACTTTGCCAAGGGCGTGCAGGAGCCGAACCTGTCGACGCAGCTCTCATCGCTGTATGCCGCGCTGCAAGGCATCAACGATACGGCGGATATTGCAAAGTTCCGTGTCAGTCCCATTGGCGCACAGCGCAGCCGTACTTACGAAGGTGGCGTAAGTCAGAACATCTATAGCGACCGTGCGATTCTGCACCTCACTTACTTTCACAGTACGTACGGCCGCGGCATCGAGTATGTGTCGACGTCGCTGTACAACCAGTACTTCAACCAGACGCTGCCGCAGGCGCTGTATGGCTTTTATCTGAACTCTCTGTCGACACAGGGGCAGGGCATCGAAGCGGAGCTGCAGTACCAGATGACGCATCGCCTGTTTGTTCGTGCAGGCTACACGTACCTGGATGCTTCGGTGAAGCAGTCCTTCTCAACCGATGCGTTGCAGGCGCTTGGTGGTGCGGCGACCGTAAACCCCAAGTATGCGGGCGTTGCCATCGGTGTCAGTTCGCCGCTGGTGGGTCAGCGTCCGTTCCGGCGCGCGCCGAACACGGGCTTCTTCGTCGTGCAGTACACGGGCAACAAGTTTGGTGCTGCGCTGAAGGGGGCTATGTCCTCGCGGTCGGATGATTCGACGTTTATCGATGCGTTCTCTAGCTCTACCTTCGATAACTCGATGCTGCTGCCGAACCGTAACCTGGCCTATGGCTTTACGAAGCTGGACGCCAGCGTCACCTACCAGTGGCGGCCGTCGATCGGTGTGTTTACGCAGGCTGAGAATCTGCTGAACAACCAGCACATTGGCGCGTTTGGCTATCCAGGCCTTCCGCTGACGGTGCGTGTTGGCCTGAAGGTTCGCTTTCCAGCGGAATAATCCAGTGCTGCCCGGAGAGCCGAAGTAGGCTTACCGGGCAGCATGCCGTATTGGCGTGTAGAAATATCGATCCAAAATTCATGGACGGCGTCTTATCTAGAGAGCCATGTCAGCGGCTTTCAAGGAGTTCGCTATGTTCCGTTCCATGGCAATCACTGCAGGTCTAGTCTGCTGCACCACACTCAGCATGAACGCGCAGCGTTCGGATGCATACACGGAAGGCCCAAAGCCTGTCAGCATCATCGTGCGTGCGGAGAGCAAGGGCGGCGCGCCCACGTTGCAGCCTTCCGATCTCAAGCTGGAGTTCAACGGCAAGACAGTGCCTGTCAGCTCTCTGCAAGCGCTTAGCGTTGGGAACAAGCCCGGTGTGCGCACCGAGGTCGCGCTGCTGATCGACGACGGCCTGCGCTCGAACTTTGGCATCCAGCTTCATGAAGTGGAATCGTTTGTGAAGAACACCGTTTCGCCCACCACCGCGGTCGGCGTTGGCTATATGCGCAATGGTGGCGTTAATTTTCCCCAGGGCTTCAGCACGGAGGCTGAGCAGGAGCTCAAGGCCATCCGTCTCCCCATCTCCATGGCAGGCGTCGACGGCAGCCCATACTTCTGCCTCCAGGATCTGGTGAAGAAGTGGCCCGTACATCCGGGCGTCGCGCGAGTGGTCCTAATGATCACCAGCGGCATCGATCGCTACAACGGATCGGTGAGCCCAATGAATCAGGACAGCCCCTACGTCGCGCAGGCCATTACGGACGCCCAGCGTGCCGGCGTGCCCGTTTATTCGATCTATTACGGCCGTCGCGAGGTGAATGGCAATCTCGCCAGCTTCAGCGGGCAGAGCTATCTGAGCCAGACTGCCGAAGGCACAGGTGGCGAATCACTCAACGGCGGCACTATCAACCCGGTCTCGCTTGAGCCATACTTCCGAAAGTTCGACTCTGAGCTGCGTGAGAGCTATCTGGTTACCTTTCAAACCGGCTCCACCAAACTGCAGCGCGTAAAGGTCAGCTCCAACACCAAGGGCGTCAAGCTACGCGCACAGCAACTGGCAGGCGCAGCCGGCGCCAGATAGGCCTCAAAAGCATAGTTGCAAATGGCAACGCGATTCGTCGCGTTGCCATTTTGTTTGTAGCTTCACTAGTTCTGATAATCCTTACGGATCAGATTCACCGAGACGCGGCTGCGCCATGGACGGCTTTTGCGGTTAGAGTCGATCGACTTATGTGCGATATCAGGCACATAAGTCACACAAAGTGCGGCAGTTGTGTCTTTCTGACGCTGCCGTGTTGCTGCGGGTGAAAATGACGTGCGGAAAGTGCTGCTTGCGGCGCTCGGCGGGTGGCTCACAGTCGCGGTTGTGCCATCACAACTAGAGAATCAGTAACGCCACCACGACAGAGGCCACCATGAGTACTCCGCAGAATCCGCCGAACTATACCTTTCCCATGGCACAGCAGGACGGCAATCGCTACTTTGTTCCGGCCGATAAGACCGACGATGGGGAGATCATCGGCCGGTCCGTGCAGATCATCCGTCAGGACGCTCAGACTCTCTTCGCCATGTGGAGCGATATCGTTTCTATTCCCCTGTGGCAGGAGTATGTCGTTTCTGTAAATCCTGTAAGTGAGCGTGTAAGTCATTGGGTTATGGGTGATCCGGATGATGCCGACGGCAAGCGCGTTGAGTTTGATTCGGAAGTAACAGAGCTCGTCCCGGGTAAGAAGATTGCCTGGCGCTCCATCACCGACGATGTAAAGCAGAGTGGTGTTGTCACCTTTGAAGAGACAGCGCGGGGCACACGCGTCACGCTGGTGCAGGTGGGTAAGGTACCCGCTGGCGCCCTCGGCAATGCGATCGCCGCGACAGCCAAGCGCAGCCCGCGACAGATTGTGACGGAAGATCTGCGTCACTTCAAGCAGTTCGCAGAGACGGGCGAGATTCCTACCGTGAAGGGCCAGCCGCATGGCGATCGCGGCATAAGCGGAACCATCAAGAAGTGGATGTACGGCGAGAACAACCCCACGCCGCCGGGCAGCAGCCAGCAGTAGTCTGCATCGCCCTGGATCTGCGTAAGTCAACCATTTCGAAACACTCGCGACAAGTTAGAAGGAGTACGCAATGAAGGCAGTCTGCTGGATGGGCAAAGAGTCCATGGAGGTCCAGAATGTTCCGGACCCAAAGATCATTAACCCCAAGGACGCAATCATCCGCGTCACGCGTACCGCAATCTGCGGTAGCGATCTGCATCTGTACGGTGGCTTCATCCCGTCGATGGAATCCGGAGACATCCTGGGCCATGAGTTCATGGGCATCGTCGAAGAGGTCGGCAGTGAAGTGAAGAAGTTGAAGCGTGGCGATCGCGTCGTGGTGCCATTCACCATCGCATGCGGTAGCTGCTTCTTCTGCGCAAGCGATCTATGGAGCGTCTGCGATAACACCAACCCCAACGCCCAGGTTGCCGAAACGATGTATGGCTACTCGGGATCAGGTCTCTTCGGCTTCTCGCATCTGTACGGCGGTTACGCCGGGGGACAGGCGCAGTACGCACGCATCCCGTTCGCGGATGTGGGACCCATCAAGATCGAGAGCGACATCCCGGACGAGAAGGTACTCTTCCTTTCGGATATTTTCCCAACCGGCTACCAGGCTGCTGTGAATGCAAACATCAAGCCCGGCGACACGGTCGCTGTTTGGGGTTGCGGTCCCGTGGGGCTCTTCGCCATCGCCAGCGCGTACATGCTGGGCGCAGAGAAGGTCATCGCCATCGATCGCTTCCCAGAGCGTCTCCGCCTCGCAGAGGGTTACTGCGGAGCAACCATCATGGACTACACCGATGAAGGTCTCAGCATCCAGGAAGCGCTGCGGGATATCACTGGCGGCATGGGACCGGACTCCTGTATCGACGCTGTCGGTATGGAAGCACACGCTGCCACGACGGCCGGTCTGTATGACAGTGTGAAGCAGACGTTGATGCTTGAGACGGATCGTCCCATCGTTCTGCGCGAAGCTATTCAGGCCGTGCGCAAGGGCGGAACTATCTCCATCCCTGGCGTCTATGGTGGCGTCCTCGATAAGGTGAACTTTGGTGCAGCGTTCGGCAAGGGTGTCCACATGAACATGGGTCAGACCCACATGCAGGCGCATCTCGCACCGCTACTTGAGCGCATCGAAGCAGGCCAGATCGACCCAAGCTTTATGATCTCGCACCGCATCGGTATCGAGCAGGCACCGGAGATGTACGGCAAGTGGCAGAAGAAGGAAGACCAAGTCACCAAGATCGTGATCGATCCTTGGGCTGACACACTGAACGAAGCTACGCATGGCAAGGTGGTTGCTTAGTTCTTTACACAAAACAAAACAAAAAAGCCTCGAGAATCGTCGGGGCTTTTCTGCGTTTGCATCTCTTCATCTTGTCCAGCTTCAAGCGACATGCGTGCTTTGTAGCGTGAGTTAGTTACGAGGCATCTTGAGCTACAGCATCGCTACGTGCTTTGCTGCTTCATCGCGGTACCGCTGGCCCAGCCCTTGCTCGCTACGATCGCTGACGCTGCCTTGTCGTGTGAGAGCGGTTGGGAGGTGGAAGATCAATGATCGCAGTGATTGCTGGCGTCGGAGGAAAGCTCTTACCGGAAGATCGTAGTACGTCATAACGAAGTAAGAGATTGTCCCGGCGATCAAGAGCACCGAAGGAACGACGAGGGGCTGCAAGGAAGGAAGGCGAAGGAGGAGTGCCTTCACTGCAGGCAAATCAAAAAGAACCATGATGGGGGCATGGATGAGGTATAGAGGGAAGGAAATGTCCCCTAAGAAAGCGCAGACAGGCGCGAGTCTTTTCGATACGTGACAACGCGAGCCGAGATAAACGGTGGCAGGTAGAAGAGAGCTGATCGCGAGTAGCTGAAATAGCTTGGTGCGTAACACTGGATGCGGTGATTGCAGGATCAGCAGTAATGCGATGATGATGCCTAGGGAAGCGAAGATGCTGATCCGATCTGAGAAACTCTTGCGCGGATTCGCACGGGTGTAGCGAAGGATGAGCACTCCGGCGACAAAAGATAGACATACACGAGCGGTGCCGCCGATGAGATGGCCTGCGTTCAAACCCCATCCAACATCAGTGCCCTTGTATTGCGTTGTAAGCCCGATCATCAACGCGAGTGAGACGGCGTAAGTCGCAATGAGAGCCTTGTTGCTGGCGATTTTTTTACGAATGGCTGCAGCGAAGGCAATGTTGACCAGCAACTCGAAAAACATTGACCAGGCGGGGAAGTTCAGCGGGAACAGAAGGTGGCTCTTCCAAACGCCGAAGCCAGGAAGAATCAACGTCTGTAGACCGAAGAGAATCGAGAGGCGACCCACGTCCCCAATCGAAAGAGGGAATTTGACCATCACCAGCAGGAACGAGATGGTTCCCTCGAGCAGGCCAAAGAGATAGATCGGGTAGAGACGAATGAGGCGTGCGCGTAAGAACTGCTTGAAGGTGAGTGACAGCGCCAGGCGCCGTTCATAAGAGAAAGCAATCACAAACCCGGATAAGCAGAAAAAGAAGTCGACCCCAAGGGTTGTGTCGTGCCCAGCTCGCAAGTTGAGATAGGCGGGTGCGTGCAGATAAACGACTAGCACGGAAACAAGGCCGCGGAGCGCATCTAGCAAATGGAAACGGTGATGACCGCCGGGCGTTGGAAGCGGGTTGGATTCTTTCAAACGTAAACTCCCTAAAATGAACAGGAATCACGCTTTTCAGTCGTGACTCCCCACCGAGCATTACCACCCTCTTTGGGTGGAGCCCTCACCTCACGGAGCAGCCAAGGCGGTAGCCCGAAAAATGGCAGCTGGGACCGGCAACCGTGCAGAGGATTTCGGGCACCGCCCTAAACTACAGTAAAAAATTCCTAGTACGGAAAATTATTCCTGGCGTTCAGCCTTGCCCCATAACTAATTCATTTTGTGAAAAAATTAATTCGACACACGAAGGGGCTTGGCAACTTTCGGCGACTGTTATTCATCAGCTCCAAAGCTGTCGCGCGCGAGCTTGTGCCCAATCTGGATGTGGTTTTGTAGGCGTCTGAATTGTCCAGGCCGAAACATGTCGTAAACAAAAGCCCCGGATTGCTCCGGGGCTTTCTGTCTCGTCGCACTTGCGTCTGCGGCTTTGGCCGCGTCCGCTGCATGCAATGCTTTAGTACATGCCGTCCATACCGCCGCCACCGCCGTGGTTGTGGCCGCCGCCTGCCGGTGCCTTCTCCGGGATGTCGGCGATCATGGCTTCCGTCGTCAGCATGAGGCCGGCGATGGAGGCTGCGTTCTGCAGGGCAGTGCGCGTTACCTTGGTGGGATCGATGACACCGGCCGCGACCAGGTCCTCGTACTTGTCGGTGCCTGCGTTGTAACCGAAGGTCATGTCCTTCGACTCGGTGATCTTACCGATCACAACTGCGCCTTCTTCGCCTGCGTTGTAGGCGATCATGCGCAGCGGCTCTTCGATGGCGCGACGGATGATGTTGGCGCCGATCTTCTCGTCACCATCAAGCGTCTTCACCAGCGCGTCCACATCAGGGATGCAGCGGATCAGGGCCACACCGCCACCGGGGACGATGCCTTCTTCGACGGCAGCGCGGGTTGCGTGCATCGCGTCTTCGACGCGTGCTTTCTTTTCCTTCATCTCGGTCTCGGTAGCAGCACCGACCTTGATGACTGCAACGCCGCCAACCAGCTTGGCGAGGCGCTCCTGCAGCTTCTCACGGTCGTAATCCGACGAGGTCTTCTCAACCTGCGAACGGATCTCGCGCACGCGACCGTCGATGTCGGCTTCCTTGCCGGCGCCGTCGATGATGGTGGTGTTGTCCTTGTCGATGGTCACGCGCTTCGCGGTGCCCAGGTCCTCGATCTTCACGGACTCCAGCTTGATGCCGAGGTCTTCCGTGATGGCCTTGCCACCGGTCAGGATGGCGATGTCGCCCAGCATTGCCTTGCGGCGATCGCCGAAGCCAGGTGCCTTCACAGCAGCGACGTTCAGCGTGCCACGCAGCTTGTTGACGACGAGCGTTGCGAGAGCCTCACCATCAACATCTTCCGCGATGATGACGAGTGCCTTGCCGGTGCGAGCGATCTGCTCCAGCAGGGGAAGGATGTCCTTCATGGACGAGACCTTCTTCTCATAGATGAGGATGTATGGATCCTCAAAGGCAGCTTCCATGCGCTCTGCGTCGGTGACGAAGTAGGGCGACAGGTAACCGCGGTCGAACTGCATGCCTTCGACGACGTCGAGCTGGGTCTCCATGCTCTTCGCCTCTTCGACGGTGATGACGCCGTCCTTGCCAACCTTCTTCATCGCTTCGGCAATGATGGTGCCGATCTGCGAATCCGAGTTAGCCGAGATGGTGCCGACCTGAGCGATCATGTCGCCAGAGACGGGCTTGGAGAACTTGGACAGGGCGCCGCCCTGAACCACACCGTCGTTGTCGCGAACGCCGATGATGGCTGCAACAGCCTTATCGATGCCGCGCTTCAGTGCCATGGGGTTTGCACCGGCAGCAACCGTCTTCACGCCCTCGCGGAAGATAGCCTGTGCCAGAACGGTTGCAGTGGTCGTACCGTCGCCGGCAACGTCCGAGGTCTTGGAAGCAACTTCCTTGACCATCTGTGCGCCCATGTTCTCGAGCGAGTTCGCCAGCTCGATTTCCTTGGCGACGGTAACGCCGTCCTTGGTGATGGTCGGCGAACCGAACTTCTTCTCGATGACAACGTTACGGCCCTTGGGTCCGAGGGTCACCTTGACGGCGTCCGCCAGGACGTTCACGCCGCGGAGGATAGCCTGACGGGAATCTTCACCGTGCAGAATTTGCTTTGCCATTATGTTTTCCTTTGTTCGCGCTCACGAAGAGCTGCGGTTGATTGCGGAGTTCTGAAAACCCATGTCTCAGAAGCGAGACATGGGGCACCCGAGTTCGGGGCAATGGTTACTTGAGGATTCCGAGGACTTCTTCTTCGCGCATGATCAGCAGATCTTCGCCTTCCAGCTTGATCTCGGTGCCGGAGTACTTGCCGAAGAGGACCGTGTCGCCAGCCTTGACGTCGAGCGGGAATACCTTGCCCTCGTCATTGCTCTTACCCTTGCCGACGCTGATAACTGTGCCCTGCTGGGGCTTTTCCTTCGCAGAATCGGGGATGATGATCCCGCCGCGAAGTGTTTCGCCTTCTTCCAGGCGACGGACCAGGATGCGGTCGTGCAGCGGTGTGAATGTCGATGCCATGGTTCTTCGTTCTCCTTGATGTGTGGGTGGGCGGTAGGGCGTTTTAGCACTCCGCCGCTCCGATTGCTAATGTACGGCGGTGGCCTAGTGAGAGTCAAGACTGCTCAATGAAATATGAGTGAATGTCGCTCAAGGTCGTCTGTAAACGTCAAGCAGCGTCAAAAGACGACTTCAGTTTGTGACTGCTCGGAGACAGGCGAGCGCCTGCGGCGGTAGAATGCACCCATGCAGTTCCGCCGTTCGCTTCTCGTCTCCGTTGCAAGTGTTGTTACCCTGGCCGCCACGCTGGCCCCTGCGCAGTCGGAGCGCCACGGCCGCAAGTACAAGGCGCCGCCCGAGACCAGCCACCTTGAGATTCTGGTAGTCAAGGACACGAACGGCAAGATCCTTGAGAACGCTGCCGTCATCTTCCATCCCACGAAGGATGGCAACGACGAGGGCAATCTCGAGATCAAGTCCGGCACAGACGGCAAGGCTTTCATCGACATCATTCCGACCGGCTCGCAGG
>JGI2924J29684_1078043_pt1 | contig 28947 bp, 32 predicted proteins | sample BenlonsequencITS_FD_29684 | JGI IMG/M metagenome (IMG submission 29684)
AAATATCGGCATCATAAGAGATTCGTTTGGTTAGATATGCGTCCGCCTCTGCTTCGGTCATTATTGGATTTTCAGGCCTGATAAACTGAAAAACAATTTCTTCATTCGGACTAAAGGCTCGCCCAATTAGAGAAACATCGCCATTGGGACGACGTGTTTTTATGACAACATCTCCCCGTTTTTCATCCCCAACTCTCTCAACAAGGGAATAGGCACCACCAATACTCGCGCGACGAACGAGAGCATCAACCCAAAGTTTAGTTTCAACTGCAAAAGACATGTAATTTGATCTTTTCTTTTATATATTTGTTGATACTTAAACATGAACTGAGAACCAAATGAATGTATTCGCTTGGTTGGGGATATTGGATTTACAACAATGTTAGCATTTGTACCTACCATAATATGGCAGTCGAGCGTTTCTGATATTCTTCCTTTAACGCCAGATAATTTTATAAATGTTTTGTTTCCCGATATTCAAAATGAACCATCGATAATGCAAACAATTACCTCTCCAAATGAATTAAACATTTTATGGCTCATCGCTGGTTTAGTATGTTTGTCTGGAGCATTTTTCTTTATTTTAGAATTATTCGCCCATTATAAAGACAGCAAACAAAAGCAATTGACAAAAAAAGATACGTTCTCAAACGTTGAAGCCAATCGTATGACCCGCTCAAACACATCTAGAGCAGCTTAATCTTTCCCACTCGAAGCCTTTGGCACAATATATTCTTAAATTGACAACAATAATCTATGCAGGATTCATTGCTGATCAATCTCTTAGGCCTATAGACTGTGAAGATGAAGCGCGCATACACACATCTTGTTAAATCAGCTGCCTTTTTAGGCCTGCTATTATGCACATCGACAAATGCCCTCTCGCAAGAAGTCGGTGAAAATTCAGCTTTTCTTGAACGCGCATCCCTGCGTTCAGCAGATGACAAGTGTAAGCTCCTGTCTACCAAAGAGCGATTGGCGCTGGAAATGGGATATTGGCAAGCCCGCACAGCGCTCTTACGCGGCGGCTATTCTCTCCAAGAAGTGACAGCATTAAATGATGAGGCAACATTTTATGCCAATTCCAAAGAATGCGACGATGAACGCCTAACAAAATCTAACGACCGTCTAAAAGATGCATTTCTAGCTTTTTCACGCACACCATTTTATGAATTTAGAGGCGGGTTGCGCTTATGGACAGCCACGCGCACGCTGACCGACGTATGGGCTGCCTATCAGGAAGACCCAGAAACAAGTGTGAGATTTGGGCTAGCACACCTAAAGCGTGCTCGTGATCCACTCGCGTTCGCCGAACCAGGTGAGAAACGCGCTCCTGCTCAATTATCAGCCTTAAAAAAATTATTGGTAGATCAACAACCTCCTGCAATGGCGAGATTAATCATCCGCGATAAAGAGAAATCCGAAAACGCTTGGCTAGGCGGATTATTTGGTTCAGGCGAAGGATTATCTCCGCCTCCTCTGTCAATTTCAAGAAAATTGCTTGCCTCAGGCCGTGAAATTGTAGACGCGCCGCCCTATGAAGATGGGAAGAAAACACAAGGCGCGCTTTTCACATTTGATGAACGCGCAAAACTTGCCTTGTATGACCTAGACCCTCGAGAAGCGGTCATTCTTGAATTTATTCCCTCTGACCGAGAAAAAAATGCACGTCCGGTAAGAGCAATCTTTGAAGTGGGCGATTTCCGCGCCGCATCCTCATTCAGTTCAATATCTCGCGATACAGAAGCCACCCATTAACAGAATTGCGCCTAATGCTCTGAATCTTTTACTTCAGCTTTTGAAGGTGTCGGTTTCTTTGGAAAATACACGGAAATAATGCTTCCCTCTCCAGCTTGAGAATCAAGCTGGATGTGTCCGCCGTGAAGCTGAGCAAAGCCATTAACAACAGAAAGCCCCAAACCTGTGCCGTGCTTACCAGATGTCGAACTCTCATCGGTCTGGATAAATGGCTTCAGGATTTTTTCAAACTCAGCTGGATCCATACCCGGCCCGGTATCACGGACACTCATCCAGCTTCCCCCATCTTCATCCTCCCTCACGGATATCGCCACAGCACCACCATGAGGCGTAAACTTGATTGCATTGGAGACTAGGTTTTGCGCAATATGACGAACTGCACGCGGGTCAGCATATGCTTCGACATCTCTATCCAAACTCGAAACACTTAATTTAATGTCTGAACGTCTTGCCTGATCTGACATAAATTTCACCATGTCCCACATCAATTCAGTGAGTGAAACTTGAACCGGACTTATTTTATACTGACCAGCGTCGATTTTCGACAGATCAAGAATATCATCAACTGTCATTTGAAGGCTTTTACCGCCCTCATGAATCATCTGTGCATATTCTTTATACTTGTCAGATAACTCTCCAAAAACGCCCTCTTTCATCACTTCTGAAAAACCAAGAATGGCATTTAAAGACGAACGCAATTCATGGCTTGTTTTCGCAAAAAACAATGTGCGCTGTGCCAGTTTTTCTTTTAGCTCAAATGAAGCTTCTTTTTCTTGCGACAATGATAAAGCCGCTTGGTTTGCGCGTTCATCTGCTTTATTTACCCTGTCAGATAGGATCTCTTTTTGTCGACTCAACCGCGCAATATGATCATTTGCTTGCTCACGGATTCGCACCAGCATTCCGTTTGAATTATGTGCCAGACTAATTTTGCGAACCAAAGAAGCCATATAAATCAAAGACACAAGCGCAAATATACCTGGGGCCGGATCCAACAATTCTTTGGGAATCGGCAAAAAATCCATGCGTGCTAATAAAGCAGCAAGACAAAACCCAAGCACAGCAAAAGCACTCGCTTCAATAGCTTGACGTTTTCTTCCAATCGATAAAGCCGTTACCACAGGAATAAAGAAAGCAATAGAAATAGGAGATGTTGCTCCCCCCATAGCTGTTGCGCCTATCATCACCACAACAATCCATACAGCCATCTCCAACTCATGTGAGGCATCCCCTCCTAACCGAGCAGTCAATATTTGCGCAAATGCTGGCAATGCCGCAATCAGAAAAACGCCTGAGCTGATCAGCAAACTTGTGCCGCTAATCCACAAGGCAAACAGAACACCCGTGCACAATAATATCCATGTGGCACGTTGCTCAAGCACGTCAGAAGGCGTTGTCGCGACGTCAACTGTTTTATGTTGCATTAATTTATTCATCGTAACTAGCCTTAAACGATTATGCAGATAGAGTAAATTTATAGTGCTAAAATGTGATGATTTCATTTAGAAGCATTTTGGCAGTTTACCCAACTGTCAAATCAAATTGAAACCGGAGGATCCCCACTCATGCGTCTAACAAATTGGTTACAATCAATTGCCGTCATATCTTTATCAATGGGTGCGGCTCATGCTCAAACAATTACAACTGCAAGCGCCTCCCAACCAGGTACACCTTCGGTTCAGACAACATATGCGAGTGCCCAACAAGTAAATACAGGCTCATCTAACGCCGTTTATTCTGCCGCTGCAACATATGCTACATATCAGGGGGATGTGTCGCAAGTTAGGACGCACGCGCTTTCTTCTCAAAGTGACATTGAACAAAAGCTTTCCGCACTCGGTGGCCATAATGCAAGCAAGTTTACATCAGGTTGGATGTCTTATTCTGCTCTTGTCGCAGCTCAAAATCGGGAATTCGCAAATTCTGTACGCGAAATCGAATCCTATTATGGACGTGAGCGCTTTTTAAACGGCCTGCGTAAATCCCCCGCTTACGCAACCAGCCTAAAAGGTGGTGATAAAGCTCTGCAATCTGCGCTGGCCGCTGCAGAATCAGATGCCATGTATATTTCAAGCGCGGCTTCTTTCATGGAATCACAAGAAGCTATCTTGCAAAATCAATCATGGGTAAAAGAACGCATTCGTGATGGTGCTGAACGCGCCAACCAATTGAAATCAATGACATACTCTGGTCGCCCCGTGTCCTCCTCCGCGCGCGATATGTTTGCTTCTTCTAACATAGGTGAAATTCTTGCGAATGCTGGACAGTCAAACGCTTGGGAGCGCGCGACACGCATAGCCACAAGCGCACCTATTTCAGCACTTTCATCACTGACGCAGCGTCGTTATTCCGTGAACCCTGCCCGCACTCAAACAGCAAACCACATGGCTTCTCTTGCTGCCTTTGAAATTATTGGTGCAGCTAGCACATCAGATACAGGCGTCATCAACGCTATGAATGATCGCCGCGCTAAAGACTGTTTCGAATTTGCTCAACTTCAGCTGAATGGATGCGTTAGAAGCCAGTCCGACCATTATGGCCTGCAAGCCTGTATGCGCAAACACGCTGTTTCAGATATTGGTGAATGTGTGGGTGATGTCGCTCAATAAATTTGTGTAAATTGGGCGAGATCAGTTAAAAAAAATCGATAGAAATACAAAGGCCCGCTTGCATGTTTTGCTCGCGGGCCTTTTATATGCCTCATGACAAATTCAACGCCCCTAGAGCTAGCCGCCAATGAATTGCGCGATGACTTCGAATTCCTAAGCGATTGGGAAGAGCGCTATGCGCATATCATAGACCTTGGAAAATCTCTTGCACCACTTAGTGATGCAGAAATGAATGACAGCAATAAAGTGCTTGGATGCGCAAGTCAGGTTTGGCTTGTCACCGAACCGTCTACAAAAGCTGGATGCTTAAAATTTCGCGGTGCATCTGATGCAATCCTCGTCTCCGGTTTAATCGCTCTCTTATTGCAGATTTATTCCGACAACACGCCACAAGATATTCTAGCATTTGATGCCAATGCCTTTTTCGCATCCATAGGCGTTGACGAGGCTTTGTCGCCTCAACGCTCCAATGGCTTTAAATCCATGTTGGCGCGCATCCGCGAAGACGCACAAGCTGCTTTAAACGCTTAAACTGCACAACGCCCACCTTGAAGCTGATAATCATAAACATCAGCAAGATGCATAAGTGCCGCGCGAATACGTTGCCCTGCGCTTCTTTTTGCAAGTCCGAATTTAAGCTCGATTTGGTTCAGTGTTAATTCGGACATGCAGGCTGCCCGAATAATAGCAAGATCACGCGCCGATAATGATTGCTCAATCTGCTGTATCCGCTTTTTAGCATCAACAATCATTGCACTTCGCATCTCTACATCAACTGATTGCCGCCCCGTGCGAATATCAGCAATCCTACCCCAATCCATAACCTGCCCCAACAAAATTGAAGCTAGCTCCAAATCTTTTTCAAATGCCTGTGCCGTTTGAACCAATCTCACATTCAGCGGCCCTTGATTAATCAGCGCCTGCCTCACCAAACGCTGAAATCCAGATTTAGGAAGATGCGCCAATTGTTCATTTGATCGGATAACATCCCCTATCCGTTTAGCTCCCATCTCAGATGCCAGATAAGCATCTTCATTCCATGTATAAACAAGATCAGCTGCCTTATGCTGAATAAAATGAAGATCTATCAACTCATTCATTTCCTGCTGCGTAATAGAGAATAACCTGCGCGTCCGATTATTCGTGTGAGTACGAATCCCCCATCGGCAATTTGGATCTGACGAATCACAACTGATATATGCGCTAGGGCGTCGCAGACTACGGCGTATCCGTCTCACACGCTCTGCCGACATGTATAAAATTGTTTGCCCACTCATATATCTGTCACAGGCGCTGGGGCTGCACGCGCGGCACTTTCCAATGCTTCAAGCATATCGTCAAAAGCTGGGTCATCACGCTTGTCTTCAATGAGGTGACACGCATAAGCAACCGTTGAACGGTCTCTTAAAAAGGCATTGGCAACACGCGCCAAACTTAATCCAAATGAGACATGCGTTAAATACATTGCAACCTGTCTTGCAAGCGACACGTTTTGCACACCCCGTGTTGGTGCATATAAATCATTTTGACTCACACCAAACACATATCCGGATAATGAACTCGCTAATCGCGCACAAGCTGCGTCTTTTGATTGTTGAATAAACTGCATTCTATCCACTCCATAACTCTGTTTGGAGGCATAATGCACCACCCCACAAGATGTAGGATAATATTCCTATTACAGAATTATTCAAGAACCTTATATTTTCAGCTATTTCCCTGAAAGACAGGGAATTAACTAGAAAATTCATATATATTCATGGGATAAGCACAAAAAAAGCGACCCATTAGGTCGCTTGTGTATGTGAATAATTTCCTATTACCCTGTTGGATAAATCAGGCAGCCTTGTTTACACGACGTCTTAATTCATATTCGGGGGCTTCTACCTCCAGCATAGAATGCTCCAATAGGCGATCATGACATATTAGCTGAGTCACTTTGCCATCTTTATCCATGACAGGTAATCTCAACCAAAAATGAACAATATTTCCCGGAAGTTCTTCTGTCCCTGAAACAGGCTGAGTATTTCTAAAAGCTGATCGAACAGCAGGAATACCACTTTTGGAATTTGCTAATCGCGGAAACTGCACAAGTCTGTGCCCTTTGGCTTCACGCCCCAACATTCGACGAATTTCAGAGCCAGAGAAGCGGAAATACACATCCGCATCTACTTTCTCCATAATCGAGATGTAGGCCAGCTCAGTGATAAACTGAGCCGGTTGCATCGCCTCACGAGAAGCAATCTGATCACTATGGGTATTTGCAACCCATTCATTTAAAAGCGTCTTTTGTCCCGCAAGACTTAAACGCGTATCGCCCGTTATCATAAGTGCCCCATGCCCTGCCGATTCGGAATATTAGATTCTATATTCATCTAATATTTAGAGTTTGGCAAGTGTCCGACACAGTAAAGATGAATCTGTTCAATAAACAATGATTCTATATTTCGTTTCGGAAGCGAATTGATCGTGTTAACTTTTCGTTTACTTGTTACTTATTTTTTTGCTTGCCCAAGCCCCATACGCTTGGCTAAATCAGACCGTTGCTTGGCGTAATTTGGTGCAACCATAGGGTAATCTGGAGATAAGCCCCACTTTTCACGATATTCTTCAGGAGACATATTATAGCGCGTCCGCAAGTGGCGTTTAAGGGATTTGAACTTCTTCCCATCCTCAAGACAGATGACATAGTCTTCGCTCAAGGATTTGCGCACTGAAACGGCTGGTTTCTGGTCAGCTTTTGTTTCTTTAACAATGCGGCCGTTTAATTCACTAACGACATTGTAGGTATTCTCAATCAATCCCGGTAGATCTGAAACAGGGACAGGGTTATTTCCTACATAGGCAGACACAATCTCGGACACGACACCTATAAGTGTACTATCATTTTTTCCGGCGATTATAATTTCATCGCTATCTTTGCTCATATTAAACTCTTTACCTTAGCCCGACAATATAAAACAGCAAATTCTACATGTCGTGGCAGATGTAAAGAGTAACAACTGCTAAATCATTGGCGATAGGTCTTATCTATCTTCGATTTAATCTCAAGGTACTTCAAATGAAGTACCTTCTATATTGCTGAAACAACAGATACAGCGATAACTAAACCAAGAATAAGCGCTGTCCAGACAGCCATAGATCCACTTGGGCCACCTTTGCTCAACATACCTTCTGGGCTGAACGCTTCAGTCAGATAGGTGTGCACGCGTGAGCCAAGTTTTCTCCAGCCATTTGTCATAGCAGGACTTGCACGCTCCCACAGTCGGTCTGCCCAATGCGCAAAACCATATCCTATACGGCGATATGTCCAATCAAAGTCGAGAACAACACCCGGTTTCTCAGCTGGGTATAGTCCAAAACGCTGCATCAGAACAAAAGCAAGCATAGCAAGGATGAGAAGTTGGAATTGAGTCACCACGTGATCCCAAGTCCAAAGCGAATGCTCAAGATAGTAAAGCGCCTCGGTTGCATACGGTAATTGGGAATATAGCCATTTCGTACCGCCAAGCCCTGGAATACCCACAGCGATACAGATAAATGCTGAACATCCCATGGCGACGAGCATATTAAATGGCGCTTCTTTCGGGCGTTTCCCCGAATCATGCCCGAAAAAGGCAAAATACGGAATTTTGATCCCTGAGTGTTCCAACACACCAGCAGACGCAAATAACAGCATACACCAAACAATCACATAGCCTTCATGCCCAATGGCCGACAATGTCATGGATTTCGCTACAAAACCTGAGAATAGCGGGAAGGCCGAGATAGACGCCGCTCCGATCAGACAGAATACAGTCGTCCACGGCATGGTTCGCCACAGGCCGCCAAGCTCGGATGCTTTGGTCGTACCAGTCCTGTGCAGCACAGCCCCCATACTCATGAATAGCAAGCCTTTATACATGATGTGAGCAAAGGCGTGTGCAGCTGCCCCGTTCAATGCATAGCGTCCATATTCAGTATCGAGATTGGCCACACCAATCGCACAGATCATGAAACCAACTTGGTTATTCAATGAATATGCCAGCACTTTGCGTAAATCATTTTCGACCACAGCAAAGAAGACTGGGAAGATTGTCATCACAGCACCGATATAGATCAGTATGTGCTCTCCGGGGAACATGCGTGCAAACATATAGACCGCAAGCTTGGTCGTGAACGCAGATAGCACCACAGCCCCTGTTGGTGTCGCTTTAGGATAGGAATCTTGCAGCCAATTGTGCAAGAAGGGAAAGGCAGCCTTAATTCCAAAGCCAAGGAAAATAAGCCAAGCACCATCTTCTTCAAGCGAAATCGCCCGCAGAGACAGATCGCCATGGTTTCCAAGGAAATATACCGCACCAAATAATAGCAATACACCCGACAGGATCTGAATCGCGATATAGCGCATACCAGCTTTGTAAGCTGCCTTTGTCCCTGTTTGCCAAATCAAGAACACAGATGAGACCGCAGTCAGCTCCCAGAAGAAGAAGACTGTCATCAAATCACCACACAAGGACGCAGCAATCGCGGCACCTGCATAGATAAGCGCACAGGCGTCCTGAAGTGGGTCTTTATTGTGAAGAGAGTAAATCGAATTAATTGCTGCGGCGATCAAAAACGCCAATGCAAATATGAAAGACAGCGAATCCACGCGATATGTAATCGCTGTCAGATCCATAACCCGCATCACACCATGATCAACGCCAAATTCCGAGAAAGTGGACAACATCAAAAGCCCGATGACCGGACCACCTATTGTGATGATCGCGCGCAATACCGGAATACGGATAAAATAGGCCAATATCCCCGCAAGAATAACCGCAAAACCAGGGTTTATATCAACGAGTGACGGCAAAAATTCTGGAGACATTATTCGCCCTCCACTTTAGACTTGGAGGTCGCATCACCCTCGTCAGCATCAAGGCCCTCGAGGTCACCATAATAGTTTTCATCTTTGCGCAGCAGTTTGGCCAAAGGCCACCCACATCCAACAACAAAAGCAAAGGCTGCAAACCCATACAAACCATAAAACATCGGCATTTCAGAGAATGCGACGGGCTTATAAGCATGTTTCATATGTTTGGCAGCTAAGACGAAATCAGCAGCAAAAAGCCCAAGCGAAATAACAACCAATACAATCAAAAATATGATCGGTGTGGATTTAGCTTGTGTCCATCCAAACAAAAGTTTGGCCATTGGAGTGGCATCGTCTGAACTATTATTCTGGTTCATATCATCGCTCATGAACGGCTCCCAAAGACTGGAAGAAGGAAGTCATAAATTGTGTTAATGCCGAAGAACAGCACAATACATAAACACGCAGTTATCGCTGGCGGCAGCACAGCAAGTGTCGGCGTTCCGCCTTCTCGTTTATAAGCTGCAGGAACGCCCGAGCCTTTAGGCGGCATTAACGCAAGTATCGAAATCGGAATCAGATAAATCACATTCAGAATAGAAGACACGATCAATGTCCAAGCCACATAGGCTTTATCTGCATCAAGTGAACCCAGTATCAATTGATATTTTGCCCAAGCCCCCCCCATTGGCGGCACACCAATGATGGACAATGATCCAATGAGGAAACAGGTAAACACAACAGGCATTTTACGGCCCAAGCCACGCATTTCTGAAATATTACCCTTGCCAGTGGCCACATAAATTGCACCCGCACACATAAACAAAGTAATCTTACCAACAGCGTGCATCGCAATTTGCAAGCCGCCGCCCATCATCGCTGCACTAGATGCCAACATCGCCCCGACGGTCACATAAGACAGCTGAGAAACCGTTGAATAAGCCAACCGCGCCTTTAGGTTATCTTTGGTCAACGCAATCAACGACGACACGACAATGGTGAAACACGCCACCACAAGCACAATCTCTTGACCGGGCAAATTGGATAAATAGTCGGCACCGAAGATATAAGTTGCAATTTTTAAGACCGCGAACACCCCCGTCTTCACAACCGCCACAGCATGAAGCAATGCAGAAACCGGCGTTGGCGCAACCATCGCATTTGGTAGCCAGAAGTGAAACGGCATAATCGCCGCCTTCCCGATACCAAATACAAACAATAGCAAAATAACCGAACCAACGAGCTTGGAGGCGTGCCCTTCAAGAATACCGCCCTGCGTGAAATCAGTTGTCGCAATGGATGGATCAAACCCATCCGGCGTCATACCAGTCACCACATAAGTACCGACAATTGCCAGCAGGAAGAAACCAACAGATGTTCCCAGCAATGTTGTCAGATAAATGCGTCCGCCCCGCAATGCATTCGCATCACCTTTGTGCGTCACAAGCGGGTAAGTGGATAATGTCAGGACTTCATAAAAAATGAAGAGCGTGAATAGGTTGGCAGAGAATGCCGCTCCCATAGCCCCAAATAATGCCACACCAAAACACATGTAAAAACGTGTCTGATGCTTTTCATTATTGCCGCGCATATAACCGATAGAGTAAAGCGAGTTCACGCCCCACAAACCGGATGCAATACATCCAAACAGGGCACCAAGAGGTTCAACCTCAAAGGCAAATGAGAAGCCCGCAGCGACACTCACCATGTCCCACGCGACAACTTCACCATTGTTAACGCGCAGCGCGATAGACAGCGCCACAATGAATAAGCCAATCGCACTCAGCATTGTCACAGTTTCGCGCACATCCGGCGCACTACGGAATGCCCAAACAGCGATAGAACATAGTAAAGGAATACCCAGCGCAAACTGGATCAGGAGTTCATTGCTCATTGGACGCCTCCTAGATCAATACCAAGCACGGCATGTGCGCCTGCTTCCGCAAGCCCCAATGGGATGGACGGGTTTACACCAAAGAAAATATTCAATCCTGCAAGCACCCAAAGCGCAAATAGGATGACCAAAGGCGCTTCCTTGATTTCTGGCGCACCTTCATCTGGCTCCATGAAATAAACAGCCTGAAGGATACGGCCCACATAGAAAAAAGCGAGGAAAGACGACGCACCAATCACAAGTGCAGCCCACCACCAATCATTGATCATAACAGCTTCTAGCAAACGCCATTTAGACAAGAAACCAGCTGTTAGGGGCACACCCATGAGTGACAATCCAGCAATTGTGAAAGCTGCAAATGTCAGCGGCGCTTTTTTACCCGCCCCTTTAAAGTGTGAAACCTTCCAGACATTAGCCCCAAGTGCTGCAGCACCCACTGCCATAAACAACGCGCCTTTCAGCAAAGCGTGGTTGGCAAGGTGGAACATACCAGCGGATAGTCCCGCTGCTGTACCAACTGACAGCCCAAGCAACATATACCCCACTTGTGCAACCGAAGAATACGCTAGCACTCGACGCACATCCAATTGGAAAATCGCTTGAAACGAACAAAACAGGATTGCCAAACAAGCCGCAGGCGCAAGCACATAATTCAGCGACGCAACGACAAAATCCCAACTCGGATCAAACACAGTGAAGATGAATCTCGCCAAGGCATAGAAAGCGGCCTTCGTTGCAGTCGCAGACAAGAATACGGTCACAAAGCTAGGCGCGTAGGCATATGCACTTGGCAACCATTGGTGCAATGGGAACATCGCAGCCTTAAGTCCAAGCCCAACAATAATGAAAGCAAATCCAGCCTGCACAACGCGTGAGTCATGCAATCCGTTCAAACGCTCGGCTATGTCTGCCATATTCAGCGTACCAGTCGCGGCATATAAAAAGCCAACACCGATCACAAAGAAACTCGCACCAATTGTCCCCATGATCAGGTAATTGAATGCGGCCGTTAAAGCGCGGCGATCACGTGTCGCTCCAAGCGCAACAAGCACATAAGTTGAAATGGATGAAATCTCTAGGAAAACAAACAGGTTAAACGCGTCCCCTGTGAGAGACATCCCCATAAGACCCGCCAAACAAATCTGATAGGCAGTATAGAAAAGAGGTTGTTTTTCAGCCTTAATTTCACGCGCCACTGCAGGCTGCGCAAACAAAGCTGACATAAGCGCCATGAATGAGATCAGTATGACGATAAGTGTGTTGAGGCCATCAACGCGAAATTCAATTCCAAGCGGAGGTGCCCAGCCCCCCATATGATAGGAAACAACGCCTTCACGCGCGACATCAGCGCCAAGCGCCCACGCCATCCACACAGTAAAAGCTGACGTTAATAGCGCCATGCCCCATGCAAATCGACCATTGGGAGCAAATACTGTCGCTGTTGCCATGAGAAATGGAACAAGCACAAGCAAAACCGGCGCGTGATGAGTCAGCGCCTCTGGTGCGAGGTGGAAGTTAGCAAACATATTCATGCCTTCTCACCTTCGCGTGTTCCATCTTCCAAATCGGCAGAATTCACATCGTCCATTTCAATTGTTCCGTAAGCTTCGCGAATGCGAACAACCAAAGCCAGCCCCACAGACAATGTTGCGACACCGACAACAATAGCAGTCAGCATCAGCACGTGTGGCAGCGGGTTTGAATAAATCACTTCAGCAACAGGATGCGCGACGTCAACACCGTGCGCACCAGCATCAACAGTGTGCGGAGCAACAGCGTCAATTGCGCTGTGTGCAGCATCAGATAATCCATGTCCTGCGTCTGCTGCATGTTCTTTTACAGAGTCAGCAGCCTCAGCCACATCAGACGTCACCACGCCATGGTCATCAGTTACCTGCGCATCTGCAATATGTTCTTCAACACCATGTGTTAGATCAGTCGCAGGATTATCATGTCCTGTCGCATCTGCGCCAGCATGTGTATCAATCGCATGGCCAGCGCCAGTAGCGCCATGGTTGGTTTCATCACCATGTCCTCCGCCATGATCGCCCGTATCTACATAAATAGGAGCCGTCCCACTCGCCACTTTACCCAATGTTACATAAAACACGATCACAGAGGTTTGAAAGATAGACAGCCCAACCAGACGTTTAATCAGGTTTTGGCTCTCAAATAGAATATATAGGCCACCCATCATCAGCAGAATGATGACCCAATAATTATAATGGTCCAGTACGAATTGCATGGTTTACCAGTCCTCGTCCCGAATCTCAGGCACGCGGCCCGCAAATGCATAAAAAGCTGTAATCATGACACAGGCCACAGCAACAACCACACCGACCTCAACACCAATAATACCAGTGATTTGCGGCCAGTTATGGTGGCCGTGCACTTCGCCAGTCGGTGGACCGAAAATGTAGTCATAATCAAGGAAGTCGCCGCCATTGATCATACAGACAACGCCAGTCAATCCGTAAATCGCAACTCCGATTGCAGCCCCCACACGCGCCCACACAGGTGGGAAAGCCTTCATTGCCGCCCGCAGACCAAAAATCATGGCATATAGCATCACAGCAACAGCGAAGATCACACCGGCCTGAAACCCACCTCCAGGTGAGTATTCACCATGGAAATGCACATAGAATGCAAAAATTGCGATGAGAGGGATTAGGAATTTTGAAACAACCCGCAAAATCAAGTGACTATCATCACTAAAATTCTCCCCCTGCTCCTCATCTTTACCGCGCCAGTCAGAAGCAGCCCGCGCACGTTCTCCAAATCCAATGAGCAGGATCACAGCAACACCGGCAGCGAATACAACGACGGTTTCACCAAATGTATCAAATCCACGATAAGAGGCCAAAACAGCTGTCACAATGTTTGGCGTCCCCACATCATGCGGTGTTTCATCAATATAGGCTTTTCCGACATGACTATTAGCTGGTGAATCTGCTGCCCCGAATGACGGCAAATCTGTGGATGCATACAGCAATACAGCACCTGTTGCGATGACCACAACAAGTGGCCCCCAACGCTTAGAAATCGGCTTAGACGGCTTAGCTGTTCGAACAGTCAACAACATTGCGGCAAGGATTAAAGTGGTTGAAACACCCGCCCCAACCGCAGCCTCAGTAAAAGACACATCAACCGCATCCATAGCTTGAAACCAAGCCGCAGACACAAGCGAATACACACCACTCAGCATAACAATGGCAAACAGGCTACGCATACGAATAATCGCGATCGTGATCACGCCGAGCATGCCCATAAGGACGATATTTGCGATGAGGACGGATGGACTAAAATGAGCTTCCATTTTTTTACTCCTTTTCCTCTTGCACTTTTAAAGCCTCTTGGCCTTTGACGGTCACTTTTTGTCCTGTCCATTTGCCAAGGAAAGGCTCAAGCCCTGCTCTAAGCGCGCCATTTGCAGCAGCATTAGATGATGTCGGGCTGGTGAACATGAAGAACACCCAGATGCAGAGCAGTTTGAACGTCACCAAAGACCAACCACCGATCAGCATTAACCCGATCAATACCAAAGATGCACCAAGTGTATCCGTAACCGACGCAGCGTGCATACGTGTGTAGAAATCAGGGAAACGAATAACACCAATAGATCCAGCCGCTGAAAATACAGCACCAGCCAGCGTCAATGCGCTCCCAAGAGTAATGCGGGCAGTTTCGAGATTTTCAGGCGAAAACAGAGTGGAAAAATCAATCATTGTGCGCTTCTCCGATCTGTACGGAACCATCAGGCTTCTTAGCAACAAGAGGCACACCAAATGAGCGATAACGGAAGAATTTCAAAATTGCGATTGTTCCCACAAAATTGATCATTGCATAAAGCAAAGCGATATCGAGGAAATCGGGCCGTTTGGTCACAAAACCAAGCAATCCCAACAACAAAACAGTTTTGGTCCCAAAAGAGTTTACCGCAAGAACGCGGTCATACAATGTCGGTCCCATGATGGCGCGCGCAAGCAAAAGCGCCATCGCCGCAATAACGGCAAGGGTAGCAGCAACGAGCATATTCTATCTCTTTCCGTCTATAGCTTCTGAGGTACGACGATCCATCTCATCAAAAGAGCCAGGCGCAACATCAGCAGCGTAAAGGCCATGAACAATCAATTCATCTCCCTCAAGATCAATTGTCACTGTTCCCGGCGTCAATGTTATCGAGTTGGCGAAAGTCACTTTTGCCAAATCTGATTTACAGCTTGTTTTCACGCGAGCCATCGCTGGCTCAATATCAGGTGTCACGCGAAGCGCAGCTTTTAAGACAACCATATTGGCTTTGATAATTTCGCCGCCAAGCCACACCCAATATCCAAGCGCACGCGGCATCAACATATATGGAGATGCTTCAACGTCGAGAATTTTTAATCGGTGACAAAACCAAATGACAAAAACAATAGAACCAATCCCCATGTGGAGAATTGGAAAATCAAAATGACCCGATAGTCCAAACCAGAAGATTGAAATACCGACAATTAAGCCCACTAAATAAGTCATCAGACCCGTAAAATTTATGGGTAGCTATGAGAATCGCTTTTGGATTCAACAGCCCCGCTATTGAAGTTAGGAATTAGTTATCGAGAAGATAGCATTTTGACCAGTCCTGATCGGTCAAATTATTGTTAGATCTTGAATTAACGACCAAATACTAACCGGCTGGCACGCGAAGCAGGTCCATATTTCTCTGTATCAGCTTCAACTTCATTATTGTTGTCGTCCAACACCTCCGGAGAATAGGCAGAACTCAGCGACCAATTCCAATACCGCAGCACTGTTTGGGCTTTGGCAACGGCCATCATCTCATATATTTCAAGGACATATTCAAAATGCTCGACAGGTGCATCTTTGCGACTAATAGGACGCCCAAGCGCTGCCCAGAATGCTTTGAAATATTGTCTTTTCAGCCCAACAGCTTTGGCCAAAACCGCAATACCTTCACCGCCCTCATCGGAAATAATTTTCTGTCCGGTCATGGGCTTGATGCCACATAGATATGAAATTTCGTCGATGGTTTTTGCTTGATATCCAGACTTGAGCATATGCGCGATCGCATCTTCTAGACTTGAAAATGGACTTTTCTCTATCGCCGCGCGATTTCTCTGACGGCGTTCAATTACCTGCAAACCTTTTCTTACCACAGGATCAGACCAATTATCTTTGGCTGCGTGCGCAAAAATATCTGAACACATATCTATCAAAACAGAGCGTTCAGCAGAAAAGCGTTGAAGTATCAGACGACGGGTTGCCTGATCCGACCACCAAAACAAAACAAGCGCATGCGCAGGCCGTAATTCAGGTCGACGCAGCAATAATGGCCCTAGCCTCTCGATATTGCGACTCAAAGAGACTAAGCGATCTATAGATAATTCAGATACAATCGCTTTGTCATTCATCAATAATCGCGCAATTGCTTCTGTGTCCCGACTCTGAGATATTGCATCACTCAAGCAAGACCCAACATCCTTGCGGGCGGCTATTGCGCGGCGATGATGGGCTGCCCCACTTACGACAATAGAGACAAGATCAGATTGATCAAATGCTGCCGATTCCTCAAGCAATTGGCTTGAAACCGATGCGACATCCTGCCCTAAATAGCGTAAAACACGACGCGGTGCCTGAGACATCCCAACCAGACGTTTCGCACATACAGCACGTTCGTTTTCGTCGGCATCTATCAGCATCTCCAGCAATAAATCACCGGCTATCGCTCGATCTTGAGAACTGGACGCAGAATCAGGAAGCGCGACAACATCGGTCAATCGTCGCAACAACATGCGGCGAGATCGAAAATCTTGCTGTGTTTCAACTTGCTGATTTAGGCCATCGGCCATGACTATGCCTCGCGATTCTTAGCCGCGATATTGGACTTTAATCAGTTAACCAAAAGTCATCACATTGCAAAAAAATGCATATGTTCCACTTTTATTTGATTAGACTCTCTTAATTAAAAGTTCTGCGTCGCTTGCGCCCTGGGTGAATAAACATCAGCAAACCTGATGCAGTTACGAGCGCGATCATGAGATAAAAATGGCTCGCACCGTCTAATTTTTCACTTCCAAGCGCAATTGGAATTTCCTGCCCAAGATAGGGTGATAAATGTGCGCCAACCAGTGCGCCCGAGATAACAAGCGTCAAAAAAGCCCCAAAACGGCGCGTAAATGGCAAAACCAGCATAAGAGCAGCAAATCCCTCAAGCATCCCCATGACATATCGTCCGGTTGGCTCAAACAATGCTAAACCTGTTTTTTCTGCTAATGTAGAATAAACAACATTTGCTTGTTCAGGATCGTCGAATAATTTAGCGTCCAGAGAAAATGCGAGCACAATTATAAGCCCCAGCGCTAAAACCCATCCCAGAAAAGATCTTACACCGCGCATATTCTACACCCTCTATAACGACATTAACGAGCTAATCGCTTTACCACAATAACACAATGAAATTGTGATAACCTTGTGACGATATATTGTACAATCCAACACCTCCAGAACAAACTCTGCCTGGCGTGATCAAGTAAACTTATTGTGTGCAACTCTATATTTGCAGTCTGCAACTTTAAGCCCAGCAAAAGTCAGAACACCAAGACCACACATATTTTTCATCAACCTGAAATATCTACATCCCTGCCCGCATTCATCTACAACGCGTATACGTTTTGACATCCACCTCATTCTCAGGTGAATGTTTTTAATGTTTACCAAGCCTTGAATTGATATTTGAATTGGTCATAGTGCAGCTATTGAACACAGTAATACAACCTTAAGTGTATTATTTGAAAAACGGTAGCAGAATCATGATAATCAAATTCTCAGAGCTTCACCTCAAGGTTGGCGAAGAAATCGGCACGTCTAACTGGTTGGAGATCACTCAAGAAAGAATTGATAAATTCGCTGAGGCGACTGGTGATTATCAATGGATCCATGTCGATGTAGAACGCGCCAACCGTGAAATCGGCGGCACAATTGCACACGGCTATCTTATCATCTCACTTATCCCTGTGTTTTTTAATGAATGTCTACAAATCGAAGGCATGTCCCGAATCGTCAATTTTGGGAGTGATCGCATACGCTTGAAAAATGCTGTAAAAACCGGGTCACGCGTTCGGTTAAAGCAGGTTTGTGAATCAGTCAAAAATAGCGCTGGCGGTAAGATTGTAAAAATCAAAAACACAATAGAAATTGAAGGCGAGAAACGACCTGCCCTAGTGGGCGAAACGCTGCAAATATTGTACGGTGCTGAACTTGAAACGCAAAAATCCGATACTGACGCGGTATAAATTATACAGGAATTGACATGTCAAACGACAATCAGACTGGCAAAACTGACGAACAATTGCGCAAAGAACTCACACCAGAGCAATATAAAATTGCTCGCGAAGACGGCACTGAGCGCGCTTTCACAAGCCCGCTAAATAATGAAAAACGTGATGGTGAATATCTATGTGTCGTATGCGAAACAGCTCTTTGGTCTTCTGCACACAAATATGATTCCGGCTCTGGCTGGCCCAGCTTTTATCAGCCCGCCTTTGAAGAAGCTGTTTCAACAAAACAAGATTTCAAACTTGCCTCACCACGCATAGAAGTGCGCTGCGCAAATTGTGACGCACATATGGGACATGTCTTCAATGATGGCCCAGCACCCACAGGGCTAAGATATTGCATCAATGGTAGTGTTTTGAAATTTATTCCTGAGGAATAGTTGAAGAATGTAATTTACCTCTTTCACTCCCCACATGATTAGTCCATCTTTTCACTTAATCACAATTTAGGGGAATGAAATCATGATACGGACTCTTCTCGCAGCAAGCTCAATGCTCGTCTTGGCCAATTGCGCAACATCAGACCAAACCCAGCATTCCGAGCCAATCGCCTCATCCCCACCAATTCATTCTAATTCTACGAGCACCGATACAATGGTTGATCAATCCAGTTGGCCCACGCCCCCAATTGCACAGCGTATAGATAAAGTCACAGAGCAAGTTGGCCGCACAAGAACTGATCCATATGCTTGGATTCGCGATGATAATTGGCAAGAAGTCATGCAAACACCAAGCGTGTTAAAGCAAGATATTCGCGATTATATCGAAGCAGAAAATGCTTTCACAAAAGAAGTTTTAGAAACACCAACAACCGTGCTTCAAACTGAATTATTTGAAGAAATGAAAGGCCGGATCAAAGAAGATGATTCATCCGTTCCAATGATTGATGGGGAATGGGCCTATTATCACAAATTTCGTGAAGGCGGCGAATACCCCGTTTATGCGCGTAAACCAGCTGCGACAGCCTTTACTGACAGCAGTGATTCAGATGAAGTTATATTGCTGGACGGCGATCTAATGGGAGACGGCTTAGAATATTTTGACTTTGGTCAAGTTTCTCACAGCCCAGACCACTCCAAAATCGCCTACACTGTAGATAACAAAGGATCTGAATTTTACACGCTGCGCGTAAAAGATCTTAACACAGGTGAAGAATTAGATACGGTTATCGAAAACACTTATGGATCATTCACTTGGGGTGCAGATTCAAATTCACTTTATTGGATCGACAGAAACGAAAACAATCGTCCTGAAAAAATATTCTTCAGAAAACTTGGCGAAGCAACTGACGCACTTGTGTTTCACGAAAAAGATTCAGGCTATTTTCTTGGCGTAAGCCGAAGCCAGTCTGACGCGTTCATATTCATTCGCACGGGCGACCACACAACTAGCGAATATCACTATATCAGAGCAGACAGCGACAAGCCGACCCAATACCACACAATCGCGCCCCGCTCAGCAAACATCGAATATGACGTCATTGATTATAACGATCAATTCTTTATCAAAACGAATGCAGATGGCGCTGTTGATTTCAAAATCATGTCCGCGCCATATGATTCCAGCAGCCGCGAGAACTGGACAGAAGTTGTCCCTCATGAACCGGGCACACTCATAAGCAGCATAAGCGCCTTAAAAGATTGGCTCATTGTCGAAGAACGCAAAGATGCCCTCCCTCGCCTATCGATTACATCTCGTGAAACCGGCGACACGCATGAGATCGCATTTGAAGAGGAAGCTTATGACATATCCAGCAGCACAGGATATGAGTATGACACCGACACAATCCGTCTATATTATGCGTCTCCGACCACGCCGGATCAAACACATGACTACAATATAGAGACACGTGAAAAAACCCTACTAAAAACACGCGAAATCCCGTCTGGGCACACACCAAGTGATTACATCGTCAACAGAGTCATGGCACCCGCTCATGACGGTGAGAGCATTCCAGTCACAATTCTTCGACACAAAGACACGCCATTAGATGGTAGTGCACCCCTTTTACTATACGGATATGGCTCCTACGGAATCACAATAGATGCTGATTTCCGCTCCGGCAGATTATCTCTTGTTGATCGTGGATTTGTGTACGCTATCGCTCATATTCGCGGATCCCAAGCCAAAGGCTATCAATGGTATCTAGATGGGAAACGTGAGAAAAAAACGAATACTTTCAAAGACTACATTTCAGCTGGTGAATATCTGATCGACCAGAATTACACATCAAAAGGCAAAATTGTTGGCATGGGCGGCTCTGCAGGTGGCCTATTAATGGGTGCCGTTTCTAACATGGCCCCAGATTTATTCGCTGGTATCATCGCCGCAGTTCCATTCGTAGATGTCATCAACACCATGTCAGATACAGAACTTCCACTAACCCCACCAGAATGGCCAGAATGGGGTAACCCGATTAAGAGCAGCGAAGATTATGATACAATCCTAGCCTATTCTCCTTATGATAATATCACTGACAGCGCCTACCCTACCATGTTGATTACAGGCGGTCTAACAGACCCACGCGTTACCTATTGGGAACCAACAAAATGGGTTGCAGCACTTCGCCATGAAGCCCCAAATGCAGGTCCATATTTCCTCCGCATTAATATGGGTGCCGGACATGGCGGTGCATCTGGCCGGTTTGAAGGGCTTAAAGAAACAGCGATAGAATATGCCTTTGCTTTAGCAAGTGTTGGCAAAGCTGGTGATACACTGGATCTATCCAAATAAGAGACCAGTATTTGGTATGTCCTATTTGATCTAATTGTTTGAAGTTTCTAGGGTTTAACATTCATCAATCCAAGTTTGATCTTCACAAAATTAAGCTGGAGCCATCAAAATGGCTCCAGTTTTTTTGTATCAACAACGCAGTATTGAAACGAAAAGCCACAATACAAATAAAGCCCCTTCAAAACAAAAAAAGCCCCTTCAAAACAAAAAAAGGCCGATAAGCAAATGCTTATCGGCCTTTTTTTATCATCATCTTTTATACAGCCTTAAAAACCGACAGCATTCAAGATTTGTGTCGACTATGCATCATCTTCTTCAGCTGCTTCTTTTGCTGCTGTGTCTTCTGCAACAAGCTTTTTACCTTCAGCATCTTCACCAAGTTTAGCTGCAGCTTCAACAATTCTAGCATCAACTGTTTTACATTCTTCAGCAGGCTCACCACCTAGAACTTCAGTAAGTTTACATGCTTTCTTGACGTTTTTCAGCTCTTCAACAGCAACACGAAGGTCAAACTCAGCAAGTGCGCGCTTTGTTTCATCTTCTGAAGCCATAAAGTCTAACCAACCACGACCACCACGGTCGCCGAGTTTGGCAGCGTTTGAGAAAGCTGTGCGTGCACCGGCACGATCACCTTCTTTGTGTTTGATCTGACCGATCAGAACCCAACCAAAACCAGGTTCCTTCATTCCACCTTTATCTAAGGCCAAACGAAGGTTCTTTTCAGCTTCTTCATTCTTACCCATTTCAAAGTAAGAACGACCAAGACGCTCATAAGATTTACCGCTATTTGTTAGCTTAGCGAGTTTCTGAATGACAGGAATAGCACGATCATATTCACGAGAAACTTGATACAGATTCGCCAAAGTATCCAGCTTTTCAGCTGTCACTTCAATGCGACCCGCATTCATCTCTTTTTCCATAACCTTAGCGGCTTCAAATGGAGAATTAAATGCATTGTAGAAGTTTACAACGCGCATAACTTCACTCTCAGTTTTGAGGAAGCCTGCAAGATACATTGCTTTCACAACTTCAAATGCTTTGTGATCGTTTTCATCTTCGTAATAAAGAGAAGACATCACTTCATAGTATTTTTTCTCAGCAGGGAAGCTTGGAATAACTTTGTTCATCAAGAAGCTGGCAAGTTTCGTTTTTTGTCCAGTTTCATTGTAGAGATAAACAGCAAAATCAATAGCTTGCTTAGAAGGATTTGCATCCTTGTTTAGCATTGCTTCTAGATATTTGATCGCTTTGTTATTGTCGCCCAATTGCTGATACAATGTCGCCATTTGCATAAATTGCTGACCTGTTGGCTTCGCACCAGATGCAATCCATTCTTCAAGCTTTGCAGCGGCATTTTTATTGTCATCAGTCTGCAAGTATAGCTGAGCAATATTGTAAAGAGTCTCAGTTCTGTTTTCACCAGTGAAAGTTGGCAGCGCTTCTTCGAGGTCACGAATAGCAGCTTTGTAATCACCAGACTTAACGTTAATACCAGCAGAAAGACGAATAACAGCTGAACGCTCATAACAGTTAAGCGTCATACCTTTTAGCTTTGTCATCAAGGACTTCGCTGTTTCCAACTGTCCTTCAGTCAAATATGCGTTCTCAGCATCTAGGTAAGCTTGTCCTGCTTTGGCAGTGAACTGAGTTTCTTCACACGGCACAGCTTGAGCAATAGCACTTGGCACCATCACAGCCATCGCCAATGCCACGGCTGCTCCACATGTCAGTTTTTTCAAACGCATCGTTTTCCTCCAAACGATAAGATATGAATATGCATCCACATCTACAAAATTCTACTCGAAGCGCTCCAAAATGACTCACCATCACAAGAACGCACCCGTGGCTAAATTTTCATTGGCCTTAATGTGAAACACGTCACAACAACCAATTATTCCAGTCTTTTGCGCTAACAAAACGACTAATTCGATATTCTAAAAGCTGGAGCGCTCGTCACTTCGGCGACTTCAATCTTCAAAACATCTATAAACTTTGCGGCCAAATCTATCTATGATTCTAGGCGATAATATGCCCTTGCCCACTTGATTTACCAAAATTCAGTCAACACTATCTCTAAAAAGATAGTAATTTATGCGCAGCGACCAATTATACGGCCACTGCGCATATTATTTACTCGGCCATCTTCAGCTCGAAAGGATACACAACACCCTTACGACCAACAGCTTTACCTTTAACAATTTTAGGTGCGAACTCAGTCGCCCCCACAGCCTTAGCTGCAGCACTTTCATACTGGCTTACGTTACAGGTTGCGACAACGTTATAAGGTTGACCTTGAACATCCACATCCAGTGACACTTCACACTCGGCAGATTTCCCGATGCGTTGCATTGCACGCAAAATCGGCCCTGTGTTTGGTGGACGCACTGGCTGAGCATCACGGTCACTCACGGAAACAGCACCAATATTGATACCTGTTACACGCTCAAACTTGATCTCAGTTGGAGCCGCACCTTGAATGTTAGCTTTCGGCAAATCAATGTTTTGCTTCGTTGCTGCCATTTTCGGGGGCGGTGGTGGTTTGTTAGCTTTGTCGAGTTTCTTAGGCGCTTTACGGGTAGAACGGATCTGCTCTACAGTTGCCTTCTCCGCAAAGATATTTCTTAGGCTACGTTGATCTGCTTTAACACATTTACCAGTTGCCGGGCTCATCACTGCTCCCGGTGGGCAAATTTCTTTAATGCGGATCAAGTTTTCCATAAGCATGAATAAAGCGACTGACAATATTGCTGCTACTGGAATACCTACACCGAAACGTACGATTGGATTCGAAAACATCTTATCCTCTCCTAACTCTGGGGTTCTGTTGAGATGTTAATACTCTTAACACCAGCAGTCATCATATTTGACTGCAATTCAAGTAGAACACCGGTTGTACTCTGACCATCAACCAAGATCATAGCTTCGCCGGACGAATTGTCTTCTACCATCTCTTGCATAGTAGCATAAACTTCGCGCATTTTCACGGCTTTTCTATTGATCCAGATTTCATCGTCAGCTGTCAAAGCAACCATGATGGGTGAATTGATCGGAGCAACCTTTTTAAGGTCAATCTTTTCAACTGTTGCACCAGGTGTTTTCACAAATGTAGCTGTCACAATGAAGAAGATAAGAAGAATGAACACAACGTCCAACATTGGCGTCAAGTCAACTTCAGCGTCTTCTTCGGGTGCAATACGACTTTCTCTAGCCATAACAGACTCCTTCCGATCCTACTCTGAACCGACGAACGCAACGTTGGCGATATTGGCAAGTCTTGCCTCATCAACAACCTTAAGCGCGTACAGGTTCTTAGCTTCAGGGTGAACTTGAACAACAACGCTGATATCAGGGAATTCAGCTTTCTTACGTTCAATGTTCGCACGAACGGCTGAGATATCAGTGAAACGTCCATCCACACGAATAAAGTTGCCTTCATCCACATAGATACTGATTGCTTTAGCCTGAGGTGGTGGTGGACCATCGCTTTGAGGCGGTGGCGTCAAATCCATCCCCTGTTCGCTTAGGAATGTCGATGTCACGATAAAGAAGATCAGAAGAATGAACACAACATCCAACATTGGTGTCATATCAACTTCAGCTTCGTCGACGGGCTTTTTACGTCTACGCATCCTCGTGAATCTCCATTTGGTCTTCGACTTTAGCAACCTCACGACGAACCTTACGATCAAGATCCATAGTGAAGAGCAAGCCTGAGATAGAAATCACCATACCAGCCATTGTTGGAATAGTCGCACGCGACACCCCAGCAGACATAGCACGCGCGTCAGACGAACCAGTGATAGCCATCAAATCAAAAACATTGACCATACCTGTCACTGTTCCCAAAAGGCCAAGCATTGGTGCCAAAGCCACAACAGCTTTCAACAAAACAACATTCGCTTGAGCTTCCTGACGGACTTCTGAAACGATTTTGTCTTTAACCCAATGCGCATATTTAGATGTATGGTCCTTACGGCTGTCCCATTTCTCTAGTGCGTTTGCAACAACGTCTTTGTGTGAAAGACGGAAGTAGAAAACACGCTCAAGGATGAGGGCCCACATAACGAAGGCCGCCGCCATAATAATGAAAAGAACCGGTCCACCTCTGTCCAAGAAGCCGTTAAGACTGTCTGGAAAAAATGGCATGTTAACCTCCCTTTTCTAAAAAAGGGGAAGAACCCGGGATTAAACCCGGGCACCGCCCTTTTGCTCTGCGCGTTCTGCAACCATACCAGCAGCTTGCTCTTCGAGCACTTGCTGAACACTTCTTGCCTTAGCAGACACGAATGCGTGGAGAAGAATAAGCGGGATAGCAGCTACAAGACCTTCAACAGTCGTTACAAGCGCTTGCGAGATACCATCAGCCATTGTTTTCGGGTCACCAGTACCAACCAGAGTGATCTGAGTAAATGTACGGATCATACCAACAACAGTACCCAAAAGACCCATCATCGGAGAAACAGCAGCTAGAACTTTGATCAAGTTCACGAAGCTATCAATCTTAGGTGTTTCTTTAAGGATGGCTTCATCCAAACGAAGTTCTAGAGCTTCAACATCATCTTGTTTCGAGTCTTCGAATGCTTGGAAGATACGTGCCAATGGGTTTGAAGAACCAGCTTGTTTTGTTTGAGCTGTTTTCTTAACTGCTGCACCAATCATTGTAAGTGTTACAAGTTTGTAGATACCAATTACAAGACCGATAGCTAGAAGACCTAGAACAACATAACCAGGTAGACCACCTTGTTTAATACGGTCGCCAAGTTTAGGCATGTTAGCCAAAAGACCAAGCAAGTCACCTTGAGATGGATCAACAGGAGCTGCAACCAGCTTGCCTTCACCAGCTGAACGTAATGCTTGAGCACCAGACATCAAAGCACCTGATGGCTGCGCAGCAAACGCAATAAATTTACCAGCATCAAGATCTAGGAATTTAGGAGAAGATTCGTCTGTGAAAGCTGTAAATGGACCTACACGGAAAACAGATACAGGTTCATTGTTGTTTTCGTTAGCAACAACAGCTTGGAAAGACTTAACTTCACCTTGACCAACAACTTCTTGCAACATTGCACGCCATAGAAGGTCGAGCTGTTGACGTGTTGGAAGTGTACGCGCTTGAGCAATGTCAGACAAAGCTTCTGCACGGCCTGTGTATTCTTGAGAGATGATTGAACGACGCAATAGCGGGTCAATCTCACCAGCTGCTGTACGGAATTGACCTAACAATTCAGAGAAGTCACCAGCTTTTTCTTGTAGTTCACTTTGAAGTCCAACAAGAACTTCTTCGTTTGCAGCAAATTGGTTAGCTAGAGCTTGTCCAGCTGCCTCTTCTGCACGAACTTCAGCACGAGCAGCAGCCAACTGAGAAGCTTGTTGGTCACGCGCGCTTTTAAATTCGTTCAAACGACGTGTGTTCTCGGCGTTCAAAGTGCTTGAGTCTTTTTTGATTGCAGCAACAACATCACTCAATGATTGAGCAGACGCAGCACCAGCGGTCGAAGTCATTAGAATGGCTGCAGCAGCCATTGCTTTGATCGAAAATTTAATCGGTTTCATATCAGTAAATCTCACTTTCGGCGTTACTGAGCAGACAATTTGACGACCGGAGCCATCATGATTGCTGGTGTTGCAACTTTGTCAGCGATGCGAATGCCTTTAAGAACTTCACTCTTATAGCTTGAAGGTAGATCTACCCACTGCTGTGTTTCGCGATCCCAACGGCCAAGTTGATTACGATCTTTTGTGATGTAAACCATCGCAACACGACCATAACGGAAGATGTCAACAGTTTTCACTGAACCGTCTGCCAATGTGATGTCATCTGTGTAGGCATCAATTGTACGACCGTATTCCATTTCGCTTTGGAAAGCTTGGATGATCAAACGGTAGCGCTCAGCTGGAGATACATCACCGCGACCCATAACGTCGTCAAGTTTTGCATAACGGTCTGCACGAACGTCCAGTTTACCGTCTTCTGTCATATCCTTAAAAGGAAGGTCAGCTGCATAAAACATTTTCGCTGCTGCGATCATGTCTTCCATCATAGGCACCATTTGCGCCTTGATTTCTTCTACACGACCAAGTTGCTCTTCCAAGCTTTTCAGCTCGTTTTCTTGAGACGCAACAACGCGCTCTTGCTGACGCTTATAAAGTGCAGCGGCATCTTTTTGCTGCAATAGCGTGCGGAATTCGCGAACCATGTCAGAACGTTCATCATCCAACTGATTGATGCGCTCTTGTGTTTGCTCTGCTTTACGCGTCGCTGCTTCACCAACGCTAATCGCGCCAGCTAAATCTGCTTGTGCAAAAGCCGGTGTCGCAACAGACGCCAAAATGGACGCCATGAACGCTGCACGCACCGGTTTGATAAACCGTTTCATGTCTTGCCTCTCAACTCCCCGACACGGCGATGCATTATGCCCTCACCGTTCGAAAACTTAACTCTATTTTAGAGGGGGAAACACTCTGCTCCCCCAATATCCCTGAACGTTAATGCATGCTGTTTTGCAAAACGTCCAATGAAATTCAACAATAGTTCCCGACAATTTCAAATGATGAACTCACCTGAATCACCGCAATCGGAGCATATCTATTTGTATGCTCTTCTAATTCTCCCTCAGCAATTAACCCTAAGGTAAATTGCATACCGAATTTGTCCATATGCGATATTAATCGCCGTAAGGCAACTGAACGCTAACAACAAGTAATCATTCCAATCAATATGTCTTTAACATGCTCAACTGCTTTTTTATCAACTTCACACAAAAAACACACCAAATTTATCATTACCAACCACTAAATCGCTTACTTTTCCGATTTAAATGAAAAAAAACAAATTCAATTTTCTCTAAAATTCTTCCAACAAAAAATTACACTATTTTCACTTTGGGCACCCTAGTAAGGAGTTTCACCCCCTTATTCTCGATTCCCAACAGTCCACAACATGCCTATATTAGGTTTTCTTGACATTCAAATGACTGTTCAACAAAACTATCCATTCACACAGCAAATTGATAAGAAAAGTATCAGCAACCATACAATTAATTGCACACATTACATGCAAAGATGCTTCTCACTATTAGGCAAATGACGCAGGCGCAATCTGACCCTCATACGAAAAACTCAATTTCTACAGCGCGTATATTTGTAGGATATAATTTTGCCATATATAACCACCATTTTACCACATATATTAATACATAAGGTATCCGATGATCTCATTTGATGAAGCCCTCCAGAGGATACATAATTTAGCCCAACCACTGCCTTATGAAGAAGTCTCTTTTGAAACGTCTGCCAACAGGGTATTGGCCGACAATTTAACCTCAAGATCCGATGCACCATCCCAAGATGTGTCAGCTATGGATGGTTATGGTGTGCGTGATTCCGATCTCACCAACCTACCTGTTCGGTTGCCGATATTAGCCCAAAGCTTTGCAGGCTCTCCACCGCCTCCACAATTTACCCAAACAGGCTGCGTTAGAATTTTCACAGGTGCGCCAGTTCCAGCTGGTATTGATCGCGTTATCATACAAGAGAATGTAGAACGAGATGGCGATATCGCCATTATTAAATCACCCGTTTCAGAATCGCGTAATATTCGAAAAAAAGGCTCCGACTTCAAAGCCGGCGACACCTTGCTCAAAGCAGGTACGCACCTCTCATGGCGCGCAATGACAACTGCTGCCGCAGCGGATCGGGAGAGCGTGAAAGTCATTCGCACCCCCAAGGCCGTCATTCTCGCGACTGGCGATGAATTAAAGCCGCCCGGACAAGCACATTTAC
>JGI2924J29684_1078042_pt1 | contig 28837 bp, 23 predicted proteins | sample BenlonsequencITS_FD_29684 | JGI IMG/M metagenome (IMG submission 29684)
CCGCCAGCCATGTTCCACTGGAACGGCTGGTACAGACCGGTGCCTTCCGGCGCGACCTGTTCTACCACCTCAACGTGGTCAAGCTGGAGCTGAAGCCCCTGCAGCAGCGCCCCGGGGACATCCTGCCCCTGGTCCGCCTGTTCATCGGCGAATACAGCCGACGTCTGGGCCATGGCCCGGTGCGTCTCAGCCCCGCGGCCGAGCGACGCCTGACCGCCTATCCCTGGCCCGGCAATATCCGCGAGTTGGAGAACGTCATTCATCGCACCCTGCTGATCAGCCGCAACGGCGTAATCCAGGACAGCGATCTTTCCATTGCCTATCTGCACGGTCCGCCCGATCTGCAGGACGGCAGCGACGACAGCGCCGAGGCCCGCTTGCAGCAGGCGTTGGAGCAGTTGTGCAGCCAGGGCGAGGAGGATCTGCATGAAAAGGTGGAGGACAGCCTGTTCCGTACGGCCTATCGGCTGTGCCACCACAATCAGGTCCGTACCGCGTCCCTGCTGGGCTTGAGCCGCAACGTGGTCCGCGCGCGGCTGATCAAGCTGGGCGAGGTGGTGGTCCATCACCGCGGCGAGGATTGATCCTGATCGCCCTCCGGCTCCGGCACTCCGGCGGCGGCGGCCAGCAATTCACGGGTATGGCGATGCCGCGGCCGGGCAAAGATCTCGGCCAGCGGCCCCTGTTCCACCACCCGTCCCTCATGCATCACCAGCACCTGGTCGCACAGCTGCTGCACCACCCGCAGATCATGGGTGATGAAGACGCAGGCCAGCCCCAGTTGCCGCCGCAGATCCAGCAACAGATCCAGGATCTGCGCCTGCACCAGCACATCCAGTGCCGATACGGCCTCGTCACAGATCAGCAGCCTGGGGCGGACGGCCAGCGCTCTGGCAATCGCCAGTCGCTGACGCTGGCCACCGGACAGGCTGGCCGGCAGTTGTGGCAGCAAGGCGGTCGGCAGCCCAACCCGTTCCAGCAGCTCCAGGCTCTGTTCCGGGTGTTCGGCACCGGGCACCTCCGCAGCCGCCAGAGCATCGGCCAGTATCCGCGCTACCGTCCAGCGAGGATCGAAGGAACTCAGCGGATCCTGATACACCGCTGCCATCTGCCGGCGCCGTGGCCGCCGCTCGCGCTCGGTCACCTCGGCCTGGCCGGCACCGATCCAGGGCTGGCCCAGAAAGCTGATCCGGCCCTGATCCGGCGACTGCAGACCCAGCAGCAGACTGGCCAGGGTCGACTTGCCTGAACCCGAGGCTCCGATGATGCCCAGAGCCCCGGCCTCGGCCAGGCGAAAACCGGCCTCGGCCAGCGCCAGATACCGACTTCCATCGGCCTGGCGATAGCTCTTGACCAGCCCCTCCGCCTCCAGCAATGGCGGCCCGTCGGTGGTACTGACCACCGGTGAAGGCGCGAGCCGTCCGGGCCGGGCCTGCAGCAGCGCCCGGGTATAGGCATGCCGCGGCTGCCGCAACACCTCGGCACGGTCGCCCTGCTCGACCACCCGCCCATGCCGCATGACATGGACCTGACCTGCCAGCTGGGCCACCAGACCCAGATCATGACTGATGATCAACAGGCCCCGGCCTTGCTTCACGATATCCTGCAGCAATTCAATGATCTGCAGCTGGACATGGGCATCCAGCGCGGTGGTGGGTTCATCCGCGATCAGCAGCGGTGGATCCAGCACCAACGCGGCGGCGATCAGGACCCGCTGGCGCTGGCCGCCGGACAACTGGCCCGGATGGCGCTGCAGCAGGCGATCCGGCTCGGCCAGGCCCGCCTGGCGCAAAGCCTCGCGCACTCTTTCACGACGCCGTGCCGGCGTACCCCAGCGATGCGCCCGCAGCGCTTCGCCCACCGCATGCTCGACCGTGTGCAGAGGATCCAGCGATACCAGAGCGTCCTGCCATACCAGCCCGATCTGGCGACCCCGCAAGGCCCGCCAGTCCGCTTCGCGGAAACCTTGCAGATCCCGTCCGCCGGCCTGCAGCGTGGCGGCACGGACCTCCGCACCCGCACCGGCCAGACCCACCAGACTGCGCGCCGTAACGCTTTTTCCCGAACCCGATTCACCGACCAGTGCGGCCGCCTGACCGGCCTCCAGCCGCAGATTGACGCCGTGGACCACTTGCCGGCAAGTCCGGCGGCGACGAAAACCGATCTCCAGATCCTGAATCTGCAGCAGCGGTGCCCCGCTCATGCCAGCCGCCCTTCCAGCTTGCGCTGCAGATGGCGACCCAGCACGGTAGTGGTCAAGGCCACCAGCACGATCACCAGGCCGGGCATGCAGGTCAGCCACCAGGCGGTGGCCACGAAGTCGCGGCCCATCGACAGCATGGTGCCCCATTCCGGACTGGGCGGCGGCTCACCCAGGCCGAGAAAGCTCAAGGCCGAAGCCCATACGATCATCTGGCCGATCCCCATGGTCAGGGTCACCACCAGAGGCCGCAAGGTATTGGGAATCACCTGTCGCAGCAGCACACCCGCCGGCGCATGGCCAAGAACCGTGGCCGCCTGGATATAGCCGGCCTGGCGCACCCCCAGGACCTGGCCACGCACCATTCGCGCATAGCCGGGTGAAGCCCCCACACCGGTGGCAATGATCAAGGGCAGCAGGCCGGTACCGAAGGCAGCCACCATCAGCAGGGCCAGCACCAACGGCGGAAACGCGAAGCAGACATTGAGTCCGGCGCTGACCACCGCATCCAGCCGACGTCCGCCCAGTCCGGCCGTCACACCCAGCAGCAAGGCGATGACCATCGCCAGGGTCATCGCCGCCACACCGATCACCAGGGATTGGCGGGCGCCATAGACCAGACGTGCAAATACGTCGCGACCGGAAGAATCCGTTCCCAGCCAGTGCCGGAAATCCGGCGCCTGGAAGGCCTGCCGAGGCGCGATCGCGAACGGATCGGACGAGGTGAACAGAGCCGGATGGATCGCCGCTGCCAGGATCAGCAGCAGAAAAAGGCCTGACAAGGCCGTACCCGGCGGGGTCTGCCGCAAACCTTGCCATCGCTGCCATGGCCGGAAACGCTGCGGCGACATCAGATTCCAGGCACGAGTGTTCATGTTGACTCCTTGGCAGTACGCGGATCAACCCATTGCACGAGGAGGTCGACCAGCCCATTGGCGATGATATAGACGGCCGCGACAAACAAGGTGATGCCGCAGGCCAGGGGCAGATCCTGCAACAGCACCGCCTGGTACAACTGCCGTCCCAGCCCCTGACGAGCGAAGATGACCTCGACCACGATGGCTCCGCTGACCAGGGCGCCGACCGCCCAGCCGGAAAGGCTGAGGCCGGGCAGCAAGGCATGGCGCAAGACGTGCTGCAGACGCACTCGCCATTCGGCCAGACCACGACTGCGGGCTGACAGCACGAAGGGCTGAGCCAGAGCCAGCTCGAAGGACTCGCGGGTCACCTGGCTGACAAAACCACCCAGAGGCAACCCCATCGCCAAGGCAGGCAGCACCAGCGCGCGCAGGCTGCCGCTGCCTGCCGGCGGAAACCAGTGTAGGCCGAAGGCGAAGACCGCCAGCAGGATTAGCGCCAGCCAGAACGGCGGCACCGTGGCCAGCCCCACCTCCAGCATCGAGACCAGACCCTGGCCTCGCCGGCCGACGGTCAGCGGTACCGCGACCAGCGCCAGCACCCAGGCGACGCCCAAGGCGGCCAAGACCAGCTGCAAGGTGGCCCCGGCCTGCTGGCGGATGATATCGATCACCGCTACATGCTGGGCATAGGACTCACCCAGCCGGCCATGCAGAAGCTCGTTCAGAAATCGCCCGTACTGCAGGATCAATGGCTGGTCGAAGCCATAGGCATGGCGCAGGGCGGCGATGGTCTCAGGGGTGGGATTGGCGGCATTGCCACCCAGCAAGGCCAGCACCGGATCGCCCGGCACCAGGCGCAACAGCAGAAAGGTCAGCGTCGCGGCTGCCCACATCACCAGCACGGCATTCAGCAGCTTCGGCAGGAGGGCCCGCAGCCATCCGCGCCACGGTCTCTGCCCGGTGACCCGACCGGATGCGGACCTCATGGACTCACCCAGGCATCATGCAGCCAGCTGACCTGCAAGGAGGGTTCCAAGCGGACACCATGGGCATGATGATAGACGGCCAGGCGCGTACTCTGCGGATACGTGGTCAATTGCAGGTATTGCGCGGATACGATCTGCTGGGCCCGGGCATAAAGCCCCTGCCGCCGGGAAGCGTCACGGGTCACCAGTGCCTGCTGCAGAAGGCCGTCCAGTACCGGGTCGTGATAACCCGAACTGTTCTGGTGGAAGCCGCCCTTGCCGCCGGTCGGACCCAGGAATTCCGAGCCGAACACGATGCGCAGCACATCGGCGGTATTGGTATTCCAGTAGCCGACGCGGATGTCGTAATCCCAAGCCCCCTGCCGCCGCAATGCCGCACTGGCACTGAGCATGTCCATCCGCAAATCGATGCCGACGGCGCGGGTGGTCGCCTGCACCTGCTCCCACAAGGTCAGCTCGGCCGGCGCGGTCTCGTTGCTGATCAGGGCATGCACCACCAACCGATGGCCGTCGCGCGTGCGATAGCCATCCGCATCGTGTCCGGTCCAGCCGGCCTGATCCAGCAGCTTCGCCGCCCGCAGCGGATCATAGTCCTGGGCATGCTCGAAATCGGAACGGTAGAACGGCGTGGTCGGACTCAAGGGACCTCCGGCGCGGTGATATTGCCCGAAATACACGCTGTGCAAGGCTCCCTCGACATCGGCGGCACGAACAAAGGCTTCCCGGACCCGACGATCATTGAACGGGGAACGAGTCAGATTGAAGGTGCCATTGGTGGGGTTGCCAGGCCGATCGGCCTCGACCACGCTCAGCTCGGGATTGCGCCGGGCCGTCCCCTCGTCCTCCGGCGGCAAGGCCTCGATCACATCGACCTCGCCGGCCTCCAGCGAGGCAAAGCGGATCGACGGCTCGGGAATGAATTTCCACACCACTCGCTGCAACCAGGCCGGTCCCGGATGACCGGCGTAGGGAGGTGCCCACTGGTAGTCCGGATTGCGGCTCAGTATCACCTGGCTCTGGCGATCCCAGCGCACCACCTTGAAGGGGCCGGAACCCACCGGGCTCTGGCAGTTGATGTCGCGGCCACGAGCCATCGCCCGGGGTGATTCCATGCCGAGGAAACCCTGGGCCAGCACCTCCAGAAAAGCGGCATAAGGCCGATCCAGATGCACGACGGCGGTGTAGTCGTCGACGATATCCGTGCCGCGATATTGACGAATATAGCCGCCGGCCGTGCTCGATTGAGTCTGGGGGTCGGTGATCTGGTCGAGATTGGCCTTCAGGGCCCGGGCATTGAATGGCGTGCCATCCGTGAAATGGACATCCTTGCGCAAATGGAAGGTATAACTGAGACCATCCGCCGACACCGACCAGTCGGTGGCCAGCCAGGGATGGATGTCACCCCTAGCATCCATGGATACCAGCGAGTCCAGATACTGGCTGGCCACGAAGACCTGGGGCATATCCCCCAGCACATGCGGATCCAGGCACAGCGGCTCGCGATCAGTGGCGTACACCAGAGTACCACCCTGCCAGGGTGCGGCCATCGTGCTGTCCGAGGGCGAAGATGATGTCGAGCAGCCCGCCAGCCATGCGCTGCAGGCACCGATCAGAGCCGCACGGCATCCGGTTTTTCGCGACCATTCCTTCATCCGACGGGCACCGCCCGGGAGACCGGCGGGTCGAAGCGCAAGGGCTGCCCCGGGATCGCCAAATTCGCCGGATCACGATAACGCGCGCCGTAATGCTCGGCCGGCAGTCTGGCCTGGCCAGCCCCGAACAGCCGTTCGCGCAGGGTTTCGCCCTCTTGATAGGACTCGCGGAAACGGCCACGCCTGCGCAGTTCGGGTACCACCAGCTCGATAAAGTCGCGGGCGGTTTCAAAGGACATGTACTGGCGCAGATTGATCCCGTCGATATCATCCTCGTCCAGCCAGCGCTCGATGGTATCGGCCACCACCGAAGGCGTGCCGGCCACGAAATAACGGTCTCGGTCAAAGGATTCCAGCTGCCTCAGCACCTGCCCTACGGTCAGCTGCGGATCGAAACCGGCCAGCACTCCGCGACCGATGCCGCCGGCACGGCCCTGCCCACGGCCTGCAGTCACGGTCGAGATGGGTGTTTCCGGCGGCCAGGCCAGCAGATCGATTTCCGATTGGGCATGCACCAAGGCCCCCCGTACGCTCATCAGCTGACGATAGGCATCCAGTTTGCTGGCCACCGCTTCATCGTTGCGCCCGACAATCACTCCGGCCTGGACCAGGAACTTGATGGCCTGCGGGTCGCGGCCCAAGGCCCGGACCCTGGCACGGGTGGACGCGATATTGCGGCGCACGTCCTGAGCTGTCAGGCCGCCGGTAAACACCACCTCGGCATGACGCGCGGCAAATTCGAGACCGGCCGGCGAACCCGAAGCCTGGAACAGCACCGGCGTGCGCTGCGGCGAGGGCTGGCAGAGGTGCGGCCCGGCGACCTTGAAAAAGGCGCCTTCATGGTTGATGGCCCGCACCTTGTCCGGGTCGGTATAGATCTTGCGATCCCGGTCCCGGATCACCGCATCGTCATCCCAGGAGCCTTCCCACAGCTTGTACAGCACGTCCATGAATTCATCGGCGATCTCGTAGCGATGGTCATGCGGCACCTCGCCCGGAAGACCGAAATTGCGGGCGGCATTGGGCAGATACGACGTCACGATGTTCCAGCCGACCCGGCCGCGGGTCAGATGGTCCAGCGTGCTCATGCGCCGGGCAAAGGCGAACGGCGGCTCGTAGGTCGTGGAAAAGGTGGCGCCGAAGCCGAGATGGCGCGTGACCTGGGCCATCGCCGGAATCAGCAGCAGCGGATCATTGCTGGGGATCTGCATCGCCTCTTCCAGGGCCGCACGCGGCCCTTGGCCGAAGCTGTCATAAGCTCCGATCACATCGGCCAGAAACAGGCCGTCGAAGGTGCCGTATTCCAGCAACCGGGCCAGCTCGGTCCAGTAATCCAGATCATTGAAGCGATGCCGCTGGTTGTCCGGATGTACCCACATGCCATGGACGATATGGCTGACGCAATTCATCTCGAACAGATTGACATGCAGGCGCTTGCTCATACCCGGCGCTCCCCGGTCGAGGGCGAATTCGCCGTTGCCGGTTCGTCCTCGCCTGCGGTTGTGCCCTGCGGGGTGACCCGGCCGTTGAACCAGACCTCGCGCGGCCGCACGCCATTGAGATAATAGTCACCCAAGGCCCGCTCGCGCAGGATCGCCGGATTGTGGGAAGCCAGGGTCCTGGCGTTGCGCCAGTGCCGGTCCAAGGCCCGTGAACGGGCAGTGGCCGAGGCGCCGCCGACCTCGAACAACAGGTTGGCGGCTTCCAGCACCAGTGGAATCAGTACCTGTTGAGCCTGCCAGGCCGCCAGATCGGCCTGGATAAATGCCGGTGTCCGCGCCCGCCCTTCCCGTACGGCCTCATGAATCAGCTGCAGCTGCTCGGCCACGCTGCGCACCAGGCTCTCGGCCGCAAAATCGATACTGGCCAGCCGCCCCACCACCCGCTGCACCAGCGGATCATGCCTCGGACTGGCCTGTCCGGGAACGCCGAATACCCGGGTTCTGGCCTGGACAAAGCGGATCGCATCCTTGCGAATGGCCTCGGCGATCCCAGCCAGAGTGGCCAGATGCACGGTCTGGTAGAACGCCGTCAGATAGGAATCGGGCCGCTCCTCGGACGAGGGCTGGCGCCACAGGATATGTTCCTGCTGCAATCGCACCCCATGGAAATGGGTTGAGCCGCTGCCGGTCAGTTGCTGACCGAAACCGTCCCAATCATCGAGCCGCTCCACGCCCTCGGCATTCGCCGGAATCGCCAGCCCCAGATGCTCGTCACCCTCGGCGGCCGACACCGACAGCCAGTCGGCATACAAGCTGCCGGTGCTGTAGAACTTGCTGCCGTCCAGCCGCCAGCTGCCATCTCCCAGTGGGGTGATTCGCACGGTATTCTCGGTGGCCGGCCCGCGCTCGGCCATGGCGGCACCAAAGACGGCTCCGGCCGCGATGCGCTCGAACCAGCGATCGCGTACCTCGGCCTTGTCGGGCTGGAACAGGGTTTCGACAAAACCGAAGTGCGCCCGCCAGATCTGCGGCAGATTGGAATCGGCGGCGCCCAACGCGCGGATCAGACCGAACAGCTGGGGCAGACTGGCACCGAAACCACCGGCATCGCGCGGCACACGCACTGAACCCAGGCCGGCCTCGCGCAACCAGGCCACCGGCTCATAGGCCAGTTCGCGCTGCTGTTCGCGCTGCACGGCACCCTCCGCGATCCGGTCGAACACGGGCTGGAAATGCGCCAGCAGCGCATCACCGGACGTGGACGATTCCTGCGCAAAGGCATGATGACGTGGGGCGGGGATACTCATGACAACCTCGAAGCGGCTAAGGCGATCTCGCCTCCGGCCATCCGGCCGGTGACGGAAGGCATGCATAAAAGGCGATAGTCGGTATGCAGATTGATCGCGCCACCCAGCGCGGTGGCTCCATACTGGAAGGCAATTGCCATGAATAATATGGACATCTATCAATGAAAAGAGTGACAACCTCTGGCTTGGATAAGGCCACACCGTTGCAGTGCGTTGAAGTGAATACTTTTCATGTGGTCATGCGCTGACCGGGATCTGCTGTCCTGGCAACATCCGGGCAGCATATTGTTCACAATTGCGGGTCGCGAGACCGAAGCACATCGGATGCCCGGGCGCCGGGACCAGCCTTTTTCATACTGTATGGACGTCTAGATCTTCATACTTTCAAGACCACTGATCATCCATCACTGCATCGGAAAAATGCAGGGAATCATGCCCTCGATGCATCCGGTCCGGAGGGACTGGAAGGTACCTGATCAGGACGAAGCACGGGCAGACAAACTCAAGCCGGGCCGACCGGACACGTGTGCTCCACCACAGATGCGAACAGCCGCGACGGCGATCCTTGCCTGCACATCAGCCCGACTCCATCGCCTCCTCCTCGGCATCCCTGCTCAAGAAATACCGGATGCAGCCGATAAGCCATTCATGGCTACCATTTCCGGCATCAGCTCCATTCGCGGCTCGTCCAGTCGCGGCTCGTCCAGCTCCACTCAAGGTGGCGGGGATGCCTCGTCCCAATTGCGCAAGCTGGCCCAGCAGATCAAGAACGTTCAAAAGCAGCTGGAAAGCATCCAGAAAAGCAGTGCAAGCGCCCAGGACAAGCAGATCCAGGCTTCGGCACTGCAGGCCGAACTGGCCATGTTGCAGGCCGAGGTAACCCAGGTGCAGAGCCAGCAGGTGATGGCCTCGGGCATCCCGTCCTCGACCAGCCAGTCCTCGCAGACGGCTCAGACCACGGCCAGCCAGCTGCAGCTGGCTCAAGGCACAGGCGGCACCGATGCTGCCGAAACCCGGGCCGTCCCCGAGAAGAAGGACCCGCACCGAAGCACCTCCTCGCGGCTGGACGTCACGGTCTGAGCCGCTCACGTACACGGATGAGGCATGCTGCAAGAGCATCGGCAGACTCTGCAGCGGACAGCAACCCGTGACCTCCGGCTCTGGCCAGGTCAGCGCTCAAGCTTCGGCAAGACAAGCCCGCAGATAATCTGCCAGCACCAGAGCATGGTTGTGCTCGGGATCATGCGCTGCATAGATCAAGGTCAGCCTGCCCTTTCGGGCAAATTCGGCCAGCTGCTCCACTGCCGCCGGATGGCGATCCAGCTCGGCTCGATAACGCTCGGCAAAGGCCGGCCAATGCGCTGGATCCTGATGAAACCATGCACGCAGGCCGGGACTGGGGGCAATCTCCTTGAACCACAGATCCAGCGCCGCTCTGGCCTTGCTGATGCCGCGGGGCCAGAGACGATCCACCAGCACACGGGCTCCGTCCTCCGCCTCTGCTGCGGCATAGACGCGCTTGATCCGGATCGAAGGGATGGCACTGGCCATGATTCACCTGCCTGGTGTGTTGCCGACCACAGTATAGAACGGCCGCCGCCGACCGGGCGCGAGGGTCGAGCCGCCGATCCCGGCGAATGCCTCCAGGACCACCGGCGGAGATGCCGACAGCAGCGGGCACTCCCCGGATCAGCCTCGACGGGCAAATTGCATGGACAGAGGCAAGGCCTCCCGGCGCCCTCCCCGCCGCAGCCATCAAGCTCGCCGAGCGGAAGGCACCGCATCTTCGAGGATTCGCAACACCATGCACCAGGCAACGACGGAGGGGTCGACATGCGCCATCGGGAGCGGCGACGCCCTTGACCCCGCAACGACATACAGCCTGCCATCGTGGACCGGCCATATCCGGGCTTCGTCCAACTTCAGGGAGTGAAACCATGCCGCCACGTCTGCCGACAGTCCTGGGGCTGCTCATCGGTATCAGCACCTGCGCCGCCTTGCATCCGGCCATGGCCGGCACACCACCGCTGCCGCCACCGGATGCCATTCCGCAACCGCGCGATCTCCAGCAGGAGCAGGCCAACCTGCAACTGGTCCACCAGTTCTATCTGGACTTCTTCGCCCGGCATGACATCGCCGCGGCCTACCGGGTCGTTGCACCCGACTATATCCAGCACAACCCGAACGTGGCCGATGGCCGAGCCGCCTTTGTCAGCCATTTCACCAGCTACTTCGCCCGGCACCCCCAGGCCAGCGCCAGCATTTCGCAATACGGCAGTTTCGGTGACCGGGTCTTTCTGCGGGTGCACAGCACCGCCGACCCGGATGATCGCGGACGCGCCATCGTCGACATCTTCCGTGTCAGCCACGGCCGCATCGTTGAACACTGGGATTCGGTACAGGATGTGCCTGCCACCGCCGAAAACGGCAATACCATGTTCTAGACCGTCGAGTATGCCTCGTCTCCGCGATTCGACGCTCGCAGCTGGAACATCCGGGGTTGCAAGGCTACTCTGGAAGCTTGCTTGTACTCGTTCGATTCTGGAGCCCGATGAGCACCGCCGAATACACTCCGCCCAGCGTATGGCGCTGGCAAGCCGCCGAAGGCGGCCAGTTCGCCCATATCAACCGGCCGGTGGCCGGCGCCACCCATGAGCAGGTTCTGCCGGTGGGAAAGCACCCCCTGCAGCTGTATTCGCTGGCCACACCGAATGGGGTGAAGGTCAGCATCCTGCTGGAAGAATTGCTGGCGCTGGGCCATACCGGGGCCGAATACGATGCCTGGCTGATCCGGATCAACCAGGGCGAGCAGTTCGGCTCGGGCTTCGTCGAAGCCAATCCCAATTCGAAGATTCCCGCCCTGATCGATCACAGCCAGCAGCCGCCGCTGCGGGTGTTCGAGTCCGGTTCCATCCTGCTGTATCTGGCCGAAAAATTCGGGGAATTCATTCCCCGCGATCTGGCCGGGCGCACCGAATGCCTGAACTGGCTGTTCTGGCAGATGGGCAGCGCGCCTTTCGCCGGTGGCGGCTTCGGGCACTTCTACGCCTATGCACCGCTGAAGCTGGAATATCCCATCAATCGCTACGCGATGGAGACCAAGCGTCAGCTGGACGTGCTGAACCGCCGCCTGGCCGAGGTCCCTTATGTCGCGGGAGACAGCTACAGCATCGCCGACATGGCGATCTTCCCCTGGTACGGCGGCCTGGTGAAGGGCTGGCTGTACGGTGCTGCCGAATTCCTGCAGGTGCAGGAGTATTCCCATGTCATCGCCTGGGCCGATCGCTTGCTGCAACGCCCCGCCGTGCGGCGCGGACGCATGGTCAACAAAGTGACGGGGCCGCTGGAAGAGCAGTTGCCGGAACGGCATGATGTCTCCGACTTCGAACAACGCACCGCCGACAAGCTGGCAACCAAAGACTGAAAGCCTGGCGAAGCCTGATCCGGAGAGCGGTCTGTTGATGGACCCGGCCGCGCTCGCCGGACAGCCGTTCGCCGATTTGCTACCGTACAGGGCTTCCACAAGGTTGTTCGCCGTGCCCCATTATTCCGGCCCCCTGCTTACCCTCCCGCTGCTGCAGCTGATCCGCAAGGCCAGAGAAGGCGGTGCCGCCGATATCCAGGCCTCCTTTGATCTCGGCCGCACGACCAGCTCCGCCGAACTGGGTGCGGAGCACTGGCAATGGCAGGGACAGGCCTACCCCTATCCCGCCAAGTTGAAGGACCGCAGCATCTATTACTGGGATAGCGAAGACTTCTGCCCGATCGCCCGCTTCAACGGCGCTCTGATCAAGCTGGTCCCTACCGAATGGGGCGCTCCCACCTTCGAGATCGACGGCATCAAGATGCTGCCATCCGCCAAGGAATCACCGTTCGACGATGCTCGCCGCAAAGTCGCCCTGATTGCGCCGGCCGGCAAGACCGTGCTGGATACCTGCGGCGGGCTGGGCTATTTCGCGGCCTGTGCGCTGGAAGCGGGGGTGGGCCGGATCATTTCCTTCGAGAAAAATCCCGATGTGCTGTGGCTGCGTCAGCTCAACAGCTGGTCACCCGATCCCGAGACCTCGGAGGGTCGGCTGGACCTGCGCCATGGCGACAGCTCGCAAGCAATCCTGAGCCTGCCCGACGCCTCGATCGATGCCTTGCTGCATGATCCTCCGCGATTCGGCATCGCCGGTGAACTGTATTCGCAGGCCTTCTATCATCAGTTGGCACGGGTTCTGCGCCCCGGCGGCCGACTGTTCCATTACACCGGCAGCCCCAACAAGCTGACCAGCGGCCGGGATGTGCCCCGCGAAGTCGCGACACGACTGGAAAAAGCCGGCTTCAAGAGCGAGCTGGTGCTCGATGGCGTACAAGGCGTACGCCGCTGAGGCGAGTCCCTGCCGGCGTTGGCGACGACGGCCAGGTCAGGGTATGAAAAAGCCGGATGGCAAGACCATCCGGCTTGGCAAAAGCGGCCTTCCCGCTTTGCTGGAGGCTGCCGCTTACCGACGCCGACGACGCGCCAGCATCGCAATCAGCAACAGCACCACGATGCCTCCGGCTATCATGCCGTAGCGAGCCAGCGACAGCAGTGGCGATGGCGCCCCGCCCGCCCGCAGCTCGGCGACCCGTGCCTGGCTGACCTGCACATCGGGGCGGCCCCAGGACTTCAGCAGGAAATTGGCCAGGGTGGTGATCTGGGCATCGGAGAGGTTGCCGCCGAAGGCCGGCATCAGCACGTTTTCCGAATACCCGCCGCGGTCCACGCCATTGAGCATGGCCATCACCACATTGTCCGCTGTGTCATGGCCCAGGGTGGTGTTGTGGAACAGCGAAGGCAGACCGTCACCGGAACCCTCGCCCGCCGGGCGATGGCAGCTTGAGCAGTAGGCGTCATACAGCTGAGGCCCGCTCATCGCGTTCTTGTCATCCGGCAAGGCCTGACCACGGATCGTGGCCAACTGGTCGTTGACCTGCCCCCACGCAAACGCCGGCTTGCTGTCCGCAGGATCGCGGACCGGCGATGTCGACTTCAACCACAAGGCGATATCCCGCAGATCCTGATCATCGAGATGCCGCAGGCTGTGGTCGATCGCCTCTTGCATCGGCCCCGCCGCCTGAGCCTTGCCCGGCGCCTGACCGGTCTTCAGATAACTGACCAGCTCATCCACCGACCAGCCACCGATACCACTGACCGGATCGGAGGTGATATTCGGCGCATACCAGGTGCCCAGCGAAGCCCCGGCCAGTGCCTGCCCGCTCTTCTCGCCCATCATGAAGTCCCGCGGTGTATGGCAGGTATCGCAATGTTCCAGCGCGATGCCGAGATACTGACCGCGTGCGGCATCCGCACTCATGCCGGGGGCCGCCTGCAACGGCTTGCGATCAAGATAGATCGCATTCCAGAAGGCCATCGACAGGCGGATGTTGAAGGGAAAGGGCAAGGCCGTCGGCGTGGCCTTCGCGTCCACCGGCTTTACACCCTTCATGAAATAGGCGTACAGCGCCGCCATATCCTGATCGGTGATCTTGGCATAGGAGGTATACGGCATCGCCGGATACAGATGGGCGCCGTCGCCACGCACGCCTTCACGCACGGCGGCAGCAAACTGCTGCAGCGAGTAGTTGCCGATACCGGCCGTTTTCGATGGGGTGATATTGCTGGAGTAGATGGTTCCAAGGGGGGAGTGAATGGCCAGTCCCCCGGCGAAAGGCTTGCCACCCGGTGCGGTATGACAGGCCACGCAATCGCCCTGGGTCGCCAGTTTCTCGCCCAGTTGCAAGAAGGCATCCTGGGCGTGTGCAGGAACCGCGATCCAGGCCGCCAGCAGTCCCATGGGCAGCAGCCGTCGCAGACGGGTCAGCGATGTGGAAGTCCGGTTCTTCATCAGCTGGCCGCTCCCATCTTGGAGGCCGTGCGCAAGGCCAGCGCCACGGCCGTCAGGGTGGAGTTGCAGGTGCCCGCCGTCGGCATCACGCCGGTGCTGGCAATGAACAGGTTCTCGTGGTCATGGGTCCGGCCCCAGGCATCGACCACCGAATTCTTCGGGTCGTTGCCCATGCTCATGGTGCCGGTGATGTGCTGGTTGTTGTCGTAGACCCCATCCGGATTGCTGCGGATGTTGGTGCCGCCCATCGCCTTGATGATCTCGGCATAGATGGGCTTGAGCATGTCCATCGAGCGGTTGACATAGTCGCTCATGTGATAGTGCACGCGCGGCTTGGGGATGCCCATTGCATCCTTGTTGTCGCTGAGCACGATGCGGTTTTCCGGATCCGGAAGAATTTCGGTCACCGACTTCAGCGAGAACTGGCGGGCGGCGCGATGCTGGAACTGTTCCTGCAGCGCCTTGCCGTAGATGCCCTGCTTGATCAGATCCTGGGCGACCGGAGCCACCTGGGAAGGCATGTTCAGATCGATACGGGCCGCGGCCATCTGCTTGCGGAACTCACCGTCACGGAACTTGCCGATCGAGCCCGGACTCATAGGACCGCGTCCCGGCCACAACGGCTCTTCGGTCTCGAAGATGTACTTGTTGCTAGGATGGTCCATCAGATGGCGACCGACCATGCCCGAACTGTTGGCGATGCCCTGGGGATGCTTGTCGTCGCTGGAGAGCAGCAGCAGCTTGGGCGACTCGATGCCGTTGGCTGCCAGCAGGAACTGCTTGGCGATGACCCGCACCGACTGCTTGTTGGGGTCGTAATAGTGCACGGCCGCGATCTTGCCTGCCGCATCGGCTTCGATGCGGTAGACCACGGCATTTTCCACCAGCTTGACACCGGCATGCTCGGCCGACTGGGCCGCAATGCCGCCGTGATACTGGGCATCGATCGGACAGATCGGCATGCAATTGTTGTTGCCACAGCAGGCTGGACGTCCATCGTAGTTGCGGCTGTTGCGGGCCGTGGTATTGACGATCAGGTCATAACCCAGCGGGGCGATCTGTTCGCGGAAGCGCTTCTGGGCCCAGGATTCGGCGACCGGCTCCATCGGGAAAGGCTTGCTGCGCGGCGAGCCGTTGTTGACAGGTCCGGAAACGCCCATCAACACTTCGGCCTGGTAATAGAAGGGCTCCAGTTCGTCATAGCTGATCGGCCAGTCACGGCCTACGCCATAAAGCGACTGGATGCGGAAGTCATTGGGCACGAAGCGCCAGGCCTGGGCGGCCCAATGCCAGGAAGTGCCGCCCACGCCCCGGATGTACTGGGCCTTGTAGGGATAGGGGCCGGCCTGTTCCAGATAGTGATTGTCGACCACGCCGTACAGCGGGTGCGGCGACCATGGCGAGCTGGGATAGGGCGACATGAAGTCGGCCTTGCGCGGCGAATTGCGGAAATTGGAGACGATCAGGCCGCGATCGATGCGCGGGCCGCTTTCCAGCATCAGCACCGAAGCGCCCTTGGCGGCGAGCTGACGAGCGGCCAGCGAGCCGCAGATTCCCGAGCCGATCACGACGATGTCGGCGGACAGTTGTGCAGTCATTTGATCGATCCTCAGACGGGCTGCTTGGCCCAGGCACCGTAGTTGCCCAGTGAATAACTCTGCGGCTGCAGATGTTCGGCCACGGTGGTGTTCATCAGGGTGTCTTCGTAGGCGATGCAGCGGGCATGCAGTCCGTCGCCGACGATGCCTGTATACCAGGCGGTGACAATCTTGCGTGGCAAGGGCGCGACGGCCGACTGCGCTGCATCCAGCTGCTGCTGGAGATCTTCCACGCCCCCGGCCTTGACGATAAAACCGGCCAGGACCTTCACGGCGTCGCGAAAGCCGCCGTCATCGGCAACCAACGCGGCATACAGACGGCCAGCCACGGAAGGCGAGAGGTTATCGACGCCGGTCAGCTGTGCGGAGACCGAGAGAAACTCCGCAGGCGCTTCTTCCGTCGCGGCAGGGACAGCGGCTTCGCTGCGTTCGGACCATTCCAGGCCCAGATTGCCGGCTACCACACCCAGCACGGTTCCACTCATGAAACGTCGGCGCGCCACACTCGGCAGGGCGGCCGGCGGCTTGCGTTCTTGGCTCACGATCACATCCTCAACAAGCTGACAGGGAAGCAGGCATCGCTGCGATTCCGGCCGAAACCGGATTCCGTGGCCTGTCAGGAGGGGTATGTCGTCACCGGAGCCTGAGTCGCGGCTCCGACCTTGTCGGTACAGATCCCGGAGGAGCATCGGACCGCGGCACAGGCATCACGGCACGCCGTCATCACCTGCTCCGCCGACCATCGAGCTGATCCTCCAGCCTCCAGTCCCGGCATGACCCACCCTGACATGTCATGGACCGGAGCCGGCCTGCGCCGGATACACGACCGCAACGACATCATCAGATATTGTCATCATATGACTGGGGCAAGATACCACAGCCCTCGGCGGTGTGCATGCCGAAATGTTTCCGGCTCAGCTTTCGCGGCGCTCGATTTCGCTGCGGACCGATTGCAGGCGGGCCACCGATTGCGCCAGATGGTGGCGCATGGCCTCGCATGCCGCCGCCTTGTCGCGAACCCGGATCGCATCCAGGATGGCCTGATGCTCGATCAGCACCTGCTCCAGAAATCCCGAACTGGAGCGCGGCAGATGCTTTTCGGTATTGCTGCGGGTACGCGGTATCGCCGCCTGGCCCAACCGCCCCAGCATCTCGCGGATAAAGCGGTTGCCGGTAGCATCGGCAATCGCCTCGTGGAAATGGATGTCAGGATCGACCGTGTCCATCTCCGGAGTGTTCACGGCAGCACGGAAGGCGCGCATGGCGGCCTCGATGGCCAGCAACTGCTCGTCACTGCGGCGCTGAGCCGCCATGCCGGCCGCCTCCACTTCCAGGCCGACCCGGGCCTCCAGCACGGCCAGCACGTCCAGCAGGGTCGAGGGCACGATGACCTGCCCGCCCAGCTCGAACTCGCGCTCGCGTGGCGCCAGCACAAAAGTACCCACGCCATGGCGGGTATCGACCCGGTTGCGGGCCTTGAGTCGTGACAAGGCCTCGCGAATCACGGTCCGACTGACATTGAAATCGGCAATCATTTCCGGCTCGGTCGGCAGGCGGCTGCCGACCGGATAACGACCGGCATTGATCCGCTCCATCAGTTCATCCACCACTACATCGGACAGGCTTCTGGATCGGCCACGCAGTCGTTCCGTCATAAGTGTTCCCTGCTGTTACTTCACGGACATCGTTTTGAGCATAACTCATTCACGGAGCGGAAGTTTCAAGCCTGTGACGGTCTGCTCGAGGCACCTCAATGATAGGTGCCAATTTGCCGCGGCGACATAATGTCATATGATGTCCAACCAGAAGGGGTGTGCCTGCGGCTGATGGACAGCCGGTCCCGTCAGGTCGGCCATGGCTGACCGATGCCGCGCACCTGCACTTATTCCACCCCACCATTCGAATTTCAGGCTTATGCACATCAAGCATTTCGTTCGGGCTTGCACCGGCCTCGCCGGCGCCACCACCTTCTTGCTCGCTGCCTCGGCGGCGGCCCAGGCCCAAAGCCTGAACCAGACCACCACCCAAGGCGCCAGCCAGGGCCAGACGGCCACCACCGCCGACCATGGTCCTTCCGCACCGACACCCAAGAGCCACCAGCATCATTACCAACGCGGTCCTCAGCAAAAGCCGGCCCCCGCCTATACCGGCAAAGCTTCGCGCAAGTACCTGACCGGTGACTGGGGCGGCCTGCGCAGCCGGCTGCTGGACAAGGGCATCGCCCTGGGTGCCGACTACCAGTCGGAATCGGCCTTCGGCGGCGGTTATTACGGCAGTGCCTATACCCACCAGATCGCCATCGAGGCCGATTTCGACCTGGCCAGACTGTGGCACTGGAACGGCTCGAGCTTCCATTTCAAACTCGGCGAGCGCGCCGGTCATGATCTGGGTTTGTCGCGACTCGGTACCATCGTCCAGGTCCAGGAAATCTACGGTGTCGGCCAGGACGTCCGTCTGTACGCCATGAACTACGAATACACTTCGCCGAACAAGGGTTTCGACCTGATGGCCGGTCGCGTCACCATCGGCAACCAGTACGGCCACCAGTCGCAGCTCTGCCAGTTCCAGAGTCTGGTGTTCTGCGGCCATCCGCTGACCTTGTCGATGGACAGCGGATGGATCAATTCACCTAAAGCCACCTGGGGTGTCCGCGCCAGACTGGCGACACCGCTGGTCTATGGCGAATTCGGCGTCTATACGGTCGATCCCACCTACAATCGTGCCAGCCGAGGCTTCATGCTGAGCTTTGCCGGCACCACCGGAGTGATTCTGCCGCTCGAAGTAGGCATCACCCCCGGCGTGGCCGACAATCACTATCCTGGCCACTATTTCGTCGGTGCCTACTATGACACCTCCAGCGCCAAAGACGTCTATTCCAATATGGCCGGCCTGCCGAGGGCGGTATATGGCGGCAAAGCCAGACTGAGCAACAGCCGAACCGGCTGGTATGTCTATACCGATCAGGTCGTCTGGCAACCCGCCAGCAATCCGGATCGCCAGCTCAGCGTGTTCGCCGACATGTCCGAGGGCGACCGTGCCACCGCCAAGTACAGCCAGGCCTGGATGACCGGTGTCGAGATGCAGGGCCCGTTCGAAAGCCGCCCCCAGGACGTGGCATCGATCGGCGTCGGCAAGCTCACCGTCAACCCCCGCCAGCAGCAGTTCGAACAGCAGAGCCTGCCCCTCGACGATGCAGGCATGCCGGTGCAGACCTTCGAGAAACAATATGAAGTCAACTATTCGCTTTGGCTGCGGCGCTGGCTGATGATCCGGCCCGGCGTGGAATATATCGATCGTCCGGGCGGCCTGATCCAGCGTCCCGGCATCTGGCTGGGCAATCTGACCTTGAAAGTCGTCTTCTGACACGACGGAGATGCCGGCTGACCCAGCGAGGTCTGATCAAGCCACTGTGACACTGTACCTTCCAGTACAGTATATCGGGAGGCTATAATCGCTCAGCGATTGCAGCGGTCAGCCGGCCCCCGCCGGTCTGTGTGCTTCCCGGCTCCACTCTTCTGCGTTCGCACCTCAACGCCCCAACGCATTGGAAGTTGTTTATATGGATCACATGGTGGATGTATTCGACACCGAGGCGATGGTGCCCGGTTTCACCGCGCCGGTGCTGCCCTCGGGGCCTTTCGACCCTGCTGCGGTCGAGGCAGCGGACAAGGTTTCGCGCTATTGGACCAGTGATACGCCCGGTCCCTTCAAGATAGGCTCGGAAACCCACAAGCATGAGCTCTGCCGGATGTTCCGCGAAACTTTCAATCCCTACCGCCCTTCGGTGCTGGAGTGGCCGAAACTGGCACCCGAGGAGCTGGCGCGCATCACCGCCCTGCCGATCTGGGACATCGCCGTGGAAACCGAGGGCAAGGCCCGGCTGCGGATGGCCGCCTATGCCAAGACCGTGGCCGACAAAGACATGCGGCTGGCACTGGCGCTGAATGCCTGGGAAGAAAACCGGCACAAGGAAGTCCTGTCCAAGATGGTGACCCATTACGGGATTCCGTTGGTCAAGGAGCCGCCCTACATCTATCCCACCGACGCCGAATGGGCCTATATGGTCACCGGCTACAGCGAGTGCATCGACAGTTTCTTTGCCTTCGGCCTGTTCAAGGTGGCCCAGCGCTCGGGCCTGTTCCCGCAAGAGCTGATCGATACGTTCGAGCCGGTGATGCAGGAAGAATGCCGACATATCCTGCTGTTCGCCAACTGGGTCGCCTGGCATCGCAAGAACATGCCGTGGTGGCGTCGCATCGGCTTCGAGTTCAAGGTTTTCCGCGTCTACTGTTTCCTGGGCTGGGAGCGCATCGGTCTGGCCCGTTCACTGGACGGCGACGGCAACGAGCGTACCCAGGACAACAATTTCACCGTCAACGGCGCTCAGTCCATGACGGCCGATGACCTGTCGCTGCCCGAGCTGCTGCAGCTGTGCCTGGACGAGGACGAGCATCGCTTCTCCGGCTATGACAAGCGCCTGCTGCGGCCGACCACGGCACCGACCCTGGCCCGTTTCGCGCTGAAGTTCATGAAGAAGAAAAAGAAGGCCTGAATCCCGGCCGCTCTTGGCCCCGCTGCAACGACAAGGCCCGGAACCGTCATGGTCCCGGGCCTTGTCGCATTCGCGGGCACCGCCGACCGGCGGCACCCACGCCGGCTCAGTGCTTGACCGGATCAGGTCCCTGCACCACCTGGGTCAGATGCTGCGGCAGGATATAGCGCTTGAAGGCGGCCTGGACCTGAGGCGCTGTCAGGCTCAGATAATGCCGCGCGGCCACCATCGGCTGATCCAGCGGCTCGCCGTTGTAACTCCAGCGCAGCAGCGAAGAACCGATGCTGCGGAAACTGGAAACGCTGAGCGGAATCGAACGGATCTGGGCCTGTCGGGCATTTTCCAGCTCATGCGCTTCGACCGGCGTGGATCGCATCTTTTCCAGATTCTGGCGTACCAGAGCGTCCACCGGACCGACCTTGGACGGGTCACTGCCATAGGTGACATAGAAGATGCTGCGGCTCTTCTGGATCTGCAGGCCCGAGTCGGCACCGTAGGCATAGCCGTGGCGGACCCGGATATCGGTCATCAGCCTCGAGGCAAAACCATTGCCGCCCAATACCTCATTGCCCAGCTGCAGGGCATAGCGATCAGGATTGGCCAGATTCATCTGCAGGGACTGGGCCAGGAACACCGTGTCCTGCGCCGCATAGGGATTGGCAATCAAGGTGAAACCGGCCGGATTGACCGGTACCGGCCTGGGTGTGACCTCGGGCTTGGGTCCCTTGGCCTGCCACTGGCCGAAGTATTGACCGACCGCCTTGGCGGCCGAGGCCGGGCTGACGTCCCCCACCACCACGATGGTGGTCAGATCCGGGCGGAAGGTCTGCGCGTGATAGGCCTTGACATCATCCAGCTTGAGCGACGACACGGTGGCCGGCGTCGCCTCGCGCAGACCGGGATCACCTGCCGGCAGCAAGCCCTTCCACAGGGCATGCATCGTCTTGTAGTTCGGCGACTGCATCGCGCCGGCCAGTTCGCGGGCCAGACTCTGCTGCTGGACCTGGAAGGCCGATTCGGGCATCGCCGGATGCAGCACATTGTCGGCCAGCAGTTGCAGGCCCTTGTCAAAGCCTTCGCTGGGTACCTCCAGACTGAAATCGGCGCCGCCACGCTCCTGTGCCGCCAAGGCATCCAGCGCCTTGTGGAAGGCCTCGCGGTCCAGGCCGGTGGTGCCATAGTCGAACATGCCGTTCAGCACCCGGCCGACGCCGTCCTTGCCAACCGGCTCCTGCAGGTGCTCATCGCCATCGATATGACCGAATACCGACACGGTCTTGCTGATGGTCTCGGGCTGCACGATCAGAGTGATGCCATTGGGCAGTACGGTTCGCGTCGGTGCCAGGGTCCAGTGCGGCATCGACAGCTGGCCCAGTGAACGGGCCGCCCACTCCGGCAGCGGACCGTCCAGCTTGTTGTCGCCACCGAAGGATTCCGAACCGCCGAAGCCGCTGCTGTCGGGCGGGCGCTTGCCGTTCGGATCAGGCGTCAGCACCACGGTATAGCGCTGGTCAGGTTGCAGCCATTCCCTGGCGACGCGATTGACGTCATCGACGGTCACCGCATGGATGAGGTCGCTGGCCTCGTCCGGCGACTTCAGACCCTGCCAGGCCAGCGCCTGCGACCAGGCACTGGCAAGGGTGACCGCGCTGGTCTTGTTGAATTCCTTCTGTGCCAGTTCGGAACGCTTGGCGGCCTCCACCAGCTCGGGAGAAACCCCGTTCTTCAATACCTCGGCCAGCACCCCGTCCATATCGGCGCGGGCCTGAACCGGATCGGCTCCCTTGGCGAAGTCCACCTCGACCAGGCCGATGCCGGCCTCGGTAAAGGGCTGCAGCTGGGCGCCGGCCGCCAGCACCTTGCCCTGGGCCGCCAAGGCCGAGAGCGAGCTGCGTGGATTGTTCAGTACATCCAGCAGAACCTGAAAGGCCGCCGCATCCTTGGACTTCAGCCCCGGCGCGCGAAACAGCGCCTGGATCGAGCCGGTGCCCTGCGGGGTGGTGCTCTGCACGGTCCGGGCTTTGAATGGCTGCAACTTCAGCGGTGCCCGCTGCGGCAGGGCCTGCTTCGGGATCGTCCCGAACAGTTGCTTGATCTTGCCCAGGGTCGTCTGCGGATCAACATCGCCGACAACCACCAGGATCGCGTTGTTGGGCGCATACCAAGTCTTGTGGAAGTCACGAAGCAGGCTGGCTTTGGTCGCGTCGAAGGTCGGCCGGGAACCCAGAGCGTCATTCTCGTAACCCGTGCCCTTGAACAGGCTGGCCTCGGCTTTCTGGAAAGCCAGATAATCCGGACTGGAAATATCCCGCGACACTTCCTGCTCGATCGCGCCGCGCTCGGCGGCCCAGTCCTTGTCGGTCACCAGCAGGCCCTGCATGCGAGTGGCTTCGATATGCAGCAGGATATCGAGATAGGCCGCCGGCGCCACGAAGTAGTACTGGGTGGCATCATTGGTGGTGAAGGCATTGTTCTGTGCCCCCATCTTGCCCGTCATCTGATTGAGCTGGGCACCGGTCATGCCGGCACTGTCGCGGAACATCATGTGCTCCAACGCGTGCGCCGAACCCGGAAAGCCGGCGGGCGCCTGATAACTGCCCACCTGATAGGTGATCTGGGTGGTCACCGTCGGTGCCAGCGGGTCATGCACGATCACCACCCGCAGACCGTTGTCCAGGGTCGTCTGCAGCGTCGAGCTGGCAGGGGCATGCACGGCGGACGCCGGCGCGGTTTCGGCCATGGCAAGGCCGCTCACCGCGGACAGGCCCAACAGGACCCCGCAAGCCAAGGGTTTCAGGCGACGAACATCCATATTGCAGCTCCCGGTTCAAGGCAAGAATGGTCTTCCGAGCATAGGCCGGCCGGTTCATGGCGGCCATGGCCCAAAAGACCTATTCAGGAACAGCCGCTCCGCACGTCGTGGGCCTGACGCCGGTTCGCGCTGGAGCGGCAAACTCGTTAAGCTTCGGGTCCAGTTTGCACCGGACCGGTGCCTGTCCGCGCCGAGGCGCGACGGCGTCGGTCGACACCCCCACTATCGAATCGCCGCCATGACCACCGATGCCACCTGCACCTTCCAACTGACCGGATGGGATGAAACCACTTATCGTGACATCGGCCAGGGCGCCAAGCTCACCCATGCCAAGGTCACCCAGACCTATGCCGGCAAGATCGAAGGCAGCGGCTGCACCGACTATCTGCTGTCCTACACGGTCCAGGGGACAGCCAGCTTCGTCGGTCTGGAACAGATCACCGGCCGGGTCGAAGGACGCCAGGGCAGTTTCGTGATCCAGCACAGCGGTGCCTTTACCGAGGGCGGGGCCACCAGCCGCTGGGAAGTGGTCGCCGGATCAGGCACCGGCGAACTGAGCCAGCTGACCGGCAGTGGCCGCTACCAGGCAAGCCATGGCCAGCCTGCCGAAGTGGTGTTCGATTGCCATTTCGGCAGCGAACCCAGCAGCAAAGACCGGCTTGCCGGAACGCCCGGGCATTGAAATCGACGCGGGTCTGACGCACTCCCTGCAGCCAGCTCGGCGGGCCGCCATGCGATTCGCGTGAAACACGCACAGGTACGGCCACCCGGCTCCGATGCTGAGCGGCCGCCTGAGTCGCTACGCCCAGCTTCCCGGGAAGCCACGACGAAAAGCCGACCGTCTTCCGCGCCGCGGCACCCAGGGTGCACCTGCCACGATATCGACCCGCATCGTCGGTGCCGGCACCCGACGGCCGAGGCAGGCTGAGACGACAAGCCATCCGCTGCCCCGGACATGGCCGCCCGACCAAGACCCGGGCTTGGTGCCCCCTCGCCCGTCCAGAACCGGTTTTCTGCAGATATTTCCTGATGCATCGGCCCTCGCTTGACGGCTCTTGGCCAGCAGACGATATCCATCAGTCCAGGCCGACGCCTCTCGAACACGCTTTTCCCAATTTATTGTTGTTAAAAACGACACAATGTGGTGATGAGCCGGGTATTCAAGGCATGGATAAGGGACAGTAAACTGAGCCCATCGCCGGACATACCGCCCGGCCCGGCCACGGCAAGAGCCTTTCTTGCCATCGGGACCCCAGGAGGTCGCCATGTTCCAGATCACTCAAGCCCATACCCGCGGTGTCGCCGAGCACGGCTGGTTGTCGTCGCGTCACACCTTTTCTTTTGGTCACTACTACAACCCCCAGCAGATCGGTTTTTCTGACCTGCGCGTCATCAATGACGACCGGGTGATCCCGGGTCAGGGTTTCGGCCAGCATCCGCATCGCGATATGGAAATCTTTTCCTATGTGCTGGAAGGCCAGCTTGAGCACAAGGACTCGATGGGCACCGGTTCGGTGATCACCCCGGGCGATGTGCAGATCATGAGTGCCGGCCGCGGCGTGACCCACAGTGAATTCAATCCCTCGGCCAGGGAGCGGGTGCATTTTCTGCAGATCTGGATCATGCCCGATACCTTGCAGGCCGAACCCCGTTATCAGCAGCGCAACTTCAGCGCCGCCGAGAAGCGTGGCCGGCTGGCCCTGGTGCTGTCCCCTGACGGGGCCGAAGGCTCGCTGCTGATCCGCCAGGACACCCGGGTCCATGCCGGACTGCTGGACGGCGATGAGTCATTCACGTTCACCGTGAAGCCGGACCGCTATGCCTATGTCCATGTCGCCAGCGGCAAGCTGAAACTGAACGGGCAGCCGCTGCAGGCCGGTGACGGGGTACGGGTTCGCGAGGCCGGAGAACTGAAGTTCGAGGCCGGCGAGAATGCCGAAGTCCTGGTGTTCGACCTCCGTCCGCAGGAATTGCCGGCCATGGGCTGAACTTGTCACGTCGTGGTGGCACTGATTCCGCCGCTTCACCCGGCCTGGCCTCGGTCGGCATCGCCGGGATGGTCCAGACGCGCATTGACGGCCTCCAGCGTCTGGACCAGGCTGGCAATCAAGGGCTCGCCCAGTCGTGATTCCAGTTGCCGATAGGCCTCGTTGATCCGCGGCACGATGGTCTCGGCCAGGGCCTGGCCACGGTCGGTGAGGCGGATAAGACGGCGCCTGTGGTCATGGCCCATCTTGTGCCGCTTGACCAGCTCCTGCTGTTCCATCCGGCCGAGAATGCCGGTCAGGCTGGGACTGGAAATGCTGCAGAGGCTGACCAGCTGATAGGGTTCGATGGGACCGGTGTCCAGCATGATGCGGATGATTCGCCATTGCTGTTCGGTAAGCCCCTGTTCGGCAACGATCGCGCGAAAAGGGGCCACCACATGCTCGCGTGTCCGTTGCAGCAACAGCGGCAGATTGCGATAGGCCAGACGTGATGGGGCACTTGCCATACGGAACTCCACGAAGCAGGGGGGCACCCACTCGCGACGGGTGCCGTCAAACCTCGGCCCGACCGTGATATCCATCAGCCGTGGCCATGGCGCAGCGGCATCTTACGAAGATCCAGACCAGCTGACAGCCGACAAATAGCGAAGCCAGCAAATACTTCTGTTTCACGATGACTTCGCCCGTCACCGATACCTCCCGGCGCAAAGCAGGCTAGACTGATGACTTCGGGCACGGCACCGCCAGCCCCTGGGTCGGGGCCTGCAGGATGCCATCGGCGATCAGCCGCTATATCGAAGCCTTGCGGACCCGACCACTGATGTTCCGGCCACTGGATCAGCCGGCCCTCGCCGGTGCGACATTGCATCGCTACCTGCTGCAATCCCAGGTCTGGCCCTGCGGAGAAGCCTCCCGCGCCTGGCAACACCAGATCGACATCGTCCGGCCCTGCAACCACCGCCCCGGCCCCGTGCTGGTGCTGGCCAACAACCGCTCACCCTATCCCCATCCGGAGTGTGCCGATCCCCGCGCGGCCGAGGTCGATTTCGATGCGCCCAGCATCAGCGCCCTGGCGAGAGATGACGGCTGCACCGTGATTTCGGTGGCCCAGATTCCCAACCAGCCCCTATGGCTGCCGGGAGCCTCTCAGCCGCTGAGCGAGGACGATCTGGTCGCTGCCAGCTGGCAAACCTTCATGCAGGCCCCCGGCCATGATCCACGGCTGCCCCTGCAGGTGCCGATGACGGCCGCCGTGATCCGCGCCATCGATCTGTGGCGACAGCTCCAGCCCGAGGTGACGGCTGGCATCGTGGTCGCGGGGATGTCGAAACGGGCTGGTGCCGCCTGGCTGACCGCCATGCATGATCCTCGCGTGGTGGCACTCGCCTCGCTGGGTCTGGATATCCATTTCCAGGCCGTGCTGGCGCATATCCGGCAGGTCTTCGCCGGCGAGTGGCCGACGGCGCTGGCGCCATATGTACAGGCCGGCATCACCGAAGTCTTCCAGACTCCGGCCTTCAGTCAGCTGATGCGTATCATCGATCCCTGGGCACAGCGCCATACCCCCGAGGGGGCTCGCCTGCAGCTGCCCAAACTCATCGTCAATGCCAGCGGCGATGATTTCTTTCCACCTGACTCGCCCGGCCTGTATATACGGGACCTGCCCACGAACCCCGGCCTGCTGACCCTGCCGAACTGCGATCATGCCGGCATCCGTCGGCATGTCGTCGACAGCTTGTTGCCCTTTGTCCGCCGGATCCGCCATGGCCGCCCGCTGCCCGCGACCGATGTCGATGCCGCCCCGCTGGTGGCATCGACGGAAACACCACTGCAACGAATCCGCTGGCAGGCCTGCAATCCTCGAGCCAGAGACTTTCGCTTCAGTCAGGGGGTTCGCTACCACGGCAGTCTGCTGGACCCGGCACGACCTGCCGGGCCGGAACCCGTTGCCGCCTCCGGCTGGCATGCCGAATACGAAACCTTCCACTATGCAGATGGCCTGCAGCTCAGCACACCGGTACAGGTAAGGCATCGGCCCTGAATCCTTGATCCTGACCGCCGCTGCCGCACTGCAGCGTCTCCTGCCGCAATGCAACTTGACCGCCGGCAAGGAGGGGAGCAACTTGCCCAAGGCGGGCTCGGCAGACCGGTTTCGGTACACCGCAGCCCTCCACCTCCGGGGAGAGGGGAGCCTGGCCGGTGACGGCCAGGCTGTTTTTGCGGCATGCGGCCTGCCATGGCCGGCTTCCCGCTGGCCAAGGAATCATCGTGACGAGATCCGTCCCAAACGGCCAGGCCCACCAGCCCGGTCCGAAGAGAACATCTGCCGCCCTGTTTGGCTCTCCCGGCGGCGGCAAGGGCCGCTTGCCACCGATGGCATACGAAAAACCCCGCACCAGGGCGGGGTTTTTCGCAGGCCATGCACCGCACGGCAAGGGATGGACTATCTCAGTGCTTGAGGTAGTCGCGCATCCGCGCCAGCGCCTGCAGCTGGGCCAGTGACTCGGCCAGCTGCTGCTGGGCGGCGCTGACATCCAGTTCCGGGCCGGCCTCGGCCAGAGCCGCCTCGGCGTCCTTGCGGGCCTTCTGTGCAGCAGCCTCGTCCAGGTCGGCCGCACGCAGACCGGTGTCGGCCAGCACGCTGACCACCTGCGGCTGCACTTCCAGGATACCGCCGGAGACATAGAACTGCTGACGCTTGCCGTCAGCCTGTTCCACTTCGACGTAGCCGGGCTTCAGGCGGGTGATCAGCGGAGCGTGGCGGGGCGTGATGCCCAGCTCGCCCATCTCGCCGGTGGCCACCACCAGGGTCGCCTCGCCAGAGAAAAGGGCCGCTTCGGCACTGACGATATCGATACGAAGGGTGGTCGTCATCGGTTGGATTCCTGTGCTTGCTCAGTACGCGTGAAGATCAGGCCGCCTTCTTGGCGCCCATCTCCTCACCCTTCGCGATGGCCTCATCGATGGTGCCGACCATGTAGAAGGCCTGCTCCGGCAGGTAATCCACCTCGCCGTCGATGATCATCTTGAAGCCGCGGATGGTTTCCTTCAGCGGCACGTACTTGCCGGGGGCACCGGTGAACACTTCGGCCACATGGAAGGGCTGCGAGAAGAAACGCTCGATCTTGCGGGCGCGGGCCACGGCCTGCTTGTCTTCCTCGGACAGCTCGTCCATGCCCAGGATCGCGATGATGTCCTTCAGCTCCTTGTAGCGCTGCAGGGTACCCTGGACCTGGCGGGCCACATCGTAGTGGTCCTGACCGACGACCAGCGGATCCAGCTGACGGCTGGTGGAAGCCAGCGGATCGACGGCCGGGTAAATGCCCAGCGCGGCGATGTCACGCGACAGGTTCACGGTCGCATCCAGATGGGCGAAGGTGGTCGCCGGAGCCGGATCGGTGAAGTCATCGGCGGGCACGTACACGGCCTGCACCGAGGTGATCGAACCGCTCTTGGTCGAGGTGATGCGCTCCTGCAGCTTGCCCATTTCCGAGGCCAGCATCGGCTGGTAGCCCACGGCGGACGGCAGACGGCCCAGCAGGGCGGACACTTCGGTGCCGGCCAGGG
>JGI2924J29684_1078040_pt1 | contig 28780 bp, 33 predicted proteins | sample BenlonsequencITS_FD_29684 | JGI IMG/M metagenome (IMG submission 29684)
TTCTCAGAGCGCTTGCGCAGTTCTCAGAGCGCTTGCGCAGTTCTCAGAGCGCTTGCGCAGTTCTCAGAGCGCTTGCGCAGTGGTGAGGGCCTGGCCCACACCGGCGAGAATCGCCCCGACCTTGACCGCCTCCAGGATTTCCTCGCGGGAGACCCCTTCCTCGCGCAGCGTCGCCTCGTGCGAGACCACGCAATGGCTGCAGCCGTTCACCGCGGACACCGCGAGCGACCACAGCTCGAAATCGGCCTTGGGGACGCCGGGATTGGCGATGATGTTCATCCGCAACCCCGCGCGAAGGTCGTCGTAGGCTCCGTTGAGGAAGCCTCTGGTGCGGTAGAACACATTGTTCATGCCCATGACCGCCGCCGCGCCGAGCGCGGCCTCGGCCGCTTCTGCGGAGAGGATGTCCAGCGCGTCTTCGGACACTTCTTTCAGCAACTTCGCCGAACGAGAAGCGGCCGCCGTCGCGAGGATCGTGCCCCAAAGCCGTTGTTCTGACAGGACGGTCGAGCGGACGATGGAGCCCAAGTTGAGCTTGAGGTCTTTCGCGTGCTCGGGCAACGCCTCCTTGACAGCCTCGACGCTCATGCCGACACAGCCTCGGCGAGGGCCTCCTTGACCTGGATCGTCGGATCGCCCTTCTTCCAGTTGCAGGCGCACAGCTCGTCGGACTGCAACGCGTCGAGCACCCGCAGCACCTCTTCGACGTTGCGCCCGACGGAGCCAGCGGTCACAGAGACGAACTGGATCTCGTTGTTCGGATCGACGATGAAGGTGGCGCGGTCGGCGACGCCGTCCGCGTTGAGCACGCCGGCGGCAGTCGCAAGCTCGCGTTTGAGGTCCGACAGGATCGGGAAGGGGAGCTTTTTGAGGTCGTCGTGCTGGGCGCGCCACTGGAAGTGGACGAACTCGTTGTCGACGGAAACACCGTGCACGATGGCGTCGCGGTCTTCGAAGTCGGCGTTGAGCTTGCCGAACGTGGCGATCTCGGTCGGGCAGACAAACGTGAAGTCTTTCGGCCAGAAGAACACGATCCGCCATTTGCCCGAGTTCTCAGCGGAATCGACCGTGGTGAAGTAGTCGTCCGGCTTCTGGGCGTTCACCTGCGACAAATCGCCGGGAACGACGGCCTGGAGCTTGTACGCAGGGAATTGGTCGCCGATGGTCAACAGGGCCATGCTTTTCTCCTTAGTTCGTTGGATGTTCGCGCTGTCAGCATATCGCCAATTTTGGAAAGAGTCAAGTATTGGATTGATTCCAACAAAAGCCTCGGCGGCAATCGTACACGGCTGACATGACAGGCGGAAGCCTCCCCGCCCGTCTTCGCGCGCGCCGTCAGCCCTCGCCCGAAGCGGCGTCCGCCAAAGCCGCCGCGACCTGCGCCGTGAGTTTGAGCGCGCGCGCAGCCCAGGCCCCAGTGTTCGGGTCGAAATCTCCCACAGGCGTCACATGCACGGTGCTCGCGAGCACCGACACTGGGAAGCCGAGCTGGCCCACCAACGTCAACGCGGGCGCGAGCAGTTCTTTGACGCTCGGCACGCGCTGCCCCGGCGCCAACACCGGCTCACGCGAGGGAACGAGGCCGAGGCCGACTGTGCGGCCAGCCTCAAAAAGCCAGCCCAGCTGGTCGTAATGCCGAGAGGACAGCTGGAACGAGGGGGCCCACACGCCGACGTCGGGCAGCTCCCGCAGCACCGACAGCGTGGAGTCGGACATCACACTCGAAAGGACCAGGCCCGCCGCGCCGGCCTCGGTGAACGGCCGCAGCAGCTCGACAGCGGCATTGGTCGGCACGGCAGGCAACGTCCCGAGGCCGCTGACGGTCGAGATTTCGCCGCGCAGAGCGTCACGGAGAACAGGTTCGTTCAAGCGCAGGACGACGTCGCAGCGCAACCTGCGCCGCAGCTCGGCAACATGCGCGCGCACACCGTCGTGCAAGGAGGCAGCAAGGTCGCGCAACGCGCCTCGGTCGCGCAGCACCTGATGGCCGTTCGCGAGGTCGATCGCCGCCGCCAACGAGACCGGGCCGATCGCCTCCGCCACCACCGCCGAACCAGCCCTCCCGTCGCGCTCGATCACCTCTTCGAGCGCGTCGAAGTCCTGGTCGAGAAAATCCTGTGAACGCCGCAGATCAGCCCCCGCCCGTCCAGCGACCCGGTAGCCGTGCGGGCCGGCTTCGACCGGGAAATCGGTGAGCAGGGCGCTCGTGCGGCCAATGTCCGAAGCCCAGAAACCTCGTTCCGGCAGCAACGGCATATAGGGGACGCTGAGCTCGCCGACGACAATCCGGGCCGCCTCCCACGCGTCCCGACCTGGAAATCCGCCGAAGCCGCTCGACGCGGCGGCGAGCTGCGCAATGCTCACCTGGTGGCGCCGCAGTCGCCGCGCGAGGCCCCGATGACGGGTTCCCTGCGGAATTTTTCGCCCCGCCGCGCCTCGCTCATTGGCCCGAACCTCCCTGAGCCAAAAATTCCGAAGGGGCCCCGATGACGCCAGACCCGATCACCCGGTCGCCGAGCACGGGGTCGGGGTCATAGAGCACAACGGTCTGGCCTGACGCGACTGCTTCCAATGGCTCGTCGAGTTCGACCTCGAAACCTGCACCGGCGGCGCGGACCCGAGCAGGAGCGAAACCTCCGTGCGCGCGGATCTGCACAACGCACGGGAATGCTGCGGCCGGAGCGGCTCCCCCGCTCCAAACCGCAGTGCGCACAGAAATCGAGAACACCCGCAAATCTTCCATCGTCCCGACCCGGACCACGCCGGTCTCCGGCTCCACCGCCGTGACGTAACGCGGCACCCCGTCCCCCGTCGGGTTCCCGAGCCGCAAGCCTCGGCGCTGCCCGACAGTGAAACCGATCGCGCCGTCATGGTGGCCGAGCACCGCGCCGGTCCGATGGTCGCGGAACTCCCCCGGCCTCGCCGCGGCCCCCGAGCGCACGGCAATCCTGGCGCCCAAAAACGCCTTCGTGTCTCCAGAGGGGATGAAACAAATGTCATGGCTGTCGGGTTTGTGCGCCACAGCAAGCCCGCGCCGCTCTGCCTCCTCGCGAATGCGCGGCTTCGGGGTGTCCCCGACGGGGAACATCGCGCGGGACAGCTGCTGCGCGGTGAGCACGGCAAGCACATAGGACTGGTCCTTGTCCGCGTCCACGGCCCTGCGCAGCGTCGTGCCGTCCAGCCGCGCGTAATGCCCGGTGGCCACTTTGTCGAAGCCGAGCGCGACCGCCCGGTCCAAAAGAGCGGCGAACTTGATCTTCTCGTTGCAGGTGACGCACGGGTTCGGAGTGCGGCCCTCGGCGTAGGTGGCGACGAACTGGTCAATGACCTCACGCTCGAACGCCTCGGAGAAATCCCAGACGTAAAATGGGATGCCGAGCATGTCGGCGGCCCTGCGCGCGTCCCTGGAGTCCTCGACCGAGCAGCAGCCCCGGCTGCCGCCCCGGGTGTTGTCCGGGTTGCGGGAGAGCGCCAAATGCACACCGGTGACGTCGTGCCCGGCCTCAACGGCGCGCGCGGCAGCCACAGCGGAGTCCACTCCGCCGCTCATCGCTGCGAGAACCTTCATGGGCATCATTCTACTGAGCAGGTCAAACTCCTGGCCTCGCGCAAAACCCGATCTGGTCAAAACCCGATCTGGTCAAAACATGGCGCGGTCGAACCTGCGGACATCACACGGGGACAGAGTCCGGGCGGGCGGCTCTGGCGCGCGCAATCGCGTCCGGCAGCGCCCGCAATGCGAGATCCACCTCCTCCTCAGCCGAATTCCAGCCGAAGGAAAAACGCAGCGAAGCCCGCGCGACTTCCTGTTGCACACCCATGGCCAGCAGGACATGGCTGGCCGAAGCCACACCAGCCGTGCACGCCGAACCCGTCGAGCACGCCACCCCTGCCGCGTCGAGCAACATGAGCAGCGAGTCCCCCTCGCAGCCGGGGAAGCTGAAATGCGCGTTGCCCGGCAGCCTGCCCGCCCCCAACGGGGCCCCGTTGAGCAGGGCGTCCGGCGCGAGCCGCAACACCCCTTCGGCCAACCTGCCGCGCAGTCGCGCAAGCCGGGCCGCCGACCCCGCAAGATCCTCCGTCGCCGCGTCGAGCGCGGCAGCCATGCCCCGGATCGCCACCAGGTCCGAGGTGCCGGAGCGCAAACCCCGCTCGTGGCCGCCGCCGTGCAGCAGCGCGACCGCGTCATGGCGCCGGGAGAGCACCAACGCCCCCGCGCCGACCGGGCCGCCGAACTTGTGCGCGGCCACTGACAGCGCGGCCGCCCCCGACTCGGCGAGGCCCACCGGGATTTGGCCCACAGCCTGGCAGGCGTCCACATGCAACGGAACGTCTGCGGCATTGGCCAATTCGGCGAGCTCGGCCACCGGGTTGATCGTTCCGACTTCGTTGTTCCCCCACATGACGCTCACCAGGGCCACACGCTCGCCCCACTGCGCCAGCGCCGCCGCGAGGGCGTCGGGGCGCACAGCGCCCGAGCGGTCCACGGGCAAGGTCACCGCCTGCGCGCCTTGGCTCTTCACCAGCCAATCCACAACGTCCAGCACAGCATGGTGCTCGACCGCGCTCGTCATCACCACGTCACGGCTCGGACGCTGGGCCCGGCGCGCCCAATACAGCCCCTTCAACCCCAGATTGTCGCTTTCTGTGCCCCCGGCGGTGAAGACGACTTCCGAAGGAAGCGCGCCCAGCCGATCAGCCACCGACTCGCGGGACTCCTCAAGCGCGCGGCGGGCGGCGCGGCCATGTGCGTGCACCGAAGCGGCATTGCCGACGAGGCCGAACGCATCGGTCATCGCAGCAATAGCCTCCGGGCGCAACGCGGAACTCGCCGCGTGGTCCAAATACGCGCCGCTGGCGGCGGACCTTGCGTCAAGCTGCTTGGACATCCTGTGCAGCGTACTCGGGCAATCGTCCGAACACCAGGCGCTCGGCGAGTTCGGCGAGCTCGCGCCGGTCCGCGCCCACGAGCGCGGGGCCGATCCAGATGTTCGCCCGAACGCCCCGGTGCCGCACGATCCGCCGGATCGAATCGAGCCCGTTGTCGTCGAGCACGAAACACGGGGCGGCGTCTGGCGCTGCCGCGTCGTCGCCGTACCAAATCCCGATCGGGCGCACCCGCGCGCCGGTTGCCGCCGCCGCTTCGAAGAATGCTGGGTGAAAACGCCCCCGGTGCTTTCCGCACCAGGTCGTCGCCTCGGGGAAGACCACAACGCGCTCCCCCGCCGCGACGCGGCGCCCGGCCTCGACGACCAAGCCGGGGAGCTGGCGCATTTTGGTCCGGTCGATGGGGATCATCCTGAGCCTCTTGGCAAGTGTCCGCAACACCGGGACGCCCATGAGGTCGCTGCGGGCGACATATGTGGACCGGGTGAGCGCGTGCAAAAGAACCACGTCGAGCCAGGAGGTGTGCTGCGGGGCCCAGATTTCCCCCGCGCCGCTCGCAGAGCCGATGCTCGGCAGATCTTCCGCCCTGCGCAACCGAACCCGCACGCCGAGCGCGCCGACCGCGAGCCAGGCGTACCACTGCACCGGGGCCGGACGCAGCCGCTCCGGAAGCACACCCACGCACAGGAGAACCGGTGAGGCGAGCATCAGCAACGCGAGCGCGGCCCAACGCGCGGCTTGCAGCCAACGAGGGGCCTGCTCGGAACGCGGCGGCAGACATCCTCGGGAACAGACGCACTCGGGGACCCACCCCTGCCCCTGCTCCCGAACGGGCCTGCGGTCACAACCAGGCGGCGGGGAGACCGGGAGACGGGACTGGCGGAACGGGGCCTTCGCGCGCGGCTTCAACGCTGCCTCGACTCCGCGGCCTGCGCCGCCGAGCGCAACCGGTCCAGGTAGCGGCGGTTGGCGTCGTTGAGCGCGAGCAGAACAGCGAAATCGGCGACCCCGAAGACCGGGTCGAGCGCGGGTTCCCCGCAAAACTTCGCCCCGATCCGCTGATAGCCCCGGATCAGCGGGGGCGACTTCACCTTCGCGGGCGCGGGGATGTCGTCAAGCCCGAGGCCGTCGAGCACCACCGGCCGGTACGGGAAGACCGGGTAGGGCGAGGCGTTCTTGACGAGCACCTCGTCGCGAATGCCCCGCACATGCGAGCCGGGCACATCGGCCGGGTCTTCTTGAATGGGCACCGAGACGCAGCCGACCAGGTATTGGTAGCCGGTCCGGTCCAAATAGGCGAGGATGCCCGCCCACATGAGCGCCAAGACGGAGCCGCAGCGGTGCTCGGCGCGCACGCACGCCCTGCCGACCTCCACCATCTGCGGTCGCAGCGGGTCGAGGCTGGAGAGCTCGAACTCGCCCGCGGTGTACAGGCCGCCGATGGCGATCGCGGCGGGCGGCGGCAGCAGCCGGTAGCAGCCAACCACTTCCTGGGCGTTTTCCTCCCAGACGAGCAAGTGCTCGCAGTGCTCGTCGTAAGCGTCCGCGTCCTTCCCGTCCATGAAGGAGTCCGCCGCCCCGGCGAATCCGGGCTCGCTGGCGAAGACATCAGCGCGCAGCCGCTGGACGGCTTCGATTTCTTCTGCTTCGGTGGAGAGTTTGAGACTGTAGCGAGGCAGTCCCGAAGGGATGCTGCCGACCGGTGCGGGTGCGATAAGGACTGCTGAACTGCCCATGCCTCTTACGGTTACCGAGTCGTTACTTCGACGTGGCATCACCGCGGTGTACGGCTCACGACGATCTGATGAACGAATATTTCCGACCCCGGCACGCGCGAAAGGCGACCGGCGCGACAATATGTCGTCCCGCGCCGAAACTGGCCCGCAGCGGCCCCGGGCCGCCGGATTGTCCCCTCTGAAGGAGGTTCTCTCATGGCCGATTTCCACGAAAGACTCGACAAGGCGTACGCGGACAAGCCGCTCGCCGAGCTGCTGAACGCTCCAGCCGACGCCGTCGAGGGTGTGCGCGAACGAGACGCGGAGAAGCGCAAAGCCGCTTGCACCATCAAGACGGTGCGCGACCTCGGCACGAACAAATTTTTCCTCTGGGCGCAGGCCGCCGTCGCTCTCGGCAGTCAGCCCCGCGTCCGCAGTGTTTTTCACTCCGCGTTTCCCACGCGGCGGAGTTTCCCCGAGGCGAGAGGTCTGCCCCGGTCTTTATTGCGGGGGCGGACCGAATTGCGGGGGCGCCCCGCCCGAGTCGAACGGCGACCCGCCCGGATAACCCGGCGCCAGCGGTAGCGGAGGGGGAGGCTGCCCGCCCGAGTCGAACGGCGACCCGCCCGGATAGCCCGGCATGAGCGGCAACGGGGGCAAACCGCCGAATCCCGCGCCCGGAGGGAAGCCGCCAGGCGCCCCGAAGGGCGGCGCTCCCCCTGCGTCCGGGGCGTCGAATTGCGGATCAACGTCCGGACCGTCATCGGCTGGGCCCGCGTCGTCGTCAAAGCCCGAAACATCCGGCCCAGCGCTGCCCGCCCCTGGATCGGGGTCTGCGTCAGCCCAGGCCAGCGGCGCTGAACACGACCCCAGCGGGACAGTTCCGCCTGCGACGATTGCCAGGAGGAGCACGAGAAACGTTTTGGACCTCATCACCCCAGTCTATCCGCGCTGCGCCATCACGAAGCGCTGCGTGCCGTGCCCCGTTTTTTGTCCGCCTCCGCTGTGGCGAGCAATTCCTCGGCATGCGCGCGGCCAGTCTCGGTCTCGGCCATGCCCGCGAGCATTCGAGCCAGCTCCACGACGCGCTCCTCCCTGGTCAACGAGCGCACCTGGCTCGCCGCCGCGTCCGTGCGCGCGGCGGAGCCAGCATTGCCCTCTGCCGCCTCGATCCGCACATGCGCGTCGGCGTACGCCGCCACTTGCGGCAGGTGGGTCACCGCCAGCACTTGGCAATGCTGGCCGAGCCGGGCGAGGCGTTGCCCGATGCCCACAGCGGCCCGGCCGCCGACGCCGCTGTCCACCTCGTCGAAGACCATCGTCACCTGTTCCCTGCCCTGTGCGAGCACAAGCTCCAAAGCCAGCATGATGCGCGACAGCTCGCCGCCGGAAGCCCCTTTCGCGAGGGGGATCGGCTCGGCGGAACCCGCCGTCTTGAGCGCGAAGCCGATGTCGTCCCCGCCGTTCGGCCCATATTTCGAAGCCGCCCGCACACCGACCACCAGGCTCGATCCGCCCATGGACAGCCCGGAAAGCTCCTGGTTCACCGCATTTTGCAACCCCTGAGCGGCTTTGCGCCGCACTGCGGTGAGCTTGCCGGCCAATCGGTCCAGCTCGGCTTTTGCCGCGTCGAGCTCCGCTTGGACCTTTGCCACGGCCTCGGCGCCGCCGCCGATCCGCTCAAGACGCTCCTGCGCCTCAGCCGCCCAGCGCAACACTCCGTCGACATCGGCGGCGTAGGCGCGGATAAGAGATTTCAACTGCGCCTGGCGTTCGAGTTTTGCTTCGAGCGCGGAGCTGTCCGAAGGCAAATCGCCGAGGTAGGCGCCGAGGTCGAGCGCCAGCTCCGCGACCAATGTGCCTGCTTCCTCCGCCCGGTTGGCGAGTTCGCGAAGCCGGTCGTCGTCGGCCCCGGCGAGCAGGGAGCCGACATGGCCGAGGGAACTCGCCGCGCCGACCGCGCCGCTGTCCGCCCGCTCCGGGTCTTCGCCCGTGAGCAGCACATGCGCAGATTGGGCGCGCTCGCGCAGATCGTCAAGGTCGGAAAGCCGACGGATCTCCGCCGCGAGCGCTTCGTCCTCCCCCGGCTTGGGATCTGCCTCGGCGATTCGTCGGACGCCTTCGGCGAGCCGGTCCGCCTCGGCCGCCCGGCCTTGCTCGTCCGAACGCAGTTCCGCGAGTTCTGCTGTGAGCTGGCCGAATCGCGCGTACGCCGTGCGCCATGCCGCAAGCGGCGCGGCGATTTCCTCCCCCGCGAACCGGTCGAGGGCACCCAGTTGCTCCCCTGCTTTCAGCAGTCGCAGCTGGTCGTGCTGGCCATGCACGTTCAGCAGGGGCTCCGCGAACGAGGCAAGCACGCCCAGCGGGACCGCGCGGGCGCCGATGAAAGCTTTCGAGCGCCCGTCCTTGCCGAGTGTGCGCAACACGAGCACATCCTCGTCGTGCAGATCCACCCCGGCGCTGTCGAGAAAGTCGCGCAACTCGTCGTCCAGCACCTCTGGCGAAGGCAGCACGAAACGCCCCTCGACCACCGCCCGTTCCGCGCCGCCGCGCACCCTGGCCGCGTCGCCCCGGCCGCCGCCGACCAAGCGCAGCCCCACCGCGAGCATCGTCTTCCCGACGCCGGTCTCGCCGGTGAGCACGGTGAACCCGCCCGACAGCGGCACCTGCGCGGCGGCGATCGCGCCGAGGCCCTCGATCCGCAGCTCACTGAGCATGCTTGCCGCCCCGTCCACGCCAACCAGTCACGGGCAGCTCGAACTTGCGCACGAGCCGGTCGGCGAACGGCACCGTGTCGATGCGCGCCCAATGCACCGGCGTGCTGCCTCGGCGCAGCTCGACCCGGCCCTTGGGCGGCAGGAAGATCTCCCGGCGACCGTCGCAGACCACGACGCCGTCGCGGCCGCCATCGGTCGGCTCCACCGCGATACACGCCTTCGGGCTCGTCACCATAGGGCGGGTGAACAGCGCGTGCGCATTGCTCGGGACCAGAAGCAGCGCTTCAAGGTCCGGCCACACAATCGGCCCGCCCGCCGAATACGCGTACGCAGTGGACCCGGTCGGCGTGGAGATGAGCATGCCGTCGGCCATGAAAGCGCAGACAGGGCGACCGTCCACCTCCACGACGAGCTCCAAAACGCCGAGCCGCGAGACGTTCTGGACGCTCACCTCGTTCAATGCCCAGCCGGTGTCCACAACACGGCCGTCCTCGTACACCGTCACGTCGATGGTCATGCGGTGTTCGATCGAGTAGGCGCGGGCGACCACTTGCTGCAAGGTCTGCTCGATTTGCTCGGCCTCTGCTTCGGCGAGGAAGCCCACATGGCCCAAGTTGATGCCGAGCACGGGCACTTCAGCGGGCCGGGCGACTTCCGCGGCGCGCAAGAAGGTGCCGTCCCCGCCGAGCACGAGCACCAGCTCGCAACCGTTCGCCGCGTTCTCCGGGTCGACCACTTGGGCTTCGCCGTGTTTGAACAGCTCTTCAAGGAAAAGTTTCGGCGCGATGGACGGAGCGAGCGGTTTGCCCTGCCTGGCGATGTCTGGCGCGAGAACCCGGACGCGGACGCCTGCCTCTTTGAAGACCCTCGCCACTGCGGGCACCACCTCCGGCAGTTGCTTGGGCCCCAAGTTCGCGACTATGAGAATTTCACGCATCGCTGTCCCAGTCTGCCAGCCCAGCGCGGATCAGTGGCGCAGAATCGTGGTCCCCAGGCGATTTGCGCAACCAGAGGAAGGCTTCGAGGTTCCCGTTGCGCCCCGCCACCGGGCTGACGGCTGTGCCGAGAACCGTCAACCCGACCGCTGCGGCGGCGTCGGCGACGGCGAGCACAGCGGCTGTCCGGGCACGGGCGTCGCGAACCACCCCGCCGCGCCCGATCTCGTGCTTGGCGACTTCGAACTGGGGTTTGACCATGACGACCAGCTCGCCGAAGGGCCGCACGCACGAAGCGAGCGCGGGCAGCACCAGGCGAAGGGAAATGAAAGAGAGGTCGGCGACGGCGAGGTCGACCTGGCCGCCAATCGTCTCCTCGGTCATGTGCCGCACATTGACCCCGTCGAACACCGCGACCCTCGGATCTTCGCGCAGACGAGCAAGAAGCTGGCCATGCCCCACATCCACGGCGGCGACCGACGAAGCGCCGAGACGGAGCAGCACATCGGTGAAGCCGCCGTGCGCAGCTCCCGCGTCCAGGCACCGGCGCCCGGCCACTGCCACGCCGAGCTGTTCGAGGGCTCCGGCGATTTTCCCGCCAGCTCGGGAAGCCCAATCCGGTTCGGCCGGGTCCGACTCCACTCGCACCTCGGTCCCTTCGGAAACCGCGCATGCGGGCTTTTTGGCGAGTTTGCCGCCCGCGAACACCCGGCCCTGGGCGATCAGCGAACCCGCTTGCTCGCGAGAACGGGCGAGACCTCTGCGCACGAGTTCGCGGTCGAGCCGCGTCGTGGCGTCAGCCATCTTCGTCCTGGAGCGCTTCCAGAAGCCGCTCATGCATGTGCTCCAGCAGTTTCGTCTCGTGCTCGAAGGCGGACTCGTCCACAGGGATCGGCTCCTGGGCGAGCCGGGCCACGGCGCCGTCGAGGCCGTCGAGGTCGTGGAACTGCGGCTCGCTCATAGCCCCAGGTTAGCGGATATTGGTGACACCAGCGCACCAGGAGCCGTACGACGAAGAGTCCGCGTCGCGCCCCAGCGCGGAGAGGTCCTGTGCGACATACGTCGGGCGCAGATCCGCTTCGGCTGCCAGCACGTCCTCGGGCGTGCTGACCCCGGTGAGCACCAGCAGGCTCGGCAGTCCGACCGCGTTCGCCCCTGCGATATCGGTGTCGAGCCGGTCGCCGACGACCAACGGGGACCGCGCCGGACGTCGGCGCAGCGCGGCTTGCAGGAGCGCGGCCGCGGGCTTGCCCGCGATTTCGGGCTCCTGGTCTGTCGCAGTCCTCAGAGCCGCCACCATCGAGCCGTTCCCGGGCAGCAGCCCCCTGTCTGTGGGCAATGTCGGGTCCACGTTGCAGGCCACCCAGAGCGCGCCGGCGCGGATCGCGAGCGCCGCCTCGGCGAGCTGCGACCAGTCGGTCTGCGGCGAATGGCCCTGCACCACCGCGTGCGGAGCCTCGGCGAATGCCCGCACCGGCACAAGGCCGCGCAAGCGCACCTCGTCCGCCAGCGCCTCGGCGCCGACGACGAGGACCCGAGCGCCTTCGTCAAGCCGCTCGGCGAGCAGTTCCGCGGCGGCTTGGGCGCTGGTCGCCACGTCGTGCGCCGAGGCCTCATATCCCATAGCGGCCAACGCCGCGGCCACATCGGCCGGGGAACGGCTCGCGTTGTTGGTGACATACGTGACCGGGACACGCCCGCCGCGCAATGCTCGCACCGCGCTCTCGATGGGCCTCGGACCGTGGTAGAGCGTGCCGTCGAGGTCGAGGAGCAGATGGTCGTGCTGCTCTGCCAGAGTCGTCACGGCGTGAGCTCCGCGACCCGTTCTGCGGCGTCGGTCTCCTCGCCCTCGTCCGCTTCTTGGGCGTGCTGGAACCAGATCAGCGCTTCAGGCGCGTCACCAGAGGTCAACAAAGTTTCCGCGTAGGCGTAGAAAAGCCGCGCCGCAGCCGCGCCGCGACGCGCGGGGTCCAGGTCCCCGCCGCGGAGCGTGGCGAGCGCGGCAGGGATGTCGCCGAGGTCGAGACGCGCTCCTGATTCCACGATGCGCAACTCCACTGAGGCGTCCTCGTCCAAGTCTTTGGCCCGTTCGCTGCGCGCGAGCTCGATTGCCCGCTCTGGCCTGCCCAAGGCGCGCTCGCAGTCCGCCATCAACGGCAAGAGGCTTGCGTCGCCGCCCATTCGGTGCGCGGCGCGAAGCTCCGAGAGCGCTTCGGACCATTGCGCGTTGCGGTAGGCGAGCACGCCGACAGCCTCACGGACAATCGCGATGCGCGAGGCGCGCGCCCGAGCCGCCCTGGCGTGTTCCAGGGCCTGTTCAGGGTCGTCGAGCGCAAGGCGCTCTGCGGCGACGAGATGGCGCGCGACGACCATGGCGTTGTCTTTGTCCAAGCTGCGAAGGTCTTGTCGCAGCTCGCTGTCGAGATCCGACGCTTGAAAATCTTCGGAGAGCTCTGGCTCTGTGGAATGATTCGCGTCCGAGTCCTGATCCCGGCGGGGCCCACGAGGACGCCACTGACCACCATCGCCCTCCCGGCGGGGCCCACGAGGACGCCACGGACCACCATCGCCCTCACGGCGGGGCCCACGAGGACGCCACGGACCACCATCGCCCTCACGGCGGGGCCCACGAGGACGCCACGGACCACCGTCGCCCTCCCGGCGGGGCCCACGAGGCTGCCACTGACCACCGTCGCCCTCCCGGCGGGGTCCACGAGGACGCCGATCCCCTGAATCATGTTGAGGACGGTCAAAGCCCACAGTTCGTCCTTCCCGGCTCGCCTGCCCGCTCAAGCGGGTCGGCTCAGTCTACGTGCTCAACCAACAAGACGCGAAACTCCGGCGAAATTGCGCTTGCCCCGTCGCAGCACCAACCACCGCCCATGCAACCAGTCGTCCTCGCACGGCTGCCATTCGGCGTCGGCGACGCGTTGGTTGTTCACCCAAGCCCCGCCTTCTTGCACAGTCCGCCTGGCCGCATTGCGCGACTCGCAGAGCCCCGTCGCCACCAGCAAATCCACAATGCTCGTCGCGCCGTCGGGCACGACCTGGGCGAGCGGCGTCTCCGCCAAAGCCTGCCCCAACGCTGCCGGTTCGAGGTCTTTGAGCTCGCCCGAGCCAAAGAGCGCCTGGCTCGCCGCCTCGACCCGGCGCAGCTCCTCGGCGCCGTGGACGATTGTGGTCAGCTCCTGGGCGAGCCGCCGTTGGGCGAGGCGCTGATGCGGGCGCTGCGCGGTGGCCTCGTCCAGTTCTTCCGCCTCGGCCTGGTCGAGGTCGGTGAACCAGCGGAGGTACTTGCCCACATCGGAGTCCTGAACAGCGAGGAAATACTGGTACCACGCGTACGGGCTGGTTTTTTCCGGGTCCAGCCAGATGCTGCCGCCGCCGGTGGACTTGCCGAGTTTCACGCCGTCGGACGAAGTCACCAATGGGGTGGTGAGGGCGTGGACGTGGGCGCCGTCGATCCTGCGGATGAGCTCCGCGCCGCCGACGATGTTGCCCCACTGGTCCGATCCGCCGAGCTGCAGCGTCGCCCCGAACTTGCGGTGCAGCTGCAAGTAGTCGTTGGACTGCAAAAGCAAGTAGCTGAACTCCGTGTACGAGAGGCCGTCGCCGTCGAGGCGTTTGCGAATGGTCTCGCGCGCGAGCATCACGTTCACCGAGAAATGCTTGCCGATGTCGCGCAGGAAGTCCAAAGCGCTCAGCTGCCCGGTCCAGTCCAAGTTGTTGGCCAAGACCGCCCCTGTCGGCGAGTCGTCGAACTCGACGAACTTGGTCAGCTGCGGCTTGAGCCGCTCGACGCGCTCGCGGACCAGCGCCTCGTCGGCGAGCTGGCGCTCGCCCACCTCCCTGGGGTCCCCGATCAGCCCGGTCGCCCCGCCCGCGAGCAGGACCGGCCGGTGGCCGAGCCGTTGCAGTCGGCGCGCGGTCAGCAGCAGCATGAGGTGTCCGGCGTGGAGGCTGTCGGCGGTGGGGTCAAAGCCTGCGTAAAAGGTCACCGGCCCCTTGGCGAAGGCCCCGGCGAGCGCCTGCTCGTCGGTGGACTGGGCGATGAGCCCACGCCAGCCGAGTTCCTGCAACGGCGCAACTTGCTCAACAGTCATGAGTCGATCTTCTCAAATGAGGCGGCGCGTTTCTTCCTTCCCCCAGGGCGGAACGGGGAAACAGCTTTCGAATCCGAGATCCACAGCCGCCAAGGCCGGGCGGCAGCCTTGCTGATCCCCACGCGGGGACCTGTGGAAATCTGGTCGTCAGGCACGGGCTCGCCGAACTGCAACCGCAGGGGCGAGTTCGGGTCCAACAGGTCCGCCCCGGCGTCGGCCAGCGTGACGCCCAGCGCTTGTCCGAAGTTCCCCGGTCCCCTCGCCCAGCGGACGGGGTCCGCGATCCCGCGACGGCGCGCTTGCACGCCCTGGTGCCCGGAGATGATTTCCCCCGAGCGGATGAGCACCCCGCTGCCGCACCCCTCCGGGCCAGTCACGACGTTCGCGCAAACATGCAGCCCCATGCTGCGATACACGTAGAGGCGGCCAGCCGGGCCGAACATGATCCTGTTCCTCGGCGTCGGGCCGGGGTAGGAATGCGCGGCGGGATCGGGCCACAAACCCGCTGGGTCAGAGCCGTAGGCTTCGACCTCCACAATCCGGGCCGAGGCGTCACGGCAGACGATCTGCGCGCCGAGAATTCGGCGGGCTACTGCGACCGGATGTGCGGCAAGCGAGGCGCGAATGTCCACCACACGAGCATGCCACCAGTCAATGAGAGGGCGAAGGCGAGCTGGTGCGAGGCGGTGAGCACAAGGGCGCCGAGCAGCACAACCACAGCGGCCAAGACCGCCAGCGCCTTGTGGGCGGGCCAAGGGACGCGGGCGATCATCACCGGCTGCGTCAGATTCGGCGTGGTCATGATTCGATGTTAGCACTCTGCGATAAGAAAAGTTCGGCGGCCCGAAAAAGAGTCTTCCCGCTCTGCCTGTCCCAGTCCCCAGAATCCTCCCAAGCCCAGAAACTATCCCGGTCCCCGGAATCTCTTCCAGGCTACCCGCCTCCCATCCCGAGACCAGGAACGACTTTCTGTTGCGGCAGGCCCTCTGCGACGGTCGCCGAACTCGGAGGCGAGCATCGCGGCGACCACCAAAGCGCCGCCGAGCAGTTGCACCGCCGTGAACCTGTCTCCGGCGAGCCACACGCCGAACACTGCGGCGAAGAGCGGCTCCGAGGTGAAAATGAGGGCGACTCGGCTCGGCGGCATCACAGTCAGCGCCTTAGCCTGCACAAAATACGCGACTGCGGTGCCCGTCACCGCGATCGCGAGAAGCGCGGCCCAATCCCTGGTGGTCGACGGAGGCGCAAGACCATCCCCGGCGCATATCGACCAGATCCCCCCGAAAAGGGCGACTGCGGCCAATTGCGCCACAGTGATCCGCGCTGGGCTCCCCCAGCGGTTCGCCTTGTCGACGGCAAGGATGTTCATCGCGAACGCAACCGCGCTGCCGAGCGTCCACACATCCCCAGCCGCGACGCGCACATCGCGGACGGTCAGCAAGCCGAGCCCCACGACGGCGACGAGCAAGGCCAGCGCCTGCGGCCATGCCAACCGGCGGCCCATGGCAAGAAAACCGAGCAATGGGGTGAACACCACCGTCATCCCGGTGATGAACCCGCTGTTGGACGGAGTCGCCGTGAGCAGCCCGATGGTTTGCAGGGCGAATCCGGCGAAGAGGAAAACTCCGCACACCAGCCCGGCGAGCGCTTCCCGCCGGGTGATGCCCCTGATCGGGCAGAACAGCGCGAGGAAGACCGCCGCCAACGCGAACCGGAACGCGACGAAAGCAGACGGCGCGATCTGGCGGAGAACATCATGCACCCCGACAAAAGACCACCCCCAGGCTGCGGTCACGGCGACAAGGGCAAGCGCCCACCGACCCGACGAGGTCATTGCCGGGCCGGCGAGGTCACTGCTGCGCCGAGGCGAGGATTCTCTCGTGCTCGGCCCCGTCCACAGGCCGCGCGTGGTCCGCGAGGAGCACCGGCAGGCCCGCCTCGATCGGGTACGCCACCTTCAGCCTCGGGTTGTAGAGCAGCTCGTCGGGCACGTACAACAAGGGGCCGTGGTCCTGCGGGCAGGCCAAGATCTCCAGCAGTTTCGCGTCAATCGCCATGGACGGCGAGCCTACCAGCCCAAAGCACGGGCCTTGCCCGAGGTGAACGGCGCGTGCACGCCGTGATCGTCCCGGAGCCAGACCCCACGTCCGGGCCGAGGAGCACCTTCGGCCCGGAGTGTGTGACCAAGCGGGCGGCAGGTGGGGCTGAACGGGATCTCTGGCGCCACCCGCGCAAAGCGCGGGCGTTGCCCGACGGGCAAAAACCCCAGTCCGAGTTGCAGATCCGTCACGCGCAGCCGTGCCGAGGCGAAAACTCCACCGCGCGCCGGGGCGAAGAGCTCCTGCGCACGCTCCCATTGCCCTGCGGGCGTGCCCGAGACGACGGTGAGCCCGGCGGAGTGGCGCAGCGGCGATGTGCAGTACACCGCGTCGCCCGCAGTCAGGGAGGCCGCCGTCGCCGTGCCGAAGGCCGAGACCGCCCATCGCTGGTTGGTGATCGGATTCGCCACGAGCTGGCCCGCGGCGCTTGTGACGAGGATCTTGCCCCCGCGCTTCTCGCGGCCGCCAGATGCGTGATGTCGGTGACATCCGACTGCGCGCCCGTCATCGCAAGCGCGCCGCGCAGGTCAGCCCAGGGCGGGATGAGCACTGCGACCGCGCCGAGCCCTCTGTGATGAATCTCCAGCGCCGAGCGTGTCGACAGCCCGGCTCAGCCCTGTTCAGCAGGCCGAGGACGGCCAGGGTAGTACGACCGCGCCGCGAACAGCCCGACGGCGAACGTCACGAGCGCCAAGCAGAGAGGACTGAACGGCGAGAGAACGGCCTCTGTGCCATAGATCAACGCCAGGGGCGCGTACACGCAGGCCCCGCAGCCAGACGCGATGGCAGCCATGAAACACCTGCGCCGGAGCACGTACCTGCGCGGGTGCACGCGGGTGAGGACCAGGGCGCCGCAGACAAGCGCGACCGCCCAGACCACGAGCCACGCGGGCCAGCCGAACAGCAGGACCAGCGCGACCGAAGCCAACGCCGACTCCAGCGCGAGCGTCAGCGATCCGGAGCTGACGAGCAACCAGCAAAAGTCCACGAGCGCGAAATAACCGGCCATCCCGGCCACAGCCCACAGCAGCGCTTTCCCCCGCCACTTTTTGCGGCCGCGCTGCGCCACCCGTCTATCCCAGCGCCGCCACGCGCGCGGTGAGCCTCTGCAGCTGCGCCGCGACGGCTTCCGGCGCGGTGCCGCCCCGCACGTCGCGCGAGGCGACCGAGCCTCGCACGTCGAGCACTTCCCGCACCTGCGGCGTCAGCGCGGGGTGCGCCGAGGCGAGCTCCTCGTCGGTCAGCTCCGACAGGCTGGCGCCGCGCTCGTCCGCCGTGCGGACAGCGGCCCCGGCCGCCTCATGCGCGACGCGGAACGGCACCCCGGCCCGCACCAGCCACTCGGCCACATCTGTGGCGAGGGTGTGCCCGGCAGGCGCGAGCGACTCCATCCTCGCGAGGTCGAACTCCAGGGTCGCGACCATCCCGGCCAAGGCCGGCAGCACGAGTTCGAGCTGCGCCACGGAGTCCAGCAACGGCTCCTTGTCCTCTTGCAGATCCCGGTTGTACGCGAGGGGCTGGGCTTTGAGCGTCGCGAGCAGGCCGGTGAGATTGCCGATCAGCCTGCCCGCCTTGCCCCTGGCCAGCTCAGCGATGTCCGGGTTTTTCTTCTGCGGCATGATCGAGCTGCCGGTGGACCAGGAGTCGTGCAGCTTCGCGTAGCCGAACTCCGTGGTGGACCACAGAATCAGATCCTCGGCGAGACGGGAGAGGTCCACGCCCAACTGCGCGCAGACGAACGCGGCCTCCGCCGCGAAATCCCGCGCGCTGGTGGCGTCGATGGAGTTCTCCGGTGGCGCCAAGCCCAGCAGCTGCGCCATGCGCTCCGGCGGCAGGCCCAACGACGACCCGGCGAGCGCGCCGGAGCCGTAGCCGGAGACCTCCAGCCGCGGGCCGAGGTCGCGCAATCGCTCCACGTCCCGGACCAGCGGCTGCGCATGGGCGAGCAGGTGGTGCGCGAGAAGCACCGGCTGCGCGGCTTGCAGGTGCGTTTTGCCGGGGAGGACGGCGTCGGGGTGCGCGGCCGCCTGGCCGATGAGCGCCCGCACCAACGCGAGCGTCTCGGCCTTGATCCGCGCGAGCCCGTCGCGCAGCCACAACCGGAAAAGCGTCACGACCTGGTCGTTGCGCGAACGACCGGCGCGGAGCTTTCCGCCGAGTTCGGGCCCGGCGCGTTCGATGAGGCCGCGCTCAAGAGCCGAATGCACGTCCTCGTCGGACTCCTCCGGGCCGAACGCCCCCGAGGCGACGTCCGCCGCGAGGGAATCCAACGCTTGGCGCATTCTGACGAGCTCGTCCTCGGTGAGCAAGCCCGCCTCGTGCAGCACCACGGCGTGCGCCTTGGACCCCTGCACATCGTATGGCGCGAGCGCCCAGTCCCAGTCGGTGGACTTGGACAACCGGGTCAGCGCCGCAGAGGGGCCCGAGGCGAACCGCCCGCCCCACAAGGAGCCCTCGTTGGTGCCGCTCACTTGCCAGACAGCCCGTCGGCGCTTGCGGCAGAGCCCGGCCGCCGCCCGCCCAGCCCGGCCAGTCTCGACTCACGAACGGCGTCGATCTTCGCGGACAGGCCGTGCAGCGTGACGAAGCCCTTGGCGAGGGACTGGTCGAAGGTGTCGCCCTCGTCGTAGGTGGCGAGGTTGAAGTCGTAGAGCGAGGTGTCCGAGCGTCGTCCGGAAACAGTGATCGACCCGCCGTGCAGCGACAACCGGATCTCACCGGTGACATGGCGCTGCGTTTCGTCGATGTAGGCGTCGAGCGCGCGCTTGAGCGGGGAGAACCACAGCCCGTCGTAGACCAGCTCGGTCCAGGTGTCGCAGATGCGCTTCTTGTGCCGGGCCAGCTCGCGCTCCAAAGTCATGCCTTCCAGCTCTTGGTGCGCCGCGATGAGGACCATCGCGCCCGGAGCCTCGTAGACTTCGCGGCTCTTGATGCCGACGAGCCGGTCCTCGACGATGTCGATCCGGCCGACGCCTTGCGCCCCGGCGCGGCGGTTGAGCTCTTCGATGATCTGGCACACCGAGAGGCTGCGCCCGTCGATGGAGGTCGGTGTGCCCGAGGTGAAGCCGATGACAAGCTCGTCAGGCGAGTTCCAACCGACCTGGGGGTCTTGGGTGTAGTCGTAGACGTCCTTGGTCGGCCCGTTCCACGGGTCTTCGAGAAACCCGGTCTCCACTGCCCTGCCCCAGAGGTTCTGGTCGATGGAGAACGGCGATTTCTTCGAGGCCGCGATGGGGAGCTTGCGCTCCTCCGCGAAAGCGATGGCCTTTTCTCGCGTCCAGGCGTAGTCGCGGACCGGGGCGAGGACGGTGAGATCGGGGGCGAGGGCCGTGATGCCGCACTCGAAACGGACTTGGTCGTTGCCCTTGCCGGTGCAGCCGTGCGCGACGGTCGTGCCGCCGTGCTCGCGGGCGACCGCCACGAGATGCTTGGCGATGAGCGGGCGCGAGATCGCGGAGACGAGGGGGTAGCGGTCCATGTAGAGCGCGTTGGCGGCGACCACCGGCTGGCAGTACTGTTCGGCGAACTCGTCGCGGGCGTCGATGACGACCGCCTCGACCGCCCCGCAGTCGATGGCGCGCTGGCGGATGACGGAGAGGTCCTCGCCGCCTTGGCCGACGTCCACCGCCACCGCGACCACTTCGAAGCCGGTCTCTTGGCCGATCCAGCTGATCGCCACCGAAGTGTCGAGGCCGCCGGAATAGGCGAGGATCACGCGGTCGGTCATCAGAGCTTCTCCTTTTTGTCATGCGCCAACTGTTGGAAGACTTCTACCAGTTCCTCACCAGTGAACGGTCCTCGGGCTGCGACGAATATGGTGTCATCGCCAGCGATGGTGCCGGCGACCTGGGGCAAGGCGGCGCGGTCTATGGCGCTCGCCAAATATTGGGCAGCCCCGATGGGCACGCGCAGAACCGCGAGCGAGCCGGAGCTGTCCACTGCGACGAGCAGCTGCGCGAGCAGTCTCGTCAACGGCTCGATCCCGGCGGAGACCACGCCGGTGGAGCCGTTCTCGTCCAAAATGACGTAACGGCTCGTCCCGTCCACGGACTTCGCCTTCACCGCGCCGAGCTCTTCGAGGTCGCGCGAGAGCGTGGCCTGCGTGGCGCTCACTCCCGAGGCCGCGAGGATGGCCTGCAGCTCGCTCTGGCTGCGCACCACCCGTGTGGTGATGGCCTCGAAAATCCGCGCCTGGCGAGCCGAGCGGGTCGGCAGGATGCGCGACGGCTGGTCAGCCATCCGCCCTCCCTGTGTGCGGCAAGCCTGTCCCGGAATGTTCCAGCAGCCACACCAACAGCGCCTTTTGCGCGTGCAGCCGGTTCTCGGCCTCGTCCCACACGGCGGATTGCGCCCCGTCCAGCACATCTGAGGTGATCTCCTCCCCTCGGTGCGCGGGCAGGCAGTGCAGCACGATGGCGTCCGGCTTCGCATGGGCGAGCAGCTCTTTGTTGACCTGGTACGGGGCCATCAGCGAGGCGCGGTCGCGCTCGTCGGACTCCTGCCCCATCGAAACCCAGGCGTCGGTGACGACCACGTCCGCGCCGCTGACGGCTTCCACCGGGTCCACCACGACCTGTGCCCGCGCGCCGGTGCGTCCACCGCGTGTGATCGCGTCCGCGAAGATGCCTGGCTCCGGGTGGAAACCCTCCGGGGCGGCGATGACCACGTCGATCCCCGCCGTTGTCCCGGCGAGCAGGAAGGAATGCGCCATATTGTTCGCGCCGTCGCCGAGGAACACCAGGCGCAGGCCCTTGAGCGCGCCCTTGCGTTCGGAAATGGTGAGCAGATCGGCGAGGACCTGGCACGGGTGGAACACGTCGTCGAGCGCATTGACCACGGGCACCGAGGCATGGGCGGCCAACTCGTCGAGGCGTTCGTGGCCGTGGGTGCGCCAGATCACCGCAGAGGTGTAGCGGGACATGACCCGCGCCGAATCGGGGACTGACTCGCGCACCCCGAGCTGGACAGAGTTGCCGTCCACCACGATCGGGTGGCCGCCGAGCTGGCTGATCGCCAACTCGAAGGAGAACCGGGTGCGGATGGACGGCTTCTCGAACACCACGCCGACCGAGCGCGGCCCCTCCAGGGTCCGTTTTGCGAAGGGATTTTTCTTCAGGTGGGCCGCCAGCGCGATGACATCCGCCTGTTCGGACGGAGAGAGGTCGTCGTCGCGCAAGAAATGCCGAAGGGAGCCAGTCATGCGAGTAATAATACGATATATTGCATTTTTATTCAAAATTTTTTCAGGGGGTCGCCTCAACGCTCGTTTCCGCATAAGCTGTCAGCATGCCGAAATCCTCGCCTGAGGCTGGCGCCGGGCAGCTCTCCCCTGTCACACAAGACTATTTGAAAGTGCTGTGGAACCTCGGCGAATGGTCCGAAGCCCCGGTCACCACGAAACTGCTCGCGGAAAAGCTCGGCGTGTCCGCCTCGACCGCGTCCGAAGGCGTGCGCAAACTTGTGGACCAAGGCCTCGTCGAGCATGAGCGCTACGGCTCGGTGTCGCTCACGCAGGATGGCCGCGCCGCAGCGGTCAGCGTGGTCCGCCGACACCGGCTCATCGAAACTTTCCTGGTCGAAGAGCTGCACTACGGCTGGGACGAGGTCCACGACGAAGCGGAAATCCTCGAGCACGCGATCTCCGACCGGTTCGTGGAACGCCTCGACGCGAAGCTCGGCCGTCCCGCCAGAGACCCGCACGGCGATCCGATCCCCCGCCAAGACGGCTCCGTGCCCGCGCAGGACGCGAGCAAGCTCGCCGACGCGCCCGAGGGGACAGACGCGCTGATCGCCCGGATCAGCGACCACGACCCCGAGATGCTCCGCTACTTCGAGTCGGTCGGCCTCGCGCTCGACGCCCAGGTCTCGGTGCTGCGCCGCCGCGACTTCGCGGGGACCATCACCATCAGATTGGACGATCAAGGGAGCAACGCCATCGAACTGGGCAAACCTGCCGCTGAGGCGGTGTGGATCGTCCCCAAGGGGTGACGCGGGCCTGGCTCAGCCGCCCGCAGGTTGGAACACCGCGGTCGGGCACGCCTTGCCGTCGCGCTCTTCGAGAAGCGCCACGAGAGAGCCTTCCGGGCTGAACCCGGCGTACTCGCCTGCCACGCCTGCGGCGGGGATCTTCTTCCCGTGGCCCAAATCTCGCGTCTGGTCCGCGGAAAGGTCCCGCGCGGCGAACGCCGCCCGGGCCGCCTCGTCCAAGGTCATGCTGCACGAGGGGTCCGCTTCCAACGACGCGAGACAACGTGCCTGCGTGATCGTGAACGGCCCGGACGCGACCCGGCGCAAACGGCTCAGATGCCCCCCGACGCCCAGTCCCGCTCCGAGGTCCCGCGCCAGCGATCGGATATACGTGCCTGCCGTGCAATCCACCTCGACGTCGAGATCCCACAGCTCGGCCCCGTCCGCGCCGATGAGCTTGCGCTCGGCCACCAGCTCGAACCGCCGCACGACGACCTGCCGCGCCTTCAGCTCCAACGCCGCCCCCGCCCGCGCAGCGGCGTGCGCGCGGACCCCGCCGACCTTGATCGCCGAAACAGCGGGCGGCACCTGTGAGATCTCCCCGGTCAGCGCTGCGATCCCCGCCATGATCGCATCCAATGCGACCCCTGCGGCCGAAGCGCGCCGCACAACCTCCCCGTCCGCGTCGTCGCTGGCGGTTTGTTCCCCCAGCCGGATCGTCCCGTGATAGCGCTTCTCGTCCGCGGTGAGCCTGCCGAGCAGCCGGGTGGCCTTGCCAAGCCCCAGCACGAGCACGCCCGTGGCCATCGGGTCGAGCGTCCCCGCGTGCCCCACCTTGCGGGTGCGGAAAAAACGCCGGGCCTTCGCGACCATGTCGTGGCTGGTCATGCCCTGGGGTTTGTCGACGATGACGAGTCCGTGCGGGTCCTGGCTGTGTTCACCAGGCATGGGCGATTCCCGTGACGATGAAGCCGTCCTCAACAACCCATTTCCCGTCGAAGGACGCAAGCGGCGGCCCTTTGAGGGTTTGGCCCGGAACAAGCAATTGGGCATGGAATGTGCCGCCCCGGCCCTGTCCGCGCGCAGGAGCCTCGGCGAAGGAAATCCTGGCGTCCTCAAAACCGAGCCAGCGCTCGGTGAGCGGGAACCACGCCTTGTAGGTGGCCTCTTTCGCGCAGAAGAGCAACCGGTCCCAATGCAGACCGCTGTCGCTCTGCGCGTCGAGCCAGGCTTGCTCCTCCGCCAGCGCGACTTGGCCGAGCACCCCTTCCGGCAACGGCAGGTGGGGCTCCGCGTCCACCCCGATGCTGCGCATGACGAGCGAATGCGCGACAGCGGCCCCTCGGAAACCCGTCGTGTGGGTCAAGGCCCCGACGATCCCCTTCGGCCACAGCGGCTCGCGCTTGGGGCCGCGCAGGATCGGCTGCTCGGGCACATTGAGCTTCGCGAGCGCCTCGCGCGCGCACCGCCGCGCGGTGACGAACTCGGCCCTTCGTTTCGGCGCCGCTTGGGCGATCAACGGCTCCTCGCCGGGGTACGGGGTCAGATCCGGCGCGTCCTCGCGCGTTTCCACACTGGCGACGTGCGGCGCAAGCACCTTCGACAGCAGTCCCATCACTGTCCCTCGAGATGTGTCTTGACGGCCGCGACCATTTCCGGCGTCACCGGGAAGCGGGCTCCGCCCAACCCGACGGTCTCCTCGCTGAGCTCGGGGTCGGGCCAAATCTGGCGCAAAAGCGGGTGCGGCAGGCCTCGGCGCTGCCACTCCCGGGGGTAGCCGACCGACACCTCTTCAAAGCGAACCCCGTCGTACCAGGTGGTGCGCGGGATGTGCAGGTGCCCGTAGACAACGGCGGCCGCGTTGTACTTCAGATGCCAGTCGGCGGTGGCTGTTGTGCCGCACCAGAGGCTGAATTCGCGCGGGTGCAGCACGCGCGTCGGCTCGCGCACCAATGGCCAATGGTTGACGAGGATCTTCTGTTCGCCTGGGTCGAGCGCGTCGAGCCGCTTGGCGGCCTTTTCGACCAGGGCGCGGCACCACGAGTCCCTTGTCGGGTACGGCTCGGCGGAGAGCAGGTACTCGTCGGTGGCGACCACGTTCTTGGACCGGGCGTACGCGAGCGCCTGGGCCTTGTCCGTGGTGCCTTTCGGCAAGAATGTGTAGTCGTAGAGCAGGAACAACGGCACGATCCGAACGGGGCCGCCTTCGCCCTCCCAAAGCGGGTAGACGTCCTCGGGGGTGAGCACGTCGATCTCCCGGCACTGCGAGACGTAGTACTCGTACCTGGGCTGGCCGAACATCTGGACCGGATCGGTCGACGTGGTGTACAGCTCGTGGTTGCCCGGGGTCCAGATGACTTTCGCGAAACGCTTGCGCAGAAGCTCCAAAGCCCAACGGACGTCGTGGACCTTCTCCGAAACGTCGCCCGCGACGATCAGCCAGTCCTGCGGATCTTCCGGGCGGATCGACTCCGTGACCGGACGGTTGCCCCGGTGGCCGACGTGCAAATCGCTCACGGCCCAGAGTTTCGGCATTCGGCCATGATACCGGAGCGTGCTACAAGGCGAGGTAATCCTTGGTGCCGATGATCGCCTCGCGCTCTTTGAACGAGACCATCTCGTCCCGCAAGGAGGAGCTGTCGCCGTCCCGTTTGATGGCCTCGAGCGTCCTGCGGCAGGCGGTGATCGTCGCGCGCTGCAGGTCGGAGGGAATAATCACCAACCGGTAGCCGAGCTCGCGGAGTTTCTCCTTCGGCACCATCGGCGTTTTTCCGCCGAAGAACATGTTGATGAGCTTGGGCTGCGGAATGAGCTTGGCGATCTCCTCGATCTGCTCCACGCTCTCGGGCGCCTCGACGAAGATGCAGTCCGCGCCCGCGTCGAGATACGCGTGGGCGCGGTCGATCGCCGCGTTGAAGCTCTCCGACGCGATCGCGTCAGTCCGGGCGATGACGACGAAATCCGGGTCGGTCTGTGCTGCTTTCACAGCCCGGACCTTGTGCGCCATCTCCTCCACCGGCACCAAGGTCTTGTCGTCGAGATGCCCGCAGCGCTTCGGGAAGGTCTGGTCCTCGATGTGCAGGCCGGCGACGCCGATCTGCTCGTACGTTTTGACCATGCGGCTCGCGTTGATCTGGTTGCCGAAGCCGGTGTCCCCGTCCGCGATGATCGGCACCGTGGTCACCGAGGCCATGTGCTCGTAGCGGGTGACCACCTCGGAGAAGCTCAAAATGCCCAGATCCGGGAATCCGGCGCTGCGCGAGATCGCTCCGCCCGAGCCGTAGATGAGGTCGAACCCGGCTTCTTCGACCAGCCGCGCAGTCAGGCCGTCAAAAGCTCCGGGGGCGATATGGATGTCGTCGCCGTCGATCATGGCGCGCAGCCTGCTTGTCACCGACATCGGCCTGTTCTCCTTCTGCGTCTCGGGTGGGCTGTCTCGGATCTTTCGTGTTCTGGTGCTCCCGAACACTCAAGCACGCCAGGACGACCCCGCCCGCGGGCGCCCTCGTCTCCAGGCTTGGGCAACTCTCATTCCAGCATTTTTGTGCCCTAGCACACAGTGCTGCGGACCGGAACTCTCCGTGACCAATTCGTTATCAAAAAAGATCGGGGAATCGGGAATGAATCCCGTCAAAAATCGTTGGATGATATTAGCTATAGCCGCTACCATCGCAAAGAAATCCGCCCGAGCACGAGCCCGAGGCAACGAAAAGGAGAAGATCATGCGCCCGACACTGAAGAACATCGCAATCATCGCCCCACTGGCCTTGATCGGCCTCGGCGCGACTATCGCAAGCGACGCGTCCGCCGCGGCAGCACACGAGTCGATCGGCGTCGTCCTGCAATCGGACGACAGCCACGGGCACAACGGGCCGAACCCGTACGAGCAGCAGCGCGCCCAAGAGAAGAACCGTCAGGAACAACAGAACCAGGACATCCACATTCACATCCCCAGCGTGTGATCCTCGAGGGCACGCCAAAGAAACGACAGAACGTCATGGGGTGTGCGCTCCCGGCTGAGCCGGGAGCGCACACCCCATGATGTTCTCTGCCGCCCCCTGTTCAACGAGCAATCCGGTCAGCGAGCAATCTCCGCCTTGGCGTCGAATCCGAACACAAGCGCGGTGCCCGGCATCGCGAAAGAAACCAGCGGCCGCAGCCCCCGCGAAGAGCCGAGCGGCCCCGCCGCCGCGAAATCCCAGGAAGCTTTGGGAAGACGGACCCCGGTGACCGCGAAATGCCGGGAAAGGAACTCCGCGCCCCCCAACGCTGGCGTAAGAGATGGAGCCGACTGTCACGACGGCGCGACCGCCGACACGCAATGGCCGCCAACCTGTCGGACGCGCCTGCGCGAAGACGCTCGGCAAACGATCGTCCTGCACGAGAAAGACCGAGACGATCCCCGACGCGCCCAAGTGCCAGGGCGCGGGCGGGAAACGTGTCTGCGAGTCCTCCGGAGACTCGGACGAAACCGGAGCCGTCATCGCTGTCACCTCAAGCATTCTTGCGCGCTGTGACATAGAGCGCACCGGCGCCCGGCAGGCGGCTCAGGCGAGCGTGGCGCCCCAGCTGTCCCAGTGCGTGATGGCCTCCACCGGTTTCGCCCGCTGGGCAGGCTTGAAGTCCGTGCCAATGGTGTACGCGACCGGGAGGAGCGCCACCTGCACGAAGTCGTCCGGTATGCCGAGGATCTGCCGGGTCTGCGCCTCGTGGAGCAGGTGCAGTGTGGTCCACGCGCTGCCCAGCCCGCGCGAGCGCAGCGCGAGCAAAAAGCTCCAGGCCGCCGGAATGATCGAGCCATAGAAACCCGCGAGCGCGCCATCCGGCATATCACGCACCGGCACATCAGCCTTGATGGTCGGAATCACAAAGAGCGGCGCGCGCTGCAAGTTCTCGGCCAGGTACTGCGCGCTGCCGACAACTCTGCCCTGCTGGCCCGGGATCTCATCGGGCTTGGCGTTGCCCGCGTACGAGGCCCATGCCGTGCGGTACAGCTCGGCGATGGCGTTTTTCTTCGCCTGGTCCTCGACCACGACCCATTGCCACCCCTGGGCGTTCGAGCCTGTCGGCGCTTGCACCGCGAGGCGGAGCGCCTCGAGCACGATTTCTTTCGGCACGGGACGGTCGAAGTCCAAACGCTTTCGCACCGAGCGAGTGGTGGACAGCACCCAGTCGATGGGCCCGGTGTCCGGGAGATCAGATGAGTCGGATCGTGTCATGCCACCACTCTAGCCAGGCTCAGCCCTGCGCGGGCCGAGCGAGGTCGTAGACGGTGAAGTCCCCGAACGTCTGCGGCGCGCAGTGGGCTTTGACCCAGTCCTCAACCTGTTCGGGGAGCGCAGGACCGTCGTCGCCCCAAGGCCGCGGCTGCGGCGGACGCCCTTGAGGTGCGGCCGCGCCAGGCTGGGCAGGGGGTTTTGGATCACGCTGCGGCGGAGCGATGTAGTAGCGGACCTCGCCCGCTTTGACGTACTGGACGAACTGGTCGAGCGTGATCGGCGAATCCCCGCCGGCGAAACCGCCGAGCGCCATCACAGCGACATTGTCCTCGATGATAAAGGGGTTCGCGACGAACGAGGAAGGGACCGCCGCCGCCCACCGCGTCCCGGCCGAGCGCAGCAGGGCGTGCAACTCGGGAGGAACCTGCGCGAATTTGGGCGCGCCCCGGCCGCCAAAATGCCCGAGCGAGCCGTCTGCCCAATTGGGTCCGGGCAACGGCATACCCCCAAACTTCGGCACCAGGACGTTCTCCACTGCGACCGCGGCGGATCCCCCGAGGGACACCACCATCGCCGCCGCCGCGAGCGCGGTCTGCGCGCGAAGCGTGATGCCGCGCTCGGCGCCCGTTTCCCTCCCGCCGCGGACACTGGCGTGCTCGCTTTCGCGGAAGGAGCGAGTTGTCACCATGGCCGCCGACACCAGGATCGAGCCCGCGAGCAGCGCCCAACGCAGCGCCGGCAGCCAATCAGCGTGCCTGCCCAGGAGCGACCACGCGGTCACACCGGAGGCAAGGACCAGCGCCGCCGCTCCCCACCGGCCCAAGGGTTCAGCGCGCCGCTGCCACATGAGCCAGCCGCCGACGCCCACGACCGCCGCGATGGGCGCCGCGAGGACGAAAACGTAGTAGGGGTGGAACGCGGCCTGCATGTAGGTGAGGACCAAGTAGTTCGAAACCAGCCAACCGCCCCAAAGGACCAGCGCGAGCCACACCGGATTCGACCTGGCCCTCGTCCGTCCGCACGCGAGGAAGCCCAAGACCAGCGCGAGCAGGGCGGCGGGGATGAGCCACGCGATATGCAGCCCCTGCGTGTCCTCGAACACCCGCCATAGGCTCGGCGGCCCGGCGAACCCGGGCCC
>JGI2924J29684_1078039_pt1 | contig 28779 bp, 28 predicted proteins | sample BenlonsequencITS_FD_29684 | JGI IMG/M metagenome (IMG submission 29684)
GTTGGGCATAGCCTTTTTGAGTTCTCGGATACGCTCCCAGGGGTCTTCTCCCAGGTAACGGATACATGCATCAAAGGTCGCTCCGCCCCAACTCTCGACCGACCAGAAGCCGACTTGATCGAGCTTAGCGGCGATCGGCAGCATGTCTTCCAGGCGAACACGGGTGGCAAGGATGGATTGGTGCGCGTCACGCAGCACCACGTCGGTAATGCCGAGCGGCTGTTTAGCAACTGTCATGGAAGGAACTCCCTGTCCAGAGTCATCCGCGTCGCGCGCGGTGTTGATGAATCGCGGCCTGGATGGCTGCAAGAGTATCCGCATCTGTTTCAGCACTCGCTGCCTGGGCAGCCGCTACCTGAAGCGGCTGCTCGCTGACGAAGCGGCCGGTCAGATAGGACATCAGGCGAATGCAAAGGATCAACAGAACGAGGAAGGCGAAGACGAAACCGATGCCGAACAGCATGAGTTCGACGCCTTCGAGCAGGAGTTGGCTGGGGGTCATCGGGAGTTCCCTTGTCAGCAGCTCAAGCTGCTTGTTATTCGCTGCGTTAGTTCGGACACGTTTCGCGACACACGAAACGGCCGAACCTTAGCCCGAAACAGCGAAACAAGGCAAACCCCAATAAAGCGCGAAAACGCCAGTTACAGCAGAAAAATTGTCGCCAATCCGAGGAAAATGAAGAACCCGCCACTATCGGTCATGGCAGTAATCATCACGCTAGCCCCCATCGCCGGGTCACGCCCAAGCCGGGCCAGCGTCATCGGGATAAGGACCCCCATGAGCGCCGCAAGCAACAGGTTCAACGTCATCGCTGCCGTCATCACCACGCCTAGAGACCAGCTACCGTATAGCCAATAGGCAACTGCACCGATTACCCCACCCCACACCAGACCGTTGACCAAGCCAACGCCAACTTCCTTGCGCAACAGCCTGGCAGTATTACCCGTGCCCACCTGATCAAGAGCCATGGCCCTTACGATCATGGTGATCGTCTGGTTGCCAGAGTTGCCGCCGATGCCTGCGACAATTGGCATCAGGGCTGCCAGGGCCACCAGCTTCTCGATAGAGCCATCGAAAAGGCCGATCACCCGCGACGCAATGAAAGCGGTAACCAGATTGACTGCCAGCCAGGCCCAACGGTTACGGACGGATTTCCAGACCGAGGCAAAGATATCTTCCTCCTCGCGCAGACCAGCCATGTTGAGCACTTCGGTTTCGCTCTCTTCACGGATCAGGTCGACCATCTCATCGATAGTCAGACGGCCGATGAGCTTGCCGCTCTTGTCGACTACTGGAGTCGATACCAAGTCGTAGCGTTCGAATGCCTGGGCGGCGTCGTAGGCATCTTCATCCGGATGAAATGTCACCGGATCACTGGCCATGACCTCCGCTACCTGTTTTTCCGGATCATTCACCAGTAGCCGCTTGATGGGCAGCACACCCTTGAGCACGCCGTCGTAATCGACCACGAACAGCTTATCGGTGTGGCCTGGCAGCTCCTTGAGCCGCCGGAGATAACGAAGCACCACTTCCAGGCTAACGTCCTCTCGGATCGTCACCATCTCGAAGTCCATCAGCGCCCCGACCTGATCCTCTTCGTAAGACAGAGCCGAACGGACTCGCTCACGCTGTTGAGCATCAAGGGTTTCCATCAGCTCGTGGACGACGTCACGCGGCAGTTCGGGCGCCAGGTCGGCCAGCTCGTCCGCGTCCATTTCTTTAGCAGCGGCAAGCAGCTCGTGATCGTCCATGTCGGCGATCAGCGTTTCCCGAACCGCATCGGAGACTTCGAGCAGGATGTCGCCGTCGCGCTCGGCCTTGACGAGCTGCCAGACGGTCAATCGCTCATCAAGCGGTAGCGCCTCGAGGATGTGCGCGACGTCCGCAGGGTGCAGCTCGTCGAGTTTGCGCTGCAGCTCAACGAGGATCTGTCGCGGGTCTTCGCCGGGCTCGCCTTGCAGGCCGTCCTGGCGATACTCAAGATCCTCACCAAGGCGGTAGCGCTGGAGCAATTCGACCACCTGCGCCAGGCGGTCTTGCAAGGTCTCTTGAGGCTTTTTTGCTTCTACTTCTGTCATGGCGCACTCCACCCCCGGCCGGGGAGTGCGCCAGGGGAAATCAATCAATCAGTACGTGATTGGCAAACTGGAAACTTGAGCGACTACTGGGTAAGTCCATAAGGGAAGGTTGTTCCACAGACCCTAGGGGGCAGATGCGGCAATCATAACATCGCGCTCGCCGGCACGACGCGCTCAAGCGCAGCCATTGCAGATAGCCGGGATTGAACTGCGCAAATCGACGGTGGCGAAGCCGACATTCTGTCGACGCCTTCACGCCGCGGCGAGACACGAATGAACGGGCAGCTTTTATTGAGTAGCCTGAGCGACCAGTCGTTCAGTCATGGAGGACGAACATGAAAGTACTGATAGTTGGCGCAAGCCTTTTCCTAATCGCCGCCCCGGCATTTCCAGCGAGCGTGTTTCGCTGCGTTGACCAATCGGGGCACGTCACCTTCAGCCAGCAAGGATGCCCGGAAACACAACACCAACAGCGACAACAGACAGCAAACCCAGCACCCGGGTCCGGCAAAGCCGTGCTGATGGCGCCTCCACGGAGCAAAAGCGATGCGGCTCGCAGCGGGAATGCCGGATTGGCCATCGTGGCAGAGAAAGATGACGGATGCGGCAACCGGGTGAACGGAAGCGCACGACGCAGCGCGATCATCAGCAAACAGATCCGCACTGGCATGACGCGCCGGGACGTCGAAAGCGCCTTAGGCCGGCCGGAGAATGTAACCAGCAACAACGGCCGGGACCGCCTGCGCTTTCGCGATAGCAGCGGTCAGGTGCGCACGGTCAGTTTCGACGAGCACGGCTGCGTGCAGGGCAAGCGCTGACCGAAGCGAAAACGAAAAAGGGCCTGCATCGCTGCAGGCCCTTCTCTTGATTGGCGCACTCAGGAGGATTCGAACCTCCGACCGCTCGGTTCGTAGCCGAGTACTCTATCCAGCTGAGCTATGAGTGCATAAGTGATTGATAGACCAGTTCACTACTGGTTTCTTGAACAACCCGCATTTCTGCATATCGTTCGAGTATGGCGCACTCAGGAGGATTCGAACCTCCGACCGCTCGGTTCGTAGCCGAGTACTCTATCCAGCTGAGCTATGAGTGCGCTGAGCGTGCGCATTATAGGGAGTAAACATTGAGGGTCAAGCACTTTGCCGTAACGCTTTTCAGTGAAACAGGCTGCCGCGAGAATCAAAAAACCCTAGAACGCAAAATGGCGGAGAAGGGGGGATTCGAACCCCCGACACCCTTTTGAGGTGTACTCCCTTAGCAGGGGAGCGCCTTCGGCCACTCGGCCACCTCTCCGCAACACGGGGCGCATAATACCCATCTTTACCCCGTTTGCAAAGCCAAAAATTACAGAAAAATTAGTGGCTTGGTTCCTGATCCTTCTCTTTCTGGATCCGTTGGTAAATCTCCTCGCGATGCACCGCCACCTCCTTGGGCGCATTGACGCCGATACGTACTTGGTTTCCTTTCACACCCAACACGGTGACAGTCACGTCGTCACCCACCATGAGGGTTTCTCCAACCCGGCGAGTCAGAATCAGCATTCCTTTCTCCTTAAACGGATTCAGTTCAGTAAACAGTCTGCAAAGAAAAATACGGAAAATATCCGTAAAACATTGAAGCTAGAGCCTTTCACCAGCTATTGACCCGCACGTGTGAACCTAAAGTTCCTTTTCGCGCGGCCCAATACGACAGAAGGCGCGGACTAGCGCGCCTTCTGAGAATCATTCCGCAGTATTACCGGCCGGAGCGTCCAATTCAAACGCGGTATGCAACGCACGCACGGCAAGCTCGAGGTATTTCTCCTCGATTACCACTGACACTTTGATCTCCGACGTCGAAATCATCTGAATGTTGATGTTTTCCTTGGCCAACGCCTCGAACATCCGACTGGCAACGCCAGCGTGTGAGCGCATCCCGACACCCACAATGGACACCTTGGCAATATCCGTGTCACCAATGACTTCGCGAGCGCCCATTTCCGCAGCGATGCCCTGCAGTACCTGGAGGGCGTTGTTGTAATCGTTGCGATGCACCGTGAAGGTGAAATCGGTGGTGTTATCGTGCGCAACGTTCTGCACGATCATATCCACTTCGACGTTCGCCGCACTGATCGGCCCGAGGATCTTGAAAGCGACGCCGGGTGTATCTGGCACACCACGGATGGTCAGCTTGGCCTCGTCGCGATTGAAGGCGATGCCGGAAATGATGGGCTGTTCCATGGATTCCTCTTCATCAAGGGTAATGAGGGTACCCGGACCCTCCTGAAAACTGTGCAGAACACGCAGCGGGACACTGTACTTCCCGGCGAATTCGACGGCTCGAATCTGAAGCACCTTGGAGCCGAGGCTGGCCATTTCCAGCATTTCCTCGAAGGTGATCTTGTCCAGTCGCTGAGCCTTGGCAACGACCCGGGGATCGGTGGTGTAGACACCATCAACATCGGTGTAAATCTGGCACTCATCAGCCTTCAGCGCCGCAGCCAGCGCCACGCCCGTGGTGTCGGAGCCGCCACGGCCCAGTGTCGTGATATTGCCTTTCTCGTCCACACCCTGGAAACCTGCGACCACAACCACACGACCGGCCTTGATATCACGCTGGATGCGCTGCCCATCGATCTGCAGGATTCGCGCCTTGGTGTGCGCACTGTCGGTGAGGATCCTGACCTGATTGCCAGTGTAGGAAACTGCCGGAACGCCGCGCTTGATCAGCGCCATCGCCAGCAGCGCGATGGTTACCTGCTCACCAGTGGACACCATCACATCAAGCTCGCGGGGGACCGGCTGTTCGCTTATCTGCTTGGCAAGATCGATCAGTCGGTTGGTTTCGCCGCTCATGGCCGAGACGACCACGACGATATCATCACCACCTTCGCGGAATTTCTTGACCTTCTCGGCCACCTGTTCGATCCGCTCGACGGTGCCTACCGAGGTGCCCCCAAACTTCTGTACGATCAAAGCCATTGTTAGCCGCCTAAAGCCCGTAACGGGCATTCATTAAACATACAACCCCGAAAACCACCAAACACGTCATCAGCCGGGTCTGGCATTTATCGCTATCTGATGCAGTTCGGCCTCAAAGCCCCTGCTCGGCAAACGAAAGAGCAAGTGCCAGCGCATCGTCCAGCCTGGCCGGCTCGCTACCACCGCCCTGAGCCATGTCCGGACGACCGCCGCCCTTGCCGCCCACCGCAGCTGCCGCCTGCTTCATCAGGTCGCCGGCTTTCAGGCGAGAGGTCAGGTCCTGTGTCACACCAGCGACGAGCACCACCTTATCGTCCTGAACACCACCAAGGAGAATGACGGCACTACCCAGCTTGTTCTTCAACTGGTCGACCAACGCCAGTAATGCCTTGCCGTCCAGACCATCCTGGCGCGCCGCAAGCACCCGCACGCCTTTGACTTCGACCGCAGAGCCAGCCAGGTCATTACCTGCTGCACTGGCTGCCTTGGCCTTGAGCTGTTCGAGCTCCTTTTCCAGTTGGCGATTGCGCTCAAGGATGCCACCGAGCTTGTCCAGCAGATTGTCGCGGCTGCCCTTGAGCAGATTCGCCGCTTCTTTCAGCTGTTCCTCCGCCGCGTTCAGGTAGGCCAGCGCCGGCGCTCCGGTGACCGCCTCGATACGGCGCACACCAGCAGCCACGCCGCCTTCACTGGTTATCTTGAACAGACCGATGTCACCGGTGCGGTTCACATGGGTGCCGCCGCACAGCTCCACCGAAAAGCCACCGCCCATCGTCAGCACCCGCACGGAGTCGCCGTACTTCTCGCCGAACAGCGCCATCGCGCCCTTGGCCTTGGCGGTATCGATATCGGTTTCCTCGATTTCCACAGCGGAATTGCGGCGAATCTCGGCGTTTACCCGATCTTCCAGCGCGCGGAGCTGCTCAGGCTTGATCGCCTCGAAGTGGCTGAAGTCGAAGCGTAGACGCTGACTGTCCACCAGCGAGCCCTTCTGGCTCACGTGCTCGCCGAGGATTTCCCGCAGCGCAGCGTGCAGCAGGTGCGTGGCCGAATGGTTGAGCGCGGTAGCCTGACGTACAGTCGCGTCGACCGTAGCCTGAACACCAGTACCGACGCGCAGCGTGCCGCTGTCGACGATGCCGTGATGCAGGAACGCGCTGCCGGCCTTGCTGGTATCGCGAACGTCGAAACGCAGCCCCTGTGCCTCGAGGTAACCACAGTCACCGATCTGACCGCCGGATTCGGCATAGAACGGCGTCTGATCGAGCACCACGACGCCCTCCTCCCCGGCGCTCAGGCTGTCGACCACCATGCCTTCCTTGAACAACGCCAGGACCTTGCCGGTGCCCGATGTGCCCTGATAGCCGATAAAGCGCGTTTCGCCTTCGACCTTGACCAGGCTGTTGTAGTCCATGCCGAAGGCGCTAGCAGAGCGCGCACGCTCGCGCTGGGCCTGCATCTCGCGCTCGAAGCCTTCTTCGTCGAGCGTCAGATTGCGCTCGCGCGCGATGTCGCCGGTCAGGTCGACCGGGAAGCCGTACGTGTCATACAGCTTGAACACCACGTCGCCTGGAATGACGCTACCGGCAAGCCCGGCCAGATCCTGCTCGAGAATCTTCAGGCCCTGCTCCAGGGTCTTGGCGAACTGTTCTTCCTCGTTCTTCAGCACCCGCTCGATATGCGCTTGCTGCTGCTTGAGCCCTGGGAAGGCCTCGCCCATCTCCGCGACCAGAGCGGCAACGATACGGTGGAAGAAGCTGCCTTTGGCGCCCAGCTTGTTGCCGTGGCGGCAAGCGCGGCGAACGATACGGCGCAGCACGTAGCCACGGCCTTCGTTGGACGGTGTCACGCCATCGGAGATGAGGAAGCCGCAGGAGCGAATATGGTCAGCAACGACCTTCAGCGAAGCCTGACCTTCGTTGGCGCAGCCGATGGCATCCGCCGCCGCGTTGAGCAGGCTCTGAAACAGGTCGATTTCATAGTTCGAGTTGACGTGCTGCAGGACCGCACTGATGCGTTCGAGGCCCATGCCAGTATCGACGCTCGGTGCCGGCAGCGGGTGCAGTACACCGTCAGCTGTGCGGTTGAATTGCATGAATACGTTGTTCCAGATCTCGATGTAGCGATCGCCATCTTCCTCCGGCGAGCCGGGGGGACCGCCCCAAATGTGCTCGCCGTGGTCGAAGAAGATCTCGGTGCAGGGGCCACACGGGCCGGTGTCGCCCATCGCCCAGAAGTTGTCCGACGCGTACGGGGCGCCCTTGTTGTCACCGATTCGGACCATGCGCTCGGCCGGCACGCCGACTTCCTTGGTCCAGATGTCGTAGGCCTCGTCATCGGTCGCATAGACCGTGACCCAGAGTTTCTCCTTGGGCAGATTCAGCCACTTGTCGCTGGTGAGAAATTCCCAGGCGTAGTGAATCGCGTCGCGCTTGAAGTAGTCGCCGAAGCTGAAGTTGCCGAGCATCTCGAAGAAGGTATGGTGACGCGCCGTATAGCCGACGTTTTCCAGGTCGTTGTGCTTGCCGCCGGCACGCACGCACTTCTGGCTGGTGGTGGCACGGGTGTAGGCGCGCTTCTCCAGGCCGAGGAAGCAGTCCTTGAACTGGTTCATGCCGGCGTTGGTGAACAGCAGGGTCGGGTCGTTCGCCGGAATCAGCGAACTGGAGGCCACGCGAGTGTGGCCCTTCTCTTCGAAGAAGCGGAGGAAGGCTTCACGGATTTCTGCGCTTTTCATAGATTTCTTCCAGAGGACTGCGGCCGAACGGCTGCAAAACGACACGGCGAGGCGGGACCACCGAAAGCCGGTTCGCAACTATCCAAACGGATAGCCGGCAAAGGGCCGCATTATATCGGGCCTGCGCGCCGGGTATAGGGGATAAAGCCGATTGAATCAAGCAATTCGACGTCAGTTGCGGCCCATGTTTTCGGCAAATTCGGCAAATTCGGCGAACGCGCCGACCACCCGAGGCACATGCTCATCGTGCACATCCAAATGGGTGACCAGCCGCAGCCGCGCCGCAGGCGTCAGCCGGATACCCCGCTGCGCGCAAAAGGCCGTCAGCGCCGTCGCTTGAGCGCCCATCTCGACGTAGACCATGTTGGTCTGCACCGGCTCCACGGCAAAGCCCAGCGCCGCCAGCTCGTTGCCCAGCCATTCTGCGCGCCGATGATCGTCGGCCAATCGATCGATATTGTGCTCCAGCGCGTATAGCCCCGCCGCAGCGAGAATCCCGGCCTGGCGCATGCCGCCGCCGACCATCTTGCGCAAGCGCCTGGCTTTGGCGATGAAAGCGTCATCACCGCACAGCACCGAACCGACTGGCGCGCCCAGGCCCTTGGACAGGCACACCGATACCGTATCGAAATGCCGGGTGATCTCCCGCGCATCGCAACCGAGCTTCACCGCGGCGTTGAACAGTCGCGCGCCGTCCAGATGCAACGCCAGATCGCGCTGGCGGGTGAAATCGCGTGCCGCAGCCAGATAGTCCAGCGGCAGGACCTTGCCGTGCATAGTGTTTTCCAGCACCAGCAGGCGGCTGCGGGCGAAGTGGAAGTTGTCCGGCTTGATCGCAGCCTCGATACGCCGGAGATCCAGCGTGCCGTCGGCCTCCATTTCGATGGGCTGAGGCTGGATCGAGCCGAGCACAGCCGCACCACCCCCCTCGTATTTGTAGGTATGCGCCTGCTGCCCGACGATGTACTCGTCGCCACGCTCGCAGTGCGCCATCAATGCCAGCAGATTGCTCATAGTTCCAGAGGGCACGAACATCGCTGCGCTGAATCCAAGATCCCCCGCCAGCTGACGTTCGAGGCGGCTTACCGTCGGGTCTTCGCCGTAGACATCATCGCCGGTTTCGGCACGAAACATCGCCTCGCGCATATCGGCGGTGGGCTGCGTTACGGTGTCGCTGCGTAGATCGATGTCGCTCATGAGCTCACCTCTGTAGGGGGTCAGGCCACTGGTGACGCCTGCGATGCGATCAGCGCAGCAGGCGCGTGTTGAGCACTTTCGAGCCTCCGCCCAGCAGCGTTTCGGTCATGGCGATGAAGTCATCGGTGCTGACGGCATCCATGCGCATCAACCCGCGGCTGACATCATCGAGCGAATGACGGCTCTTGCTACGCTGACGGATCTCCTTGTCCAGATCCTGCAACAACAGAACCGCGCGAGCAGTCACTGGGCCGGTGGAATTTTCGGTGCGCAGACTGTCGACCTTGCGGCTCCATTTGGTCAGATGCTCGCGCACCGCCTGGTAGCGATCCTCACTCATGCCGCCGGCACGTCGCACCAGTTCGATGGCGTAGTACTCGGCCAGACCCTCGCTGATCCAGTCGCTGCGGTCGGTGTCCTTGATGCGGCTGAACACATGCACCAGCTCATGCACCAGCGAGCTGGTGCCGTTCTCGCTGACCAGCGGGCGATCGGCATGCATGTACAGGGAATTTGGTCCAGACAGCCCGCCGCGCCACATGGGATCGCCGGCGCCGACGATCAGCAGCTTCGCCGGATCGCGGGGGAACACGTTCTGCACCTGCGGCCAGACGAAGGTCAGCATCGTCAGGATATCCATGCGCCGCACGCCCTCACCGACGGGGGCGGCAACGGTAACCTCCGTTTCGCCAAGCCTGGCGCGACGGGTGCCAAGCTTGCCGGCAAGCATCCAACCGGTCGGACGGTCGAACAGTCGCTCGCGGTTCTCCACACGGAAGCGGTTCTTGCCGATACGCGGCCAGCCGGTTTCGATGCTTTTCCAGCCCTCGGGTAGCTCGAAGGTGATTCGCGATCTCAGCTTCACACCATCCACCTGATCGAGCCGTGCCGGCGGCACCAGATCATCGCCACGGAACAACGCCCAGTCGCTGGTCATCCGCGCATCGAAGCGCCCATTATCACGAGGATGGCTGATGCGGACGCGATAGCTGAGTCGAGCCTTGCCAGGCGCAGGCAGCCAGGTGCCCTGCTCCGGCGCGTCCTGCTGCCATTCGCCGTCTGCCTCGAAGTCGCTGTAGTAGCCCTCGTCGCCCAGATTGAACTGCAGACGACGAACCGCCTCGCCTTTTTCCAGAATCAACTGCACCACAGCCTGATCTTCCTCGGGAAGAAAGCGCACGTGGTAATCCAGATCCACCGACTTGGCAGCCTGAGCCTGCGCACCGACAAAAAGAACGAGAGCGAACAGCGACAGCAGTCGAGCGAGCATCGAAGAGAACTCCAAGGATCGGTAAACGCGAGGGAGGTAATGGTCTTGAGACGATGCAAACGAGGCTTAGATTCAACCGGCACGGAAAATCAGATGGTCTTCCCAGTTCTCCTCGGCAACGCTGCCTTCGGCGAGCATCCGGCCCGCCTGGGAGATTCGCTCGACATGAACGGCTTCGCGGTCACCACAAACCAGATGATGCCAAAGCGGCAAATCTTTACGCTCGGCGACCAGGCGGTAGGCGCAAGTCGGCGGCAGCCATTTGAATTGAGCAGCATCGGAAGCGTTCAGCTGAATGCAGTCCGGCACACTGGCGCGCCGGTTCGGATAGTCGCTGCACTGACAGGTCTTCAGGTCGAGCAACTTGCACGCAATGCGCGTGTAATAGACTGCGCCATCTTCCTCGTCCTCGAGCTTCTGCAGGCAGCAGAGGCCGCATCCATCGCACAGCGACTCCCATTCGACCGGGTCGAGCTCGGCAAGAGTTTTACGCTTCCAGAAAGGTTCGACCTTGGCCGCCATGATTGTAACTACCGGTGAAAACCGGCAAGTCTAGCCATTGGTGGATACCAGGCCAATAGCCGGCAGGCGGATGCGGCGGCCGTCCGCCACAGGGAAGACGGCCGCACCCAGGTTATTGCTTGTCGAGCATCTGTCGATGGCTACGCATTTGCTCGAGCATTTGCTCCATGTGCTCAATGCGCATATCCAGCATTTCCTTGGACGGGTTGCCCATCATGCGACCACCGCCCATTGCGCCCGGCATCTTGCCGCCCTGCTTGCCCATACCGGGTCCGGGGCCACCCATCGGGCAGCCACCCATCGCACCCATTCCGGACTGCATGCTCTGCCAATGCTCGTCACGCAGCTTCTGCCGCTCCTCTGGCGTCTTGGCAGACTGCCAGGCCTGCCGATATTCCTGCATCTGCTGCCAATGCTGCTGCCAGGCTGCATTGTCATCAGCGGGTGTTTGCTGAGCACTGGCCGACATCGCCAGACCTACCAGCACCGAACCGACAATCAAAGAACGCGCTTTCATGAACCGTCTCCTTATGCATGTGCAGTCAGAAGAGAGTAGTCCCGATCCCCTCGCTAAACCTTGTCTTCAATCAGTCCGGCGCTGGCGGATTTACATCGGATCGTTCATGCGCAGCAGCTCTTCGGGGAGATGCTCGATGTAATCGTCTTCGGCCGGCGGCATCTGCAGGTGATACCCCTGCTCCTTGATATTGGCGAGCACCTTGGTGATGTCCTCGCGCGCCAGCTGACGCTCGGGCGTCAGTACCATTTCGAAGGCCAGCTGTGGCGCACCGAAAGCGGCGATCAGCCCCTCGGGAACGCGTTTGAGCGCATCGCGCTTTTCCACGTAGAGGTACATGCCGTCCTTGCGTGGACTTTTATAGATGGAACAGATCAGCTTCATGGTCGTTTTTCCAGAACTTCAAGCAGGGCCTGCCCCATCCGTTCGCGGCGCCAGCCACGGAGCGAATCGGGCAGTTGATAGGGGCCATCGGGGTATCCGCTTTTCAGCAACGCTTCGAGGGTTTTCTTGCGCAGCATCAGCTCCGGAGCAATATCCAGCACCTTTGCTTCGTGTTGGCCGACCGCGCGCAGCTTTTTCAGTACGGACGAGACCTCCAACGGCAATGGCTCAGGCAGCGGCGCGGGCCAGTCCTGCTCGGGCGTTGCGGCCGCCTGGCCGATCATCTGCAGCAGGGCCTCGCCATCCTGGCGCACTGTGCGTGGATGCATGTCTTCGATACGAGCAAGGGTTACCAGATCCCGCGGCTGGGTGCGCGCCAACGGCCACAGACTGGCCTCGCGCAACACGCGATTGCGCGGCTGGTTGCGAGCCCGCGCCTGCCGCTCGCGCCAGGCGGTGAGCACCTTCAGCACCGCCAGTTGTTGGGGTTTCAATCGCCACGCCTGCTTCACCTCACGATAGGCCTCCTCCGGGTCGGACTCGCGTTGCAGATTGGCAACCAGCTCCGCCCCATCCTCAAGAACCCAGGCACGTTTGTCTTCGGAGAGTTTCGGCAACAGCGCCTCGTAGAGTTCGGCCAGATGTTGCGCATCCTCGGCGGCGTACTGCACCTGCATGTCGCTCAGAGGCCGCTGCAGCCAGTCCGAGCGCGTTTCGCCCTTGGGCAGTTCGATACCAAGCACGGCCTGCACCAGGCGCGAATAGCCCATGGAAAAGCCGATGTTCAGGTAACCGGCCGCCAATTGGGTATCGAACAGCGGCTGCGGCAGGCTGCCGGTGAGGCGCAGCAGCACTTCGAGATCCTCGCTGCAGGCGTGCAGCACCTTCACCACTGCGTTGTCCTGCAGCACCGCGGCGAACGCGCTCCAGTCATGCACGGCGAGCGGATCGATCAGGTAAGCGCGCCGGCCGTCGCCGACCTGGACCAGCCCGGCAATGGGATAGAAGGTATCGACCCTCATGAATTCGGTGTCCACCGCCACATAGGGCAGTTGGCGCCACTCGGCGCACAGGTGGGTCAGATGTTCATCATCCAGAACCCATTGGGTTTCGATGGCCACACGGCCCTCCTTTTCGGCTGACGACCGGCGCGCGGCCGAACGAGGCGCGCAGTATATATCGAGCGTCCGACCAGCCGGGGGCATTCATGGCCGGCGTGCACGCTGGTAGTGTTCGCCAACAATTCGCTGCGGAGTCGTCCGATGCCACTCGCCCAACTCATCACCACCAATCAGCTTGCCAAGCGCCTGCATGAGCCCGATCTGCTGATTCTCGACTGCCGTTTCGCGCTGGAAGATCCAAACTACGGCGAATGCAGTTACCAGCAAGGACACATTCCCGGTGCCCACTTCGCCGATCTGGAAAAGGACCTGTCCGACGCGGTGGTCCCCGGCGTGACTGGCAGACATCCCCTACCCGACCCACAGCGGTTGCTGACACGCCTGCAGCAGTGCGGCCTCGATGAGCACAGCGACGTAGTGCTCTATGACGACGGGCCCGGCGCATTCGCTGCGCGGGCGTGGTGGCTGCTGGTGTGGCTGGGTAAACGCGAAGGTATCTATCTGCTCGACGGCGGATTGAAAGCATGGCGGGAAGCCGGACTGCCGCTGAACGACGCGATCCCGGCCAACGAGTCCGGCAGTTTTTCCGGAATGCCCGATAGCAGCATGACTGTGGACGCCAGCTGGCTGCAGGATCATCTGCAAAGCGCCGCGCTGACGATGCTCGATGCCCGCGCCCTACCGCGATTCCTCGGTGAGGTAGAGCCCATCGACCCGGTTGCCGGGCATATACCAGGCGCGATCTGCGCACCGTTTACCGAGAACCTGGGCAACACTGGCTGCTTCCTCTCGCCAGAGCAGCTGCAGCAGAGGTTCGCTCAGCTGTTCGGCGACAAATCGCCTGAAGCCGCCGTGGCCTATTGCGGCTCAGGCGTCACGGCTTGCCACAACCTCTTCGCGCTGTGCCTGGCCGGATACCCGCTGGCGAAGCTGTATCCGGGGTCCTGGAGCGAGTGGATTACCGATCCGGTCCGACCGCGCGCCTGATCTGCGGATCACGCTGCGCATGACGCGCAGCGTGGCCGACCAGTCAGAAATTGCCTATATGGTTTTCACCGAAGTTACATTTATTTTCACGACCGTTAGTCGTCATCTTTACGAAAAATTGCAATTCATTGTCTTGCTACCTGTCCGAAAAAGTTGCTAGGTTCCGACCCGCTTTCATCCCGGAGTAGTAGAACAATGAAAACAACATGGTTGAAGACCGCGCTCGCGGTAGCCGTAGGCGCCTTGTCCACCCAGGCCATGGCGGCCGGCTTTGCCCTCAATGAACAAAGCATCAGCGGCATGGGCACCTCGTTCGCAGGCCGCTCATCTTCCGCCGACGACGCCACCACCCTGTTTGGCAACCCAGCCGGCATGTCTCGCCTCAAGCGCGAAGAAGTCAGCTTCGGTCTGGCGGCGATTCATGCGAAGACGGAGATCAAGAACACATCTGCCACCACAGCGCTAGGCACGCCAGTTGGCGGCAGTAACGATGGCGATATGGTCCCGTTCACTGCGGTGCCGATGGGCTACTACGTCAAGCCGATCGATGACAAGTGGGCCGTCGGCGTGGGCTTATACGTGCCATTCGGCATGATCACCGACTACGAAAGCGGATATCAGGGTCGCTATCACGGTGACTACAGCGAAGTCCGAGTAATCACGGTTCAGCCGACGATTAGCTACCGCTTCAATGAAAAACTATCCGTTGGTTTTGGCCCAACCTTGAACCGTGTCGACGGAGAGCTTCAAAGCGCGACCTTCTTGGGAGCGGCCGACGGGCGCGTGAAAGTTAAGGGTGACGACACCGCTGTAGGTTTCAATGCCGGCATCCTTTACGAATTCACCCCCCACACCCGGATGGGCCTGACCTACCGTTCGAAAGTCGAATACACCCTTGAAGGTGATACCAAGCTGAAAGAAGGTTTCAGCCAAACTCCACTTGGGGGCAAGTACGATGCCTCGCTGGATCTAACGACGCCCGAGTCCATTGACATCTCTGTCACGCACGAGCTCAACGACCAGTGGACACTGTACGCAGGCGCAATGCTCACTCGTTGGAGCCGCTTCGAAGCGATCGTCATCGAAAATGATGGTCTGCCCTCCGGCCCGCTCAACCCAATCGTGGAAGATCAGGAATGGCATGACACTTGGTCCTATGCCATCGGTACATCGTACAAGCTGAACCGCGAGTGGACCCTGCGTACCGGCCTGGCTTTCGACCAGAGCCCTACCAACAACGTGGATCGTTCGCCGCGCATTCCGAGCGGGGATCGTACCGCCGTGAGCTTCGGCTTGGGCTGGAACCCGACTGACGACATCACCGTCGATCTGGCCTATTCCTATCTATGGGAAGAAGACACCAAGGTTCGTCGGGATAGCCCGACTCGCGGCACATACTACGCAGACTACGAAAACAGCGCCCACGGCTTCGGCGCAGCTCTGAGCTACCGTTTCTAACGTAGCAAAGACATAAAAGCCCCGGTTCGCCGGGGCTTTTTCGTTCTAGCGCGCCAACGCTTTCTCGACTGCAGCGATCAGGCGCGGATCATCCGGCGTCACCTTGCTGGAAAAATGCTCGACGACGCGCCCTTCCCGATCGACCACATACTTGTAGAAATTCCAGCGCGGCGCCTTGCCCGCTTGTTCGGCAAGCTCGCGGAACAGCGGTGTAGCGTTTCGCCCGCGCACGGGCTGAGTCTGGGTCATGGTGAAGGTCACGCCGTAGTTCACGTAACACACTTCTGCCGTCTCGGCCTCGTCGTCGGCCTCTTGGAAGAAGTCGTCCGAAGGAACGCCAAGCACCTCCAAGCCGTCGTCCTTGTAGCGTTGATAGAGCGCTTCGAGCCCCTTGAATTGCCCGGTGAATCCGCAATGGCTGGCGGTATTGACTACAACCAGGGCCCTGCCCTGGAACTGGCTGCACAGATCGACGGTTTCCTTGGAACGCAGCTTGGGCAGCTCGTGCTGCAGCAGGGCCGGGCATTCGGCGGCAACTGCCGAGGCGCCGGCAAAGGCCAGCATCAGTGCCGCCAGTGGACGAGTGATATTCATGGCCAGTTCTCCGGTCGCGGGCTCACAACGCTACTCCGCAGCGGTGGCCAGGACAATGCCCGTGCAGGCCGAAGCGCGTCCGGTCAATCACAGCTCGGCCAAACTGCAATATGATGCGCCCCAGCCGCTCAGCATTGAACGAGGCCGCATGCATCCATCTCGAGCACTCCGCTACGCACTGATACTCCTCCTGCTGCCCTTCGGCAGTGCCTTGGCGGCGCAGGTACAGGTGGCCGTCGCCTCCAACTTCACCGCTCCGATGCAGGAGATTGCAGCACGCTTCGAGCGCGACACAGGCCATCAGGCACGCCTTGCCTTCGGCGCCAGCGGGAAGTTCTACGCTCAGATTCGCAATGGCGCGCCATTCGAGGTGCTGCTTTCAGCGGATGACACCACGCCGCAACGGCTTGAGCAGGAAGGCGCGGCCGTACGCGGCAGCCGCTTCACCTATGCCGTAGGGCGGCTAGTGCTGTGGTCGCCGGTATCCGGGTGGGTCGAGGATGGCCCTGCTCAACTGAAGGCCGGCGATTTCCGTCACCTCGCCGTGGCCAATCCGAAGACCGCGCCCTATGGCGCTGCCGCCGTGGCCACACTGGAGCAGCTCGGCCTTGCCGAAACGCTCCGCGGTCGATTGGTGCAGGGTGAAAACATCGCCCAGACCTACCAGTTCGTCGCCAGCGGCAACGCGCAGCTGGGCTTCGTTGCGCTGTCTCAGGTGTCGAAGGATGGCGCGATCACCGCCGGTTCGGGCTGGATCGTGCCCAGCGACTTCCACGCGCCGATTCGTCAGGACGCCGTGCTGCTGACCAAGGGCAAGGACAATCCTGCTGCCAAGGCTTTGATGGGTTACCTGGCCCAGCCGCAGATTCGCGAGCTGATCCAGTCCTATGGCTACGGGCTGGAGTAGCAGCATGCCGCTGGACAGCGTGGACCTGGCAGCAATCTGGCTGACCTTCAAACTGGCCAGCGTGACCACGCTGATCCTGCTGCTGATCGGCACCCCCATCGCCTGGTGGCTGGCGCGCACTACCTCGCGCATGAAGGGACCGATCGGTGCCGTAGTCGCACTGCCGCTGGTACTGCCACCCACGGTGCTGGGCTTCTACCTGCTGGTGGCCATGGGGCCCAACGGTTTCATCGGCCAGTTCACCCAGAGCCTTGGCTTGGGCACCCTGCCTTTCACCTTTGCCGGGTTGGTGGTCGGCTCGGTGTTCTACTCGCTGCCGTTCGTGGTGCAGCCCTTGCAGAATGCGTTCGAATCCATTGGCGAGCGGCCCCTGGAAGCCGCCGCCACACTACGCGCCAGTCCCTGGGACACCTTCTTTAGCGTGGTTCTGCCACTCGCCCGCCCCGGCTTCATCACGGCTAGCATCCTCGGCTTTGCCCATACCGTCGGCGAGTTCGGCGTGGTGCTGATGATCGGCGGCAACATTCCGGGGCAGACGCGCGTGGTGTCAGTGCAGATCTACGACCATGTCGAGGCCATGGAGTACGCACAAGCGCACTGGCTGGCCGGCGGCATGCTGCTGTTCTCCTTCCTGGTGTTGCTGGTGCTGTATGGCAGCCGGCTGAAGCAAGGGTGGCGCGGATGAACGACGCTGCAACCCACAGCGGAATCCAGGCACGTTTTCGCCTCGACTATGCCGACTTCAGCCTGGATGTCGACCTGCAGCTGCCCGGCCGCGGAGTGACCGCGCTGTTCGGTCACTCCGGCTCAGGCAAGACCACCCTGCTGCGCTGCGTGGCGGGCCTGGAGCGCTCAGACCAGGGCGAGCTGACCGTCAATGGTGAACGTTGGCAGAACAGTGCGCAGAACCTGTTCGTACCACCACACCGTCGCCCCATTGGTTACGTGTTTCAGGAGGCCAACCTGTTCACGCACCTTTCCGTGCGACGCAATCTGGAATTCGGCATGCGCCGAGTACCGGCACCACAGCGCCGCGTAGCGCTGGAGCAAGCGGTGGAACTGCTGGGTATCGACCATCTGCTCGAGCGCATGCCGGACCGACTGTCCGGCGGCGAACGCCAGCGCGTTGGCATTGCCCGCGCACTGCTGACCAGCCCGCGCCTGCTGCTGATGGACGAACCGCTGGCCGCGCTCGACCTCAAGCGCAAGAGTGAGATCCTGCCTTATCTGGAACGCCTGCATGACGAGCTGGATATCCCCGTGCTCTACGTCAGCCACTCGCCGGACGAAGTGGCGCGGCTGGCCGACCACGTGGTGCTGCTGGAGCAGGGCCGCGCCATCGCCCAGGGCGAACTGCGCGAGACGCTGGCGCGACTGGACCTGCCGACCGCCTTCAGCGATGACGCCGGTGTGGTGATCGAAGGCGAGATTGCCGGACATGATGCTGAGTACCACCTGACCCGGCTGAGCTTTCCCGGCGGAGAAGTACTGGTCTCGCAGCGTCCGGAAGCCCTGGGCCAGCGCCTGCGTTTTCGTGTGCACGCCCGCGACGTGAGCCTGGCGCTGCAGCGCGCCGAAGGCAGCAGCATCACCAACCTCCTGCCGGCCCGGGTCGAAGCCATGGTCGCGGCCGATACCCCCGCGCACGTGCTGGTGCGCCTTGATGCCGGCGGCACGCCGCTGCTGGCACGCATCACCCGGCGCTCGGCCGATCAGCTGGCCATTACGCCCGGTCAGGCGCTTTGGGCGCAGATCAAGACTGTGGCGCTGCTGGGCTGAGCCGAATCAAGCCTCGGCCGGTTCCGGCAGCTTGGCGATCACCTTGATCTCGAACTGGAAGCCGTACAGCCAGGTAACCCCGACCGCGGTCAGCGTCGGATGCGGCGCAGCGCCCCAGTATTCAGGAACAACGCTCCAGACCCGCTCAAAGATCGATTGCGGATCGACCATGAACACGGTGACATCGATGACGTCGTCAAAGGTGCAGCCAGCCGCCTGCAGGATCGCGTTCAGGCTATTGAAGGCGCGCCGGACCTGCGCCTCCAGCTCCGGTTCGGGTGAGCCGTCCTCACGACTGCCGACCTGTCCAGAGACGAACAACAAACCATTGGCACGAATGGCCGGGGAATAGCGATTGCGCTCGTAAAGCGCTTGGCGTCCTGGCGGAAAAACAACGTCACGCGGTGTCATGTGCAACCTCCAGCAAGGGTCGGAGCGACCCGTTGAATGAAGGCCTCACTGTAGAAGGCGCATAGCGCTGGATAAACGCGCCAGGTCGCTCAACACTATTTGCATAATCCAAGCAATCCGCGGAGTTCAGATGGACCGTTTCGATGCGATGCAGGCTTTCGTTCGTGTGGTGGAGACCGGCAGTTTCACCAAGGCCGCCGAGACCCTGCGCATCAGCAAGACCAGCGTCACCCAGCAGGTCCAGCAACTCGAGGCGCGGCTCCGCGTCAGGCTGCTCAACCGCACCACGCGCAAGGTCAACGTCACCGCCGACGGTGCGGCCTATTACGAGCGCGCCCTGCACCTTCTGGCCGATCTGGACGACACCGAAACAAGCCTGTCCGCCGCAGCAGCAGTGCCCCGAGGACGCTTGCGCGTGGACGTCCCCAGCCCACTGGCGCGGATGATCCTGATTCCGGCATTACCGGCCTTCTATGCGAAGTATCCGGACATCCAGCTGGACATGGGCGTCAGTGATCGGCGGGTGGACCTGATCGGGGAGAACGTGGACTGCGTCGTGCGCGGTGGGGAAATCACCGACCAGTCACTCATCGCCCGTCACGTCGGCGACCTGCGCCTGGGCGTCTATGCGGCACCAAGCTACCTGGCGCGCAGCGGCGTGCCAGCCCATCCGAGTGAACTGGAAAACAGCTACCACCGCGTTGTCGGCTTTCTCTGGGCGCGCACCGGCAAACCCACACCGTACGTCATGCAGCGGCAAGAAGAGCAGGTTCAAGTACACGGCCGCTATGTGCTTGCCGTGGATGATGGCAACGCCTGCCTCGCTGCGGGCCTGGCCGGGCTGGGTGTCATCTGGCTGCCGGAGTACATGGTCAGAACGCACCTGGCGAACGGCGAGCTGTTGGCACTGCTGGAAGATTGGCGACTCGATGAAATGCCGCTGTATCTGGCGTTCCCGCCGAATCGACATGTCAGCGCCAAGCTGCGCGTGTTCATCGACTGGGTCATCGAACTGATGGCGCAGCATGCGCCCGTGCTCGACCGCCGACCGGTTGCCGACCGCTAGAGCTGCAGCGCCAGTCCCACCAGCACCGCACACTCCACCAGCTCCAGCAGCGCACCGGCGGTGTCGCCGGTGGTGCCGCCGAGGCGACGCAGCATGGCGCGCCGCGCCAGCAGGAACGTCACCACAGCCAATGCCAGAGCGATCAGCCCGCTGCTGCCGAACAGCAGGCATCCGATTGCTACCAAGAGCAGAACGCCCTTCGCCCCGGTGCGCGGCAGATTCGTTGCCAAAGCATGGCCAAGGCCATTAGGCCGCACGTACGGCGTGCCAAGAAACAGCGCCAGCAGCGCCGCGCGACCCAACAGGGGCGCCAACAGAAGCGCCACATAGTGCTGGGCCTGCAACAAAGCCAGCAGCGCCGCTAACTTGAGTAGCAACAACAGCACCAGGACCACCACGGCCACCGGGCCGCTGCGCGGGTCCTTCATGATCTGCAGTGTGCGCTCGCGGTCGCCGAAGCCACCCAGCCAGGCGTCGGCGCTGTCGGCCAGGCCATCGAGGTGTAGGCCGCCGGTTAGCGCGGCCCAGAGGGTGAGCAGCAAGGCCGCCTGTAACAGCGGCGGCGCCCCATCCAGCACAAACGCGGCCAGACAGAGCAACGCGCCGAGCAACAGACCGACCACGGGGTAATACAGCAATGAGCGCCCCTGCTGCTCGGGCTCCGGCATTGCCGGCAAGCGGATCGGCAGGCTGGTGAGAAATTGTAGGGCGATCAATAGCGGCAGCATCGGCACGTCCCTATTCGCCAACGGCGGTGAGTTCGCCCGCCGGAAAAGGGCTGAGCGGAAGCAGCTCACCGTGGGCGACTACCACCTCCAGCAGCTGCTCCCGTGGCAAGCCGCGCGCGCGCGCCAGCAGCAGGCGCATCACGCCGGCATGCCCGACGATCAGCACGCGCTGCCCGGCGAAGCGTTGCTGCAGCCGGGTCATGGCAGACAGAACCCTCGCCTCGAACTGCACCAGCGGCTCACCACCAGGCGGCGTAAATCCATAGGGATCGGCCCAGAACAGGCCGAGCGCCTCAGCGCTGTCCTGCATCAACTCTGCGGCGCTACGGCCTTCCCAGTCGCCGAAATGCAGCTCGCGCAGATCTGGCTCCAGCCGCAGCGGCACGTCGTGCTGCGCGGCGAGCTCGTGAGCGAACGCGGCACAGCGCTGCAACGGCGAGCTGACCAGCACGTCCCAAGGCCCAGCATGGCCTACGGCATCATGCATTTGCTGCCAACCACGCTCAGTCAGCGCATCGTCGAGGCTGCCGCGAAAGCCGCCGCCCTGCTCGGTCTCGCCGTGGCGCAGCAGGTCGATGCGGGTCGTCACGCCGACTGACCCGAAACCGCCGCCTCGGCGAAGGTGGCCATCTCGTTGTGCAACGCGCAGGCCTGCTGCAGCAGCGGCACCGCCAGCGCCGCACCGCTGCCCTCGCCGAGGCGCAGGCCGAGGTCGAGCAGCGGCGTCGCCTCGAGCGCCTCCAGCAACGCCAGGTGGCCGGGCTCGGCGGAGCGATGGGCGAACAGCAGCCAGGGCCGGGACGCCGGATTCAGGCGAACCGCGCACAGCGCGGCGGCGCTGCAGATGAAGCCATCGACCAGCACCGGGACACCGAGCTGCGCACAGCCCAGATAGGCTCCGGTCAACGCCGCCACTTCGAAGCCGCCAAGTCGGCGCAGGGCTTCCAGTGGCGCGCCGCAGTGCGCGGCATGCAACCGCACGGCGCTCTGGATGACCTGTTCCTTGTGTCGAACGCCGGGTACATCCAATCCTGTCCCCGGCCCGACCAAGGTTAGCGGTGAACGCGGCAGCAGCACGGCCGCCAGCGCGGCGGCACTGCTGGTGTTGCCGATACCCATCTCGCCGCCGATGAATAGCTGCGCCCCGCCGGCTGCCGCGCGCTGCGCAGCTTCCCGCCCAGCCGCCAGCGCCTGCCACAACTGCTGCTCGCTCATCGCCGGCTGCCGCATGAAGTTGGCCGTACCCGGACCGAGCCGCAGATGGCTGACGCCGTCCAGCTGCAACGGCTCGACCGTGCCCAGATCGATCACTTCCAGCGGCGCAGCCAGCCGGCGTGCCAGCACGCTGAGTGCCGCGCCGCCAGCGACGAAGTTGCGCAGCATCTGCCCGGTCACCGCCTGCGGGAAGGCCGAAACGCCCTCCTCCATCACCCCGTGATCGCCGGCGAACACGCTGATATGTACGCGCTCCGCCTGCGGTCGTTCGCAGCCCTGCAGGGCTGCCAGCTCGACCGCCAGCTGCTCCAGCCGCCCGAGCGCGCCCTGCGGCTTGGTCAGCTGGTCCTGCCGGGCCAGTGCGCGCTCGCGCATCACCGCATCCAGTGGCTGGCATGCTCCATTCCACCATTCGTCCATCATGTCGCTCCTTTGAGAATCATCGGCAGCCCGGCGACCATGAAGGTCACCCGCTGCGCCCGTTCCGCCACGGCCTGGTGCAGCCAGCCGGCTTCGTCCACATAACGCCGGGTCAGCTCACCCAGCGGCACCACGCCGAGGCCGGTCTCGTTGCTGACCAGCAGAATGCGGCCCGGCAACTCGACCAGGCATTCGAGCAAGGCATCGCGCTCTTCGGCAAGGCGCGGCGGATCGTCGAGCATCAGCAGATTGGTCAGCCAGAGGGTCAGGCAATCGACTAGCAGGCAGCGCTCTGCGCCGGCCTGCTCGCGCAGCACCCGGGCCAGCTGCAGCGGCTCCTCAACCATCGCCCAGTGCGCCGGGCGCCGCTCACGGTGATGGGCGATGCGCTCGGCCATCTCGCCATCCAGCGCCTGGCTGGTGGCGATATAGGTAACGGCGAGGCCGCTCTCCAGGGCTTGCCGCTCGGCAAAACGACTCTTGCCCGAGCGGGCGCCGCCAAGAATCAGTTCCCGCATGCTCAGCCTCCAAGCCCGCAAAGCGCGCGTAATCGCGGTGTATCCAGATGCATCTCGACCAGATCGGCCAGGCGCTCAATGTCGCGTTCGCGCAGCGCGTGGTAGTCGACGGTATGCACCGCGTCGAGCCCGGCCCAGCGCAGCAGCGCCGCACAGGCCTCGGGCCCTTCGAACAGGCCGTGCAGATAGGTGCCGAGAATCTGTCCATCGGCACTGATGGCGCCATCGCAGCGCCCGTCGTCCAGTCGCACCGCTGGCTGCTCGAGGGCCGGGCCACTGCTGACGCCGGCATGGATTTCGTAGCCGGTAACGCAGGCGCCGCCCGGCAGCAACCGGCCGGTGACGTTGCGCAGCTGTTTTTCAGCCTCGAGCACGGTGGCGATATCCAGCAGGCCGAGCCCTGCGCTTTCGCCCGCCGCGCCTTCCAGCCCGAGAGGATCGGCAATGCGCGTGCCGAGCATCTGCAAGCCACCGCAGATGCCCAGCAGCTTGCCGCCATAGCGCAGGTGCTTGCGGATGGCCGTCTCCCAACCATTGGCACGCAGCCAGGTGAGGTCGGCGCGCACGCTTTTCGAGCCGGGCAGGATGATCAGATCGGCGGCGGGAATCGGATGGCCGGGACCGACGAATTGCAGGTCTACCTGCGGGTGCAGGCGCAGCGGATCGAAATCGGTGTGATTGCTGATGCGCGGCAATACTGGCACCACCACCTTCAGCGCCTCGCCGGTCTTGCCGGACTGGCGCACGTCGATGGCATCCTCCGCCTCCAGATGGAAATCCATCAGGTACGGCAGCACGCCCAGTACCGGCTTGCCGGTGCGTTGCTCCAGCCAGTCGAGGCCGGGCTGCAACAGCGCGATATCGCCACGGAAACGGTTGATGACGAAGCCCTGCACCCGCGCCTGCTCGCTTTCCGAGAGCAACGCCAGGGTGCCGACCAGATGGGCGAACACACCACCCTTGTCGATATCGGCGATCAGGATCACCGGGCACTCCACCGCCTCGGCGAAGCCCATGTTGGCGATGTCGCCGGCGCGCAGGTTGATCTCGGCGGGCGAGCCGGCGCCCTCGACCATCACCACGCGATACCCCGCGGACAGCCGCCGATGCGAGTCGAGCACCGCCTGCATCGCCACACGCTTGTAGTCGTGGTAGGCGGCGGCATCCATGCTGGTCACCGCGCGGCCGTGGATGATCACCTGAGCACCGATGTCGCTGTTGGGCTTCAACAGCACCGGGTTCATGTCGGTGTGCGGCGCGAGATTCGCCGCCTGCGCCTGCACCGCCTGAGCCCTGCCGATTTCGCCGCCATCGGCGGTCACTGCGCTGTTGAGTGCCATGTTCTGCGGTTTGAACGGCACCACCGAGACACCCTGGCGTGCCAGCCAGCGGCACAGCGCAGTCACCAGCGTGCTCTTGCCGGCATCCGAGGTGGTGCCCTGCACCATCAGCGTGGTCATGGATGTTGCTCCCTGAAGGATTGCAGCGCCTGATCCAGGCGCGCCCAGCCGACATCGGTCGGCAGGCCGAAGCGCAGGCTGGAAGGCTGAGCGAAAAGCCGGGTGAGAATGCCGCGACGGGCGAGAAAGTCATGCAAGAGCGCGGCGTCGGCGCTCACCCACCACTGGAACAGTGCGCAGCCACCGAGCGGCGCCAGCTCGTGGCGCCGCAGCAGATCAACCAGACGCTGGCCGTCGCAGTGCAGGCATTCGCGCTGACGCTGTTGAGCGGACTGATCAGCCAGCAGCTCGGCAGCGAGCTGCCGTGTCGGGCCATTCACCGTCCAGGGCCCGAGCAGCCTGGCGAGGGACCGCAGCAGGCCGGCATGAGCCAGGACGAAGCCCAGTCGCGCGCCGGCCAGGCCGAAGAACTTGCCAAACGAGCGCAACACGATCAGCCCCGGCAGGTGGCTGTGCGCAGCCAGGCTGTGCTCGGGCGTGCAGTCCATGAACGCCTCGTCCACCACCAGCCAGCCGCCGTAGGCTGCCAGGTCGCTGCGCCATTCGAGCAGCCGTTGCGGTGCGACCAGCTGACCGGTGGGGTTGTTCGGGTTGACCACCACCAGCACGTCGAGCTGGTCCAGGGCACGCGGTACGCTGGCCTCGCAGAGCTCGACCACGCGATGACCGGCGCGGCGCCAGGCCTCGGCGTGCTCGGCATAACAGGGAGAGATGATGCCGACTCGTGCCGAACCGCGCAGGCGCGGCAAGGCCTGAATCGCACTCTGCGAACCAGCCACTGGCAACAGCGCACGCGCGCCATAGCACTGTCGGGCCGCCGCTTCCAGGCCATCGTCGGGCTCCGGCAGGCGTGTCCAGGCGCCGCTGGAAATGCTCGGCAACGGCGGATGATAAGGGGCGATACCAGTGGAAAGGTCGAGCCAATCCGAAAGCGGAATGCCATAGCGCTGCGCGGCTGCGCGTAGACGTCCACCGTGCTCAAGCATAGAGCCAGCCACCGAACAGCAGCGCCAGCAGCCAGACGCCGACGCCCGCCCAGACCAGATCCAGCGCATGCTCGATATGCCGCGCCTGCGGAGCCTTGCCCCGCCCCAGCTCGGGCCGCGCATGCACTTCACCGTGATAAATGGCGGAGCCGCCCAACACCACACCCAACGCTCCAGCCCCGGACGCCATCACCGGGCCGGCGTTGGGGCTGTCCCACAGCGGCGCCTGGGTGCGCCAGCAGCGCAGCGCGCGCCGGGTTCGCCCAAGCAATGCATAGGTCAGCGCAACCAGCCGCGCCGGCAGGTAGTTGAGCAGGTCGTCGATGCGCGCCGCAGCCCAGCCGAAGCGCTCGAAGCGCGCGTTGCGATAGCCCCACATGGCATCCAGCGTATTGCTCAGGCGGTACAGCACCACACCCGGCGCACCAGCGACGATAAACCAGAACAGCGCGGCGAACACCGCGTCGCTGCCGTTCTCCAGCACCGACTCGGTGGCCGCGCGGGCCACGCCCTCCTCGTCCAGTTGCGTGGTGTCCCGGCTGACGATCCAACCTACGCGGCGTCGCGCCTCTGACAGGTCGTTTCGCCACAGCGCCTGCGCCACCGGCAGTGCATGCTCGCCCAGGCTGCGCAAACCCAGGGCCAGATAGAGCAGCACGATCTCCACCAGCCAGCCGACACTCGGTAACAGGCTTAGCAGCCAGGCCAGCAAGGTCAGTGGTAGCACCGCCAGGCACCAGGCGGTCACCCCGTGGCTGCGCCAGCCGCGCGCCGCAGCCCCGTTGAAATGCTGTTCCAGGCGATCGGCCAGGCGACCGAACGCCACGAGTGGATGCGCCCGCTTCGGCTCGCCAAGCAACGCATCCAGCAGCAGCGCCGCGCTAACGCTGAGGAAAAGACTCACTCGGCCCTCTGCGCGCAGGCACTGATCAGCGCATGCAGCTGGCGTACGCCATCGGTCAGCACCGCCGGGCCGGGGTTGAGGATGTCCGGCGACTTGATCTCGTGCAGCTGGCCCGTGCGCACCGCCGGAATCGCCTGCCAGCCCGGCCGGGCGGCAACCTGCTCCGGCCGGAAGCGGCGCCCGCACCAGGAGCCGACGATCAGCTCCGGCGCGCGGCGCACCACTTCCTGCGGGTCCTCGATGACCCGGTCCTTGGCGCGCTTGCATGGGGCCAGCTCGGCGAAGCAGTCCTCGCCACCGGCCAGTTCGATCAGCTCGCTGACCCAGGCGATGCCGGAGATCAGCGGCTCGTTCCATTCCTCGAAATACACCCGCGGCCGGCGCGGCAAGGCGGCGGCGCTGGCGCGAATGACGTCCAGCCCCGCCTGCAGTTCAGTGGCCAACGCCCGCGCGCGCTCGCCGGCGTGCACCAGCGCACCCAGGGTCTCGATCATGCGCAGGATGCCGGCGATATCGCGCTGATTGAACAGGTGCACTTCCAGCCCTTCGCGCGCCAGCTCGGCGAGCATGTCGCCCTGCAGGTCGCTGTAGCCGAGCACCAGGTCCGGTTCCAAGGCGAGAATCTGCTCATGCTTGACGCTGGTGAAACCGCTGACCTTGGGCTTCTCCTTACGCGCCTGCGGCGGGCGCACGGTGAAGCCGGAGATGCCGACGATGCGCGCCTGCTCGCCCAGCAGGTACAGCGTTTCGCAGGTCTCGGTGGACAGGCAGACGATGCGCTGCGGCCCCTTGCTCATTTCGCCTCCCAGGCATTCTCAAAAACCAGTTCGTGCAGCGGTCGTGGCGTGGTCCAGCCTTCCAGTGCCAGCATCGGTGCCGGGTAGAACTCATGAACCGGCCCGAGGCAAAGGATCGCCACCGGCTTGGCACCATCCGGCATGCCGAGCAAGGCAGCCAGCGCGGCGGGATCGAACAGTGACACCCAGCCCATGCCCAGACCTTCCGCCCGCGCCGTGAGCCAGAGGTTCTGGATCGCGCAGGCCAGCGAGGCGAGGTCCATCTCCGGCAGCGTGCGGCGGCCGAAGATATGTTGCTCGCGGCCATCCATCAACGCGGCAACCAGCAGCTCGGCACAATCCTCGATGCCCTCGACTTTGAGCCGCATGAACTCGGCGGAACGTTCGCCGAGCGCCTCGGCCGTGCGCTGGCGCTCCTCACCGACCAGATCGGCGATGGCCGTGCGCAACTCGGCGCGGGTAATGCGGATCAAGCGCCACGGCTGCATCAGGCCGACGCTGGGCGCCTGATGCGCGGCCAGCAGCAGCCGCGACAGCAACTCCGGCGCCACCTCGCCGCCGGCGAAATGGCGCATGTCGCGGCGCTCACCGATGGCGCGATAGACCGCCGCGCGCTCCTGCTGGCTGAAGGCATGCGCGCTCATGGCTTGAGCAGCGCCGAGGCCGCCACCGGATCGGACGGCAGGTAGAAGTGGATATAGGAGGCCGTCAGCCGGCCATCTCGATAAACCGCTTCGGCTGTGCGCTTGTAGTTCGGACACTCGCCGCGAGCCAGCGGCTCGAGTGGCGACTCCAGCGCGGAATGATGGAACGTGTGGCCGCGCAGACGCCCTTCCGGCAGCTCAACTTCCTGCAACGCCAGCGCAGTCAGACGCTTCTGCATGCGCGCCTCGCCGGGCAGCAGGCCGAGCATCTGCGCGCGCTCGTCGCCGCGGTCGGTCAATCCGTCGAGCAGGTAGAGCATGCCGCCGCACTCGGCGAGGATCGGTTTGCCAGCCGCATGGTGCGCGCGAATCGCCTCGACCATCGGCCCGTTGCGCGACAGTGCGCGCAGATGCAATTCGGGATAACCGCCCGGCAGGTACAGGCTGTCCACGGCCGGCAAGCGGGCGAAGCGCAGCGGCGAGAAGAACAGCAGCTCGGCACCCAACGCCTGCAGCAGGTCGAGATTGGCCTGGTAGAGAAAGGCAAAGGCGGCATCGCGTGCAACGCCGATGCGCACACCCGCGAGCAGCGGTTCGAGCGGCGCACTGGCCGGCGCGGCGAAGCTGACCGGGGCAGGCAACTCGGTGTCCGCACTGAGCGCCAGGGCATTGGCCGCCGCATCCAGACGGGCGTCCAGATCAGCCAGTTCCTCGGCCTGCACCAGGCCCAGGTGTCGGCTTGGCAGCTCCACCTCGGCGCTGCGCGGCAGGGCGCCGTACCAGCGGATCGCCTGCGGCAGGCTGTCGCGCAGAATCTCGCCGTGCCGGGCGCTGCCGACCCGATTGGCCAGCACGCCATCGAACGGCAGGTTCGGCTGGAAGCTGCTCAGCCCATGCGCCATGGCGCCGAAGGTCTGCGCCATGGCCGAGCCGTCGATCACCGCCAGCACCGGTACACCGAAGCGCCGTGCCAGATCGGCCGCCGAGGGCGAACCATCGAACAGGCCCATCACCCCTTCGATCAGGATCAGGTCGGCCTCGCCCGCCGCTTCCCAGAGCAGGCGCCGCGACTCCTCTTCGCCGACCATCCACAGATCGAGCTGATAGACCGGCTTGCC
>JGI2924J29684_1078037_pt1 | contig 28737 bp, 21 predicted proteins | sample BenlonsequencITS_FD_29684 | JGI IMG/M metagenome (IMG submission 29684)
GTCATTGCGATTCCGATGGATATCGGAAGAAGCAATCTCGTCATACGTGCAATGCAAGCACATCGAGATCACTTCACTCCGTTCGTGATGACGGATTATTTATTTATGAGACAGCCTCGACACATTCATAGCCATGGGTGAAGCCCATGGTAAATTAATCCATTCAACGTTTTCCGTTTTAGCCGCATTGACCGCCCTATTCTCCACAACTTCCCGCTAAAACCCATTCGAGCGGATGGAGGAAAACCATCGTTTTAGCGGTGTAAAATTTTCTTTCATAAGAACATGTCGAAAATCATCCCCCCAGAAATATTGTTTGAACCTTACAAATGTCTTGCCCTGTAAGCCATTCGTTGCAAATGAGGGCTTGTGTTAGACTTTTTGGACACGAAGTGGATGCTGTAAATGCGTTGGAAGGAATTTATAATTGCGTTGTGCCTTGGAGTCTTGGTGGCGTATCATTGTTCCGATAAAAAAAGAAACTTATCCCCAAAAAAACATTGCTTGAACCGGAAATTGTGGAGCCTTGAGAATAGCAAAAAATAAAAAAAGCATCCACCTAGGCGGATGCTTTTTGATGGAGGTCGAGAGCGGATTCGAACCGCTGTACAAGGTTTTGCAGACCTCTGCCTAGCCACTCGGCCACTCGACCATCTTTATCGAGATGCAAATGTATTGATAATATGATTTTATCCAAAATTCAATTCTTAAATTTTTAGTGATTTTTTTATTTTTTTTGAACTGATAACGCTTGGATATTGCCGATTTAACGCAAAACAATTGCCTAAGATGAGGCTTTTTGAAAATTATTTTAGAACCGGGGTTATTTATAAAGGTTCTAAATAGAAATTGAACGGGGTTTTTGTTTTGTAAAGCACTGATTATAAATAAATTGTGTGGGTTGTATGGAAATGCTAAAGGTTATTGTGTGTTACTGTACGGGTTTGAAAAATAGAAGTTGGGTAGTACATTTGTGAGGAGTTTTAAAAACCGTGAAATAAACTGATTAAAGAGTTATAAATATGTCAATCAAACGCTCGTTATTAAGTGTTCCCTTCAGATTTTGCAACATGGCGTTGATTTTTTCCTTTTTGTTATTAGGAATTAATGCTTTTGCTGCTGACCCTGAAGTTTCTGATAGTGAAGATGCCATCAAGGCTGGTGAGTCACTATTTAACGCCAACTGTAAGACCTGTCACAAGCTAGATCAGAAATTTACCGGCCCAGCGCTTCGAGGGGTTAGTGACCGAAGAGACATAGCATGGATCCAGGCGTTTATAAAGAATTCACAAAAAGTGATCCAAAGTGGAGACGCTGATGCTACGGCGCTTTTTGCGGAGTTTAACAACACGGTGATGCCAGCACATCCATTCCTGAGTGATGAAGATGTAATGAACTTACTTTCCTACATTGAGTATGGTGGTCAGGAGGAAGCTGCTCCAGCTGAAGGTGGAGCGGAAGGTGCTGCATCAGGAGCCACAAGCAGCGGTGTGCCAAGCGAATACCTCACTATTATCTTAGCGGTTTTGGTAGTGGTGTTGTTGTTGATCCTTATTGTTCTGGGATTGATCGTATCGGTATTGACCAAATACCTGAACAAACAGCCCCTGGAAGAGGAAGATAAGGAGTTTATAAATCAAAAGACGGATTTCAAGAAAGTCCTGAAAAGTGATGCCTTTATCATCATCGTTACGGCGATTGTGGTGGCTTTGGTCGCCAAGACGGCTATCGATGGTTTATATACAGTAGGTGTGCAGCAAGGCTATCAACCCACACAGCCGATTGCCTTCTCTCACAAATTGCATGCCGGCGACAAGGAAATCCCTTGTCAATACTGTCACACTGGAGTGGAGATCGGAAGATCTGCCAACATCCCTTCACCTAACATCTGTATGAACTGCCACATGCACGTGCAGAACGTAGCCGGTAAAGAAGGAGTGTCTCCAGAGATTCAGAAAATTTACGATGCAGTAGACAATAATCAGCCTATAGAATGGGTACGGGTACATAACCTACCTGATCTGGCATACTTCAACCACTCTCAGCACGTGAAAGTGGGAGGTATTGAGTGTCAGACTTGTCATGGTCCTATTGAGGAGATGGAAGTAGTGCGCCAGCACAGTGCCCTAACCATGGGGTGGTGTATTGACTGTCACAGAAAGACAGACATCAAAACAGCTGGTAACGAATACTACGACAAGTTGGTACAGCTTCATTCAGAATCCAAAGATGCGCTTAAAGTAAAAGACATTGGCGGTCTGGAGTGTGCTAAGTGCCACTATTAATTAAAAAATCTTTTAAGAACATTCTTTTCTTTAATATAAAATGAAAGAAAATAAAAAGAAATACTGGAAGGGATTAGAACAGTTGACAAACGATCCGGAATTTGTGAAGAATGCAGATCGGGAATTTCCTGAGTACCTTCCAATCGGCGGACAACAAGAAGGAGGCGCATCCAGAAGAGATTTCCTTAAATTGATGGGATTCAGCTTAGCCGCAGCTTCATTGGCTGCTTGTGAAGCTCCTGTCAGAAAGGCTATTCCATATGTGAACAAGCCGGTGGATGTAAATCCATCTATTCCAAATTATTATGCATCTACTTTCTTCGGTGGAGGTGAGTATGCATCGGTAGTGGTAAAAACCAGAGAAGGTAGGCCCATCAAGGTAGATGGTAACAAGCTTTCTCCAGTGACCAAAGGCGGTACCAGCGCTATTGTAGAAGCTTCCGTACTGTCCCTATACGACAAAGAAAGGTTAACAAGCCCTTATAAAAACGGTGAGAAATCCGATTGGGCAACAATCGATAAAGAAGTAGCGGCAAAATTAAAAGCTGCAGGAAATGTGAAAGTGGTGACAAACACCATCATGTCTCCTTCTTCTGAGAAAGCACTGAAGGCACTTACAGATGCTATTGGTGGTGCGGAAGTGATTACCTATGATGCTTCTTCTGCATATGGGATTGTAAAAGCGAACCAAACCTATTATGGCACTGCTGTTTTGCCTAACTATAGCTTTGACAAGGCTGATGTGATCGTCAGCTTTGGTGCTGATTTCTTGGGGACTTGGATCGCTCCCATTGAGTATTCCAAGCAATATGCCCAAGGAAGAAAGATCAGCAAGGAACATCCAGAGATGTCCCGTCACTTCCAATTTGAATCTAACCTGTCTTTGACCGGTGCCAATGCTGACTACAGGACGCCGATTAAGGCATCCCAAAGTGGCTTGGCCGTTTTGGCACTTTATAACTTGCTTGCCAAGAAAGCTGGAGCCCCTTCCGTGAAAGCCGCAGGGGTCGAAGTAGCGCACCTTTCCAAAGCTGCCAATGAACTTTGGGCCAATAGAGGCAAGTCCCTTGTCGTGTCAGGTTCCAATGATCCAAATGTGCAAGTCGTGATCAATGCGATCAATGAATTGCTTGGCAATAATAACAATACTATCAGCTATACCAAGGCTGTAAACTTCAGACAAGGTGATGATGCGGCCATTGCCCGTTTCACTAAGGAGTTGGCATCAGGAAGAGTAGGTGGCGTCTTGTTTTATAATTGTAACCCAGTATACGATACTCCTCAGGGAGAGGCATTGGGGCAAGCGATAGCAAAAGCCAAAGTATCTGTCGCTACGAACGGCACCATGGACGAAACAGCTTCCTTGGTACAGTATGTGGCTCCGGATCACCACTATTTGGAGTCTTGGAATGACTTCCATCCAAAGGCAGGCGAGTATAGCTTATCGCAACCGGCCATTTCTCCACTGTTTGATACGCGTCAGGCTCAGGAATCTTTCCTTACCTGGGCAGGTGTTCCTACCAATTACTATGATTTCCTACAGGATAACTGGAAGGAGCTTTATGCCGGACAGTCAGAAATCACCACGTTCCAGGAGTTTTGGGATAGGGCCTTATACAATGGTTACTATTCTACACCTCTTGCCAGCGAAACGGCTGAATTGACGCCTGTAGGAGATGTTAGCAGCGCAGCCGCAGCAGTAAACAAGTCCTATTCAGCATCCAGCAATGGTGCTGAATTGATCATCTACCAAAAAATAGGCATCGGAGACGGTACTTTTGCCAATAACCCTTGGCTGCAAGAAATGTCCGATCCGATTTCCAAAGCCACTTGGGATAACTACCTAACCGTTTCCCAGAAATGGGCCAACGAAAATGGCTTGAAGATGGTAGAAGGCGAGACCAAAAAAGCTAAAATTACCGCTAATGGTAAATCGCTAATTGTTCCCGTATTGATCCAACCAGGCCAAGCGGACGGAACCATTGGTTTGGCCTTGGGATATGGTAGGACCAAAGCCGGTAGAGTGGCCAACGGCGTTGGGGTAAACGCTTATCAGTTGCTCGACAACTCCAAAGGCTTTGTTAATAATGAAATTACCTCCGGAGTAAGCATTGAACTTACCGGAGATACCTATAGAATCGCCCAAACGCAGACACACCAGACTTACATGGATCGTGGTAACGTGATCCAGGAAGCTACTTTGCCAGAGTACAAAGAAGATGCTTCTGCTGGTAGAGAGATGCCAAAGATCTACAAGGATGGCGAATTTGTAAAACCTTCCAAAATATCGCTTTGGAATGGACATAAGTATAGCCAGCATCACTGGGGGCTAGCGATCGACATGAACTCTTGTGTGGGTTGTGGTGCGTGTACCGTGGCCTGTCAGGTAGAAAATAACGTAGCGGTAGTCGGAAAAGAAGAGGTGCTGAACAGAAGGGAGATGGCTTGGATCCGAATCGACCGTTATTACAGTTCCGATGCTGAAGCCGGAGATTTGGAAGGCCTTGAAAAAGCTTCCGATAATCCTGAAGTTACCTTCCAGCCGATGATGTGTCAGCACTGTAACAACGCTCCTTGTGAGACGGTATGTCCAGTGGCTGCCACTACGCACAGTTCTGAAGGCCTTAACCAAATGACTTACAATAGATGTATTGGTACGCGTTATTGTGCCAACAACTGTCCTTATAAAGTAAGGCGATTCAACTGGTTCAAATACCATGATAACAAAGACTTCTCAAAGGTCAATGTGGCCCAAAATGATGATCTTGGCAAGATGGTGCTGAACCCAGATGTAACCGTTCGTGCAAGGGGTGTGATGGAGAAATGCAGCATGTGTGTGCAGCGTATCCAAGCTGGTAAGCTTGCCGCTAAGCGTGAAAACCGCAAGGTGAAGGATGGAGAAATCAACGTAGCCTGTGCAGTAGCTTGTTCTACGGATGCCTTGGTATTTGGTGATTTGAACGATCCTAAGAGTAAGGTTTCTCAGATGCTGAAGATAGAAGAAAATACTACTTCTGCAGTGAAAGAGGTCAATGAGGAAAGAGCTTACCATGTGTTAGAGGAAATCAACGTAAGCCCTAACATTTGGTACTTCACCAAGATTAGAAATAAGGACAAAAACGAAGCGTAAATAATAATTTTATAAGATATGCAGGTTACTTCATCCGTACGCGAGCCGTTAGTTACGGGCGGTAAAACATACAAAGACGTTACCCATGACGTTTCTAGACAAGTGGAAGGAAAGCCAACGATTGGCTGGATGCTTGGACTGGCAGTATCCATTGGGGTGCTGTTATTAGGTGGTATAGCCGTGGGTGCTACGGTCTGGGAAGGTATTGGTATGTGGGGACTGAACAAGACTGTAGGCTGGGCATGGGATATCACCAACTTCGTATGGTGGGTAGGTATTGGTCACGCCGGTACCTTGATTTCAGCAGTTTTGTTACTTTTCAGACAAAAATGGAGAACATCCATTAACAGGGCTGCTGAAGCGATGACGATTTTTGCCGTTATTTGTGCGGCAATGTTTCCAGTACTTCACATGGGGAGACCATGGCTAGGAGCATACTGGGCGCTTCCGCTACCAAACGTTTTTGGATCCCTTTGGGTAAACTTTAACTCCCCCTTGCTTTGGGACGTGTTTGCGATTTCTACTTACTTCTCGGTATCATTGGTGTTCTGGTATATCGGGTTGATTCCAGATTTTGCCACTATCCGTGACAGGGCCACCGGTTTAAGAAAAGTTGTTTACGGTGCATTGAGCTTTGGATGGACTGGAGCTGCTAAGATATGGATGAGGTATGAAGCCGTATCGTTGATTCTTGCAGGTTTGGCCACACCGCTGGTACTTTCTGTACACACCATTGTATCCTTTGACTTTGCCACCTCCGTAATTCCTGGTTGGCATACGACGATTTTCCCTCCGTACTTTGTGGCAGGGGCGATTTTCTCTGGATTTGCCATGGTACTGACCTTGATGTTGATTACCAGGAAGCTTTTCAAGCTGGAAGATTATATCACCATGGTGCACATCGAATTGATGAACATCGTTATCATCATCACAGGATCCATCGTGGGTATCGCTTATATTACTGAGTTCTTTATCGCGTGGTATTCTGGAGTAGCTGCAGAGCAATATGCATTCATCAACCGAGCCTTTGGGCCTTATTGGTGGGCATATTGGTCTATGATGACTTGTAACGTGATTTCACCACAGTTATTCTGGTTCAAGAAAATCCGGACTTCCATCGTGTTTACCTTTGCACTTTCGATTGTGGTAAACATTGGGATGTGGTTCGAACGATTTGTGATTATTGTAACCTCACTCCACAGAGACTTCTTGCCTTCTTCATGGGCGATGTTCTACCCTACTTGGGCAGACGTAGGAGTTTACCTGTTCACTTTTGGTTTGTTCTTTACACTCTTCCTGTTGTTTGCTAAGTTTTTCCCAGTGATCAACATGGCAGAGGTGAAATCTGTATTGAAGTCTTCATCTGAAAAAGTAAATAAATAATGGAAAGAGATACGAATTTTGTCCTCGGTATTTATGATGATGAGGATGTTTTGAAAGAAGCTGTTACCAAAGTACGGGAGAGTGGCGTAAAGATCCATGAGGTGTTCACTCCTTATCCTGTACACGGTCTGGAAGATGTGCTTGGGTATAGAAGAAGCCGATTGCCAATTGCTGCCTTCTTGTTTGGATTGTGCGGTACTTGTTTGGCTTTGACCATGCAGCTGTTGATGATGGCGGTGGACTGGCCAATGATCATTGGTGGTAAAGACCACGCAGCAATTCCTGACTTTATCCCTGTAACCTTTGAGCTGACGGTACTGTTGGCCTCGTTTGGTATGGTCGGGGTGTTTATGATCAGTAGTGACCTTAAGCCATGGGCACAGCCTAGAATCTTTGATAAAAGAAGTACAGATGACAAACATGTGATGGCGATCGATATCGCTGTAAATGCTGGCGTGGAAGAAGCGAAAATTAAAGAGCTGTTGCAGGCATCAGGTGCTTCAGAAGTGAATAATAAAAGTTTTGAATAGTAGGTAACGAAGAAGATATGAAAATTTTAAAATCCATATATTTTGTTGCGCTTTCCGCTGCTTCATTAGGAGTAGTATCTTGCGGAGCTTCTGGAGATGATCAGGGGTTGGAGTACGCTCCTCAGATGTATCACTCCGTAGCTTACGAACCGCTTACCCAAATTCAAAATGAAGAGTCAGGAAGCTGGTTGTCCAATAGAGAGGATGGCAAAGGTGAATTTTACAACAGTAATATTTACAATCCGCACAAGATGAATATGAGGGAACCTGTACCCAATACGGTTCCTAGAAATCAATATGACATGCTTCCCTATCGACTGGATGTCGCTGACCTTACCGCTTCAGACAGTGTGAAAAACCCAGTGGAATTGAATGATCAGGTTTTGGCTGCAGGAGAACAATTGTTCATGCAGTATTGCTTGCCTTGTCACGGTGCTGGAGGTGAAGGAGATGGTAAGGTAGGTGAAGTGATTGGTGGTGTGGCCAACCTTAAAGGTGGTGCATACATTAACCTTACAGAAGGACACATTTTCCATGTGATCACACACGGAAAAGGAAGAATGGGAGCTCACGGTTCTCAGATTTCTCCTGAGAGAAGGTGGAAGATTGTTCACTATGTTAAACAAGAAATTCAGAAACAACAATAATGGCGCACGTTACAAATTTTAACCTGGATCAGAAATTTGACTTCACGGCAGCCCTGAAAAAGACCATCTTTATCATGGGAGGTATTGGGTTGTTGTTGTTAGTCATAGGGATTTTCACAAACGGCAGTGGTGATCATGGTCACGAATCTTCCGGCCATCAAACTGAACATGTAGAAGCTACTGGGCATGGAGATGACCATCATGCGGAAGCAGCAGCAGGACATGGTGAGCATGAAGAGCATGCAGCTGAAGCTGGACACGAAGAAGGTGGGCATGGAAGTGGCGCCACATTTAAGCGTTTTTTTGCTAACCTATGGGTGAACAATGTTTACTTCGCAGGTCTAGCTATTATTGGAGTGTTCTTCTTTGCCATTCAATATGCTGCTCAGGCAGGTTGGGCTACGGCCATTTTGAGGGTGATGATCTCCTTCGGTAACTGGTTGCCATTCGCGGCTATTGCGATGATTGCTACCTATTTTATAGCAGGTCATGACTTATTCCATTGGACACACAGTGATTTGTTTGATCCTGAAAGTTCACATTACGATAAAATCATTGATGGAAAAGGTGGTTTCTTCTATTGGCCACTGGCCAAGGGAAGCTTCCCTATCTTCTGGTTGATCAGGATGGTAGCGTTCTTTGGATTGTGGATATTCTTTTTCAATAAATTGAAAAACCTTTCTCTTCAGGAAGATATTAACGGTGGTGATAGCTACTGGTACAAAATGAGGAAGTTCTCTGCCATTTTCTTGGTGATCTTTGCTGTTTCTTCCTCTATCAGTGCATGGGATTGGGTGATGTCCATTGACACGCACTGGTTTTCTACCCTGTTTGGTTGGTATGTGTTTTCCTCATGGTTTGTAGCGGGATTGTCAGCCATCTGTTTGGTGACCATTATGCTTAAAGAAAGAGGATACTTGGAGATGTTCAACGAAAACCACCTTCACGATCTTGGTAAGTTTATTTTTGGGTTCTCCATTTTCTGGACTTACCTGTGGTTCTCTCAGTTCCTGTTGATCTATTATGCCAATATTCCTGAGGAGTCCGTTTACTATATCGAAAGGCTTACCAGTGATAAATACAGTGGTTTCTTCTTTGCCAACCTGATCCTTAACTTTGTCATACCGTTCTTGGTATTGATGACCAGGGATTCCAAGCGACATTTCATATTCTTGAAAGTGGTTTGTACCATCATTATCATTGGACACTGGCTTGATTTCTCTCTTATGGTTCAGCCTGGAACATTGGGCCACAATGGCGGCATTGGACTTATGGAAATAGGAATGTTCCTATGCTATGCATCAGTAGTGATCTTTGTGGTATTGACTGGACTTTCCAAGAAAAACCTTATCGCTAAGCATCATCCAATGCTGGAGGAGACTTATCATCATCATATTTAATACGTATCCGAAAAAGATAGAATTATGTACGGATTTCTTATAGCACTAGGTGTTTTAGTATTAGTATCCATCATTTGGATGGTTTATAGGATACAAACATTGGTTTCTGTAGTCAAAGGTTCTGATAAAAAAGTAGCTACAGGAAGCAATAAAGTGAATGCCGCTTTGTTTATACTCTTTTTGTTGGGTGCTGGAGGCTTGTTCTTTTGGTATTCTTTTAAAGAGTTCCACAATTATCATTTGCCTATAGCTTCTGAGCATGGGGTGGTGACCGATAACCTTTTCTGGGTAACCATGGCCATCACCGGTGTGGTGTTTATCATTACCCATATTCTATTGTTCTGGTTTAGTTACCGGTATCAGTATAAGGAAAATGCGAAAGCTTCTTATTTTCCTGAAAACAATAAATTGGAGGTTATATGGACCGCGGTACCGGCTTTGGTGCTTACCGTATTGATTGTATATGGTTGGAAATCATGGTCCGACATTACTGCTCCTGCACCTGAAAATGCACATGTAGTGGAAGTGATGGGGTACCAGTTTGCATGGGAGTTTAGATATCCCGGCAAAGACCAGCAATTGGGAAAATATGATTATCGATTGATTAATCCATCTAACTCCAGAGGAATTGATTTTACCGATAAGAATGCCTTGGACGATTTTCCTGCCCAAAAGGTAGTGATCCCAAAAGGTGAGCCTGTGTTGTTCAAAATTCGTTCTAGGGACGTATTACACTCTGTTTTTGCCCCTCATATGCGGTTGAAAATGGATGCCGTACCGGGAATGCCTACCAGATTCTGGTTTGTTCCCACCAAGACGACTGCTGAGATGAGAGCAGAACTGGGAGATGAAGAATTTGTTTACGAAATCGCTTGTACAGAAGTGTGTGGTGGCGGTCACTTCTCCATGAGAAGGGAAATTGAAGTGGTTGAGCCAGAGGAGTATCAAAAGTGGTTTGCTGAGCAGCAGACTTTTATTGAGATGGATCCATCGTTGGTGGCCGATGCACCTGCAGAAATCCAGGAATTGGCTCAGATACAAAGTGGAGAATAAGATATTAATTGATATAATAAAATAATTATGGCAGTAGCTAACATATCAACACACGGTACTACGGCGCATGATCATCATGATGATCATCATGAGCATAGTGATAATTTTATCACGAAATATATCTTTAGTACCGACCATAAAATGATCGGTAAGCAATTTTTGGTTACCGGTATTGTATGGGCACTTATTGGTGGTTTCCTATCCATTCTTTTTAGGTTGCAGTTAGGGTTTCCTGATATGGACATGACCTTCTTGAAGCCTATTCTTGGGGGATGGATTGATGAGTCAGGATCTTTGGATACCAATTTCTACCTTGCTTTGGTGACCATGCACGGAACCATCATGGTGTTCTTTGTACTGACAGCTGGTCTGAGTGGTACTTTTTCCAATTACTTGATTCCACTTCAGATTGGAGCAAGGGATATGGCCTCTGGTTTTATGAACATGCTTTCTTACTGGTTGTTCTTTATTGCCGGTGTGATCATGTTTATTTCCTTGTTTATCGAGACCGGTCCAGCTGGTGGTGGATGGGTGATTTATCCGCCCCTTTCTGCGCTAGAACAAGCCATTCCAGGATCTGGACTGGGCATGACGCTTTGGTTGGTATCCATGGTGTTCTTTATTGCGTCCCAGCTAATGGGCGGTATCAATTATATCACTACTGTCATTAACCTTCGTACCAGGGGAATGTCATTCAGCAGGTTGCCTTTGACCATTTGGTCATTCTTCCTGACTGCCGTAATTGGGTTGTTATCTTTCCCTGTGCTTTTTTCAGCTGCCTTGTTGTTGGTATTTGATAGAAGTTTCGGTACTTCATTCTACTTGTCTGATATTTATATTGGTGGTGAAGCATTGCCAAATACTGGCGGTAGCGCAGTTCTTTTCCAACACCTTTTCTGGTTCTTGGGACACCCAGAAGTATACATCGTATTACTTCCAGCGTTAGGGATTACTTCAGAAGTAATTGCCACCAATTCCAGAAAGCCAATTTTCGGTTACAAAGCCATGATCTTATCCATGCTTGGCATTACCGTGTTGTCTTTCGTTGTTTGGGCACACCACATGTTTGTGTCAGGAATGAATCCTTTCCTAGGATCTATATTCATGTTCTTGACTTTGATCATTGCAGTGCCTTCTGCCGTAAAAGTATTTAACTACTTGACGACACTTTGGAGAGGTAACTTGGTGTTTACACCTGCGATGCTCTTCTCCATCGGTTTGGTTTCGTTCTTTATTTCCGGTGGTTTGACAGGGATCTTCCTGGGTAACTCCGCTGTGGATATCCAATTGCATGATACCTATTTCGTAGTGGCTCACTTCCACTTGGTAATGGGATCTGCTTCTTTCTTTGGATTGATGGCGGGTGTATACCATTGGTTCCCTAAGATGTTTGGCAAAATGATGGATGCAAAATTAGGCTATATCCACTTTTGGTTGACGTTTGTGGGCGTGTACATGGTGTTCTTCCCTATGCACTATATCGGTATCGCTGGATTCCCTAGACGATATTATAGCTGGACCAACTTTAACTTTGCTGATATGTACACTGACTTGAACATGTTTGTGTCTGTTGCCGCAATAGTGACGTTTGGTGCGCAGTTTATCTTCTTGTTTAACTTCTTCAACAGCATGTTTAGAGGAAGAAAAGCACCGTTGAATCCATGGAGATCCAATACTTTGGAGTGGACTACTCCATTGCATCCAGGACACGGTAACTGGCCAGGTGAAATCCCAGCGGTTTACAGATGGCCTTACGATTACTCCAAGCCTGGGGCAAAAGAAGACTTTATCCCTCAGACGGTACCGTTGTCTTCTACTCCAGAATCCAACCTTCCGCATGAAGCAGAGCAAGTGAAGCTTGAGCGAGAAATCATGGCAGAAGAAGGAGGAGATGTTTTGGTAGCAAATGAATCAAAAGAATCATAAAAATATTCGCAGCTTTCGCAGGATCAGCTTGGTCACTGCGATTGCTGTGTATTTCTTAATCTTGGTTGGCGGCATTGTCCGCAGTACGGGAGCGGGAATGGGCTGTCCCGATTGGCCAAAATGTTTTGGAAGCTGGATACCTCCCACAGCTGTGGAGCAGCTTCCTGATAATTATCAAGAAATCTATCTCAACAAAAGGTTAGAGAAGAACGAAAGGTTTGTTAAGATGCTTCATGGCCTTGGATTTCACCAGAAAGCGGAAGAAATCAAGCATAGCAAGGCCATACTTGTAGAGGAAGAGTTTAATGCCACCAAAACCTGGATTGAATATCTCAACAGGCTGACAGGAGCGATCATTGGACTATTGGTCATCGCCACTTTTGTGTATGCTTTTAGATTACGCAAAGAAGATCGAATGTTGGCCATTTTGTCCTTCGCCAATCTACTGCTGGTGATATTCCAAGGGTGGATTGGATCGATTGTGGTATCTACCAATTTACTTCATTGGATGATTACCGTTCACATGGTGCTGGCGCTGTTGATTGTATGTTTGTTGCTTTATGTTCATTATAGAGCATTTAAACTGAATCATACCATTCAGCCAAAAACCGAAAGGCCCAATTATCTCTATGGGGTATTAGTAGTGGGATTCCTGCTGATGATTATCCAAGTGGTTTGGGGAACACAAGTAAGGGAAGAAATTGATCTTATAGCTTTGCAATTTGGAAGCCTCTTTCGTTCCGAGTGGATTTCACATTTAGGTGTGAATTTCATGATTCATAGGTCATTCTCATTGGTGTTGTTATTCCTTCACCTATGGTTTGTTTATAAAGTGTACATGTTCTCCTATCGGAGCTCAAGTATATTTAAATGGTCACAAGTGCTGCTAGTACTGATATTCATAGAGATTATCACGGGTGCTAGCATGGCATACTTTGGTATTCCAGCCTTTTTGCAGCCCGTACACCTTTTGGTAGGGTCGCTGATTATAGGGGTGCAATTTGTGATCTTATTACAGTTAAGTGATCAAAAAAGTATAGTGTTAAATACATCCAATTCATGAGGACAGTTAATTTATCAGAAGCGTCCTTTATTGACAGCATTAGCATTAGGGCAAAGGCCTATTATGAACTGATCAAGTTCAGGCTTTCTGCTTTGGTGACGTTTTCTGCTGTTTTCGGATTTGTTTTGGGAGACAGTGGAGCGATATTTTCTTGGGGGACTTGTTTTGCCTTGATGATCGGAGGTTTTCTGATCAGTGGGGCATCAGGTGCAGCCAATGAAATATTGGAAAGAGATTATGATAAGCTGATGAAGAGGACCCAAAACAGGCCTCTTCCACTCAATATAATTTCAGTTAACGAAGCCTATTGGTTTACCGTGTTGGTGGCGTTGGTAGGTGTATCCATTTTATGGTTTTTCACCAATCCACTGACGACAGGGCTGGGTATACTGAGCATGTTGTTATATGTTTTTGTGTACACCCCGCTTAAGCGTGTAGGCCCCGTAGCGGTGTTTGTAGGCGCCATCCCCGGTGCGATGCCGCCATTATTGGGGTGGACAGCTGCAACAGGTGCCATCTCTTATGAAGCACTGATTATTTTCGGTATTCAGTTTATTTGGCAGTTTCCCCATTTTTGGGCGATTGCCTGGGTAAGTGATGAAGATTATAAAAAAGCGGGGTTTAAATTACTTCCTTGCGGAGGTAGAAAGGACTTTAATACGGCGATACAAATCATGATTTATACCTTGTTCTTGCTGCCATTGGGCTTGTTGCCCAGTTATTTTGGCTTGACAGGGCTTAATTCGGGCATTGTAGCTACGGTATGTGGCGTGCTGTTCTTGGCACAGACCTTTTCGTTGATGCGAGATTGCTCTCGAAAGTCCGCTTTGAAGATCATGTTTGGTTCGTTTCTGTATTTGCCGATTGTGCAGATAGCTTATTTATTAGATAAAGTGGCGTAATGGAAGAGAGGTTAGCTTATACAGAGGGAGCTGAGCAGCCCATTGCAATGCATCCTAAGAAATTTGCATTGTGGTTATTCATCGTCAGTGTCGTGATGATTTTCGCCGCAATGACCAGTGCCTTTATCGTGCGCCAAGGCGAAGGAAATTGGTTGGATTATGACCTTCCTTCTATATTATGGTATACGTCTGGGATCATTTTGCTGAGCAGCGCAAGTATGCATTGGGCTTATTTGTCGGCAAAAAATGACCGGATAAATCATTTAAAAATTGCCTTGACCATCACGACCGCTTTAGGGTTGGTATTTCTAGTGGGGCAGTGGTTTAGTTGGGTGGCATTGGTGGAGCGTGACGTGTATTTTGTGGGCAATCCTGCTGGTTCATTTATGTATGTCCTTACAGGTTTGCACGCAGCGCATTTGATCAGTGGTGTGATATTTCTGATTATTGTGTTAATTTCGTCCTTTAGGTATCAGATTCATTCCAAAGAGATGAATACCTTGGAAATGTGTGCCACCTATTGGCATTTTCTCGGTGGATTGTGGATCTACCTTTTTGTGTTTTTGTTATTGAATCATTGAAAATATTAAGTTAAAACCTAGAATATATGTCATCGACTGCAATTGAAATCAACTCCAAGAGAGGAATTTGGGGTGGTGGAAATGAGCCCCTAAAGGCTAGTTACGGAAAACTTATGATGTGGTTTTTCCTACTTTCCGACATCTTTACTTTTGCCGCTTTCTTGATTACTTATGGCTCCATTAGGGTTAGTTACCCGGCTTTTGAGGGGCACGTTTCGGAATTTGTAAAATCCAATGAACATTGGCCTATTCCAGAAATGATCTTTAATGCATTTCCATTCTTTCATGGGGTTCATTTGCCATTGGTGTTCGTAGGGTTAATGACCTTTATTTTGATCATGAGTTCGGTTACCATGGTACTTGCGGTGGAAGCTGGTCATCGAAATGATAAGAAAGACGTTGTAAAATGGATGCTATGGACCATGTTGGGCGGGATTACCTTCCTTAGCTGTCAGGCATGGGAGTGGAGCCACTTTATTCATGGCAGTGATGAAGGGACTATGATGACTTTCGTCAATACGTTCGGCGAAACGGTGAAAGAGGTAGTTTATGGTGCCAATCTCCATGTGAATGAATACGGACCAGCACCTTTTGCACAGCTGTTTTTCTTTATCACCGGATTCCATGGCTTTCACGTAACCATTGGTGTCGTGTTATTGTTCTTGGCCTTTTACCAAGCTGCCGTGGGTGTATACGAGAGAAGAGGACACTATGAGATGGTTGAAAAGATTGGGCTATATTGGCACTTTGTAGATTTGGTTTGGGTATTTGTATTTACCTTCTATTACCTGGTCTAGATTCACTTAAAAATATTATTAGCTATGTCAGCACACGGAAATAACAGTACTTTGGAAGTACTACCTCGGAATAAGGAAAAAATCAGAAAAATTTGGAAAACGGCAGGGATCCTTCTCGCTATCACGGCGGTGGAATTTCTTCTTGCCTTTACCATGGAGCGCGGTATGCTTCTTTTCGCCATCTTTATTGGGCTTACGCTGGTAAAAGCGGCCTATATCATGATGGAATTCATGCACTTGAAAGATGAGTCCAAAACGTTGTTTTGGTCGATCATGCTTCCCCTGATATTTTTGGTTTGGCTGTTGATTGCCCTATTCAAAGAAGGAGCAGAGATCTTTATCTACAGATGGTAATCCCATCCATATAAAAATTAAAAAAAGTAGGTTGGAAGGAATGCTTTCAACCTACTTTTTTGTTTGTATTGGTAATATGAAAATGATTAGAGTATTACAGGGCTTAGTGTTGGTATGTATCCTGATGGTGCCCGTGTTGATTATTCTCTTTCTTCGTAACTTTGGAGAAAATACCTATGAGATCCCCATTCTGTATGAAAATGGGGTAGAGGATCCCTTTGGAGATTGTAATTATCAAAACGAAGGACAACATTACATTCCTGATTTCAGTTTTGTCAATCAAGACAGTGCAATTGTCGGCAGGGATGAGATGAAGGGAAAAGTCACGATTGTGGATTTCTTTTTTACGAGTTGTCCCAGTATATGTCCAGTGATGTCCTTGGAATTGGAGCGTGTGCAGGATGCCTTTAGGAATGAAGAAACCGTGCAGTTGTATTCCATCAGCATCGATCCTGATTATGATACTCCAGAAAGGCTAAAGGATTATGCTACCCTCCATCAAGCGAATCCAGAGAAGTGGCATTTTCTCAATGGTCCCAAAGCGGAGGTCTATGAGCTGGCAAGATGTGGTTTTGTCCTTCCCACCATTGACGGAAAAGGGGTTCCTGAAGATTTTATCCATAGTGATAAACTCGCCCTCATTGATACTGAAGGGAGGATCAGAGGATATTATAGCGGTACCAATCGTGAGGATGTAGACCTGCTGATATTGGAGACAAAAATATTATTACATGGAAAAGACTGAGTTTTCAGAACCAAAAGCCAATAAAGGAATTTACAGGCTTATAACGGTTGTTTCTATCCTGGTCCCCGTTGTGGTGGCCATCCTGTTATTTATGCCCGCTAAACTTGATTTGGCAAGCGATTGGGTGTACTTCCTCCCTCATTTAAATGCCGTGATTAATTTCACTGCAAGTTTGGCCTTGATTGCGGGATTGGTATTTATAAAGAACAAAAAGATCAGTTATCACCGTGCCGCGATGACTATAGCTTTTGGCTTAGGAGCGATATTTTTGGTTTCTTATGTGGTCTATCATGCATCCGCTGAAAGCACTAGCTTTGGCGGTGAGGGGATGATTCGAACGGTGTATTTTATCATTTTGATCAGTCATATTATTTTAGCAGCAGTGGCGTTGTTCCCGATATTATTGGCCTATTATTACGGCCAAAAAGGCATGGTGGAAAAGCACCGTAAAATCGTGCGGTATGCATATCCTATTTGGCTGTATGTGACCGTGTCAGGAGTGGTGGTGTATTGGATGATCAGTTCTTATTACAGCCATTAAAACCCATTAGTAATCATCGACGTATTAGAAAGTATGAAGAAGTTCTGGATTAACATCATGTTGGTTGTGGCATTTGTGGTCTTGCCGAAGGTCATGGCTGTAGCCCAGTGTGCGATGTGTAGGGCCTCCGTAGAAAATAACGTTTCCAATGGTGAAACCACTGTCGGTGCCAGCCTAAACATGGGCATTCTTTACCTTTTTGTTGCCCCTTATCTATTGGCAGCTGTTATTGGTTTTTTATGGTATCGTAATTCCAAGCGAAAAAAACTCGTCAGTACGACTTAAACGTGTAAATAAGAAAGCAAAGTTTGAAATTAGACTTTGCTTTTTTACTTTTAATGCTACTGTCAGGTGAAATATGCTTAAGAAGAGAAGGCTAATTATTGTTTTTGGGATCATTTTAATGGCGATTGTCCTGGCCATTAACTTTTTCTCTGGAAGTCCTGACGAGTCAAAAGCAGGATTAGAGCAGATTGAGACGACTACCAGAAAAGTAGCAGAGGAATTCGATGAGGATTTTATTCAGCTGTTAATGAATTACAGGCCTGAAAAGCAAATGTCCTTTTCTACGTTAAACTTTGACTCCAAGCATCCTTTTTACCTCTATACATCGGATGGTCAATTGTTATATTGGTCCAGTGTTTCAATGATTCCGGATTTTAAGGATGTTGATACCGGAGCGTCTTTTAAGCCCTATCAATTAATTGATAATTCTAAGGGAACCTATTTTTCAAGGGTACGAAGTATCAACAGGAATAACCAGCAATATTGGATGGTACAGGTGTATTCTCTGTACGATAAGGTGGAAATCGATAATGAGTATTTACATGCGGGTTACAATAATGATGTCTTCGGGAATGATCGCTTTATTTTATCGGCAGAGCCTCGTGGAGAGTATGATAAAGTAACCGGCAATAGAGGCGAATACTTCTTTTCTGTTTCCCTCAGGATGGGATACGTGCCGGTCGGACATAAATCCAGCACTGCGCTGTTGCTGTTTTTCTTTTCCCTGACGGGATTAGTTTTCATTCTGGGAGGAGATTTTGTGGTCCGCCTTTGGAGTCATGGAAGGCGAAAGCTGGCATTGCTATATACGATTTCGATTTTGGTCAGTATCAGGGCGATCATGCTCGTATTTCACTTTCCCCAAGATTATTTTGAAGTACCACTGTTTGATGCTACCTACTATGCCTCCTCCATATTGAACCCCAGTTTAGGGGATTTGTTGTTGAACGTGATTTTTTCAGCCATTGTTTTGGCCATGTTGATCAGTATGCTGGGCAGACGGGAAGTAATCGTAGCATTCGCCAAAATTAGAAAGCGCTATTACCAATGGGTGTTTTATTTGATTGCCTATCTGCTTTCGGGGTTCTTTCTTTTTCTGTTTTTCAAGTTGTTTACGAATATTTCCAATAATTCCCAATGGAACTTGAACATCTTGGACATACCTACATTCGATTATTTCAAGGCCATCAGTATCTTGATTTTGTTTGTGGGTGGCGCAGGTTACTTGATGTTTACCCTGATGTCACTAAATTTAGTGTTTTATAAGGCAAGGGCTAAGAAAGCTTATGCATTAAAGGTTCTGATGGGGCTTTCACTCCCAATTCTGTTGGTGACTGCTTGGTTTGATTTCATCTATCTTGTAGTTTATATCTCACACATCATCCTGTTGGTAGCCATCATTTCCTTTGAGCTTTATGACAATGTCTTAAAGTTACAGCTTAATACTTTCCTCACGTTTTTCTTCGGTTGCTTGGTAGGGGCGGTAGTGACTGGAGCAGCATCCTACCAGGATTATGGGAAACGGGAAATTCATGAGAAGGAACGGTTGGCCAATCAGATTTTGAGGGAAAAGGATGTCATGGCCGAGTTTCTGTTGAGTGATGTGATGCAACGGGTGAAGGAAGATTTATTCATTAAAAATCGCATGACCAACCCGTCCCTTTCCAAAGACCCAGTAGAACAAAAAATCCGTAAGATATATATCTCCAATTACTTTGATCAATATGAATTGAATATCATGATTTTTTCGCCCAGTGGAGAAGATGTTCTGGATCGAAGCAATGAGCAATCTTTGGATGATCTTAGGTATCGTTATATGAATAGTGATTACGCTACCAGTGTCAGAAATCTTTATTTTGTCAAATCGGGAGAAGGGGTAGAAGGAAATAAGTTTTATGCATTTATGCCCATGGTAAAAGATGGGGATTTCATCGGAACCATTGTCATGGAATTGGTACAGCAGCGTATAAAGTCCACCAGTGTTTTTCCTAAGCTTCTGCTCGATAAGAAATATATTGATGACATTTACGATAGCAACCTTGATTATGCCCTTTTCAGGGATAGTGTGTTACAGTATAGCATAGGGGTTTACAATTACCGAAACCCTGATGTGATAGAACTGCTAGAAAACAATAACCTTTATAAAAGTGGCATGAACCGTGATGGGTATCATCATTTTGGGGTGCGAAACGGTTCGAGTACCTTGATCGTATCCAGTCCCATTTATCCGTATAATTATATCTTGGCGGATGTTTCTTTCTTCTTTATCAGCTACATTGCATGTACACTGTTTTTTATTATTATTTACGCCCTGCTCAATGGCCTGAATAAAGTCCAGTTTAATTACGCGACGAGACTTCAGTTTCACCTTAATTTTGCGTTTTTTGTTCCTATGCTGGTGATCAGTGCCATTTCCATTGGCTTATTGAGTAAATCCTATTTGGAAGACCTGCATCGCCAATATTTTGAAAAGGCCAATATCATCCGGGACAATTTATTTCAATACCTGGAACAAGAGACCAAAGGAGTGATGGACAGGGATGAGTTTTTGGCAGAGGTCTACCGTTTGGCTAATACCACCGCGACAGACATCAATGTGTTTTCCTCGGATGGAAAGCTGATGGCCACCAGCCAACCTAATATCATCGAAAAGAAAGTGCTTACCCGCTACCTAAATCCAGAGGCCTATGCCGAAATCATAGAAGCCCAAAACAACCAGGTGATCTTGGATGAACAAGTGGGAAGCTTGAAATATAAGACCGTATACATCAGCCTTCGTGAGATGAAGCGACAGCATACCCTTGGCATCATCTCCATTCCATTTTTCGAATCAGAGGAAGAACTCAATGTACTGATTGTGGATGTGTTCAGTACCATTATCAATATATTCGTAGCCATTTTTATCGTGTTTTTGATTGTGTCCTACTTTGTTTCCAAACAGCTGACGGATCCTTTTAAATTGCTGACGCAAAAGCTAAAAGTGACTAATCTGGAGGACAATGAACCGATGTACTGGCCTACGAATGATGAAATAGGCCTATTGGTAAAAGAATATAATAATATGCTGTATAAACTTGAAGCCAGTAGGAAGACACTTTCATTGACTGAAAAAGAATCTGCTTGGCGAGAAATGGCAAAACAGGTGGCACATGAAATCAAAAATCCGCTTACACCAATGAAGCTCACCCTTCAGCACTTGCTTCGCTTGCAGGCGGAAGGGCGGATCGACGATCCCGAAAAACTTAAAAAGCCCATCCATAATATGATCAATCAGGTGGATACCCTCAGCGATATAGCCACCTCTTTTTCTACTTTTGCCAAAATGCCGCTGCCCAAGAATGAGCTGATGGACTTTGAACAAGTTGTGATAAATGCAGTGGAGCTATTCAAAAACAATGAACGGGGAAAGGTGGTTTTTTATGATCAAGTACAAGAACGGCTGCCTGTCATGGGGGACGATAAACTATTTGGCAGGGTGATTTCTAACCTGATCATTAACGGCCTCCAGTCGGTGCCGGAGGACAGGGTGCCCACGGTGACCGTTACGTTGACCACTCAAAAGGAGTGGACCCGGTTAGAGGTGAAAGACAATGGTGCCGGTATTCCCGAGGAGTTCCGCGATAAAATTTTCATTCCGAACTTTAGCACCAAAAGTGAAGGTTCTGGCCTAGGACTTGCCATTGCCAAAAGGGGAGTGGAGACGGCCGGAGGGAATATTTGGTTTGAAACGGTCGTGGGGGAAGGTACTTCTTTCTATTTGACTTTTCCATTGGTGAAGATGGCCAAGCCAGGTGCTTCATAAGGAGGAAATGGTATGAGGGGGAGTTGGAGAGCTTTTTTATCAATAGTCTGCAAGTTTCTGGTAAGCTTGACAGGATTGATGTGGAGTGTGCCTGTAATGGGCCAGCAACCGCTTTGTAAATGGTTTGAGACAGCCGCTTCCGCAGATTCCATTTATGTCAAATTAGACTCCCTGACCGCACTGGAAAATTCCATATCCATTTCTGGGAAAGAGGCCTATCAGTGGCATTATAATTCCAACTCCGGTATGCTTACCGTATACCGTGGTGAAGGGACTTTTTCAGATTCCTTACAGGTTTGTTATCGCCGTTTTCCTTATGAATTGAGCAAGACTTATGCCCATCGGACGTTGGCATCAGATTACGATTCCATGGCCTATTTTAAGAAGGTCAAAGCCGTGGAAGGAGAAGTCTATGATTTCCGGGAGGAGATATTTCCATCAGGTAAACTGAATAAGTCAGGGAGCTTGACCCGTGGGGTTTCCTTTGGGAATACTCAAAACGTTTTTGTGAATTCAGCCCTAAACCTGCAGATGGACGGTCAGCTCACGGATGATCTCTTCATCCGTGCCAGTATCACTGACCAAAATGTTCCTTTCCAACCCCAAGGCAATACCCAGCAGGTACAGGATTTTGACAATGTCTTGGTAGAACTTTACAATGATGACTTTAGCCTTAAGGCAGGTGATGTGGTGTTTAGAGAACGGAACTCCACTTTTTTGAGGTATTATAAAAACGTCCAAGGGCTCCAAATGACCACTGATTATAACATGGGGGATAAATGGAAAGCCTCTACCCAAGTGGGGGCGTCTATAGCCAAAGGGAAATTTAATTCCGTCCAGCTGGATGTGAAGGAAGGGGTGCTGGGACCATACCGGATACCGGGGCCCGATAATGAGCGGTACATTATCGTAATGGCAAATTCAGAACGGGTTTTCCTGGACGGTAAGCTTCTGAAGCGTGGCTTTAACCATGATTATATCATAGATTATAACCAAGGCCAGGTCACTTTTACGACCAATGTGCTGATTACCCAATATTCTCGTGTAAGGATCGATTATGAATATTCAGAGCGGAATTTTTCGAGGTCTATTCTGACGGCCAATCATATTCAGGAGCATGAAAAGGCAACCTTCTACGTGAATTATTACAAGGAGCAGGACAACCGAAACCGGCCTCTATTTGACGAATATACGGAAGAAGATAAACTGCTTTTGGCGGCCGTGGGCGATGATATCAATGCTGCAGCTGTACCCCGTGTAGACAGTGTGGCGTTTGATCCGCAGCGGATTTTATACCGAAAGGTAGCGCTGCCCAATCCCCAAGAAGATATCAGCCATTATTATGAATATTCTATTGATCCCTCGGCCGCGCATTTTGACGTTACCTTTACAGAGGTGGGGAATGGAAATGGGAACTACCGCAGGCAGGAACAGCTGGCCAATGGTTTCGTTTATGAGTATGTCCCTCCCGTCAATGGAGAACTGCAGGGGAATTATACCCTTTATGCCATTCTTCCGGCTCCCAATAAGAAGCAAATGATCACTGCAGGTGGGGAGGTGAAGTTGAGCCCCTACGAGAAAATTTATGGGGAAGCAGCGTTGTCTGATCAAGACGTTAACCTTTTTGCTGCCAGGGGCAATGAAGACAATAAGGGATATGGGCTCAAAGGGGGGCTGGTCTCTGAGGGAAGACCAATTGGTTGGCTAAAAGGTTATGCTTTGGAGGCGGCGACGGAGGTTGAATATAATTCGGTGAATTTTCGGTTTATTGACCGACAGCGGTACATTGAATTTGATCGTGATTGGGGACTCTCCCGTGAGGCCATGGAAGCCCCTGCCAGTGAAAAGCTGATCATGGCCAAAGCAGGAGTGCGGAAAGATGCCGCCAATGAGCTGTCATATCAGATGAATTACCGGAAGCGCGGTGACCAACTGGAGGGCACCCAGCAACGGGCCAAGTGGTATCAGCAGTTTGGAAGAAGGTGGTTTGCCCGTCAGGATCTTTTTCTCCTCCAAAGTGACATGCCTTCCATGACCTCAACATGGCTACGCTATGATGCGGAGGTCCTCTACCGGTCAAAGATTTTCGTGCCGGGATACGAATTTAAGGTGGACCGTAACCAGAATAGAGACATTGAGCAGGATTCGGTGGTCAGCAGTGCCATGAATTTCCTGTCGCATAAATTTTTCATTCGGTCCAATGACACCTTGCCATTCAGTTTTTTTGCAGATGTCAGCTGGCGGGAAGACCGCTTTCCGGTGGAGGGCAGCATGGTTCCCGACACCAAAGCCTTTACCACAAATTATGGGTTGCAGAAGCGGTTTGGAGCACATGATGTAATGGGTACCCTGACCTATCGGCGGTTATACCAGCTAAGAGGCAGTGAATCGCGGGAAAGTACGGTGATGGGCCGGCTGGATTATGTCAGTGCTTTATTGGACAATAATCTCCGGAATGAACTGAGCTATGCCATTGGCAATGGGCAAGAATTAAGGCGGGAGTTTGTCTATCTACCGGTGCCGACAGGCGAAGGAACGCACACGTGGCGGGACGATAATGAGGACGGCATACAGCAGCTGGAAGAGTTTTACTTGGCGATCAATCCAGAGGAGAAAAATTACATCAGGATGTTTACCCCGACAGACGATTACATCCAGGCGTACACCACCCTCTTCAATTATCGGTTGAATGCCCAGTTTCCCGATCAGTGGCGGAAGGAAGCGGGAATAAAAAAAATGCTGAGCAAGTTCTCCAATACGACCAGCTGGAATGTGGAAAAGAAAATCACTGCTGGAGACTTTTGGATGCGGGTAAGTCCCTTTGCCAATGCCGTAGCCCCGAAAGACTTGGTGTCTTTTAGAGAGGTATTTCGGTCCACTTTGTTTTTTAACCGGACCTCTTCCTCTTATGGAGCCGATTTAGGCATTTTCAAGAGCAGCAATAAGCAATTGCTGACAGGCGGTTTCGAGGAAAACCAACAAGAAGATTGGCGGATAAATTTTAGGATGAACATTAACCGGTTGATCAATTTTCGGCTGAAAGCCAATATGGGCCAAACCGTGGCGCTTTCAGATTATTTGGATAACCGAAATTACCATGTGGATCATTTGGCCACAGGCCCCGAGCTTACTTGGCAGCCATCCTCCATCTTTAGAACGACTTTTCATTATAAATTCACCCATAAGGAAAATGCCGATAATGATGAATTCCAGGAAATAGCCTCTCTACATGAGCTGGCCACGGAAATCCGCTATGCCAAGGCGATCAAGACCACCGTCAATGCATTGGTAAAGTACACTCAGATCGATTATAATGGACAGGTGAATTCACCAGTGGGCTATGAAATGCTAGAGGCGCTCACAGTGGGCCGCAACATTTCCTGGAGTATCAATTGGATCCAGAAAATAGGAGAAGGGCTCCAACTGAACTTGTCCTATGAAGGCAGGGATTCTGAAGGATTGGAGCGTATGGTCCATACCGGAAGGATGCAGGTTTCTGCTTTGTTTTAAATGGCCAGAAATACCAGGGGCTATTACCTGAAGTCACCTGCAGGTCATTTAAGGTTTTCTTCTAAGAATCGATATATTAGGCCCAGGTCTTGCGTTCTTTTGGGTACAGAGTGTCCGGATCCGTAGTCTTTCAGTACAAAATGTGGGATGTGTAGACTGTCCAGTTTTTGCGTTAGTACGGTGATTTGATCTGCATAGTAGGGGGCATCACTGGTGTTGTAAAAAAGGAAAACAGGAGGAGTAGCAGAAGATTTTATCAAATAGGTAGCCCCCATGGTTTCCCATTGTTCTCGGTTATCTGCCAAATTTCCCCATGCCCAAGGACAGCGGCTTTCAAGGTTCTCGTCACCATCATTTTGATGCCCGTAAATTTGGGTATAGTCAAAAACACCCGGTCCGAGTACCGCGGCCTGTACCGCATCAGAGATTTCCCGATACCACCCTGCATTTTCGAAGGCTGGAACATGACGGTCACCTATGGCCAGTGCGCCGGCAGTGGATCCGCGGGAGAATCCGTAAATGCCTATTTTTTCCGAAAGCCCTAAATCGGCCCCCTTGGCTCTTAAAGTGCGAATGGCAGCTTTCACTTTTTTGGCTGCATCGGGATTGGTTTGGTAGGATTTATAGGTGTCGTTCTTGCCTGCCAATGGTTTTCCACTGCCCCAAGGGCAATATTTGGGATGGTCTGCAATGGCCCAGGCCATACCGGCAGCAGGTGCACCTTCCAGTAGACTGTCGTCAAAACCCGCAAAGGTGTAGGGGAGAAAAGTACGCTTGTTTTGGTTGGCAGCGGTAAGCATGCCTTTTTCTTCATCGTACGTGGCGTAGCTGTTGCTGTATGAAAAGGACAGGACCACAGGGACAGGAGTTTTGGGATTGGCAGGATAAATGATGTCCATGCGTAAACTATCTCCTACCGTGTATTGGTCAGGACAATTGTAAACGGTGGGGTCGTCTTTAACGTACGGGATATTTCGTTTGATCCGATAACCGTCAAAGAGCACATAAGATTGGAGTATAGAGCAGTCTTTTAAGCTACAAAATTCCCCTGAAGCAATCGCGTCGTTGAGGGCGATGATGTCTTGATTGATGTGGGGACTGATGGCCTTGGAATGATGATTATAGTCCAATATGACCACTCGATAACCTTGATTTAGCAGCCAATCTACATCCTCTTTGGTGGTGTTGAGACCTGTTTTTTCAAAGCCTGGATTGACCAAGTAAGCGATCGTCAAGAAATGCCCCTCTTGATCTGTTAAGAGAACGGAAGGCTGTTGGATGGAATAGCGGATAGAATCCTGTATTGTTTTGCTCATCCATTTACCTGTCTGTCCCATCACGGTCGGAAATCCGTGTGACATCAACAGGCAAATGGCCATTAGGCATGCTAAAAGTAGTCTTCGCGAAGAGCTGCTGGAATTGTTCAATTGATCTTTATTTTAAGGCATAAAACCACTATAATAATGATTATCACAAATATACTCATTCGCCTTGCTCGGTCAATGCTCCTAAAGGCAAGTGTTGCAAAACGGGTAGCATTTTCCATTGTTTACTGACGTTGGCTCAGAGGATCCTTGATTATCTTTGGATTGTAGAGAAAGGAATGAGTGAGCAGTCTTCTTTCTGATAATTAAAAAAATACATAAAGATGGCTATTGATGATTAAATTTTTTAATTTTAACAAGTGCTTTTTCTCCTTGTGTGAGGAGGGGCGTTGTAAAGCAAATGATTGTATATAACCCTTTACTTTGAACATTATGAATAAAATGCTTACCCTATTGATTGCTGTCAGCATGTTGGTGAGTTGTTCAGGCAACAAGCAGCAGCAAGAAAATGAAACCCAAAAAGTGGCCCAGCAGAAAATTCCAGTCCATGCTTGGCTGGGCGGCTATAACGACAAGACTGAGGATGAAATCAGAGAGGCCTTTACCAAGTTTAAAGGACATGGAATCGATGCCTTGATGTACAATGGCGGTCATAATCCAGCGGATTACAAGAAAGTAGGAAAGATTGCGAAGGAGCTCGGACTGGGTTTTCACGCTTGGATTCCGACGATGGTTCAGCACAAGACCGATGAGCTGAAGGCGGAGTGGTATGCCGTCAACCGCAATGGTGAATCTGCCTTGGAAAAACCTGCTTATGTGCCACATTATACTTTCCTATGTCCAAGCAAGGAAGGGACATATCAGTTTCTGGAAAACATGTATACCAATGTGGCCGATGTAGAAGAAGTCGATGCCATTCACCTGGATTATATCCGTTTTCCTGATGTGATCTTGGCGAGAGGACTATGGGACAAATACGGGTTGACCATGGACAAAGAACATCCACAGTTTGATTATTGTTACTGTGACCAATGTACGGGAGATTTCAAAGAAAAGACAGGCATTGATATCAAGGCTGCAGAAGACCCCACGCAAGTGCAGGAGTGGAAGCAATTCCGGTATGACTTAATTACAAGTATCGTTAACAGGCTCTCAGAGAAGGTGCACGAACATGGCAAAAAAATTAATGCAGCGGTCTTCCCAGGTCCTTCTACTGCTATGAAACTGGTGCGACAGGAATGGAACAAGTGGGACTTGGATGCAGTGTTTCCCATGAACTATAACGATTTTTACCTGGAAGGTACCGACTGGATCGGAGAAGTGGTCCATGAAGAAGTGACGAGCGTCAATGGCGAGCGTCCGATTTTTAGCGGTTTATTTATCTGTCCCAATCCAGAGAAGAAAGCGGAAATCGAAGATCCAGAGGGCCATGGCCTATTGCCTAGCGAGCTGGGTGCCGCAATTCGCGAATCCATGGATAACGGCGCCACGGGAATTTGTCTTTTTACCCCCGGAAGAATGACGGAAGAGCATTGGGTGGAGCTTGAGAAGGCAATTTATTGATTATCAGAGTAAGATATTTAAGAGTCAAGGGCCAAGAGCAAAGAAAGTAAACTGGTCGAAGTCTCTATGGTGGTCGAAGTCTCTAGCGTAACGGTGACTTCGACCACCACCTGCCTCCAAGTCCTACCGTTGGTTATGCCGGGTTTCCGCCCCGGAATTTGGTAGCTTTGAGTCTCTGGCTCAAGTAAGTCAATGGCGGTGCGACTCCACTTCTGTGATCCCACGACAATGTCGGAAGGAGAGCGGGATGGTCAGCCAAATTGTTGTTCAAATGGGTTGGATATGCCGGGTCTCCGCCCCGGCCTTTGTTAGCTTTGAGTCTCTGACTCAAGTAAGTCAATAGCAGTGTCGGGCTCCACTTCTGTGATTTTACGAGAACATCGGCCGGACAGCGGGATGGTCAGCTAAGTTGTAATTCAAAAAGGAAGTGGGTCTGCTAAAATTTTTCAAAATTCAAGCTGTCAGCGGTGACTGTGATCCAGTATTCGGGGTCTATCAGTACACCACTTGGATAGGAGATATAATAATGGTTTATGGTGTCGGTCAAATTCTCTTTGCCTACTACCCCTGCCACGAGAAATCCTTCTCCATTACTCCCCTTGAAGCTTGGTTTCCACTTGAAGCTGCCGGCAGAACCGTCTTCCGATAAGTAGAAAGTTGTCGAATCAGTCGTGGAAGCATAACTCGTGGTGATGACCCAGAGCTGTGCTTCACCAATGTCACTTTTCGAATGGAATCCTAATGTAGGCTTCCTGTCTTCAATGCTTGTATGACAAGAAAAGCAAATAATTATTAATAGAATAACGATCAGTCTCATTTTTCTAATTTATCTATCAACCTGAGTTCGATTAATAATTCCCCATAAATTGTCCGCCAAGAAACGTTCAAGCAAGAATAACACAAAAATTAATGTTA
>JGI2924J29684_1078036_pt1 | contig 28707 bp, 22 predicted proteins | sample BenlonsequencITS_FD_29684 | JGI IMG/M metagenome (IMG submission 29684)
CCCCGCCGCACTTTTCACGTAACAATTGTCCAAACTTCAAACCATAATCATCATGGCGATCTAAGAATGTGACCCAAAGTATTTTGTGGATAATTCAGTTTGCGACAGATCTAGAATCCCAGATTTGTCCCAGAAACATATCAATATTGCTGTTTTTCGTTTCTGACTGAAATTCAGATTTCCAAATCTTCTGCTCAGCTATTGAGTTCGGCGCTGGATATAATGGCGAAGCCACAACCCCACTCACCTGCGTCGCTCCAGCAAGATTACCAAGTCCACTTGGTGTTAGGCAATGTTCGACAGGGGCCGTTGCGAACCGGCTCTCACGACTAAGGCCAGCCTTTTTCGCCTGTTCGCGGATGATTTCAAGCTGGGCTTTGGATGCAACTGGCAAAACCAACATTGGCTGTTCAGCTCCCCCTTCTTTGGCTGTATTCACATCAACCAATCGCGCACCACATCCACCAATGATGAGAGATTTCTCTTCATAATCGAAGCGATATAAAACTTCAGCTCCCATTAATGTAGATTGCACCGGATAGGCATTTATCTGAAGCACGCCAGAATCGAAAATATTATGATTTTCAGGGTTAACATCCACAATAATAGCTTCAGCCTGTGCGACATCAAATGGTAAAATGCCCTGCCCATAGCGAACAGATCTATCAACGTCAGACGTTTCTAGCATAGCGTTCAGCCCTTCAATGACACGCTCTACGCCCGAAGGGCCATATACTTTCAGCATGCTTTTGCGGCCAGCTTCCAAAGATCTATCGCGTATGCCAATCAGCCCCTCGATTTGAGAAGAGCTCAAATCCGTTAGGATGACACCGTCCAGATTTTCCGTGAGTAGGCCTTTTTGCAACAATCCATCGGCAGCGCCACTAGAGGCACCAACAATAAATTCACGCCCACCAGCCTGCACCAGCAAACATGCACCTTGAGCACATGGCGTAACAACAATTTCGTCCAATGGTGGTGCTTCTTTTTTTGCATTTGCAAAATGACTTGCCTGCGCTTGCTCAAATTTAGACAAGCGAATGCCAGCTTGTCCGACAAGCAAATACCCCAAAGCCAAGAAAACCACGGCTATCAATGCGCTTATTATAACAAATCGACCCACAAATTGACTCACAGTCTAATCCTTCGCCAATGCCTGTTAAGCATGTTTTCAAGATGAGATAACACACTCTCCAGATTCGGGCATTATTTCTGCTGACATTGACCCAATTTGATCTATTTCAACACGAACTCTATCCCCAACTTTTAAGTATTTTGGCGGTTTAAAGCCCTGCCCGACACCGGCTGGCGTTCCTGTAAATATCAAATCACCCGGCTCTAGTGTCATAGCTGCACTCAGATGGGCAATTTGTTCAGATATTGAAAACATCATGTCTGCAACTTTGCCATCTTGGCGTTTTTCATCGTTAACATAACAGCGGATACGCAGCGCATCCACATCTTCAATCTCATCTGGTGTGACAACAAACGGCCCTATTGGCGCGTGCGTATCAAAACCTTTTCCCATTGTGAAATTGGATACTGCTTTTTGCCAATCTCTGATCGTGTAATCACATCCACACATATAACCACCGATAATTTCATGCGCGCGCTCGGCTGGAACATGTCTGCCATATTTTCCAATCACGACAACAAGTTCGGCTTCATAATCTAACTGATCAGACACCACCGGCATCATCACAGGAGCAAAAGGATCATTGATTGACGTGACCTGTTTACAGAACCAATTTTGCACGGGACTAACTTTACCATTCATTTCAGCCGCATGAGCTGCATAATTTTTGGCAATAGCAATAACTTTAGATGGTCTAGGCACTGGCGAATGCAACCTAACCGTGCTCAACTCATATTCAGGTGCATCATTTAAGGCACGCTCTAAAATTGTCCGCGTCTCTTCCCAGTTTCTGATGTTATCAACAATTGACGTAGACAAAAAAGGAGCGTTTTGTCTGATGTCTAAAACCATATTTTTAACCACAACACCTAATCGAGGCGCGTGTGTCGTGGACGAAGGAATGGAAAACAGAGCCAGCTTCATTGGGAGCCCTCTTATAGAAGTTTTTAGTTGTTAAGATAAACCTCCCAGATGAGGTCTATCTGCTGAGTTTGAGTCGCGTGCGTTACGAGGTGAATATATGTCTCTTGGATTTAAAGCACAGGAAATAACTGTGCGGGAGTTATTTTCTGAAACAGACAGCCTTTTAATGCCGCCTTATCAGCGCGGATATTCTTGGACTGAAAAAGAAGCATTAGAACTTGTCGCCGACCTTCAGGACGCAATGGAAAGAGGTCGCCCTTATTTTTTAGGTGCGATTGTTGTTGTTCAAAACTCTCCCAAAGATCCTGTTGAAGTTGTTGATGGTCAGCAAAGGCTTGCGACATTGTCCATTCTTTTTGCGATCTTGCGTGATCTTTCTCCCATAAGAGACGAAGCAAACCGCCTGCACGATATGCTAGAAGCCAAAGGCTCGCTAATGCGGCCTTCCTATTGGAGGCTGACCTTAAATAATGTCGACACTCCAATCTTTAGAGAAGTTATCCAAAAACGCGGTGCGACTCCTGAAGCTGAACAATATATTACATCCAGCGCGACACCTCAGCACATTCTGAGCAATACCCAAGCCATGCGGGAAATGCTGACAGAAATGTCAGATAAAGAGCGCTCAAATCTTTCAAATTACATTCTACGCAGATGTGGTCTTGTGCGTGTAAAAGTGGAAGACCGCGACATGGGATACACGGTGTTTCGTGTTTTAAACACACGCGGTAAACAGCCAAGCGCAAACGATATCCTCAAATCAGAGCTTTTTGAACTCGCTGGATTTTCACTTGATGAAGCTGCCACGCATTCAATCGCATGGAATAAATTTGGTCGCCGGCTGAATGCGACTGGTTTTGACGAATTGCTCAAATTCGTATGGACACTACACGGCAAGCCTGGTGATGATATCCTGTCAGGATATCGCGACCACATCGTGCCGGAAATGTCGGCCCGCGTATTCCTCGAAGATATGCTCCCCCGCTATGTTGATGCTTTTGAGTTGATATTGGGGCTAAGACAACCCGGTCAGGGATTTCCGCAGCAAGCTTGGAATCACATGTTGCATCTACGCAGTTTGGAGCATTCCAGCTGGCGCATACCTGTGCTCAGATACATGATTTCCGGTGATCTTTCTCCAGACGTTTTGACCAAATTTTTCAGAGAAATGGAACGTGTTGCATTTGCTATGCAGCTGACACGTCCTGACGGAAACTTCCGTTTACGTCGATATAATCGCATATCAAACGCAATTGAAAATGGCGATGATCTATTTGCGGAAGACTCCGACCTTATTTTAAAACCTGAAGAGAAGAAAATGCTCAGCGAGCGCCTTGAAGGCCGTTTCGCAACTTACCGACAGCGACGCTCTTTAAGCTTGCGGATCAATTCGATAATCAATGACGGCGTGGCCACACCGCCAGACTGGGACGCAACGTTAGAACACATATTGCCGCGTAATATGCCTGCCAAATCAAATTGGACAAAGATGTGGCCTTCAACAAACCAACATCGTGAATTGGTGGATAGTATCGGTAATTTCACCCTACTCAACAATGCTGAAAACCAAGAGGCTGACCGCCAAGATTTTGAAGCGAAGAAAAAGCTCTTCTTCAAAAATGGTGATCCCAGTTTTGCTTTGAGCCGCGACATTCAAAACATTGATGAGTGGACGCCGACAACAGTAAGAGAACGCGGCCGCAGACTCGCCGACCTGCTTCGCGCAGAGTGGGAGCTGTAGAGAAATGCATAAAGTGGATGATCCAACGCAAGGGCCAGAAGAAGAAACAAGTTTTGATGTTTTCCGCCAAATAGATATCCGCGTCGGCACGGTTATAGAAGCAGCTCCATTAGAAGGCGCGCGTAAACCTGCTTACAAACTCATCATTGATTTTGGTGAAGGTGTTGGCGTCAAGAAAACGTCAGCCCAGATTACGCATAATTACACACCGGAAGACCTTATTGGTCGTCAAGTTATGGCTGTCGTGAACTTTCCGCCTCGTCAGATTGGAAAATTTATGTCTGAAGTGCTGACATTAGGTTTTCCTGATAAGGAAGGCGAGATTGTCCTTGGACACCCCGCCACCTCAGTGCCCAATGGTGCTAGATTGGTGTAGCGCCGATAGGTGCCCAAGCCGCATCATTTTACAAACTGAACTTTCATAGTGCGGTAAGTTGCGGCCCGCCAGAGCCATTCCATCGGGCCATAGTAAAAATGCCGAAACCAAATATGTGCTGCCACGATCTGAAGTGCGAAAAAGACTATCGCCAACGACACAGCAACAGGCTGAGACATAGTGGCATGCAGATTTAGACCGAAACTGTAAAACACTGGTACGAATATCAATGACTGCAACAAATAGAGTGTTAGAGTCATGCGGCCTACAGGGGCAAGAAGATTCAGATATCGTTGTGCAACTCCGTGATAGAGCGTGATAAAACTTAGAACCCAAAATGACATCAGACTAACATTGAACCAACCTGAAAGTATGGAATTCCACAATGTGCGGGGCATAATCATTTCAGAAGTAGCTGGCACAAAATTGACCAATGCACCATCCGTCATATTCAATCCAAAATACAAGATCAAACACGCAAAAGCAGAGACTAACACACCTATCTGACGTAATTTCCGGTATTTTTCTGGTTCGCTGAAAAAGCCAATTTTACCGAGCACAAGACCAATAACAGACAATCCCGCTATTTGACTCATACGCCCAGATTCAAACATAAACAGCCATTTAAAACTTCGACCTTCTGTCCAATTTGCTTGGACAGTGGCCAATAGCGTACCATTATTTGTGTACACGTCCGGCATGCTACCTGACCAATATCCAAAGGGCTGATTTGCCCATGTCTGCCCCTGAAGACCACTAAACATCTGGATGAACATATAAGGCTGCAGCAACATGAATACACCAATGGCAAGCAGAAGCGGCACGGATTTCACAAAATAAAACGGGATAACAAATAGTCCCATTAGAGCCAACACCTCCAGAATATCACCGCGATAAATCAGGCAATGGCACATGCCGATAAGACCAAGTACAATCAGCCTCCAAATGAATCTGATTGTAAAATTCTGCCCTTTCTTAGCTGCCCTATCCATAATGATAAAAAAGCTAACCCCGAAGGTTAGTGCCAACATAGCAAAAGCTTTTCCACCAAACAGGGTAAAAATCAGCTCATGCCAAAAGAGTTCATTGGGATCACTGGAGGGATGCGCCCACCACAACTCAAACAATTCCGGCATGTGGACGATGAATATTCCAAACAAAGCAAATCCGCGCAATGCATCCAAATTTTCCATCCGCTTTGAATATGAGATTGTTGTTTCACTCATCAGCCCTATCGCCCCCTTCGGTTCATTGTTCTTTATTTTATTTGTTCATATCGCATATCAATGACAACGTTATCAAATATTTTAGAAAAATACAATTCATCCTGATTCCAACTTAAGGGTCTGAACAAAGCTCTTTTCATTTTTAAAAATTGGTATTACCAATTATTTAGATACTATCTTACAAATTATACCAACCTACAGGACAAAAAATGGCACACTGGCGTTTGGCAATCACTTCACAAATTCTTGGTCTTTGCTTGTTTGTCGGCAATGCATCTGCTGAACTTCCCCAACTTGTCAGCCATAACGGTGTTGAACAATTGCATGTAGAAGGTGCCCCTTTTTTAATATTAGGGGGAGAATTGGGCAATTCATCTGCATCCAATCGCGAACAACTCCAGCCCCATTGGGAGACTTTTCAAACGCTTGGAATAAACACAATCTTAGCCCCGATTAACTGGGAAATGATTGAACCTAATGAGGGAAATTTCGATTTTTCAAGCCTAGACTGGCTCATTGAAGATGCGCGAGAGCATGACATAAAACTGGTCATTTTATGGTTTGGTAGCTGGAAAAATTCAATGTCCAGTTATGTCCCAGCATGGGTAAAACGTGACTGGAAACGCTTTCCCCGCGTACAAACAGCCGACGGGAACACCACTGAAATTCTTTCCGCGTTTAGTGACACCAACGTTAACACTGATGCGAATGCATATGCAGCGATGATGAAGCATTTAAAAATGGTCGATGCTGAACAAAACACCGTCATTATGGTTCAAGTGGAAAATGAAATTGGCATGCTTCCCGATGCACGCGAGCATGGCCCCATTGCTGAGAAAACATGGGCAGGCAATGTTCCCCAACAACTAATCGAACACCTCATTGCCAACGAAGATGCACTCACACCTGAAGTTCGTAAGATATGGACAACGCATGGTAAAAAAACAGCCGGCAGTTGGGCTGATGTCTTTGGAAAAACACCAGCAGCAGAGGAAATTTTTACTGCGTGGCATTATGCGATATACGCTGACAAAGTCGCAAAAGCGGGAAAGTCAGAATATAATCTGCCAATGTATGTTAACGCTGCGTTGGATCGCCCTAATGTTCTTCCGGGGAAATACCCATCCGGCGGCCCTCTTCCTCATCTTTTGGACATATGGAAAGCGGGCGCACCGAATATAGATTTTCTAGCACCCGACATTTATTACCCCAATTATGTAGAACGCGTGTCTGAATACGTTCGCCCCGGCAATGCGCTTTTCATTCCTGAAGCCAATCGCGCGGGACGTATAGAATCTGGACCTGATTTATTATATTCAATCGGTGAATTGGACGCGATAGGCTATAGTCCTTTCGCAATCGACTCTATAGAAGACGCAAAAAATGAGCCGCTAGGACAAGCATACAAAATGCTGTCAGATCTTGCACCTCACATATTGGAATTGCAAGGAACAGATCACCTTCGCGCTTTTCGCCCAACATCAAATTATGAAGGGGAATTAGACCTATCTGACCGCACAGCCATATTCGGCAATTATGAGTTTACGATATCATTTGGTTCACCTTGGAGAGACAAATCTGAACAGTCACCCTCAGCGTATGGCGCAATGATCATTCAAACGAACGACGAAGAATTCTATATTGCAGGCCGAGGCGTTACGGTGAAATTTAAATCACTCAACACAGATGGCAGTGTTGCCGGCATAGAAAGCGCAATTAATGGGGAATTTATCGAAGGTGAATGGAAAGCCGGTCGATGGTTTAATGGCGACCAAACCCATCAGGGACGCCACATTCTTCTGGATACGGAAAAATACTCCATTCAGAAAGTCAAACTATACACTTACCAATAAAAATAAGGCCAGCCCATGAAAATGCGCTGGCCTTATCCTCTATATCAGATTGCAGGCATTAACCGCCAAATTTCACCCTCACCCCGCCATTGAGAATAAAACCGTCATTTCGTGACCAAATATCAGTTGTCCACTGACCATCAGCAGCGCGATTTGGCAGCACTAATGGGTGCTCATCGGTCTGCTTCACATCTAGAAGATTTTCAGCATTGATAAACCAACTCACATTCCCGAATATCACTTCGGCCAACAAGCCTAAATGCACATAAGGTTTGCTTTCAGATAGATAGGGATTGCCTTCTAATTTTTGCTTGCCTGTATAATAGGCCTCAAAACCAATACGTCCGCGATCATGTTGCTCCCACATTGCGACAAAACCTGCCGAATGCTTAGGCGTCAGCTCTATTTCCTTGCGTAGCCCCGACGAAACATCGGATTCGGTTGCATCCAAATAGAGATAACTCCCCGTCAGTTTGAAATCACCCAGATAATAGCGCAGCAAGAACTCAGACCCACGAATGCGAGATGTCCCGTCAGCATTAACCAGCCGCACGCGATCACTCATCCCAGAATTAGTAGAATCATAATCGACAAGCTGCACACTATTATCAACATCTGATGCAAATAGATTCACATTTGCTTCAACAGATCCAAGCTTATAACCGATGTCCAGCGATGCCGTCTGAGCTGTCTCTTCCTCCAATTCATTCAAACTATCAAGGCGAGAGAGACCTGCTGCTTCAATTGCTTCAACGAATGGCGTCGGGGCAAAGAAACCCTGCCCAACCGAACCACGAATTGTCCAATCACCAGGACGATAAAGCACAGAGACACGTGGGCTAAATTGCGTGCCATATTCACTATGCTCATCCACGCGGGCACTCGCAGATACAGATAGATTATCCAAGATATCTTGGTCTATTTGTGCAAAAAGACCAGGCACCTCATAAGAATAATCAAACGCATTAAAAGTATCAGAACTGAAAGTATCAGTTTGGTTTGCGACACCCGCTATCCATCCAGTCTTGCCGACTTTTCCAGATACAGACGCCTCAACCAAATAGCTTTCATGTTTATCATCTTCACGCAGGTCGCCAAACAGATGCTCATGATCTTGCACCATACCAGAAGCCCGCATATTCACGCTGATTGTCTCGTTGAGCGGAATTTCAGCGATTAGACCACTATCAACACGCGTGCTATTCTGGTTTTGCGCAAAAAAACTGCCATCTGGCATTGTGCGACCAGTTAGGTTTCCGCCTTGACGTTCTTCCTTCATAGCACCTGCTGTCAAATAGACATTGGCACCATTATCACCTTCCCAGAATAATCGTGGCCGCGCAGTCCAACGTTCATATCCTGAGAGATCAATCCAACCGTCAGAATCAAGATCTTGCTCATTTTGGCGGTGTGCACCTGCTGTGATTGAAGCACCAAACCCTTCCCCAAGCGGGGTCGAATAATAAGTTGTAAGATCTTGGCCGTCTTGGGTCGTCGCGTTGAAAAGCACCTCTCCTTCAGCAATTTCTATAGGGCGTCGCGAGACGAGATTGATAACCCCGCCAAGTGCAGATCCACCATATAGAGACGATGCTGACCCCTTGATCACCTCAACCTGTCGCAAATCAGTTGGAGGTATTTGCAACAAACCGATAGACGCAGCCTGCCCACCATAAAGCGGCAACCCATCTGCAAGAAGCTGAGTATAACGCCCTGCCATCCCCTGCATGCGTATGTTTGCAGCCCCCAGAGCCGGAGATGTAACTTGCACCCGAACACCACCTGTTTCAGCAACAATCATAGAAATATTGCCCGGACGCATTATGGCTTTTTCTTCGATTTCCTCGCGGTTGATAACTTCAACGCGCATAGGCTCATCTTGAACGCGACGTCCTAGCCTTGTCGCTTCGACAATAATCGTTTCTTGCTTGCCGTCATCATGACCATGACCATCATCGTCATGATGCGTTTCGCTCACATTATCTAGATTGTTCTCTGTCGTTAAATTTTCTGGCTCAGTTTGAACTGCATTTATATCCGCAGCATAACTTATTCCGGTGCCCATGCAGCCGAAAGTCAGGACACCCAGTGCCCCTATTGATTTTTTTAACATAATTTTCTCTTAGAAATAACAATTGAAAAGAGCATAAATTGCTCAATACGCTGTCAATTTCTAAGCGCGTGGCGGCCTAAATTGATGACTGGGATACCCAGACATTTCAGCCCAATCTAAATCAATCACATGCGCACGCTCAAAAGCAAAAACGTCATTTAATTTCATCAATGACGTTGCATATCCATGCATGTGGCACATGCCACATGAATGCACATGATGCTGGGAATTTGTTTGATGCTGAAGATCTGATTCAAGCTCTACAGTCACTAACTCAGCGTGCTCTGATACAGTCTCACCTGAATGCTGATGCTTCTCGATAAAAGTAGGCGCAGCGAAAAACGATGTTATCAACATGAATAACACTAAAAATCGATAGCCTAGAATTGGAAGCACTTTTTTCATAATCAAAGCACTACCGTCAAATTCTACTATATGAAAGCGTATTTTTTGTCACACATTACACAGCAAACGCGTGTTGAACTCTTCAATGCAATATTTCACGCCTGACATGAGATTTGAACCTGACTCCGCCTCAGTGCGAAAGGATGCAATTCTTGCTTTTGATTTTTCGATATAATCATTGCGCACATTCTCATCATTCATAACTAAAATAGCTAAAGCCTGAAGCTCTTCTAGGGTTTTAACTGCCGCACCTTCTCGAATAGTCATTTGCACATCGCAATCATCCAAGGTTAGAATTGGTAACCCCTCCAACATCGCCCAATATGCAGAATTGCCTCCGCCCTGCCGAGGTGGATTTAAGAAAGCATCACAATTTGACATAGCCGACCGCAAATCATCAATAAAACGAACCCATCGTATTCGCTCCTGATACAGTGCAAACTCAAGCTTCAATGATTGAGATACTGGACCAACAATCACCAAATATGCATTGGGAGACGCTTCAAGTATAGCAAAGAGCAGCTTTCTAAATTCTAGAGTTATTTCTTGCTCAATGCGCCCACCAACAAGCACAAATGCAAAAGCATCCTCTGGTAATTTCAAATCATCACGAGATAGGCTAGCTTGGTTTTCACCTTCAGTGAGTAAATCAAAGTCTTGTTTAAGCATTTTGGGCGGTTCGTGTTTCAACCGCTTCCAATCTATCTGCTGCATTGGCTCTATTTCAGAGCGATAATAATGCGTATGAGCGAGCGACGCGGAAAGCGTCTGCGATATTGGCCAACACATTGTTGGCAAAAACTTAGCACACACATCGCCTAGAATAATATTGTCACCAACCAGCAAGACTGCATCCGGTGCATACTCCTCTATGTAAGCAATATTATCTTGTATCGATTGTTTCGAAATGCCTTGTTTGGGGTGACTATGAATTGATATTTGATCGCCTTTAAAATCATAGTTTTCGTCACCGATTACGGTCGATTGAACAGCCCACATACTCTCATGAAATGTCGATGCTGGTTTCTCGGGATATTCATTCGTAATGAATAATTTTATGTCTTCAAAACCACCTATTCGAGCAATACGCGCAAATTCCAGCATACACATTGTTATAGAATATGGTGGACGTAAAAATTGCTGTCCTATTATTAGCAGGCGTTTGGGCGTCGTATTGGCTTTATTCTCCTCAGGTATGTTCAATTCATGCCCGAGGTAATCTATGAATCGAAAATACTTCAGCGCCAATTTTTTGTAGAGTATTTTATCGTGCTCTTTTACTGAGAGCGATGCACCACGCGTATGAACCAATCGCTTTATGGTCCAAAGCAATGAGTGAAAAAATTCTATATCTTCATGAAATAAGTGCATGATATCAATGCACGCAATAAGGTATTCTATCTGCCCGCCATTAGCATAACGATTAGATAAATAGGAAATGGCTTGTTTGGGGTTTCGCTTTTTCAACGCATCTTGCGCCAGCTTATCTGGTTGTGACTTGCCCACCTTAGCCCCAATTCAAACGTCAATATCTACTTTAAACACGAAGTATAAATATAAATATTTACTTTAAAAATCAGAAAAAGACAGGTCAGTAATTAAAGGAGCACTCTATCACACAAAAAAATGGGCGTTGTGGTCGAACTTTAGACACACCCCGCCCATTCATATACTTTGACTAAAATTTAAGCTGCTCGTATTTTTTGAATAAAGCCTTGCATTTGAGTGCGCAGAAATTCACTTTGTTTAGAAAGTTCTGCAGCCGCAACTAATACTTGAGCAGCACCTTCCCCAGCTTCTTCTGCTGTTTTGGCAACATCCACAATGTTTACATTAACTTCGGCCGACCCGGCAGAGGCTTGCCCCACAGCATGCACAATTTCCTGTGTGGCTGTGCCTTGTTCTTCAACAGCTGAAGCAATTGCCCCAGCTGAATCATTCACCATCTTGACCGATTTACTAATTTCATCAATCGCAAGGACAGCTCTGTTAGTTGTCGATTGAATTTCCGAAATCTGCTTGTTGATATCACTTGTTGCCCGCGCTGTTTGTTCTGCAAGGCTTTTAACTTCTGAAGCAACAACAGCAAAACCTTTACCCGCATCTCCTGCACGTGCGGCCTCAATCGTCGCATTCAAAGCCAGAAGGTTTGTTTGCTCGGCAATACCTGAAATAATCTCCAAGATCGTACCGATATGGTTTGCAGACTCGCGTAGCTCACCAACAATCACACCTGTGGCTTCTGCTTCTTCAACAGCAGACTTTGTTTGCTCGGCAGATCTTTGAACTTGCTTGGATATTTCATTCACTGAAGCGCCAAGCTCTCTAGCGGATGCAGCCACAGTTGCAACATTCGATCCTGCCTCTTCTGAAGCTGACGCAACTGAAGTCGCACGTGAAGAAGACATCTCAGAAGCCGACCTCAATTGAGAGGCTGTCGCTTGCATTTCTGTTGAAGCAGAAGCTACTGTATCGACAACAGCTCCGACTGAACTCTCCATTTCATCTGCAAGCGCCAACATAATGCGGCGCTGCTGTTCTTCTTCTTCTTTTTTCGTCCGGCTAACTTGCTCTTCAAGCTTTTTAACAGCAATTGCGTTGTCCTTAAACACTTGGACAGCATTCGCCATTTGGCCAATTTCATCCTTACGTTTTGCGCCGTAAACCACAGCGGACAGATCACCCTTAGCCAAGCGATCCATCACGTTTGTGATAAGCATAGTCGGTCCAGAAATCATTCTGGAAATAAACCAAGCAGCCGCTACAGCAAACACAACACCGCCCAATGTGACCATCGCAGAAACCGCAATAGAGCGCTCAACTTTTGCTTCGGCAATAGGTCCAAGCTCATCCTGCAATTGTTTGTAATTGAGTTTCATGTCCTCAATTATTGCCGCAGCTTCAGGCCCTATTTTATCCAACCCATTTTGAATTAAATCATTACGTGCCTCAATAATTGTTGCTGATCGCTCAAATGCCTGCAAATAAATTGTGCTATCAGCTATAACTTGTTTGGTTAATTGACGGCGCGTCGAGTTTTCCAATTTAGACAGCAACGAATTTGTCGCCTTATTCATATCCGAAAATGACTTTTCCATATGTTCTAAAGATGACTTTTGGTTGTCCAGCAAAAATTTCTGAACATGTAAACGTCCCAATAAAAGATGTTTTTGAGCATACCCAGCATAATAGGCTGCTTCAATGTCATTAGCTGAATATGCAGATTGCATTACATCAGACAGCGCCTTCTCCATTGCTGGACCACGCACATCTAGTATGTTGTTTACAATATCATCGCGCTCGGCCTGCAATCTTGTAACTTCTTCGAAAGTGGACTGATAACTTTTGACGTCATTCTCAAAACCAGCAAGAAGCTTTAATTGATCGGGGTGCTTAATCAGCGTTTTTGTTTCATTCAATAATTTGATTGTCGCTGCAAGACGCTCCTTAACAGTATTAATCTCTTTTTGATTGGCACTTATAACAAAGTCTTTTACGCCCAACCGCGCAGAAAGCAGATTAGCTTGAACACGGCCAACCGCATTCGTATTGCGAGCATAGCTTCTATAGGTGGATAGATTTTCTTTTGAACTTAGCAAGCCCGCACCAGAAACAACGGATGTCAAAATTAGCAAGCAAACTAACACTGTAAATCCGACACTTATTTTAGTGCCGATTTTCAAATTTTCGAACCAAGACACGATCAATATTCCTTAGTATAAAAGTCGATTCCATATTGGCTCACTAAGACCGTTTTGACCTAACAAGATATTAACCATAAGGGTCACGGGCCAAATTCTGGGCCATTTCATTTACAAACCGGCGTTTTTTCTCAATACATTGGGCAATAAAGTCATATAATTGTGCATTAAGCGCTTTATCATGCAGCAAAACCATCACTCAGCTTACTGCCTCACATTTCATTATTTCAAAAAAATACGATGCCTCCTGTTGACGGTGGTCACTTGTGATCTTAGATGCCATACATCGTTAGCAGCCAAGGCAGGTGAGTGCTAAAACTCATTTGCCTCAGCGTTTGACGATTTTAGAATTTGCAACCTTAATTGAAAGAGGTCTCATTATGGCATTTCGTCCACTTCATGACCGCGTACTCGTTCGTCGCGTAGAAGAAGTCGCTAAAACTAAAGGCGGGATCATCATCCCTGATACTGCGAAAGAAAAGCCTCAAGAAGGCGAAATCGTAGCAGTTGGTAACGGTGCAATCGGTGACGACAATGAGCGTATTGCTCTTGAAGTTAAACCGGGTGACCGCGTTCTTTTCGCAAAATGGGGCGGTACAGAAGTGACTGTCGATGGCGAAGAGCTCATCATCATGAAAGAATCTGACATCATGGGTATCGTTGAGTAAGACGCGCAGCTCTTTAACTCAAAGAGCGCCCTACTCAATTTCCCTTTTCAGATTTTCAATTTTTCAAATTAAAGGAATACGAACATGGCTGCTAAGCTAGTACACTTCGGTTCAGAAGCTCGCAACGAAATGCTCGAAGGTGTCGACATTCTTGCAAACGCTGTAAAAGTAACACTTGGTCCTAAAGGCCGTAACGTTGTTATCGACAAATCTTTTGGCGCACCGCGCACAACAAAAGATGGTGTGACAGTTGCTAAAGAAATCGAACTAGAAAACAAGTTCCAAAACATGGGCGCCCAAATGGTGCGCGAAGTTGCTTCTAAAGCAAACGATGTTGCTGGTGACGGTACAACAACTGCAACAGTTCTTGCTCAAGCAATCGTTCGCGAAGGCATGAAGCGCGTTGCTGCTGGCATGAACCCAATGGACCTTAAGCGCGGTATCGATAAAGCCGTTGCTGAAGTTGTTGCAACTTTAGAATCAAACTCCAAAAAAGTAAAAACAAACGAAGAAATCGCTCAAGTTGGTGCGATCTCTGCGAATGGTGAGCGCGAAATCGGTGACATGATCGCTAAGGCGATGGAAAAAGTCGGTAATGAAGGCGTTATCACTGTTGAAGAAGCTAAGTCTTTGGAAACAGAACTTGATGTTGTTGAAGGTATGCAGTTTGACCGTGGTTACCTATCACCATATTTCATCACTGATGCTGAAAAAATGACTGTGGCTCTTGATGACCCATACATTCTTCTTCACGAGTCAAAACTAACATCACTACAGCCAATGCTTCCAATCCTTGAAGCTGTTGTTCAGTCTGGTAAGCCTCTTCTTATTATCGCTGAAGACATTGAAGGTGAAGCACTTGCAACTCTTGTTGTGAACAAACTTCGCGGTGGATTGAAAATCGCTGCTGTTAAAGCTCCTGGTTTCGGTGACCGTCGTAAAGCAATGCTTGAAGACATCTCTGTTCTAACTGGTGGTACAGTGATTTCTGAAGACCTTGGCATCAAACTAGAGAACGTATCTCTTGAAATGCTTGGTACAGCGAAACGCGTATCAATCACAAAAGACGAAACTGTTATCGTTGATGGTGCTGGCGACAAAGCTGACATCGAAGGCCGCGTTGCTCAAATCCGTGCGCAAATCGAAAACACAACTTCAGAATACGACAAAGAAAAACTTCAAGAGCGTCTTGCTAAACTTGCTGGCGGTGTTGCCGTTATCAAAGTTGGTGGTGCAACTGAAGTTGAAGTGAAAGAGCGTAAAGACCGCGTTGATGACGCACTTAACGCAACACGTGCTGCTGTTGAAGAAGGTATCGTCCCAGGTGGTGGTACAGCGCTTCTTCGTGCATCTTCTGCCCTTAAAGTTAAAGGCTCAAATGTTGACGAACAAGCCGGTATCGACATTGTCACAAAAGCACTTCAAGCACCTCTACGTCAGATCGTTCAAAACGCTGGTGTTGAAGGTTCTGTCGTTGTGAACGCAATTCTTGCTGACAAATCTATCTCTTACGGATTTGATGCTCAAAAAGAAGAATATTGTGACCTTGTAGCAGCTGGTATTATCGACCCAACTAAAGTGGTTCGTTCATCCTTGCAAAACGCTGCATCTATCGCATCTTTGATCATCACAACTGAAGCTGCAATCTGTGACGCACCTGTTAAAGATGCTCCTGCTGGTGGTGGCATGCCTGACATGGGCGGTATGGGTGGAATGGGCGGTATGGGTGGCATGGGCTTCTAAGCTCAAACCAACCAATCGTCTTACGACATATAAGAAAGGCGGTTCCTTTGCGGGAACCGCCTTTTTCTTATAGGCAATAACACAGCCGCATTTGCCACGAATATACCACATTTGTAACATTTCAATTCACCCCATACACTTTGGGGAGAAATGAGAATGACAAACTATCACATAGAATATTACTTAACCTATCTGCCACGTCGGCTATCCGGCTTATTGTCCTGCCTTTTATTGATCAGCATTGTTCAATTGCCTGCAAACGCCCAGAGCGCTGAAAACATTTATGATGACCTCCCATCAGAAATAGCGCAGCAACTCCAGACCCATAACAAAACCTTCATACAGTCAGCCTTTCAAGGCAAGTTGACCTCAAAGGATGCATACTTTTCAGAAGATGTAAAAATCCTTCCAGAGTTTCAAAAGTCAGCTCTTGGGCAAGACAATGCCATCGCTTATTTTAAGGCGTTCTCAGATACATTTGCAGTCTCAAATCACACGCGCACACGTGATGAAATACTTACCATTGGCCCCAAATTATTCGTCAGAGGCTCCTTTACTTTTGATTTGTCGCCACATGAAACTGATATTTCCAACACAGTCTCAGGAGATTATTTTGAAATCTGGAATGTCGCTGCACCAGATCAAATAACTCTAGAAATCATCAGTTGGAATTTCCAAGACCACTATCCCGAGCTTAATCCATATATGGGATTTAAAGACTATCCATCCGCCATTATGGCGCATACGCCGCGCGTGAATTTTAGCCACCCTCAAGCATTTGAACTTGCCGGTCTAAACTTACTCCAATCAAATGTCATTTTGCGCGGCGATGGCGAGACTTGGAAGCTCTTTTCTGAAGATGAGGCAATACTGGTCCCTCATTTCAAAACACCAAGAATAGGTCGCGACGCGATAGATGAATTCCTAGGTGACCACATTAAAGAATTGCCCATCTTCGATGCGCTGACAAACCAAACGCATTACATCCAAGCGCATGATGACTATGTCATTACAATTATGAGCCATGTGGCGACGTGGCGAACCGGTGACGCGTCTGGCATATCCACGGGGAAAGGTATTCTCCTGTGGAAAAGACAGGACAGCGGTGAGCTTCGCATTTACCGACAATTGGCGGCATATGACTAATTTCACTGAGCTTCACATCTGAGTTTCAGAACACATAAGAAAGACGGCTCCTTCGCTGGAGCCGCCTTTTTTTCCATACAGCGCGAACAACAACAAACCCAACGCACCAAACAACAGAAAGCATATTTAGAATAGCAATTCCAATTTTACAGACACCCTAGATAGGCTTGGACTTCATAATTTGTTGAAACGTCAAATAACTGTCACTAAAACGCTAGGATAACTGTCACAGAACTCACCATAAATCCCCGCATTTACGCATATCATTTTCGGGGTCATCCAATGAAGAAGTCTGTTCTTTTCTGCTCGTCCGCAATTCTAGCGGGTCTTTCTATAAATACTGCGTACGCTCAAAGTGCTGAAGTTTCAGAGCGCCGCCTTGAAGCTGTTGTTGTATCAACTCAAAAAATTGACGAAAACCTCCTTGATGTTCCAATCAACGTCTCTGCTGTAGATCAGGATTTTATTGATCTTATCAATGCTGATGACCTTGAAGAATTAGCAGACTTTATCCCCGGCCTTCAGGTTCAAGCGCAATCATTGAACGCACCTAGTTTTTCCATTCGCGGTGTGACATCTGATGGCGGTGCACCGCGTGTGGCTATCTTCACCAATGGTGTATCAAATGCGCGTCCGGGTTGGGGTGCCAGCCTTGCCTATTTCGACATGGAACGCATCGAAGTTGTTAAAGGCCCGCAACCCACATTGTTTGGCCAAGGCGCACTTGTGGGTGGTATTAACTTCATCCAAAACAAAGCCAACACAGACGAGAATTCTGGTTATGTGCAAGTTGACGCGGGTTCATACAACACACAGCGTCTTGAAGCGGCTTACAACTGGGCTGTATCAGACACTTTTGCCCTACGCCTTTCTGGCGTGCACGATAGCTATGATGGTTACATTGAAAACCACGATCCTTCGACACCAGACCTTATGGGACAAAAAACAGACGCGCTACGTCTAGCTGCGCACTGGTCTCCAACGGCGAACTTTACAGCCGACATCATTGCAAACTACGAAGTCGACGACTCTACAGGTACAGAATTTAGATCTGCTGTTATTCCAACAGGTGCTGAAGGTAGCAAGTCTATCAATTATTATGATGATGTTGAGATGAACTTCACAAACACACAAGGCCGCGATGGCGGACTTGGTTCAGACCGTGAAATCTTCTCGATCACAGGTATTCTGGAATATGACCTGAACGAATATCTCTCGTTGACATCTATCACAGACTATCGTGACCAATATCAAGATGAAGCCTTTGATTCTGATGGTACTTCTGCTGATCTTCTGCAACTTGGAACAAATCAAAAAGGTCAATCATTCTCGCAAGAATTACGCCTGAATTTCAACAATGGCGGCAAGCTTCGCGGATTTGTCGGCCTGAACTATTTCGACGAACATGACAGTCAGAATCTCATTATCTCCAATGATGAAGCCGCAATTCAAGCGCTGTTAATCGCGCCTACATTTGCAGCCAATTTTGGTGGTCAAGCTGGCATGATTAGCTATTTGCAAAGCTTAAATGTGCCCGGTGCTGAAAACGCATTCAACATTTACGACCCTTTGCGCTACTCACTGGTTGGTCTAACTGGCGGTCAAGTTATCGCTCTGAATGAACAATATGTACAAAACACCTACACAACCAATGATCTGACATCGACGGATGTATTTGCAGATATTTCCTACGATGTAACAGACCGCCTCACTCTGACTGGTGGACTTCGTTACACTGAAGAAGAATTTGAAACTTCATCTGTTGCATTTGTATCAAATGGAAATGCAACGCTTGGCGGCACCGCGCAAGCCGTCTTCCCGGGTACAGACGTCATTCTGCCGAGCCTTATTTCTCCGGGCAGCTTCATTGGTTTTTCATACGCGATGTTCTCATCAGCGCCTCAGGGCGTCACGCAACAACGCTCTTATAATGCGGATGGAGACTTTACTTGGCGTCTAGCTGCGAACTATGAGCTAGCTGACGATCTAAATGGTTGGGCTTCTATCGCACGCGGACGTCGTCCCGGCGGTTTAAGCGCAGATGCAAGCGAGACATCAGGCTTTGCTGTTGTTGATCCTGAATTCCTGACAAACTATGAGTTGGGCCTCAAAGGAGAATTCCTTGATAACCGTCTGCGTCTGACATCTTCAGTTTATTATTCAGAATATGAAGACTTTCAGGTGTCTTTCCGTGAAGAGGGTAACCCTGTCGCACTTGTTGAAAACACAGGTGCAGCCACGCAATACGGGTTTGAAGTTGACGCATTCATGATCGCACATGACAATGTCGATGTCTTTGCAACATATGGTTACAACTTCTCTGAGTTTGATGATTCAGACTCTAATGGAAATTCTCAAGTGCGTGCTGGAAATACTTTCCGTATCAGTCCAAAAAACACATTGTCTCTTGGTGCTGAACTTCACTTCCCAATGGGCGCAATGGAGCTATTCGCTGTGCCAACTTATGTATGGAAAGACGAAGTGTACTTCTCAGACGAGAACACACCTGAAGAACTTCAGGATGCCTATGGATTGCTAGATTTCAAAGTCGGCCTACGAAATGAAAACAAAGGTTGGGAAGTTTCCGCTTTTGTTGAGAACGCAACAGACGAAGAATATCTGATCGACTATGGTAACACGGGAGATGCATTTGGTATTCCAACAACAATTCGCGGCATTCCACGTTGGTATGGTGTGAAACTAAAAGCCAAATTCTAGGCTGAATTTTCCTGCCCTTCCCGAAATTCATCATTTTGGGAAGGGTTTTCGGCCCCTATTCGGGCTGTAATCGTGTTTTTATTGCGCTCAAAAGCGCATCTAGCCCTTTGGCGATATCGCCGCAGGGTATCATCATTTAAGAAATGGAGCGGGATTATGCGGGATATTTCCAGAAGACGTTTTTTCTATTTTGGTGCAGCGTCCAGTGCACTTGCAGCAGGATGCGCAACACAAGCCACAGGCCCACTCGGGCAAGCTGAAAAATCAGTCACAGCCTTTGATGGAGAAGCGAGCTTTTCTCATGGTGTGGCCGCTGGAGATGCAACTTCAGACGCGGTTATTCTCTGGTCACGCATATCGCCTATTGCTGATAACGGCCCAATTCAGGGAATGGTTTTCATATCAACAGAAGCATCTGACATTGAAAACTTATCCCAACTGGAAAAAGGCAGCCTTACAACTCTTCCTACGCAAAGAAGCGTTGTTTTTTCGACAAACAAAGACCGTGACTACACAATCAAAATTGACGTCAAAGCATTAAAACCAGCCACACAATATTACTACGCCTTCGCCGTTGAAACAGTTTCTGGTGTTGTCGTCTCTCCAATGGGACGCGCAAAAACACTTCCCAAAACAGGCACAGCTCCTTTCAAAGCTGCGGTCGTATCTTGCTCGAACTTTCCATTTGGTTTTTTCAATGTATATGATGCAATCGCCAAACGCGATGATGTCGACGCGGTTATTCATCTAGGCGACTACCTATATGAATATGGCAGTGATGGTTATGGAAGCGAGGTTGGCGCAAAAATCGGACGTATTGTCGAACCTGCTCATGAAATCATTAGCCTCGATGATTACCGTAAACGCCACGCACAATATAAAGCTGACGAGAATTTGCAGAAAGCACATGCACGTGCTGTCTGGTATTGTTCATGGGATGACCATGAAAGCGCAAACGATTCATACAGAACAGGCGCGCAAAACCACCAAGAAGAGACCGAAGGCCCGTGGAGCACACGTAAAACACAGGCTATCCAAGCTTATCTTGAATGGATGCCAGTGCGCGATCCAGATGCAGGCAAAGCCCTTGGTTCCATCTATCGCGGGTTTGACATTGGTGACCTCGCTTCCCTCTTTATGCTAGAATCACGTCTGCTAGCGCGTTCTATTCCACTCTCTTTTGGAGACGCAATGGCAGTGCCTGAAGATCAACGCATGGCTAAAGTTCAAGAGATCATTGCCGAAACAATGAACCCAGAACGCAGCATGTTGGGTGATGTACAAGAAAACTGGCTAGCGGCAGAATTTAAACGTTCCGTATCTGAAGGCAAAAAATGGCAAGTGCTTGGTAATCAGGTCATCATGGCCAAAGTAAAAACACCAAATGTGGCTGCTGTACTGTCGGACGAACAGAAAAAAGCAATCTACGCCAAAGCACCTTATGCTGAGCAATATATCGAATTTTCCAAATTTGGTCTGACTTGGAATATGGATGCTTGGGATGGATATGTCGCCGCCAGAGAGCGCCTCTACGCCTCAGCTAAATCCGCCAATGCCCGCCTTGTAACTTTAACAGGTGACACGCACACAGCTTGGGCCAATGATTTACACGATAAAGACGGTGAACTGCGCGGTGTTGAATTTGGATGTACCTCAGTCACATCTGCTGGCTTGGGCGACATTATGCCAATCCCGCAAATCAATGCTTTGATGGAAGAGAAAAACGACGAAGTGCGCTTCTTTGATGCATTTGGACGCGGTTACACAATGCTATCTCTCAGCAAAGATGCTGTGGATGCAGAATTTGTCAAAGTCTCAGATGTTTATACGCCGGAATACACAGTGGAAACTGTAAAATCCATGCGCTCAACCGCTCAAGATAGCAGCATGAGCAAGCTGACATCACTCTAAATTAAAACTGACGACCCAATAAAAAGGCTGCACAATTTAAACTGTGCAGCCTTTCTTTTTATCTCAGGTAAAACCTGAACTCAGATGCTTAATTTAGCTCATCTCTAACTTGAACAATAATGTCTGGATTGTCTGAAAACAGACCATCAATATCCGCCGCAAATAAATCGCTTGCCAATTGCGCAATGTTTCCAGTTTGAATTGCATAATCAGCCTGACTTGGATCACCTTTACGATACGCTTCTGGCAACGCCATATTCTCTGAGCGCAATGTCCATGCGTGCACTTTCAAACCAGCTTCGTGTGCATCAGCAATCAGAGTTGATTCAACCCGCTCACCCTCAACAATGCTCGGAAGAACAAGATCAAGACTTGGCCCTACGCCATCGGCAAAGCTTGATATCCGCTTTAAACCTTCCGCGCTGTACATTTCGCTCCAGTCAGAAAGACCATTGGCTTTGAGGATCTCTTCTGGCGGAGATTGAGACGAGAACAAGTACACAAGCGGAAGCTCGGTCTTATCACGCATCTGCATAAGGCTTTGTGGCCAGAAACATTGAATATAGATTGGGATATCGCTATCCAACGCATTCAATTGATTGTCTTCCAGCACCTTCAAGAAGGCCTCTTCCATTGGCAGATCAATACCAGAAAAATAAGCTGGGTGTTTTAGCTCAATATATAGGCCGATAGGTCTGTTGTGTATTTTGCTCTGCTCACGCGTAAAGTCGATTATTTCTTCCAGCGTTGGCACGTCAAATTGATTGTCATATTCAGTGTTTTGCGGACGAAATTGCGGCAAACGTTCCTTTGAACGCAATGTCTTCAATTCAGCCAATGTAAAATCTTCGCTATACCAACCTTCATGCGGCGGCGCTTCTACAGATTTTGTGGTTTTACGATCAGCAAATTCAGGGTGATCTGCAACATTGGTGGTTGAGCCAATTTCATTTTCATGACGTGCGATGAATATACCATCCTTGGTCAAGACAAGATCAGGCTCGATAAAATCAGCCCCCTGCTCAATAGCCAGCTTATATGCTTCAAGCGTGTGCTCAGGGCGATATCCGCTTGCCCCCCGATGCGCGATAACAATAGGTTCTTTTATCGCTGCTTCGGCTTCAATTTGAGAGTCAGCGCCCGTATCAGATGATGCAGGCGGTGCTTTGGGCTGACATGCAACCAAAGCAACAATAGCGAGCGCTAGCCCGAAGTGAATTTTCACAATTATGTCCTTTGTTTTTCTGAATGTCCTCGAAAGCCTATTGGCTAATGACATATTTTACATCCGCCATTTAAACGCTGTTGAGCTATAGTTTTATGACACAGAAACAGCTTTAGACGGATCGACAATACGCGCCCCTCATCAAACGACTTTCACAAGATTTGGATATTTCGACAGATAAAATCAGGCATTGCGATCAATACTACTTTGTGTAGTTTTTTTGAACAAATCACCTTCAGGTGTAAACTCAAGCGCAACAGTAAGTTCAATTATAGAACCCACATAATCTCGTTAAAATGATACCGTTATCATTTAAATATCTGAATTCAAGACAAAAAAAGGGCGGTGAGTGCTTTGCTCACCGCCTTTGTCAGGGTCTTCTAAGAGCGTTTCCTCCCCGAAACGCAACCGCGATGCGGTTATGCATACTTTATTGTCCAGAATTGCATGACCGTCAACACATTCTCGCCTCTTTTTTAAAAAAAATTTCACACAATGGCTTATCCTTGCGGTAAGTCATCTAAAAATCTTTTAAATACAGGGTTATCTGCTTCGAATATATATTCCAGATTTTGTACGCTCACAGGGGCACCACCTGCCGCTGCCAATTTGCGACACACCAATTGAACATCATTACTCGGACAAAATGCCTCCCCATTGGGGAATAGGCGCGATTGCGGCATATCGAAGATATCCTGTAAAACAGACTCACTCATACCACTTTGGAATTTAATTTGGCATAATTGCTTAGCTCGCTGCCTTGCTTCGATATTATCTAGCAATGCGCGTAGTGTTTCCAATGTCTGCGAATTCCAGTCCGCTTTCTTGCTCGCCGCAAGCTGCGCTTCAGACGCCAAAATCTGTCCATCGGCGATAATCTTCAAACCATTTGCCACAAGCGTAGAGCCTGTTGATGTGATATCCACGATCAATTCAGCTGTACCTGATGCCGGCGCGCCCTCTGTCGCTCCTGCACTCTCGACAATACGATAGTGTCCAACTCCCTTTTGCGCGAAAAACTCCCGCGCCAAGCGCAGGTATTTGGTCGCCACACGCATGCGGTGTCCGGTCTTTTCCTGATAGGCAGCTCCTACCTCATCAAGATCAGCCATGCTCTCCACATCAATCCAGCTTTGCGGTGCTGCCACAATCAGATTTGCATGACCAAAACCAAGCGCTTTTAGAAGGTGCACATCATTTTCTAATTTTGTCGGTGCTTTTTCGCGCAGCAGATCTTCACCGGTCACGCCTAAGTGTATTTCACCGTTGAGAACACCACGCGCAATTTCACTCGCAGACATCAAGCGCATCTCTACGCCCTCAACCCCTTTTAACTCAGCTGAGTATGCGCGATCACCGCCAATTTGCTTTAGCTTAAAGCCCGCCTCGGCTAGGTATTTATCAGTCTGATCTTTTAAGCGCCCTTTGGACGGAATTGCCAGGATTAGCTTGCTCATTTGCAGCCCTCCTTATTTAGAACACTGCAAATACGATCCGCCCTCAAAGCCACACCAATGGCATTGGTGGATATCTTACCGCCCGATAATCCTGACACCAGCCCATCATAGCGCCCACCTGTTGCCAGTGGCAAAGAACCGCCAAGCTCAGAATGGGTCACCTTAAAGACGAGGCCGTCATAATAATCAAACCGGCGCCCAAATTCTGTATCAAACACAGCATCACTCACCATAGGCGCGCCAAGTCCTTCCAGCGCATCCAACCGTTCAACATAAGCATTCAATGCTTTATCCAGCTTCACACCCGCTGTTTTGGCAATTTTCGCAATCTCATCTACGGCTTTGCGTGCAGGCGCATTAATGTCCAGCAAAGCCTCTATGGCGGTTTGCGCTTTTTTAGACGGCCCTTCTCCATTGCTTTGAGAAAGAGAGCGCAAACGCTGAGCAATATCCCCCGCATCACGTCCGCCCACAGCAGAAATACCCGATACAGCAAACATTTCTTCAACAGCCGCGCGTGCTTCATCTTCATCAAGCGCCGACAATGCCGATGCCAAAGGTGAACGCTGCGCCCTTTCGCCTGCCGCCTGCATTAATTCGCGCGGCCCACGCTTGCGATTAAACGCTTTGCGCAAACGCTGCGGCCATGGCGCATCTAATTTAAGAGCATCTATCAATGCATAAAACAGCGCGCTATCACCAAATCGCAATGCGCCATCCGCCACGCCAGCCGATGCAAGCGTTTCCAATGTCAGTGCCAATGCTTCGGCATCTTCTTTGGGACCGCCCTTTTCGCCAAACCATTCAAATCCGGTCTGATCAAATTCAATATCATCCCCAGATCCAGCTTGCGGGAAGCGATAGACAGACCCAGAATATAAATAGCGTTTCGCCTTTAGATTACCGCGCGCAATCTCCAGCGCGATAGGCGCTGTCATATCAGGCCGCATACAAAATTCTTCGCCATCAGGTGCAGTAAAGCTACACAATCGCCCTCTTACACTCTCACCTGTCAGCTCAAGCAGAATAGACGCAGGCAATACATTCGCCGGCTGAATGGATATTGCATTTTTATTGGAAACGGCATTGGCCAGATCAGTTTCTAGCTTGCTGGCCATCTCAATCAATTGTTTGGTTTTCATGCGTTATTGGCCTCCACAACGGCCTTGATTTTTGCAGCAAAGTCTTCGCGGGTCGCCTCAAATTGCCCCGGACGTGCTTCGCGCCATTCAGCATTGTCCGTGATATCAGCCGCAGCTTTTGCGCCTGCAACGAGATCTTTGACCGTCACCTTGCCGCTCTCGCGTTCTTGATTACCCACAATCACAACAGCAGGTGCGTTGCGGCGATTGGCATATTTCATCTGCGCTTTCATACCAGATGTTCCAAGATAGACTTCAGCCTTCACGCCTATCGCCCGCAATTGCGCAGCGATGGAGCAATAATCAGCCATGTGCTCGCGTTGAAGCGCTAGCACAACAACCGGCCCATCCGCTTTTTGCTCGCCCTCATCTTCAGCTGCAAGCACAGCAGCAAGACGCGAAATACCCACAGAAAAACCAGTTGCAGGCACAAGCTCGCCTGTGAAACGCGCAATCAGATCATCATAACGGCCACCGCCACCAACAGACCCAAAGCGCATTAAACGGCCCTTCTCGTCTTTAAACTCTTTGAGCAATTCTGCTTCAAAAACAGGGCCAGTATAATATTCAAGGCCGCGTACAATTGCCGGATCAAATGTCGCCATCTGATCCGTCACGCCAAGACCGTTTAGAATGTCATGGATCGCGCTTAAATCTTCCAAACCTTGTGTTCCAACAGCATTTTGATTTGCAATAGCAGCCAACGCATTCAGCGTCTCAGACCGCGTATCGCGACCAGCTTGAGCAAACTGGAGCAGTGTTTCGATAGAAGCAGAATTTAATCCAGCACCTTCGGTGAAATCACCACTTTCATCTTTACGTCCGCCGCCCAATAATTCGCTCACGCCCTCAGCGCCAAGACGATCCATTTTATCCAGTGCACGCAAAACGATGAGACGTTTATTAGGGTCCTTTACATCGGCGGCCTGCATCACACCATCTAGCAATTGGCGTGTGTTGACGCGGATCGCGTAATCACCCACTTGCGCCCCACATGCCTGCATCGCTTCAGACGCAATCGCAATCATCTCAGCATCTGCCGCCGGACCAGCGGCTCCAACAGCATCTGCATCACATTGGATAAACTCACGGAAACGAAACGGACCTGGTTTTTCATTGCGATAAACCGGACCAGCAGAATAGCGCCGGAAAGGCTTTGGGATATTATTCCAATTTTCAGCAACAAAGCGCGCAAGCGGAGCCGTGTGATCATAGCGCAGCGCCATCCACTGATCATCATCATCTTCTAGCGCAAACACACCTTCATTTGGACGGTCTGTATCTGGCAGGAATTTCCCAAGCGCATCGACATATTCAAATGGCCCAGTATCAAGGCCCTCAAAGCCCCATTGCGCATAAACCTGCGTGACCTTGTCCACAAGATGGCGCTCAGCTGCAATCAAATGGGCACGTTTGTCTTGAAAACCACGCGGTTTGCGTGCTTCAGGACGAGGTGTTTCAGTTGACATATTGGCGGCGTTTTCTGGTGTATTTTCGTTTGTGGACATAGGTTTTTTAAAGCCATATTAGTTGAACGCGATTTTCATCATGAAAACCACGTGGTTGGCCTATCCTAATGAGTGCTAGAGAGCAACTCAATGGGCATGAATCCTGCCTATTTGCCTTATATTCATATCAAGTCTGGCAAGATATTTGCGCCCTATTAATCAATCATCTTCAAGATAATAGATATGAAACACAAAAACACACGCTCTCATGCGCTAAAAGCAATCATACTCACACTCGCTTTTGGTGTATCCGCGCCGTTGGCTCTAGGTGATGCTCAAGATGCGCGCGTATTTGGTGTCACAGCAGCACAATTGCTGGAAACCGCAAAAATGGCTGAAGGCGATGCGCTCGCCTACCCATCGCTAAATGCGCCAGAGATATCACAAGGTTTTATCAGTGATTTACAGCGCTTTGGCATTAGCGCAGCCAGACTTTCACGGGAAATCAAAGAGATTGATGGGCCAGAAGACTTTCAATGTATTTTTAGAGGCATGGCCAAAGAAACTGGCGATCAGTTAAATGCAATTTCAACAGCGCAAACTGGAGCAGACCAAGCAGATGCGCTCAAACGCTTGGTCACAATGCTAGATGATGCGGTTATGGTTTCTGAAGCAACTGCTCGTACCTTTGAAGGCAAGGCACCAGCCATTGATAGCAGCACAATTATCGGTTCTTGCTCAATTGAATAGGCATGCGCTCAAACTACGCCACACCTAAACCGGCAAAAATGGCACCAACGGTTAGTGAAGACGCAACAAAAACGCCACTCCAGTGACTTAGTCCGACTGTCAATAAATCCATCAAACGTATATTCATTTTATCACTCTACTGAGTTCTTCAAAATCCGAACGAAGCTCATACACTAATTCAGAGAAATGAAAATAGCTTGAGCTTCCAAAGGAAACTTATATCTAATTTACGGGGTGACCGTTTTTGCAACCAATCCTGCTGTGAGGATTTGCGGCAAAATCTGAACATCACCCTGCGGCGGATAATAAAGATACAACGGAACTCCGGCACGTTTATGGCGAGCCAGCTCATCTGCGATTAATTTATTGCGATTTGTCCAATCTGCCGTCAAAAAAACCACGCCCTGCTCAGCAAATGCATTTTTCACTTTATCAGTATGCAAAGCGATGCGCTTATTCATCTGACAGGTCACACACCAGCGCGCTGTGAAATCCACAAAAATCGGTGTGCCTGCAGCGCGAAGCTCCTCAACATATTCTGGAGACCAGTCACCTGTCTTCACTTCGACGCCAGATTTTGTCGTAATATCGCTGCTCGCAACTTCATTCACATGAGATGCACCGCCAGTCAGCACAAAAGGCACAATCACAGCACACAACATCAACACGCCAGCAACAGATTTTGCTAAGCCATTCGCGTTCGGACGCGCAAACATCCACAAAGCAAACGCTATAACCACAGCAGCTGTCAGCACCATAATTGCAGCATCAACACCTTTTTGACCGGCAAAAACCCACAACAACCAGATGGATGTCAAAAACATCGGGAAAGCCAAAACCTGTTTGACAATGTCCATCCAACCGCCCGGTTTAGGCATCGCTTTGGCAAGCCCCGGCACGAATGAAAGCAACACAAATGGCGCAGCCAAACCGCTCCCCATAACGATAAGAAATAAGATCACCACCCATGCAGGCTGGCTCACGACAGCGCCCAAAGATGCCGCCAGCAAAGGCCCCACACAAGG
>JGI2924J29684_1078033_pt1 | contig 28642 bp, 24 predicted proteins | sample BenlonsequencITS_FD_29684 | JGI IMG/M metagenome (IMG submission 29684)
CCCAAGCCCGCGCCAGCCAATGGATCAACTCTGCCGAAGCTCTTCAGGAGTGGCTGGCTCCCATCGAGAACCAGGCCTGCCTGGGCATGGACACCGAGTTCATGCGACGGGATACGTTTTACCCGCAGCTGGCCCTGCTCCAGTTGGAGCATGCCGGGCGCTATGCGCTGGTGGATCCGACCGCTTTCGAGGTCGGCACGCTGCTGCAGGACGTCCAGCATCGGCGGGCACTGGTGACGATCATGCACAGTGCCAGCGAAGACCTCGAAGCCCTGGGCCAGCTGCTGCCGAACGGCCCTGACCGCCTGTATGACACCCAGATCGCCGCCAGCCTGGCCGGACTGGGCTTCGGTCTAAGCTATCGGGCGCTGGTCGAGACCGTAGCCGGGGTGGTGCTGGACAAGGGCGAAACCCGCTCCGACTGGCTGCAGCGCCCGCTGACCGAATCACAGCGCGGCTATGCCACCCTGGACGTGGTCTATCTGCAGGCGATACGGCAGCACGTGGACGAAAAGCTGAATACGCTGGGACGCCAGGACTGGCTGACTGAAGAATGCGAACGACTGAAACAGCGCGGCGCCGGTCGCCACACCGAAGCCCAGCCCCAGCGTCATGTCCGCCCGGCGGCTGAATGGCCAGCCGAACAGCAGGCCATGCTGCGCCGGCTGCTGCTGTGGCGCGAACAGACCGCCCGCGAGATCAATCGGCCCAAGACCTGGTTGCTGGACGATACGCATGCACTGAGCCTTGCCGAACGACCGCCGCGCGACCGCGGCGAGCTGGACCAGCGAACCCGCGGGCTGCGGGCGCTGCGCGCAGCCCAGCGCGAAGCCTTGCATGACGTGATGCAGCCGCCGGTCAGCGCCGAAGAAATCGCCGCGACCGAGCCCGTGCTGGGCCTGCCGCAGGGCGAAGCCAAGCGCGCACTGGCCAGCATGAAGCAGGTCGTCGATACCCAGGCGGCCCGGCTCGACCTGCCAGCCGGTCTGTTGTGCCCGCGCAAGGTGCTGGAAGACTATGTGCTCAGCCGTCAGACCCCGGCCTTGTTCCATGGCTGGCGCGGCCCCTTGCTGGCGGAAGCCCTGGCCAGCCGGCTTCCCTGAAACGGATCACAGGCCGTCGCTGCGGGACACCGGGCCCCTCGGCAGCGGCGGCGCTTTCCAGGCGAAGGGAGCGACCTACTCGCCGCTGCCCGGTTCGGGCTGGTCACCATCTGCCGCTTCGGACTCCTCGCGCTCCGATCGCTCGCCGTGATGGCCGCCCGCCCGTCGCCGATCGATCCACACCCCGATTTCCAGCACCGCGCTCAGCACCCACATCAGCACCGCACCGTGCCAGTGTCCCGACAGCCCCAGCACCAGGCCGATCGACAGCATCAGCCCCAGCACCATCCATTCAGCTCTTTTGCGCATTGTCTCGCTCACCACAGCCTGACCATCATCGGCCATGGTGATGGCGTCCCTGCGGGAACCACGCCGAGAACCGGCCGATGTCCGGCACAGTATCGCCGCTGCCGCCGTCGCCTACCTGCGACATAAAAGCCTGATGCCCGGGAATCGGCCGCCGCTTGGCGAAGCCCGCCGTGGCTGATATCATCGCGATTCTGATGGGGCGGTAGCTCAGCTGGGAGAGCGTCGCGTTCGCAATGCGAAGGTCGGGAGTTCGATCCTCCTCCGCTCCACCAATCATTCCAGCCGAAAAGCCCCGGAAAGCCCGCTTCCCGGGGCTTTTTGCATCCACCTTGCCGGCTCATCCCTGATCAGCCAGCCGCTCCATGGTGTCGCCAGGAAACCACAGCTGCCGCCGGGCCCGGCTCATGGCCACGTAAAGCGCTTTGACCTGCTCGTCACGCTCATCTCTGGACAACACCTTGCGCGACGCCGAGACACAGCAGTCCGACAAGGTGACAATGTCGAATTCCATGTTCTTGCAGTGTTCCAGCAACCCCATGGTCAAGGCACCGTCATCCGCTGGCCGCTGACTGGCGATCAGGCTGGCAAGATGGCGGTCATCAAAACCACGGTCGAACATCCGCAGCACTCGACCATGACCGAGCGTTTCCAGATGCTGGGCCAACATCGGCCAGTTCCGGAAGGCCCGCAGCTTGTAGCTTTTCGGCAGATCTCCGTGCCTGCGCAGCAGCATCGCGTCCTTCACCATCTGGACCAGCTCGGTTTCCGAGGCCTTGATCAGACGGAAGCGTCCTTGCCGGCTGTTCAGCCACAGCGCATCTTCCAGCAACGTCCAGATCCGGCCATAAGCCCGCAGGCCCTCATCAGGCAGGGCGTCCCCTTCGCCATAACGACAAGGCCGGGTCACATGCTCACGCGATCCGCGGATCAGATCATGCACCAGCACCTCGCTGTGGCGCTCCAGCACCTGCTGCATGATGGGCGTTACCTGCTCACCGGCACGGACTGACTGGGCCATCACCAGCGCCTTGGCATGAGGCGCATGCGGGACACTGCCGGACAGGCATTGATAGGGATCGCCCATCGTCACCCAGCCCTGCGGATAACGGCGCAGCAGCGCATACCAGGGACCCGGCAAATCGTGTGCTTCGTCCAGCAGCAAGGTCCCCATCGGCGGGATTCCGGCACCGGCCACGTCCAGCCATTTGACCAGATGAAACAGGTTGAGACTGAAGACCCGTTCCTGCCGGGCGGATCGAGGTGCCAGCATCGCCTCCCAGACCTTGGTCGCCCAGGCCACGCAGGCGGCGAGATCCTCCGCGCTGGCCAGCGGTGACACGCGTCGGGCATGCACCAGCTCGATGGCAGGGTCCTGGCTGAAACACCAGTGGCGGATCAAGCGGAACAACAGCAGCAAGGTAGAGGCCGGCGTCGCCTCGCCGATGGCCGGGATGCCCAGATATTCGGCTTGCCGGGCCACCGACCAGGTCGATTGGCCGACGCGCGGCGGCGACTGCCAGCGGGTGTCTTGTGCCCGTACCAACCCGGCAGCCATGGTATTGGCCAGATCGTACAAGGTGATGCTGTGGATCGTGCCCGCCGTGCCCAGTCGCTGGATCAGGGCCTGTCGATGGGCCGCCGTCGGTGCCAGATGGGTATAACGCCCGCCGGCCTCAGCCAGCGCCAGCAGCAAATGGGTCTTGCCGGTGCCGGCATAGGCAGCCATCGAGAAGTGTTCATCCGGCGTGGCCATGATCGCCCGGACCACCCTGGCCTGATCGCCGGGGCCATGCATGACCCGCCGCCACGGCGACTGACCGGAGGCTTCCGGCACCTCCGGCCCGTCGTCCAGGCCATCCGCCAGGTCGGCATCGGATGCATCCGCCTGAGCCAGCGGCCTCAAGTCGATCTCGTAATCCTGCAGCCATTCGCTGCAGCGCTGCTGGAAATCACCACTGAAGCGCCCTTCCGCATCGCGCCAGGCCTGCTCGGCCATGCAATCTTCGGGTGCAAACACGATGCCCTGATCCAGCAACCTCCGCTTGCTCGCAGTCCAGTCCTCGATGGTGCAACGCTGCCTGAGCTGGCCCAGCCGCGCTTCGGCCGACACCGCCGTTTCCATCGCAAACAGCGCATGCAGCTCGGACACGTAGCGCAGCAGCTCGGCATGTGAAATGCGATCTCTGCCCAGCACCGCCAGCAAGGCCCACACGCTGGCCCATTCGATCGGCAGAGCCGAGGTCAGGCCCTGCTCGACAAAGGCATCGGCAACGGCTTCGGTAACAGGCAGATAACAGGAGGATCGAGGAGGCAGCATAGGCCCGCCTATCTTACCCGCTATCCGTCAGCGCCGCCCCGCAGGCCCTGCCCTGCGCACGCCGGTGCGATCATGAAGGTCCGACGACCAGGCTCGCCTGGAAGCCAGCGAACGACAGGACTTCAGCGCATGCAGATCCAGCAAGGTGAATTGCCCGTCGAGATGCCAGCCACCCGTATCGATTTAGTGCCCATTGCCCAGCTGCAATGGGCTGGGCAAGGCCGGATGCCCCTGAACCACGGCACGGACGTGGCGGATCGGTTGCTCGCAACGCAGCCGATAGCGATCCATCGACCACAGACCGGCCTCCTCGTCCGCCTCGCTGAAATACCGGCCGTGGATGGCCGCCAGTCGTCATAGGGAGAGGCCGCATGGATCAGCCCCACCTTGCCCTTCGGCGTCTCCACTTAGATCGCCAGCGGCAAAGCACGCAAGGCCTCGGCCACCGCCGCGCGGTTCGCCCGATCGCACTCGTCGAGTCATGCGCCGCCGTAGACCCGGTGATCGATGCCCGGCACCAGGTCGCCGACGGCACGACGTCAGGTCATCAGCTCGTGATTGCCGCAGAGGGCGTGAAACCATGGCCGTGCCAGTTCAGCACCTCGGCCGATTCCGGCCCGCGATCCACCAGATCACCGACCGCAAACAGGCGGTCGCGCCCCGCATCGAAGCCCACCAAGGCCAGCGCCGCCTCAAGCCGGCTGAAGCAGCCATGGATTTCTCCCACCTCGATATCTCGCCCACGGTGGTTCAGATCATGGTGCCGGACCCGCGGCGAATGGGAACCGGGCGGTGCAGGCGGCACCGGAATCAGCGGCCGCCATCCTGGACCACCGCCCCACATGAACCCCTTGTTCAGCGGAACGGCTTCAGGCCCAGATCCATGGTGTAGATCGCCACCGGGTAATGCACCTTGTTGACGCCGTTCTGGAAGCTGGGCGTGCGGTTGAGCTGCACCGCAGGAATCCACAGCTTGCCATGGTTGTCGATCCACATGGCATCGGCCCAGACCAGGCGGGGATCGGCCACCAGGGTGCTGGCCTTGCCCTGCGGCGTGATCTTCAGAATTTTCAGCGTATTGACATCCGAGACATAGACATTGCCGTCACCATCGATCACGGTGCCACCGGTGGTCGGCGTGTCGTAGACGAACTGCACCTTGCGGTTCAAGGCTTTCCGGGCCAGCGACGTATCCAGCAGCGCCGAAATCGCGATCCGATACAACGGCCCGGAGCTGGCCTGGAAATACAGCCACTTCCCGTCCGGCGAGACTTCAAGCTGGTCGGCATGGATCCGGGTTTGCCTGCCCTCGCTGATCAGGGTCCGGCCTTCGGCCACCATCGGGCGCAGATCGGTGGTGGCATCGATATGCTCCAACACCCGTCGCTGGGTACCGGTCTTCAGATCCAGCACCACCAGCCCCGGATCACCTGCATCGGTAAGAAAAGCATGACCCTTCCAGAAGCGGATATCGTCGATATAGGTGCGCGGCGTGCTGCCTGCACTCAGATCAATGACACGCACGACCTTGTTGCTGCGCAGATCGATCTCGACCAGTTTGCCACGCGCGGTATGGCTGCCGGCCGGCATCGCCGTACTGAGGCTGGCCTCACCGGAATCGACCACCCACAAATGGCCGTCCGGTCCGATCCGGATCGCATTGACGCGAACAAAACTGTGCTGTGGGTCGATGCCTCGTTTCCAGCCGTTCCAGTCCGCATCGGGATACGGCGAGGCCTTGCCGTCCGGGGCCAGCTCGGCCACGGTCGGTCCCTGATCGGCACCGCCACCCCAATAGGGAAACGAGGCAAAGACCCGGCCGTCATCGGCGACCGTCACCGCATTCCAGATCCGGTTCGAACTGTAAGCCAGCTTCAGCGGTGCCGGCGCCGTGGCGCCAGCAGGAACTTCGGCACTGATGGCCCCCGCAAGAGGCAGCCACGCCATGGCGCATGCCAGCGCCCACATCTTTCGCGATACGGATTGCATACCCTGCTCCTTGGCAGTTTGGTACCTGCTGAAGGCCACTCAGCGCCGGGCGTTGAAGCCCAGCCGCAAGGTGGCGGCGATTTCACGGGCGACAGCCTCCACCGAGACTGCCGCACGCGCGAACATCTGTGACCGGCTCAAGCCTTGGTTGGCGGTACTGAACACGGCATCGATGCCTGCACCCAGCACCGCCTCATAGCCATCGCCCAAGGCACCGGCGATCGCGATCACCGGCCGGCCGTATTGCCTGGCAACCCTGGCCACGCCGACTGGCGTCTTGCCATGAATGCTCTGGCCATCGATACGGCCTTCGCCGGTAATCACCAGGTCGGCCTCCTGCACGGCAGACGCCAGATCCACGGTAGCGCTGACAATCTCGATACCGGAACGCAAGCATCCGCCCAGCAAGGCCACCGCGCCTGCGCCCATGCCACCGGCGGCACCGCCGCCGGCCAGATCGCGCACGTCACGGCCCAGATCCAGCCTGATCCGCTCGGCCAGGCCGGTGAGCCGCTGCTCCAACAGATCCACCATGGCTGGCGTGGCCCCTTTCTGCGGGCCGAAGATGCTGGATGCACCATGGGCCCCCAGCAACGGGTTGTCGACATCACAGGCCACTTCCAAGGTCGTCTCGGCCAGTCTGGCATCGAGCCCCGACAGGTCGATGCGCCGAAGACGATGCATAAAGGTGATCGGCGCCCCTTCCAGCAGCATCCCGTCCGCATCGAAAAACCGCGCCCCCAGCGCCTGCGCCGCGCCGCAACCACCATCATTGGTGGCACTGCCGCCGATGCCCAGAATCAGATGCCGCGCGCCCGTATCCAGGGCCGCACGGATCAGCTGACCGGTACCGAAGGAACTGGCCTGCAGCGGATCACGCTCGGCCTCGCTCAACAGGCCCAGTCCGCTGGCCGAGGCCATTTCGATGACGGCCGTGCGGCCATCGCCCAGCAAGCCGAACTCGGCCTGGCGCGGCCGATCCAGTGGATCGCGCACCGTCACGGCCATACGCCGGCCGCCCATCGCGTCCAGCATGGCATCCACGGTGCCTTCACCACCATCCGCCATCGGCAGGCGACGGCAATCGGCGTGCGGCCAGACCTGCCGAAAACCGGCCTCGATCGCAATGGCCACGGCCGAGGCACTCAGACTTTCCTTGTAGGAATCAGGTGCAATCAGAATCCGCATCGGCTCAGCCCCAGTGCAAGATGCCCACCAGCACGGTGGAGGCGATGGTGATGGTCAGTCCGACCAATGACTGGAAAGGCACCAGCTTCAATTGTTCGGCAATGCCGGCCGCCACCGAACCGCCGGAGGCATGGAAGAAGGGGCCGTGCGGCAGATGATCGATCACGGTCGAACTTGCATTGATCATCGCCGCCGCCGCCAGCGCCGGTACACCCATCTGCAGCAAAGGCGCCTGGAACACCTGCGAGGTCACGATGGCTGCCGCGGTACTGGACGCCGTAGCCATCGACATCGCCGCACCGGCCGTCGGTGCCAGCAGAAACGGAGGCAGCCCGGAGCGGGTCAGACCGTCGATCAGCCATTGGTTGAGACCCGAGGCACGGATCACCCCGGCCAAGGTGCCGGTCCCCAGCAGCATGATCGCCACCGGCGCCATTCTTCGCAGCCCGGATACGATATAGCGGTTGCCCTCGCGCCAGCGTCCCATCAGCAGCAGACCGCCCAGCCCGCCGGCCGGCAAGGCCAGCAGCGGATCCAGCTTGATCCCGAACAGCGGATGCAGGGAAAGCAGCAGCAGGGCGATCAAGGGTGCACTGAGCGAAGCCAGAACACCGGGCAAGGCGGCATGCTCGATACCGGCAACTTCGCCGGCCTCGACCCGGCTGCCCCAGCGACCGAGGCGACTGGCCAGCAGATAGGTCACCAACAGACCACACAGGCCCGGCATGACGCCCGCCGCCATCACGCTGGTCAGCGGCTGATGAAAGCTGTCGGCGACCGCAATCGTGTTGGGATTGGGACTCATCACATTGCCGGCCTTGCCGCCGCCGACCAGCGCCAGCAAGACAGCGGCGCGCGACAGGCCGGTGCGTGCCGCGATGCTCAGGGCAATCGGCGCCACGGTAATCACCGCCACGTCAATGAATACGCCTGCAGCGGTCAGCACCAAGGTGGCCAGTGCCAACGCCAGCAAGGCCCGGCGCTGTCCCAGTCGGCCGACCACAGCTTCGGCCAGACTCAAGGCGGCACCGGATTCGATCAAGACACCGGCCAGCACGCCCGCCGAGAGAATGCGCAGCACCGCCGGCACCAAGGTGCCGGCACCGCTTTCCATCAGCTGGACCGCCTGCTCCAGATGCGCACCGCCACACAGCGCACCCACCAGGGCACCCAGCATCATTCCATAGGCCGGGGGAACCTGGCGCAAAATGGCGGTAATCGCCACCAACAGGGCCACCAAGGCGCCCAGGGTCGTGACATGCATGCCCCACTCCACAAATTCGATGACTCATCGTAGCGATCTGGGCGCCAGACGACTTCGTGCGATCACCCAAAAAAACAGGTCAAATCACACTATTTCTTGGTGCAATGCATCACCTTGCATCGCGGGTACTGTCCAATTGCACAGCGGCATAGAGCAACAGGCGGTCATCGCCCAGATTCAGATCCAGTCCGGTCAGCGCCGAGATACGGCCCATCCGGTATTCCAGCGTATTGCGATGAATGCCCAGCCGCTGAGCGGTCCGCAACGGCTGCATATCGCATGCCACCCAGGCCATCAGGGTCTGCTGCAGATGCCCCTTGGCATCGCCGGCCCGCAGCGCCATAACCGGCCGCATCAGCTCGGCCGCCTGCCAACTGTCATGCAGGCCTTCCAGCAGCACCGGCAGCACCATATCCTGGTAGAAATAGGCCGGCGCTTCAGCCTGGCGCTGCTTGCCGACCCGCAGCGAGGCTGTCGCGGTACGATAAGATCTGGCCAGCCCGCCCTGACCCGGAAAATAGTGACCCAGAGCAATCCGGATGTTCAGACGGCTTTGCGTCTTGACGCGTTCCAGCAGCTGCCAGACCCGATCACGGTGACTGGCCAGATCCCATCCGCCCTCGCGCTCCTGCACCGCCTTCAGGACCACCAGCTCGGTCGGGGACACCACCGCCAGCAGATTGTGCCGCTCAGGCACCAGCAGCATCGAACGCAGCCTCTCCCGCTCCTGAAAGGCCTCGTCCAACGCCAGCTCGCCGCTGTCGACCTCGATCACCGCCACCACTCGCGGCTGCAGCGGGTCGATCTCCAAAGCCCGTGCCCAGTCCAGCAGCCGCTGATCCAGGACTTCGGCGCGGATCAGCTCCAGCACCAGATCTTCCTTGAACCGGATATCCCTCAGCAGCAGGCGGCTCAAGCGGGTCTGCTCGATCAGCATTTCCGCCGCCATGCCCACCAGCTCGCCAAACCGGTGCATCTCCGCCGGCTGGCCCGTCAGCCCGATTACACCGACCAATTGCCCCTGGTTATGCAGCGGCAGATTGACCCCGGGCTGGACGCCCTGCAGTCGGCAAGCGGTAGCCTCGTCGATGTCCACCACCCGGGATTGCGCCAATACTAGCAAAGCCCCCTCGTGGATGACTCCGATTCGATCAGACTGGCCACTGGCAATGATGATGCCCTCGGCATTCATCACATTGACGTTGCAACCAATGATGGTCATCGTACGCGAGACGATCTGCTGGGCCAGATCGGGGTCCAGTGCCAGCAAGCGTGGCACGCGTTTCAGTTCACTGCCACGCTGTGCCGTTCTGGCCACATTCTGCTGCGCCATGCGTCAACCTCGGATCACGGCCGCTGCCGTGACGGCATTATCCCTCGCCGCGCCGGATCGGCCAAACAGGGATCGGTGCATGGCGTTCAGACGATGGCCAGCGGCTGTTTGCGACGTGGTGCCGGAAACAGTTGATCAAGTTCCTGCAGATCCTCGGCCGACAGGTCCAGACTGGCCGCGGCGGCGTTCTCGCGCAGATGGCCCGGGCTGACCGCCTTGGGGATGGCCAGCACCTCGCGGCTCAGCAGCCAGGCCAGAGCGATCTGGGCCGGACTTGCCCCATGCCGCTCCGCCATGGCAGCCAGCCCGGCATGATGCAGCAGATCCATGCCCTGGCCCACCGGACAATAAGCCATCACCGGTATCGCCTCATGCCGACACCAGGGCAGCAGGTCGAAGTCGATGCCGCGCTGCTCCAGGTTGTAAAGCACCTGGTTGCAGGCACAGGCCGAGCCCTGCAGCTCTTGCATCGCGTTCACATCGAAATTCGACACGCCCCAGTGCCTGATCTTGCCAGCATCGCGCAGCCGTTCGAAAGCCTCGATGGTCTCGGCCAGCGGGTACTGGCCTTGCCAGTGCAGCAGGTACAGATCGATACGGTCGGTACCCAGCCGCCGCAGGCTTTGCTCACAGGCCTGTGGCATGGCCTTGCGACTGGCATGATGGGGGTAGACCTTGCTGACCAGCAGGATCTGCTCGCGCAGGCCGGCGATGGCCTCGCCTACCACCTCCTCCGCACCGCCATCGCCATACATCTCGGCGGTATCGATCAGGTTCATGCCCAGCGCGATGCCTTCGCGCAAGGCCGCCACCTCGCGGCGACGCTCCGAAGCACGCTCGCCCATATGCCAGGTGCCCTGACCAATCGCGACAATGTCGGACCGGCCAGCCAGTTGCATCGTTTTCATCTGCGGATCTCCCATGTAGGGGCGCCAGCTGATCGTCAACCATCGCCCTGAATGACGAGACAGGTCACTGCCGTCGACGACCACCGTACTCGTGTACCGGCGATCAGCATCCGCCACGGCCGCGACCTCCTGCCGTTCAGCCTACTCCAGACCCCAAGCAGGCTGAAACCTGTCTTTGATCAGAACACGAAGATCGCGCCACCCGATATGCTGTCATCCGTACCGCGATGCGGTCCCTGCGCAGTGGAGCTGGTATGGGTATATTCCCCCACCAGCGACAGGCCACGGGTCAGGCTGTAATAGATCGCGCCGATCTCCGACAAGTTGCGGCGCACCAGCAGCGGCACGTCCTCGCCAGGCACCGAGTACAGCTGACTGGCGCCATAGCTGGCCACGGCCTTCAAGCGATGGGTGAACTGGTAGGAAAGCTGGGCATAATAGCCCTGCGACGTACGGCGCCGGCCATCCTGGGCCAGGCCATCGAAGAACAGACCGGTCGTCCCCAGACCATTGCCACGGTAGTAGTACAGCACCGTCTGCCATGGACCGTAGTTGAGTTTGGTGCCCAGCTCGCCGGCACTGGCATTGGCATGCACCGAGGAATCCACGGGAATCACGCTGCTGGTCAGATGGCTGTCACGCTGGAACAGGAAGCCGCTCCAGATACGGCCATTGAAGCCGTCTGCCTTGCCGAAATCCCAGGTCAGCTTGCCCTGCATCATCGGACCGCTGTGCGATGTGGAGGTGGCGGACAGGCCACTACCGGCATAGTTGTAGGCATCCAGCGGCGTCATCACACCCATGCTCAACTGGACCCCGTGCATGACCGGCGATGCATACGATATCTGCGGCAACCAGTCAGCATAGACATAACCGACGCCGATGCGACCCAGCGAGGTATTCCCCGGTGCGGAATTGCTGCCGGTGGCGCCGACACTGAGCAGTGTCGCATCGTCCAGGATCGCATCGGAGCCGAACAACCCCAGGTCGCGACCCACCTTGACCGTACCGAAGCTGGAGGTACCGGCGGTGATATAGGCCTGGCGGAAGTCGACACCGGCCGTGCCCAGTCCCACCGGGCTGCCGCCGGAATTGGCATTGAAAGCACCGGGGTCGGCCGAATTGAGGCCTGGATAAATACCGAACACCGTATTGATGTCGATACCGGCCTGGGTCGTGCTCATTTTAAGGACCAGACCGGCCGGCAACAGACCATTGCGTACCGAGGATGAATCAAACCGGCTGGGACCGGTGCTGACCCCGCCAGCCACCGCCTGACCGCCACCGGGTCGGTTGTAGGTATAGAAACCATTGACGAAACCGGAGATATTGAAATTGAAATCACCTGCCGTCAGACCGATACCCTTGCCCGGCGTATAAGGATCGGCTCGAACCAGCCGCCGGGTATCCACCGCCGCCAGCTTGGCACTGGCCGCAGCGGCGACCTGGGCACTGGCCTGGGCCTGAGCGGCCGCCTGCTGCGCCTGAGCCAGGATTTGCGCCGAATCTGCGCTCGTCCTGGCCGAAGTCGCTTCCGTCCCGGCAGGCATCGCGGCGGCGGTGGCGCTACCTGCCGCCGTACCCGCCAGCATCGCTCCGCCGGCAGCCGGTCGGGGGGCATTCATGGCCAGATGCTGGCGATGTTTGTCCAGCAGTGTCCGGTATTCGCTGGCGCTCAAGGTGCCTTTGGCCTTCAGCAGGTCCAGCAGATCGGTGAACTCGTCGGCCCGTGCCTGCTGACTGAGCAAAAGCCCCCCCACCTGCACGGCCATCAGCATAGCCAGCCACAAACGTCCACGCCGCCCGACAGGCCGCGATGGTTCAGTGCATTTCATAAACCGTCCAGAAATACGAGAGAAAGAAAACCTGGATCAGCCACCCTGACAGTGCTGCCATCATCCAGGCGTTGACTGCCATCGACCTTTTGACCGGAGTTCTGAGGCCATTCATGCAGCCTGATGCGTCAGCATGACGCGATTATATCTGCAGCCGATATATTAAATGACGCATCGCAACATGATCGTGATCAGATTATTTCGCATTGTCCCAATGACAATATCGTGCGGGCCGGTATGGCTTTCCCATGCAGCTGATGACCCGTCGGCCATCGCCTTTGGCCCGTTCCGCTCATCGGGCCCCGCAGCTGACCATATCGACGCGGCCCTGGTGAAGATATCTCCCATCCACAGTCATCACCTGGACCTGAGGCCGCGAAAATCCATCCGTCGCAAGCGAGCCAGCTCATGATCCCGTCTTCCCTCGTACCCGGACCACAGGCCGGGGCGGGGGCATCGCGGCGCGCCAGTCTTGCTGAAAAGCAAGGCCGCAGCCAGACCGTCATCGTCTTTACCTCCGAAAAGGCAGAACCTCGATACTGCCCTGATCATAGTGGGCCAGTACCGCCTGCCAGCCATGGCGGCTGCGCCAGCCCAGGTCCCGCTCGATGGCCGAGGCATCGTAGACCCGGTCGATTCGGGGCCGCAGTGGCCAGCCACGCTGCGCGAACGCCTGCAGCAGATCCGGCTGACGCTGCAGGATCACCCCAGCCGGATCGGCCGACAGTGCGGGAAGATCCAGCGCCTGGAAGGGTGTCGCTCCGCTGGCGATATAGCGCTGAAAATCAGCCCCATCCGCTTGCAGCGCAGCGAGATGGGCAGCGGCGACATCGCGCAGATCAATGCCTCGATGCAAACGATAGACGGCCATTCTGTCCACCGGTTCAGGAAAGCAGCGGGACATCCTGATCACCCGGACCGTCAGTCCGGGCCCGGCCGCCGATTCCAGCATGGCCTCGGCCTGCAGCTTGCTGCGATGATAGATGGTTCGGGGTTGCGGCACGGTGGTCTCGTCGACCCAGGTACAGGCTCCCCTCTGGATCGCATAGCCGTATACCGCAGTGGTACTGGTGAAGATCAGGCAGCGCACCCCGGCCTGCAAGGCCAGATCCAGCAGTCGCTGCACACCGTCCACGTTGATGCGGACAAATTCCCGGTCGGCCAGATGCCCGACATGGGGCGCATGCAGCGCAGCCGTATGAATCACGGCATCGACACCGATCAGCGCCCGACGCAGGCAGTCCGCGTCGCAGAAGTCACCGACCAGGCGCGTCGTCGAAAACGGATGTCGATCCAGACCGATCACCTCGTGTCCAGGCACCAAGGCCCCGTAGATGGCACGCCCCACCCGTCCTGAACTCCCCGTCAGCAAGACCCGCATACGAATGGCAACACCCAGTCCGGACAATGGCTCCAGCTTAGGCCAGTCCCTGATGACAGAAGTGACTGCACTGTGAAGTCCAGCGAATGATCTGCCCACCTCTGCCCCAAATGGCAAACCAGCCTCGCCCTGACATCAGGCACCAACCACAGGCCACGATCATCACCGCAAGTCCAGACCAACCGCAGCGGAGTCTCCCTGTCCACCCAAGACCCAGAACAAGCGCCGTCGTCAAGTCGTCGCCGCGTCACCTTGGCCTGCGCCATGACAGAGCAGCGATTCGTCCATCGGTATCAATGTGATGTCGAGATCCTGCCATGATGTCAGCCAGGAAGCCGCTCGCCACAGGCCCCGCCGCAGCCGGCTCGATGCATTTAGCGGAACAAAGAAGTGAGCTGGCCAGTCGGCCTTCCCTGCTGGCCCGCTCCCGCTCGGAAACGCAGCTACCAGGACGGACCGCGCAGCAGGCGTTGCTCGGCCAGCCATCCGAACAGCAGGCCCAGACTGGTCCACAGCACCATATGCAGACCCAGCGAGGTGATCCGGAATTGCCATAGCAAGGTGGCCGGAAAGCCGCTCGGCACCTCGTCAATGGCCGGAAACAGATGATGGGCCAGCAGCATCACCAGCAGATAGGCCGCGACGCCTCCCAACACCGCATTCCAGGCGCCCCATCGCTCGGCCAGGGACCTGGCCAGGTGAACGGCCGCCGCCATGCTGGCCGCGGACACCAGCAGCATCAGAAAGAACAGCCCGGTCCGCAACCGTATCGTATCCGGATGGCCGACCGAAGGGGGATTGGCCGGATACGTCAGATCCGGGACCAGAATGATGGCCACAAAGCCCAGCAGGGCCAGCAAGGCCGCCAGACCGCGCGGCCCCAGCGGCCTGGCCACTCGTCCCATCGAGGCCGCGAACACCAGCGAAAACAGCCCTCCCAATGCCGTGCTGTAGACCAACACCCCGGTAAACAGGCCCAGCGACCGCTGGGTTTCCCGACTGACGATCTCAGGCTCGTCATCATGCCCTGCGTGGGACACGGCGCTTTCAAAGGCGATGGCGCGATCGACTTCAGGTTCACCCGCAACCCGGGCGAAGCCGAACGCCAGCAGGCCCGCCAGCAAACCCGCCAGCAGGCCACGCAACAACAGACTCGATGTCATGCAGGCACCTGCCGGTCAGTGGCAGGGAAAGCCGAGCAGATGCCGGCCGTCATGCACGAACTCATGGACATAGCGACCTGAAATCAGGGAGGTCGCCCCCTGCTCGGCGCCCACGAAATAGATCGCCAGCAGGGCCAGCAGCCCGGCGAACAGCGCCCAGGGCAGGATATCCCTGAGCGGCAGCGGCTGCAGCACCAGCTCGGGTGTGACGGTAGCGGTATGATTCATGATAGCTCCCGGGGTCGACGCGCCCCTGGTCGGATGGACTGGCGGACTGGAAACAGGGTCTGACTCTCGATGACTCGATAACAGTGGCGCGACCGTACCGGATTTCCACCGGTTTCCTGTTTCCCGCTTGTTTCGCCGATCATACATCCAGCGGCCACCTGCGTGCTTGCATATTTGCGGAGAGACCATGCCTGCCAGTCACCTGATCCTGATCAGCCATGCCCTGACCGAAAGCCAGCGGCAAGGTCGCTTTGCCGTGGCCAGCGAACCGCTGGTGCAGCCCCGGCCCACGCCGCCGGCACTGACCTGGAGGTCGGGCAGCCGCCTGCTGCTGGCACCGGAGCCGCGTGCCCGTGAGAGCGCCGCTTTGTGGCCGGGTCTGCTGGATCTTCCCATCAGCGTGGACCCGGAGCTGCGCGACCTGGATTGCGGTCGCTGGCAAGGCATGGAGTTGCGCGCAGTCGAGCAGGCCGAGCCACAGGCCCTACTGCAATGGCTGAGCGATCCTGAAACGGCTCCGCACGGGGGCGAATCCTTTGCTGACCTGCGCCTGCGCATGACCACATGGATGGCCGCCTATCCTGCCGGAACATCCTGCGTAGCTATCACCCATCCCATGGTGGTTCGAGCCGTGGCCGGCCAGGTGCTCGGCATACCGCTGGCTCAACTCTCGCGATTGGACATTGCCCCGCTGGCCCGGCTGGAACTGAGCAGGCTAGATCACTGGAGAATGCGGCTGGGTTGAATCGCCTGGCAGAGACCGGTCTGCGATGTGAACCCAGCTGGGCACCGCGGCCACGGATACTCATCAGCCCGAGGTACCGGGATCCAGGCAAGCCCCGGAACTCCACGCTCATCCAACGATCGGGCCAAGCAGAACTGGGCACCGCCGCGGACGAACAACCTGGCCGAAATGTTGGCAAGTCACCCGCATTGACTCGAAGCCAGTACGCTGCAGTCCATCGCACAAAGAACCTGAGAGCCATTATCGCAAGACGGGTCTTGACGGATCCAGCCGCCGAGCAGCCACCTCCTGGGGCGCGACTCGCTCAGTTCGGTGCCTTGAGATTCAAGACCACCACCCGGATCGGCATCTTCTCGCATTCGGCATCTTCGCAGATGCCGCTGAACCAGATCGCGCCCTGACCAAGCATCACCCCCTGATCGTTGGCAAACAGATCGGCATAGCGCTGACGGCGCACCATCTCGATCAGGGAGGGCGTAAACACATGCGCATAGACATCCGTGAACTCGGAGGGCTTGTACAGCGTCCATTGCTTGCCTTCCATATGCACGGTGATCGGATAATGCATGGCGGCTGCGACCTTGGCCTTGTCGCCGGCCAGCACCGCCGCCTGGAAGTGCTGGAAGAAGTCCCGGTAGTCCTGATGATTGCCGAAGAGCTGATCCAGGCGTCGGTCCATGGTCTGGTCGACCTGCGATTCAGCAGGGCCTGGCGTGGCCGCGGCCGCAAGCAAGGGATCAAGCATCCCGGCCGTCAGCACCAACAGGCTGGACAGCAGGGGTTTCAGAAAACGGGCTGGGAACATCAGTCAATCCTGTCTGGCGTGTTTCATCGGCACAAGTCCTGCGGCATGGCCACGGGGAAAGTCTTCTGCCCAGGACCGGCAGCTTGCGAAGCACCGAAGGCAGGCGCTCACAGTGACCGAGTCATACCAGACCGGGTCATGAACCCATGAGGCCGGACACAATGGCCGCACAGTCCAGGACCTGATCCGGCACATCCGGTCCGAGGCCGTCAGGTCCCGGTTTCGTTCATGTCGTAGGGCCATGATCCCAGTTGTATCTGCAGGGGACAAGTTCCAATGATCGAACGCCCGCCCAGGTCCGTGCTCATCCCTTCAAACGGTCGGGCTGGCCCTGACCGGGCCGACCGCAGCAAGATCAGGTTTCAGTCAAGGGGCAGGCCGGCAGGGCATCACCGCCAAGATGGCCGCTGCATTCCCGACGGCCGGTGGGGCACGGGACAAGCACAACACTGACCGGCGAGGTCTCTGCGGATGATGAACGCGGATAGACGTCACATCTGAAAGCATGGCCTCAGAACAGTGAACCCGTCCGCAGACATGCCTTGGGGCAGTTCGGCCATTCAGCCGCCGGCAACCTCGTGAGATTCGCCGTTGTCCGCCATCAACAGCGCCATCATCGGCACAGGTCATCCATCGGTCAGAAGGATGGCCAGAACAGCACCTGCAAGCCAACAAGGATGGTAGCGCCAGCCTCTTCAGCCATCGGAGAGCAAGGACGCGCGGACGGCGCCCACATGACCTTGCCTCCGCTCAAAAACAGCTCGCCCCTGGCATGGCCGCCAGAGGCAAGTGCCTGCCTGGACAACACCTGCACAGAGGGTTAGAGCAAGTATCCAGCTACCAGCGCGAATGCAGCAACGCCTCGACCACCATATTCGTGGCCATCGATACCAGCACGAAATTGCCATCGGGATCATTGATCCAGCGGTCGCCCGGCGGCGGCGGCGGCAGGCCATAGCGGCCGTAGTCATCCACGTAGTATCGCTGATCCATATACTGCGGCGGCATACGGTCACCCGGGCCATAGTCAAAACCGCGACCACCCGGCCCAAGATAACGATGATGATGACCAGGCCCGGCCTGCCCCCAACCCTGCGGGCCATTGCGTCCGCCGGGCCCACCGGGACCACCATGCCCCTGATACTGGCCACCATAGCCACCACCCTGATCGCCTCCCGGCCCGCCCTGACCTCCACCGGGCCCGCCCATCTGGGCCATGGCCGTACCGGACAAAGCCAGTGCACCCAGCATCAACCAGCTCAATCTTTTCACGGGTTCACCTTTGCACCATATAGACTCCAAGTTGAGGCTAACTCATATCGTCCGGCAGTAAGCTGAACGCGCGACAGTCCGCAATCCGTGAGGTTGTGCAGCGGTCGCCGATGAACGATCCGCCGGTGGAGGCATCCGCCCGCCGGCGAAAAAAACGGCTCGTCGTCAGAGGCCTCGGCAAGACAAGCGCAACCTCCGGCGTGGCGGGCACATGACCGATGTCAATGTGCCGGCATAGGACACTGCTGCGTGATCCCGGTCCTTCCGACCGGAGGGATGGCCGCAACCTTGGCCGTCCTTCCCTCCGGCAAGATCATTTGTCTACTGATGCAAGGCCCTTCCGTTGGCCGCCAGCACCGATTCATGCATGGCCTCCGACAGGGTCGGATGAGCGAAGATCACCGACAGCAGGCTCTCATCGGTCGCTTCCAGCGCCTGGGCCATGCCGAAGCCCTGGATCTGCTCGGTGACCTGCGCCCCGACCATATGCGCGCCCAGCAGCTCGCCGCTGTCGGCATCGAAAATGGTCTTGACGAAACCTTCCGGCTCGCCGCTGGCCAGGGCCTTGCCATTGCCCTGGTAGGCGAACTTGCCGATCTTCAGAGCACGTCCGCTGGCCCGTGCCGCGGCCTCGGTCAGGCCCAGGCTGGCGACCTGCGGCCGGGCATAAGTGCATCCCGGCACATGATCACGCCGCAGTGCATGCACACCCTCGACACCGGCCAGCGACTCGACGCAGATCACGCCTTCGTGGCTGGCCTTGTGGGCCAGGCAGGGCGGACCGGCGACATCGCCGATGGCGTACAGACCGAACACATTGGTGCGGCAGACCGCATCGGTCCTGACAAAGCCGCGCTCCAGTTCCACCCCCAGCGCTTCAAGACCCAGCCCTTCGATATTCGGCTGCACGCCGGCAGCGGACAGCACATGCTCCACGACCAGCTCCTGCACTCCGTCAGGTCCCTGCAACTGGCAGCGCACGCCCTCGCCTTCCATCTGCACCGCCGTGACCTGAGCCTTGGTCAGCACCCGGATCCCGCGTCGCTCGAAGGACTTGCGTACCACTTCGGACACTTCGGCATCTTCCACCGGCAAGATCTGCCCCGCCAGCTCGACCAGGGTCACCTCACTGCCGAGATCGCTGTAGAGGCTGGCAAATTCCACGCCGATGGCGCCGGAGCCGATGATCAGCAAGGATTTCGGCAGACGCCTGGGCAGCAATGCCTCGAAATAGGTCCAGATCCGCTCGCCATCCGGGGTGATCCCCGGCAAGGGCCGTGGCCTGGCTCCGGTGGCGATAATCACATGGTCGGCACGATAGGTCTGCTCGCGATCCTCGGCATCGATAACAGCGACCTCACCCTTGCCGCTGAGCCGGGCCGTGCCATCGATCACGGTCACACCGTTTTTCTTCAGCAGATACTCGACACCGCCGGTCAGTCGTTTCGAGACCGAACGACTGAACTGCACCAGCTTGTCCAGATCGAAGCTGACCTCGCCCACGCTGAAACCCAGCTCGCCGGCGTGGGCGATGCTGTTCGCCACTTCGGCACCGTGCAGCATCGCCTTGGTCGGGATGCAGCCCCAGTTGAGGCAGATCCCGCCCAGATGCTTTTTCTCCACCAGTGCCGTGCGCAACCCCAGCTGGGCGGCGCGAATCGCGGCGACATAGCCGCCGGGACCGCCACCGATCACCAGTACGTCGTATGTTTCGGTCATGACGGTGCTCCTAGACCAGCATCAGGCTCGGCGTTTCCACCAGCCGCTTGAGTGCCTGCAGGAACCGCGCACCCAGCGCGCCGTCAATCACCCGGTGATCGCATGACAAGGACACCGTCAGCTGCTGCCGTACCACCAGCTGCCCTTCGCGCACTGCAGCCCTGGCCTCGCCGGCCCCGATCGCCAGAATCGCGCCCTGGGGCGGATTGATGATGGCATCGAACTGACGGACCCCGAGCATGCCCAGATTCGACACGCTGAAGGTACCGCCCTGGAATTCCTCGGGCTTGAGGGTGCCAGCCTTGGCCTTGGTGACCAAGGCGTGGATTTCGGCCGAGATGGCGCTGATCGACTTGCGATTGGCCGCACGCACGATAGGCGTGATCAGCCCCGTAGGCAGAGCCACCGCCACCGAGACATCGGCGTCGGCGAAACGGCGTATGCTCTGGGCCGTCTCGTCAAACTGCACATTGACATCCGGCACTTCCACCAGCGCCTGGCCGCAGGCCTTGACCAGCAGGTCGTTGACCGAAACCTTGACGCCCGGCAAACCGGCATTGACCTCCTTGCGCAAGGCCAGCAGGCGCTCCAGGTCCAGATCCACCGTCAGGCGGAAATGAGGCGCGTTGCGCTTGGATTCCTGCAGTCGTGCAGCGATGGCGCGACGCATGCCCGACATCGGCAGGTTCTCGACATCCGGCACAGCGGACGCCTCCGCAGCATTCGACGCGGCTGCCGGCACACCATCACGCAACAAGGAGGCCGCCTGAACGTCTTCACGGCTGACCCGACCACGGGAACCGCTGGCTCGGCAATCATGCAGATTGATGCCAAGCTGGGCGGCCAGACGACGCGCCAGCGGCGTGGCCGGTACCTGGCTGTCATCGGCGGCACTGCGCGGAGCCTTGTCCGATCGCCTCGGCAAGGCCGGTGCGGCCAGTTGCCCGCCCGCCGCGACGATCGCGGCCTCCAGATCAGCTACCGAGATGCGACCGTCACGGCCGCTGCCTTTGACCTTGCCCAGATCCACGCCCAGCCGAATGGCCTGGCGCAGCGCACGTGAGGTGGCATGGACCTGCCCGGCCTCCGTATCCCCCTGCAGGCTGGCCGGTATCCGGGTCTGTCCGGAAGCGACCGGACTGACTGGTGCCGGTGCCTGCGCCGATCTGGCGGGCACTGCAGCAGGGGACTTCGCCGCAGGCTGGGCCTTGTCCGTACTGGAAGCGGGAGCGGCCTCCGCCACGGCCGGAGTCCCGCCAAGGCTGGCAGTAAACGCCTTGAGCTCGTCTTCGGCCACCGAAGGATCGGCCGCCAGGCCCAGTGCCGCCCCTACCGGCACGGTTTCACCGGGACCGACAAGCACGCGGCGCAAGGTACCGGCGAATGGCGCTTCGAAGACATTGACGATCTTGCTGGTCTCGATCTCGCAGACTTCCTGGCCCTTGGCAAAGCTGTCGCCTTCCTTGAGCAACCATTGCAGCAGGGTGCCCTCTTCCATCGACAAGCCCCACTTGGGCATTTCCAGCGTCTTGATATCGCTCATGGCTCAGTCCTCCAGCACTTGGCGTACCGCGGCCTCGATGCGCTCGACACTGGGAATCCACAGTTTTTCCAGCGCCGGCGAGAACGGTACCGGCGTATGCGGCGGCGTCACCAGCACCGGCGCGGCCTTGAGGAAGCGGAAGGCCTTGGAGGCGATCAGTGCCGCCACATCGTGGGCGAAACCGAAGCGGGCGGCCGATTCATCGACGATCACCACTCGGCCGGTGGAGGCTACCGACTCCAGAATCGACTCTTCGTCCAGCGGAGAAATCGTGCGGGGGTCGACCACCTCCACCGAAATGCCCTCCTTGGCCAGCTTGTCGGCCACCTGATTGGCCTTGTGGACCATGGCCGAGAGGGCAATGATGGTCACGTCCTCGCCTTCGCGGGTGTAGTTGGCCACGCCCAGCGGAATGGTATAGATATCGTCCGGCACTTCGCCCTTCATGTCGTAGAGCATCTTGTGCTCGCAGAACACCACCGGATCATCATCGCGGATCGACTGGATCAGCAGCCCCTTGACGTCATACGGAGTGGACGGCACCACCACTTTCAGCCCCGGGGTGGTGGCAAAGATGTTGTAGGGCGACTGCGAATGCTGCGCCGCCGCAGAAAAACCGGCGCCGATCATGCCGCGCATCACCAGCGGGGCCTTGGCCTTGCCGCCGAACATGTAACGGAACTTGGCCGCCTGGTTGTACAGGGCGTCATGACTGACCCCGAAGAAGTCCATGAACATCAGTTCGGCGACCGGACGCAGGCCGGTGGCCGCCGCGCCGGCAGCCATGCCGATAATGGCCGATTCGGTGATCGGCGTATCAATGACGCGATCGGAACCGAATTCGGTCCACAAGCCCTTGGTCACCCCCAGCACACCGCCGAAGGCCTCGATCTTCGCTTCTTCCGGAGCATTGCCGCCGTGGCCACCACGCAGATCTTCGCCGATCAGCACCACCCGCTCGTCACGGGCCATTTCCTGGGCCAATGCCTGCTTGACCGCTTCACGATAGGTTTTGATTGCCATGCTTGCCACCCTCAATAAGAAACGTAGACGTCGGTCAGCAGGTTTTCCGGGGCGGGATACGCCGCCGCCCTGGCCTTGGCCACCGCATCGTCCACCTGGGCCTCGACCTCGCTGTCGATGGCGGCCAGCTCGTCCTGGGTGATCTCCTTCGCGACCTTGCCGGCGAAGATCTTCAGCGGATCATGCTCTTCGCGCAGGCGCTGCACTTCGCCTTCGGCGCGATACAGCGCCGGATCACCTTCGAAATGGCCATGCCAGCGGAAGGCCTTGGCCTCGATCACACTGGGGCCGCCACCTTCACGGGCACGCTTGACCGCTGCGGCCATCGCCTCGTACACGGCAAAGAAATCCGTACCGTCCACCGTCACCGCCGGCAGGCCGAAACCCGCGGCACGATGGGCGATATCACGGCCACCAACGGCATAGTCATGTCCGGTACCTTCGCCGTAGCCGTTGTTCTCAAAGATGAAAATGGCCGGCAGCTGCAGCACCACCGCCATATTGATGGCCTCGAACACCAGCCCCTGATTGGAGCCGCCATCACCGGTGAAGGACACCCCGACGCCACCGTTCTTCAAGGTCTTGGCCGTCAGCGCGGCACCGATGGCCAGCGGCGGGGCCCCACCGACGATGGCATTGGCACCCAGCATGCCCTTGGAAAGGTCGGCGATATGCATCGAGCCGCCTTTGCCCCGGCACAAGCCGCTGTCCTTGCCGAAGATCTCGGCCATCATGCCGTGGATGTCGCAGCCCTTGGCGATGCAATGTCCATGACCGCGATGGGTGGAACCGATGTAGTCGGTATCTTTCAGGTTCTCGCAGACGCCGACGGCGATCGCTTCCTCGCCGGTATACAAATGGATAAAGCCGGGAATGTCGCCGCTGGTATTTTCCTGGTGCAGACGCTCTTCGAACGCGCGGATCTCACGCATCTTGCGATAGGCCTGCAGCAGTTGCTGTTTGCTCAAAGTCATCGAACCCTCCTGGATCTGGGTGGACTGGCTGGGGCCGAGCCTGACGGGCTATCGGCCGACCGTGCCTGGATCGCAAAAAAGGTACGCGCAGGTCCCCGGTCGGCGCAGCTACCCGAATGGGGTGGGCTTGAGGGGGGCTGGGGGGGTATTCTTGGAAATCCATGGCGCGACATCGGGTCGCAGAATCGACTGCCACCCAACGTCGAGACAGCTCCGGAATGTCTGCAGGAACATGTCCAGAACACAGGTACCGCCGCGAATGAATCGCTCGCACCCCATGCGCCCCCTGCCGATGCACCTGACTCAGGGGCTGCCCCTGATCCTGACCAAGTTCGCACCACCGCGATCACCCGGTGATTTGCTGCAGCGCCCCAGGCTGCTTGAGCAACTGGATACGGTGGCACAGCGCCGTCTGGCCGTGATATGCGCCGGCGCAGGCTTTGGCAAGACCACCTTGCTGGCGCAGTGGCAACAACACCTGTCCGCCCATGGATCGCGCGTCGCCTGGCTCAGCCTGGATGAAGACGATGACAGCCTGTGGCCGTTCCTGCCCTATCTGCTGCAGGCCCTTCGCCCGCTGCATGACGGCTGGGATCCCGACTTCTGGCACCGGGTGGATGCCCAGACACCGACCAGTCTGCAGTTGCTGCTGGCCGAACTGATCAACCAGTTGCACGACTGCCCCCACGACCTGTACCTGATCATTGACGACTTCCATGTCATCAGCGATCGCGGCATCCACGATGCCTTGGGCTATCTGCTGGCCCACGCGCCGCCATCCCTGCATCTGGTGATCGGCAGCCGCCATCGGCCGCGTCTGGCGCTGAGTCGCCTGCAAGCCCAGGATCAGCTGGTGGACATCGGCGACGCTGCATTGCGCTTCAATGTGGAGGAGGCTCGCCGCTATTTGCACGACACGCTGAGCCCGCCACCCGGTGGCCACGATACCCAGCGCCTGCTGTCACTGACCGAGGGCTGGATCGCCGGCATGAAGATTGCCTCGCTGTCCCCCGGTCTGGGGGGACACCCGGGGCCGCCGCTCCATCAGCTGCAAGGTGGTACCCGCGCGATCAGCCGCTATCTGACCGAGGTCGTGTTCGATCCGTTGCCGGCCGAAGTCTTCGACTTTCTGCTGCATACTTCGATCCTGCGCCGATTCAACGCCGATCTGTGCAATGCAGTCACCGGCCGCGATGATGGCGAGGCCATGCTGGAATGGATCGAACAGCACAATCTGTTTATTTCCGCCCTGGACGAACAAGGTGTCTGGTTCCGCTACCATCCCTTGCTGCGGGAAACCTTGATCCAGCGCTTGCGTCGCGACCGCGGCCTCGACATCAAGCAACTGAATGAACGCGCCAGCCAATGGTTTGTCGAACAACGTCTGTGGGCCGAGGCCGTGCGCCATGCCTTGGCGGCCGGCAAACCCGTCGGCGGCAACGGCCAGGATGGCGCCAGCGCGCGATCCCTCGCCGAAGAAGGCGATATCGACACCCTGGTCCGCTGGATGCAGACGCTGCCCGTCAGCCTTGACCCCTCACGCATGGATCTGCAGCTGAATCTGGCCTGGGCCCTGGCCCACTATTTCCGTTTCGACGAATCACGCCAGTTGCTGGACAGTCTGGACGCGCTGGTGGCTGATCATCGTGATCACCTGCACCGCAGCACCCGGATCAAACTGCAAGTGGTGCGCGCCATCTGCGAGGCCTTCGCCGAAAACATTCCCGAAAGCCTGGCCATCGTCGAGCCATTGCTGCAGGAAGTCCCCTGCGGCGATGTCTGGGTGGACGGTCTGGTCTGCAATATCCTCAGCTACGACTATCTCGTCGATCAACGCTATGCCGAGGCCCTGGCCGTGCAGCGCCACATGCCCAGTCCCGAGGACCCGTTGCACAACCTGTTTGTCACCGTCTATCGCAATTTCATCATGGCCGAGGCCCACCTCTGTCAGGGCGAACTGGACGAGGCGTCGCAACAGGCCCGGCAGGCGCTGTTGCAGGCCGAGCGACATACCGGGCCGCACTCAAGCAGTGGCGCCACGCTCGCCCCGCTGCTGGCCGAAATCGCCAGCGAACGCGGTGAAGACGGCCAGGTAGACCTGCTCCTGGCCGACAGGCTGGAGGCGATCGACCGCTACAGTCCGCCCGACGCCCTGCGCCGCTGCTACGTCAGTCTGGCCCGCAAAGCCCTGCGTGAGGGTACTCCGCAGCAGGCCGAGCACCTGCTGGAACATGCCCAGCATCTGGCCACCCTCCGGCAATGGCCACGGGTCATGGCCTTGTTGCTCGCCGAGCAGATCCGTGTGCGCCTGCAGCGCGACGACCTGACCGGAGCCAGCCAATTGCAGCAGCAACTGGAGCATCTGGCGTCTCAGGCCAGCATCGATGATCCCCATCCCGTGCAGCGGGCTATCGCCCAGCACGCCACGCTGAGCCGCTGCCGTGTCTGGATGGCCACCGGGCAGCCGGATCTCGCCGTGGAATGGCTGGCTCGGCTGGTATCCGAGCAGGAGCGACGCCACGACCGCCTCGCCGCCATTCGCTTGCGCCTGCTGCTGGCATCGGCCCAGCGGCAGAGCGGTCATCCCGAGCAGGCCGAAATCACCGCCCACCCCGCCCTGCAACTGGCCCGCCATCAACAACTTCGGCGCAGCCTTCTGGATGCCGGTCAGACCCTGCAGCCACAGCTCGAACAGCCGCAAGATGCCCTTCCCTCGCCGAACCACGTCAAGGCTGCAGCTGTGCCACATAGGGAGACGATCGCCATCGAGGCCATGTCGCCTGCCGACGGCAGCCCGCTGGGCCTCAGCGAGCGCGAGAGTCAGGCCCTGGACCTGATCGCCGAAGGTCAATCCAACAAGGAAATCGCCCGCAGCCTGAATATCTCGCCAGAAACCGTGAAATGGCATCTGAAAAACATCTACGGCAAGCTCAACGTCAGCAACCGCACCCAGGCCATGAGCCGGTGGCGAGGACTGCGCTGGCTGAGGTAGCCGCCTTGGCCGACTCAGCCAAGCGAGAGCGACGGCCATCAGTCCGGACAAGACAGGACAAAGACGGGCGATCCGGCCGCCAGCCCAACAGCCGGCACGCAACACCGAGTCCCCCCAGGCTGAAGCCATGGGACCCACGACAACGATATATTCTCTCTGGATACCAAAGCCTCGCCAGGGACCGAGTGTCCGGCGATCACCTTCCACCGTATCGCCATGCCTTCGCTGCAACAGCTGACCAAGCTGCCCTTTCAACTCCTGTCTACACCAGCCATGTCGCTCCTGGTCCAATCCAGGGAGTTGCCGCAACTGCCACCGTCACTCATGATGGAGCCGCTGCAAACCCGGGAAGGCTTTCCAGACCTCCATATCCCTCGATCCACGAAGCTTTTCATACCGGGCTCGGATACAGGCTTTGAGTGAAGATTCAATCTTTTGCAGGATCCTGAAGTGGCGACAAGCTATCTCGCATTACGTCAATTGCATTTCCGCCACGAGCTTGTCGAGCGCTGGCGAGGACTGGACCGCATCGTTCTGGTCGGCGCCGGCCTCCTCAGCTGGGGCATCGTGTATGCCGTGGTCGGCCTGATTCTGGCACTGTCCCATGCCTTGCTGACACTGACCGAGACCGGGACCCCGACCGAGATGCGGTGGTTGACGGTCATCGGCTGGCAGGGATTGACCTTCAGCATCTTGTGGCTGGCCCGTCCGATACTCTTCATGCGAACCATCGATGCGTTTGTCGCATCGCTGCCTGTCTCGGCGCGCAGCATCTGGCTGGCCGACATCCTGATGGCCCTGCAGTGTTACTCCCTTTTATGGCTGCCCCTTCTTTGTCTGCCATACATGATCTGGCGGCAACTTCCGCCGCTGCAGGCCTTTCTGGCCTGCATGGCCTTCGCCATCATGGTTGCCGTCGGCCTGCTGTTCAACCTGCTGCTTCTGCGCAAAGCCATGACCAGCGCCACGGCAATGCTGCTGCCGCTGTTGGTCATGGTGTTTTTCCAGCCACAAAGCTTCATCGGCTTCACCGCCTTGATCGGCACAGGTCTGCTGACGACATGCGTCGCCGTCCGGCTGTTGCGACGATCATCGGAGAAACGGGCACAGCCGCCCGCCCCCGCGCCTCCGCTTTCCGGCTTCCACCAGGCCACGGCCTTGGTGCTGCTCATCGCCTGGCATGTCTTGCATGACACCCTGATATGGCGAAGCGGGATGCTGCTGGCCAGCCTGGGTCTGAGCCTGGCGCTGCCATCCCTGAGACCAACCGATCCCAGATTGCCCGAGGCGGCGATGATCATGTGCGCAGCCCTGATATCAGTGATGCTCTATGGAATGCCGGCACTGATCAGTCGCGCCGTTCTGACCCGGCTGGATTTTCTGGCGGGACACCGTGGCTTCCGGCGACGGGTCATACTGTGCTCGGCAATGCTGGCATCACTGATCTTCTGCACGATGCTCTCGGCCTGCTGGCTGACATCAAGCCACCTGATGGCGGCTGGGGCGCCGCATCCAAAAGCGATCCTTTATCCAGTGATCATGTTTCTCGCCCTTTTCATTGCAGGCGTATGGATGGCTTTGAAAATATCTATTTCGCTGCGATGGATCATGCCCACGGCACATCTGACACTTATGCTGATCCTGCTGATGGCTGCTTTCTCATGACCGAACTGCTGCTACAAGACCTGAGCCCGCGGTATGGCCGCATGACTGCCTTTTCATGCAAGATGAATCCAGGCTTGCATCTCGTGACGGGTCACAACGGCGCCGGCAAGTCATCCCTGCTGAAAACCATTGCGGGTGCCTTGCCCCCAGCAGGTGGAAGCATTTATTTCAATGGGATCAGCTTGCCGCAATGCCCAGACAAAGTGCTGCTCGTGCCCGGCGTGCCTCCAGCACTGCCTTGGCTAATCGCGGACAGGCTGCTGGACTTCATGCTGTCACTCTACCCCTCGACCCGACGCGAGCCCTCCTACCGAGACAGAGTACTGCGGGAGCTGCAGCTGGAGCACGCACTGAAAACCCCGCTGGGGGCGCTTTCGGCCGGCATGGCCAAGAAGGTCCTGATCGCCGCCGCCTTGATTGCCGCGCCTGCCGTGATGCTGTTCGATGAGCCGACCAACGAGATCGATGCCGCCTCTTGCCTGGCATTGACATCCTTGTTGGCGGAATACCGCAGCAGCCATATCATGCTGCTTGCTACCCATCATCCTGGTCCATTTATCGATATGGCCGCCAGCACTTTGAAGCTTGGCCATACGACACTATTGGAACCTCGGACACCACGGGTAGCACCTGTGGATCCAATAGCCTCCTGAGTGACTATCCCCCCGGACGAAAACAGCGCCTTCAGCACATGACATCAGGCCACATGCCGCCTCAAATCCTTGTGGAGCTTGGCGGCACATCCGCCATCAGGCCTGACATTCATGCCACGGCCAAGTCATCCGGCCAAGGCTCGCCAGGCGCGAGCCTTGTCTTTGCTTACTCCGCCGGCTGCGAAGACTGCTGGATGATTTCATCGGCCAGCTTGGCCGCCCCGGCGATCTTG
>JGI2924J29684_1078031_pt1 | contig 28542 bp, 30 predicted proteins | sample BenlonsequencITS_FD_29684 | JGI IMG/M metagenome (IMG submission 29684)
CCTGTTGCTCCTGTTGCTCCTGTTGCTCCTGTTGCTCCTGTTGCTCCTGCTGCCCCTGTCGCTCCTGCTGCCCCTGTCGCTCCTGTAACCCCAATAGGCCCAATTACATCAAGCTCAGCGGCTACCAAGCGATGAGCCGTAACCAAGTTCCCTTCTGCGTCTTTTCCCCAGCCAGAGATCTCCACTGCATCAGAGCTAGTAACAAACTGAAATTCAAATTCATCAAATTGTGCAAAATAAACTCTTTCTGCTACCTCACCAGGATCCATAATAAATAACTCCAAGACATACAGTGTCTTCGTAATCCCCGTCACGTAAAAACCTTCAATAAAAACTGTAGCAGCAACTGTATCATCATTTGTAATCTTTACTGTGAACGTTGAAGTAGGTCTTACTTCATTGACCGGTGTATTCTCTATCAATCCAGTCGTTAATTCAGCCATTTTCTCGTCTCCTTCTTTAATATTGTTAGAATGGGTTAACTTCTTGGGCAACTACTCGATGAGCTATAGTTAGATTACCTGCCGCATCTTTTCCCCAAACTGTAACTTCGACAGCTTCTGAACTTACAACAAATTGGAATTCAAAGGCATCGAAATCTGCGAAATAATTTCTCAAGACGACACCCCCTGGAGCAAGTACAAGCAACTCCAGTACATACAGCACCTTCGTTGTTCCACTTTGGAAAAATCCTTGAATTTGAACATCTTGAGAAGTTGTACCATCATTTGTTATATTCACCGAAACCATCGTGCTCGGCCTGACTCCCCCGACAGGGGCGTTTTCAAACAAACCTGTTGTTAAATTAGGCATATATTTCTAACCTCCAAATTTTTGGTTTATATATTGTATTTCACTTGTCCCTTTTTGGTTACCTATCAAGCTGCCTCAACTCAACTTATTCCTAAAGGGACAGAAATAAGATTTCCATCTGAGTCTTTGCACCATACAGAAATTTCTACAGATTGGGAACTAGCAAAAAATTTAAACTCAAATGTATTAAATGGAATGAAATAATTCTTTAAGACTACTGCACCGGATGCTAGAGTGAAAAATTCTTCCACATACTTGATATTCGTACTTTCAGTTTGAGAAAATCCCTCAATTTGAATTGCAACAGTAGAAATATCATCATTGGTGATATTTACTGAAAGAGTCGGACTTGCCCAAATGCCCTCAACCAAAGGATTTTCCAGCAAACCCGTAGATAAATATGGCATATTTTTTCTTACCTCCTAAATTATGGGTTTACTTATTCTATTGCTCATGTCCTATTTTTGTTACCGTAAAATCTTACTTTGTAATACCACTTATAGAGGTACAAATTCTTTAGTACAACATATCCTAGCTATATAGAGGATTAGAAAGTCTGACCATATGTTTTCGTATAAGAAAGGAAGGGAATAGATTGTCTTATCAAAAAAATTGCCCTCATGAATGGAAGCAACCAGCGCCTTTTATCCCTAATTGGGTGCGAGAAACCCCCAAACCAAATGTGTGTCCCCAACCAATTCCACCGGTTACACCTAATCCTGTTTTTCCAAATACTGCAGCACTACAGATGTGTAATCCCTTACAAATTGAAAAAATAGATTCTTGCTCAGTATTGATTACTATTTCAGTTCCAGCTGAATCTATTATTCACTTACCCACAAAAGCACTAGAGATAAAAACGATCAAAAAAGACTTTAAACTAACTCAGAATCATTACTTTAATAGCGCTCCAACACCACCCGGAATATCAAGCGATACTCCTAAGTTATTTATTGGCGGTCTGGTGCGCAAGGATATTCAATATTCGGAAGCCGTGCACCAAACTCCAACCACTGTGGCAGGCGTAATAAAAGATTTTGTAGTGGATATTCCAATTTCTTGTGTAATTGACCTTGGCAGACACTTACAATTTTCACCAATTCATTACGATCAGCAACGAGAATATGGGTTTACTGAATCTTCAACTAAGGATCCTCTCCAATCAAAGGCAGAATTTAACCTTTTGAGTGAACAGTTTTACAATCGTATGCCGACCTGCCAACTTGTTTTCTGCCAAATAAACGAGACGGACAATGCCCTTGACTGCATTCCTTTGTACGGTGGCCCATCTAAAGAATATACTTTTACCACCTTACAAGAAAAAATGGTTATTTTAATCCAGCTTCGACTGACCTTCCCAACCCCAATCGATTATAAAAATCCTCATTGTAACCCAGACAATGAGTCTGAAAGAGAAAACAATCACTGCTATGACAAGGATTCAAAACACAATAGAAAAAACAAAAGTCCAAATTCAAATGCGCTTTTTAGTAAAATAAATACCCTATTAACAAAGCTTACTTGCATAATAAAAGGGCCACATCTAGTGGCCCTTTTATTATGCAAGTAAGCTACTCATTTTTTTATAGTTTTCCCCACGCTCTTCCTTCATTCCTTACGATTTTCCCTCGTCTAGAAAAGTAGAGATTTTTATTATAGTCCCATTCGGGCGGACCTCCGCCCTGATAATAACCTTCTGCTCTGGGGTGGTACAAATGTGCCGTTACGGCTTCAGTCCGACAGTACTGACAACCATATGCCAGTATTCGATCGATAAAATCCCGATCATCATAAGCTATTCCGGTAAAATCTTCATCATAACCCCCAATCTCCAAAAATTGACTGCGATGCAAGGCCATCAGAAATGGCATTCTAGTATCTAAGTCTATGCAATTATTGAAGGTCTCTTGTTCAAAACTGCCGTTATTCTTCTCGATTGACTCTAAAAGTGCACCTGTTCTGTCGTCTTTACCAACCGGAATACCCAGTAGCTTTGGGTTACCTAAGATAGGCATTGTAATCTTTTCTATAGTCTGGTTTACATGGAGCATTTCGGCGCAACACATTACCAAAATATCTCCAGAGGCTTGCTTCACACCAATATTAATTGCAAAACCAGGCACTCTCCAAATGGGTTCTCCTTGAAGATTTCTTTGTCCAGTAAAAATATATTTCAAATGCAGCTTCTCTTTAAATTCTTTGCAAATCTCTTCTGTTTGATCTTGTATTCCGTCATTGACTACGATTGTTTCAAACTCATAGGGCATTGTCTGAAGAGATAAAGAGTAAAGTCCCCATCTTAATAGATGTGTTCTCTGATAGGTTGTAATTACTATAGATACCTTAGGCCGCTTTACATCTGGCTCGATGTTAGACTTTTCTATCATTAGGTCTTTAAAGACAGTCTCTATTAAGCTTTCCCATTTCTGCGTAGAATCCGGTGTACACATGGTCTTTTCTAACAGAACATTCCTAGGAGTAAAAGATCGTTTGGATAATCCTTGAATAGCCCCCTCAATATCTTCACCAAAGATTCCACACTGATCCCGTTCTTTAGGACTTAAATCTTTAAAAAATCCAATCTTTCTCATAATCACTGGCACATCGCATAAACAAGCTTCGATAGCTCCCTGACTCTGAAGCTCTAATGGTGAACCATTGACAAGGAAGTCCGCACAGTTAAGAAGTTTAACCAACAGATTCCGAGGCACTTGATAAAAAATCCTTACGTTATCCGCGATAAATGGTTCAATATTCTTTGTAACTATAATCCAAGTTATTTCCGGATGAGCTGCAATACAGGCCCGAACTTTGCCCCAGCCGTGTACTTCGTTAAAGTCCCCAATGTAGATTCCTATTCTTTCCGAACCAAAGCAAAACTCTTGACGCACCTCCTCCTTGTTCATCTTCTTGAAAAGCTTTAGACCCAAGCCGCCAGAAATAATTTCAAAATCAAACTCCGGGTATGCCAGAGCGGTTTGGCACGAATTGGTGACCAGTTTATCTGCCTGTCGCAAATTCTCCTCTTGCTGGGCATTAGAAATGCCCATGGATCTTAAATTGTCCTGCAAAACTGCTATCGTGTAACGAGATTGATCAACGATGTTTATGAATGTTGCGTTTTGCAGAATTACTTCTACTCCCGGATAATTATGCTGAATGTATTTTCGAGCATTGGCAGCATAATCTCCTAAATCTCCTACAGTATCCCTTCCTATACTTACTGAAGCAGGCAAGGATTCCTCCAAAGAATTCCAAAATAATCTCTCCCCTATTGACCCTGCTATAGAATCGCAGCAAATTGCGACCTTAATGTCATTTTGGTCATATCTCAAAGTTTCTGGACTATCTAGTTCTCCCCACTGAAAGTGATAAGCCAGACTATCGAAGGCTGTCTGATGCTTTATCCCTATGGTTTTAAGCTTGAGAATTAAGACAGTATCCCCAGATATACAAGCCTCGCCCCTCTTTGCAATAACCGGATGGTTAAAATCACTCCCTAATAGAACCTGCCCCTCTGGATACCCTCCAACATGTTCAAAGTGCTCCTTACGTATTAAGAGTGGCATAAAGAGTCCGCCATCTACCAATTGGGGCTCCGAGATTTCACGGGCATACTGTTGAAATTCTATCTCTCGATACGTAGAATAATCCCGACCAAAATCTTTTTCCACGCCATATTGACCACTGCGCAGTTTTCCCGACTCTACTAAGCGGGAAGCAACACAGTTTTCTCCATTATAAGCTTTCCATAGATTATCAAACCATCCTGGTGTAAAAGCCATATCTGAATTAATGAATAGGACAAAGTCCCCTTGAGCTTTGCTTGCGGCAAAATTGTAAGCACGATAAACATTATTGACATACCATTCCTGCTGTTGTTCAGGAGTGTTTGTGAAAGCATAATGCGGAATATAGTTATCTCTTAAATAATTAAGGACTGCAGGTGTCGCATCATTAGCAACAAAGAAAAACTCTTTATCTGTCATATCCGTATATCTATAGACCTGCTCATAGACAAACTTCAACCATTCCACACTTTTATAAACTAAACAAACAATGGAGAATCTAGGCTTGAACACTTCTTCCTTATATTCTTCAACATACGCCAAGGACTCTGCAAAGGTCAGTGGTATCGGTTCGTCATCATCAGACCAAAGACCTTCGGGAAAAAAATCCGGAGGAACTTTCGATACAACGAGCTTTTCTTCGCTGATTAAACGATCCAGCATATCATAACCGCGCTGTCCGTGAGACCTGTATACTAGATATTTATGGGCCAAACGTTGCTTCGAAGAAAAGCCAAAGTGTAATACCTGAACATCAAGTGTCCACATTACGTTTCGAATCGTGGAAGGAAAAAGTGGCTGATGAAGTCCGGGCTTTGTATCATGAAAACAAATCCCTGGCACAACCCGCCACAAACGGCAAAACCAGCCCTTGTCATATAAACTGTCCAGCCGCTGCCAAGTACCGCTTCGCCAAAGGTTAATTTCATGCATAATCACGGCATCATAATTGTTGCCCTCACATTGAGCACACAATTCTTGAAGCTTTTCGGCAGCATTAGCAGTTAACACCTCGTCAGCATCTAACCATAAGATAAAATCCGGATTGAGCTTTAGAGCCTCTTGCAGCAGAAGCTGCTTATGACTCCGTTCATTGACAAAGTCATTTTTCGTTCCTCTAAGGACATATGGTGTTTGTTTAAGCATATACTCATAGCTGCCATCTGTACTACCGTCATCATAGACGACAAGATCATCTACTGCAGGTAAAACATACTTAACAAACCGTTCCAGGTTGTTTTTACAAAGTTCATTATAGATTTGACAAATGCACGCAATCCTATATTTTTTCTTCATCTCAAGAATTCCCCTGCTCTATTTTCTTGACCTATCATCAGATTATGCTTGCGTAATAAAGCTAAAGTATCTTCAAAGGTCATTAGAGAATCACCCGAACTATACTCTTTAGATAACACCTGCAAATTCAGATCTTCTTTTAGCAACTCTGGCAACATTGGCTTAATTGCATAGTACTCGCCTCGATCGTAAGTTCGCCATGCCTCTTCTTCGGAAATCATTATCTCATGAACTTTTTCTCCCGGCCGAATTCCCGTATATTTTACTGCGATTGTTTGTTCACCCATTAAGGCTTTTGCTACATCCTCAATTAGAGCCGCCGGAATTTTTGGAATAAATATTTCTCCCGGCCTAGCGTCTTTTAAAACTGCAAAAATAGTGTCCACTGCACTTTCTAAAGGCAACAAAAATCTTGTCATTTCCTTTGTCGTGATCGTAACTGGCCCGCCACGCTTTATTTGTTCATGAAATAAGGGAATCACAGAACCTCTAGAAGCTAAAACATTGCCATAGCGGACACATATAAATCTTGTCTTAGGGAGCGTCACATTTGCTGCTATAAAGATCCTCTCTTGCAAAGCCTTTGAAATTCCCATAGCGTTCACGGGCTTACAGGCTTTGTCAGTGGACACACCAACCACCGTATCAACTTTTAGATCGTTTTCACGAATAGCACGTATGATGTTCTCTGCACCAACTATATTAGTAAGCACCGCTTCAAATGGAAAGTATTCACATGAAGGAACCTGCTTAAGGGCAGCAGCGTTAATGACGATATCTGCTTCCCGTAATACTGAACAAACGGAATGATAATCACGAATATCGCCTATTCTAAATTCGATTAAGCGAGCAAAATTGTCATAGATCACTTCATCAGTAACGTTTTGCTTACTCTGATATTCAATTCTCATTGCGTGCTGTTTTGCCTCATCACGGGAAAAGATAATAATTTTCTTCGGTGAACCAAGCTCTTTTTTCAAGAGTCTACGAGTTAATACTTTACCTAGCGAACCTGTACCACCAGTAATTACTACTACTTTATTATTTAAAATTTCCATTTTCATCCCCCTTGGCCTTGCCATAATGATAGGGGCCTTGTAAATAATCCAAATACATTTCGTGTACTAAGTCTTTCCACGAAGGTGGATTATAGCCCGTTAGAGAACGGAAACGCGTTGAGTCTAAAGATCGATTAATCCGAACATTGTTGTTCGGTTCGATCTCCACGTCTTTGTTATACTGAGCTTTAATGAGTTTTAATAATTCGAATTTGGAAATTGGATTTGCGGAAACGTGATAAAGTCCAATCATTTCTTTATCTGGGATCACATAATCTCGAATAATTCGTGCTATTTCAATAGTTGGCAGACCTGAATAAATGACCTCTCTGAAGCCATAAACTTTCTCTTTTTGCCCCAAAAACCATTCAACAAGTCCATAGAATCCTTTTAGCTCATGCCCAATAATGGACGTACGAAGCGTGACACAATCAGGATAATCTACCTCACCAAGAAGTTTTGTTCTACCATATAGATCAATGGCATCAGCCACATCACTTTCCAAATAGCCTCCTTTTTCACCAGAAAAGACACAATCTGTACTGATATGAATTAATCGTGAATCGGCTGCACTACACTGCTTAGCAATTGTATGGGGCAAAAGTGCATTAGTCGATATAGTAGCAAGTGGATCTTGGGCCTTGGGTACCTGCTTAATCACTCCGATACAGTTCACTACAATATCTGGAGACACATCTGAGAAAAGTTTTGTCAGGCTATCTCCATTAAAAACATCAACTTCTCCATATACCTTTTTCATCCAATCCGCCGGCGACCAATCGGACAGTACTTTTGCAGAACGAACTGTTGTATAAACATCGAACCTGGGGTCTTTAGACAGATAGCGAAACAAGGTATGCCCTAACATCCCCGACCCTCCCAGGATCAATACCTTTGTCATTCCTTTATTCACACCTTTCGGGGTAGTTACTTGAAGCTTTATTAGTAAATTTTACTTAAATTGATACATTTGCTTTTAAGACAGTTTTAGCTCCTTAAAGACCTCTTTAGCTTTTTCCAGATCTTCAGGTGTCCCAATATCAAACCAAAGGTCTTCGCTTTCATAACTCACAACCTGAGCATGATTCGAAAGTAGAGCTTTAACTAGATCAGGCATGTCAAATCGTTCATTTTCAGGAATTAATGAAATAACTCGCTTATTAATGACGTAGATACCCATACTCGCCCAATAGTTTGTGGTTGGTTTTTCTGAATAAGCGGTCACCTGTCCATCTTTAATTTCTAGGACTCCGAACGCTGAATGAACGGCCTTCTTATGCACAGCAACGGTCATATCTGCTTGCATCGCAATATGGTGTCCATAAAGCGCGCCAAAGTCCAGCGTCGTTAATTCATCGCCGTTGACAACTAAAAAATCATCCTCTAAATCTGCCACAAGCTTTAGTGGGCCAGCAGTACCGAGTGGTGCTGTTTCAACAGAATAACGGATGTCAAGGCCAAAATGACTGCCATCCTGAAAATAAAGCTTAATAAAATCCGCAAGATATCCTAGGCACATGATTATTTCATCGACTCCAGAAGATTTTAGTTGTTGAACCAGAATATCTGCTATAGGTTTATCTCCAATGGGGATAAGCGGCTTAGGCAAAATTCGGGTATAAGGATCCAGGCGGGTTCCTCTGCCGCCGGCTAAAATAATAGTTTGCATAATATCCCCCCTTACCTTTTAAATCTGGTATTTTCCGATCTGAAAACGATTCATATGGCTGGCAATCCAGGCTACTGTTCTTTTGATACCTTCTTCAAGCGTAACCTGGGGTTCCCACCCTATAGTTTCTTTTGCTAAGCGATTATCTGCTAAAAGACGGCTGACTTCGCTGCGACTTGGACGGATTCTCGCCCCATCCACTGTAATTTCTGCAGTGCTTTGAACGGTCTTTAAAACAATTTTGGCCAATTCTCCAATCGAAATTTCTCTACCTGAACCAATGTTTATAACCTTTCCAAAGCCTTCTTTACTCAATGCTGCTTTAATAAAACCATCTGCAGTATCTGTTACGAAGGTAAAATCACGCAAAGTTTCCGTATTACCAAGACGTATTTCCTTACAGGCCAAAGCCTGAGTGATCAGCGTTGGAATCACAGCCCGAGCAGATTGGCGCGGCCCATAACAATTAAACGGTCTTACAGTCACGACGGGCAAATCAAAAGAAGCATAAAAACTCTCTGCTAATTTATCCGCACCAATTTTGCTTGCTGAATATGGCGACTGCCCTTGAAGTGGATGAGACTCATCAATTGGGACGTAGAGTGCCGATCCATAGACCTCACTTGTCGAAGTGTGTACAATCTGCTCTACCCCATGATCTCGGGCCGCTGTCAAAACATTAAATGTTCCCAAAATATTGGTTTCCACGACTTCTCGAGGATTTTTATAAGAATATGGAATCCCTACCAAAGCCCCAAGATGAAATACTGCGTTACACCCTTTGACAGATCGTTCGATTACATCTGCATCACGTAAATCCCCGGCAATGATTTCAATTTGTTCAAGTAACCCTGGTTCCAAATCTTCTAGATTTCCGCGGCCATCCCTGGAATTATATCGAATAAAGACACGAACTTTGGCCCCTGCTTTTACCAATGCCTCTGTCAAGTGACTGCCGATGAATCCTCCTGCACCAGTAATCAAGACCTGCTTATGCTCCCACATTACGCTCATCCCTTCTGTTCATAACTGATATATCCTATGTCAGTTTTTGTCTATCTGACACCGCAGTTACCGTTTCGGAGGACGATCCTTTTTAATCTTCAATAAGGCGAACTAATTTCTTACGAAAATGGACTACATTTTCATCCCACCCTCTGAACAGGCAGGTTCATGGAAGTTTACATTAACGTGTTAAAAAGGACTATCCCTTTAACATGGTGTTCAAAAGGGTATAATACTTCGATGCCAACTGAGACCACTCGAACTTAACTGCATTTTGGTATCCTTTAATTGAGAGTGATTTTTGTAGAGAGGGATTACCTAATACGATTGCTAAAGCCTCTGATAACTTTAAAATGTTTCCGGGTTCGAAAGTCAATGCACACGAATTTGGAACAACTTCTGCTAACCCCCCAGCATTAGAGGAGATAACCGGTGTTCCAACCGCCATTCCTTCTAAAGCAACTAGTCCATAGGCTTCTCGCCGACTAGGAACAACAAGTGCAGTAGTACTTGCCATTCTCTGTCTGACCTCCAAACTTGAGATTCGACCATGGAAATGAATGAAGGATCCCAAATTTTGGGCTTGGACAAGATGCCTTAAATAACCTTCATATAACTCCGTTCCTTTACCTACAATATTTACATTAATTTGATGCCCACTCCTAACTCTAATTGATACAGCCTTAATCAGATCTTCAATTCCTTTATAATCTAACAACCTTCCCACATATAACAATTGATTCCTTATCCCTTGTTGCCAACGTTCTAGAGGAATACTAATACCAAGGGGTAAAACTTGAGTCTTAAAAAGATATTGCGGAAAGTGACCAGCTAAATATTGTCTCTCACTCTGGCTAATAAGGTGTATGCATTGACAACGCATTAGTAATTCTTCCTGTATCTTAAATTGGGCTTGTAATTCAAGGTCTGGTAAGTCTCCCAATTCTTTGCGCAAGAAAGAGTAAACTGAATATACAATTGGAATATTTCCTTGAGATAGAGTATACGACAACGGTGCAAAATTAATGGCGTGGCTATGAATCATGTCCCATCCCTGACGGATCTGAGGAAATTCCTGACATACAACATCAGCCTTGATCATCCCAAGATTTCCAAAGTATCGACTGCTACGCGGCAGCCATAGTACTTTAATTTGTTGTCCTATTGCTGTCCAGACAGGTATATTCCAGTTACTGCGCGGTACTATAACGGTCTGTTGTACACCCATACGATCAAGCATATGCACCATACCTGTGACAGCTGTTCCTGCGCCGCCGAAGCTCTCTTCTTCAAATTCATTGCTTAAGGATAAGATTTTCAGAAAATCTCCCCCTTTTGTAGTGTGATATTCATGGTTTAACTTCTATTAATACTCTATGCACAAGCCTTCTAACTTGCTAGAATCAGATACCTATTGAATAGGTTTAATAAGACTTCATGCATTAGCAAATCAATCTACACTTAGTAAGAAAATCTCCTGAAATAGTATTATTGAAAGTTGAAAGCTCATTGCCCAAACTAAAAATGAAAGCAACGAAGCCTACCTATTGATACAATGGCAGACTTCGTTTGCTTTTAAAATACTTAGCTATTACTTTTTTCTTTCATAATTAATCAATGGCTCCAAAGAACATTTACAACGGTAGCAAATGCTCCCGCTAAAGCAATAACAAAACCCGACCACCAACGTCGGCTGTTTTCCGTTCCTTTTTTGTAATCCTCAAAATCCTGTTTTGTAATATAGTTACCCGCCAGAAGTACACGCATGTCGTTTACGACTGTTGAGACATCCTTAACAGCCTCCTTGATCTCTGCAATATCCTTCTTAATTGTCTGGACTTCCTCTTCCATTGTCCACCCTCCATCTCAACTACGGACAACCCTTTTACAATATCCTATGCACCATTCATGAAAAGGTACTTGCTGTTCATTCCCCCTCAACTCGCTTCGACATATCATAATACTAAGTACGATTATTTTTCGGTAACGGCTAATGAGGAGGTTACAAATGCCAACGATAATCTACCCTCCTTCAATTCCTTGGAATTGGATGTTTCAGCGCCCACAACAGCTACTCGGACGGTTCTCGGCTTCTGGGCAAACAGTCCTTTATGAAGACCTGGGTAATTTTTCGACTTCAAAAAACAATCTGTTGTCTCCATCATTTCTCATCTGCCAAGGTTCGTCAGCAATGTCTGTTCCCCACCCAAGACCACGCATCTTATGGCTGACTGTCCCATCTCACATTAATTTAATTGAAAATTATGACCCTGATCTAGTTATTTACGATGCTGTGGATGAACCTAAGGATGAGTTCGCTAGTTGGGCTCCCTATTATCCTTCAATACTCGAAAGAGCAGATCTCATCTTTTGTAGCAGCAATAGTATTTACGAATATTTTCTTAACCGACATCCTCATGTCTATTTAATCCCCAATGGTGTAGACTACGTTCATTTTTCGCCCGCCCCTACTCACCGCCCTATCGACCTTCCATCAGGAAAACCCATTGTCGGATATAGTGGAGCTATTGCTCCATGGGTGGATTGGGATTTGCTTAAATTAGTAATTCAAGAAAACCCGGAGATAAACTTTGTCTTTTTAGGAGCCCTCTTTCAGCTTAATAAATTTCCATTGAAATTAAAAAACGTCTACTACCTAGGATTAAAGTCATATCAGCAGCTTCCAGCATATCTCCATCATTTTGATGTTGGGTTGATTCCCTTTCGTCAAACAGAAATGACCAAGGGTTGCAACCCGATCAAACTATATGAATATTACGCAGCCGGAATAAGAGTTCTAGGTACACCTCTTCCTGAACTTCTCACAATTCCAAAAATTAATCTTGAGAGCAGTCCTCATTTATTCTCACTGCGCCTCAAACACTTAGTAAAAGAAGTTGATTCCAATAAGGCAGAAAGAATGGCCTACGCGCAAGCTAATGATTGGAGTGAACGGGTCGGCCGAATGCTACAGTATATTTTAGAAAGGGCTAATACAAATCAGAAGTAGCGTGTAACACCCTAATCGACGAGCGAATAGTATACGTTGAAAGCTACTAGTCTAACTCGTTTCTTAATCAAAAAAGGGGGGAATACACACATGCTATTTGAAACCCACGCTTGGGTAACACTCGACAATGCGGTCGCTATATATAACGTTTATAGCGATGTGCTAGTCGCTACCATCCCCGTGGGGATTGCACCAGCTTTCCCAAAACGCACTCCGGATGGTACAAAAGTCTTGGTTCCTAATTTCGGTAGTAACACTGTCTCTGTTATTTGTACAGCCGGCAACCTTGTCTTGGCTACCATCCCAGTAGGTCTTGCTCCTACTTCTGTCGCAATTGACCCTACTAGTACTACAGCATATGTGACAAACTCTGGAAGTGGAACTGTTTCCGTAATTAGTATTCCAACTCATACTGTAGTAAGCACTATAACGGTTGGTACAGGTCCGGTCGATGTTGCAATTGCCCGCGATGGCAGCCGTGTCTACGTAAGCAATGGCGACAGTAATACAGTTTCAGTTATCAACCCAGTAACCAATACTGTCATTGCAACAATCCCAGTAGGTACTTCGCCTAATGGTCTAGCCCTAAGCCTAGACAATACCAGGCTCTTCGTCGTTAACAGTGGCAGCAATAATGTTAGTGTAATTAACACCGCTACAAATGCTTTACTAAGCCTCATTCCCGTTGGATCAAACCCTCAAAAAATTGCTGCTAACCCAGTAAACCCTGTCTTCATGTACGTCAGCAACTTCGGATCGAATAGTGTTAGTGTGATCTCAACAACAGGACTTAACGTTATAACCACAATTCCTGTCGGAGTAAATCCCCTCGGGCTAGATGTTACGGGAGATGGCACTCAATTATGGGTCGCAAACGAAGGCGACAGCTCAATTAGCATTATTAACACCCTGACAAATACCATTGCAGCTGCATTGCCAACATCATTCCCACCTCGGGGTGTAACAGTAGGTAGAGTGGGTTCTGCTTTATCGCCTAGTGACCCCATTGACTTGACAGACCCATATCAGCTTGAAGAAATTACTGAATCAGTGTGCATTATCGTCGAAAAAGTTTATGCTAGCTGCCTGCAGCGAGAATGCTTCCCCGCCTTCATAATCACTTTACCCACAGGCGGAGTTCCACCTTTCACCTTTGTTAGCATGACTTTCTCAACTGGCGTAATTGTTCCCGGCAGTGTCGTCATTACACCTATTCCTGCACGGCCGAACTTCTCCAGAGTACAATTTACAATTCAAATTCCTTACACCTTGACATTAAGGGATTCAACTGGCACTTTATTCACTGTAACCGGCACCCTACCAGATATCAACAAAGACATTGTTATGTACTTCCCACCGACACGTCCAGAATTCGACTTTAACTTACGGGTTGAAACAAGAACAGAAGTATTAACCAGCCCATTATTTACAACAACAACAATTCAAATTGCCATCGGAAGTTTTGTCATAACAAAAGTTACAGGTCTCGTTCAGTTACTCGTTCCTGCCTTCGGATTCTGCCCTGAACCTCCAATGTGCGAGGAATTCCCGAATATCCCAGAAAATCCGTGCATCAATTTCTTTGATGCTACCCTTACCCCATTCCCAAGTGATTTCTTCCCACCACAGCAAGATACTTGCCAATAATCATTTCTTATGTGTTATTCACCCTCTTCTTATAAATCTTTGCTCTAGGGATAAAGAAAGGGTCGTCCATAAACGGCCCTTTCTTCTACGATCCCTTGGCGCGTAGTGGGGGCTCACATCGAAATGTAATTCTTCCATTGTCATCCTGACTCTAGTCTAAAAATTATTTTAAGAAAGGAAGTGATTGTATTGGCTTTTCTTACACGGAACACTGTTAGTCCGCTTCTCCTAACCTATGAAAGTGAATCTTCGTACTTACATATCGACTCACAAGGCTGTGCTCTATTTAATGCAAATAGTCATGAACCCGTTTACCGGATTCAAGAACCTCTACTCTTAGCCCATGGTATTATGACAGATTCTAAAACAATTCATATAGTTGTACTAAAATCCAGTGGAGATCTTTGCTACACTCTTATTTCCGGGGCAAGCACTCCACAGACAACCTTAATAGCTAAACTGGACGTACGCGGCACAAGATATCGTAAGCTTTTTCTGTTCCCTCAAGGGAAAATAATACATATCTTTTACGCCTCTACACACCAATCTATTCCCGAACTCTGGCGTATTGAACACCGGTTCTGGAACGGTAATTCCTGGCGCAGTAATCATATGGGTGAGGTTGTTCATCCCCGAGAGCCTCTCTATAGTGTCAGCTTAGACAGTCAAGGCAATCTTCATCTTTGCAGTATTACTTTCCAAGGCAGGCATTCTCTTCTTTTCACAAATCGGTTTAATGGAACATTTCATTTATGGGGATCTCCAACTGAAACCATGAGAATACCCGGTGAAGTCATGGATATGGCTGCACTAATGACAACTGATAATGTTCATCATCTCTTTTGGGTAGTTAAAACTCCAACGGGGCAATTCGAACTCCGCACAACCCAGCAATTGGATGCCCAAGAATTGTCGAGTAGCTGGAGCCCCTCTCTTGCTCCAATAAAAACATTTAACTCTCCATGTAAAAATATTGGGGCTTTAGAAATTGGCGGCGTATTATGGCTCCTAGCAATTACTGGCGAAGAGATGCTAATGCAAAATGACGGCAAAGGGTGGCGATTGATTGCCTCACACACACCATATAATCAAATCATTCAGTGGGTTCATAAAGGTCGCAAGTATTTCCATCAGACATACTGGTTGGAAGATCGAATGTTACGACGCACTCCAGCCTATCATCGGGAATTAGGATTCGCCGTCGATAGGCAAACTCCATCGCCTTCGCCCTACTGTGCTATTCCTTACCAACCAATCTCTCCAAACCCTTCTCTTGCCACATCTGCTCCTCCTGTTCCAGCCTTCTATCCGAACCAAATCTCCCCCCATAGTGATCCTCTTCCTAATATCAAGGCAGGGATTAACTTGAGAGAACTTAATGTACCCAACCCTCCAGATATAGTTTCTATACCTGAAGCAATCAAACTACCTGTGATCTCTAAAACAGCAACAGAAATTACCAGAGTGCCAAAAACGCCTGAAATCACTAATCCTCTCGCGGACAAAGAAGTTCAAGAAATAGAGGTTATCAAAACTACAGAAACATCTGAAATGTTTGAAACACCTGAGATGCCAGAACAAGCTGAGAATGTTGAAGTTATTAAAGAAACTCCAATCTCAGAAAAGCGTAACGAGGAGGTCCTTCCTTCAATGCCTAGTGAAAACCCGGACCAACTAGAGTCCTTGATCAAAACCGTCGCCCATCTTGAACAAGAAAACGCTCTTTTAAGTACGGCAGTCCAAAGCATGCTATCTAAATTTGATGAAATAATGGAAGCAATATCTGAAACTACTGTTAAGCCAAAAGAAGAAGACCCTCCTCCCTTTGACGAACTAGAACCCGTCAAAGAAGCTATGTCGAATTTAGAAAAAGAAACCCAAAGTCTATCACAAGTTCTCCGGGTAATGCTTGTAAAGCAAGAAGAAAGTGACTCTTCTCTTGAAAAACTCGAAACACAGATTTCTCAACTTCAATCAGAAAAGGATGATACTAAGAATAAAGGGGGGTTTTGGAACAAATGGATCACATAGATTTAAACACTAACATTGCGGATATTTTATGTAAATATCCACAAACTGCGAAAGCATTTCGTAAGTTTGGAATTCTCACATCTGGTTGAGGGGCAAAAAGCTTACTCACTATGAGTGTTGAGCAGGCTGCTCAACGATATCGTCTCAATTCCGCAACTTTAATTAAAACCTTAGAAGTTACCATCGAGCAATCGAAACATCAATGGAGATAAATTAATGAATATCCTCTTTTTGAATGATTCCTCTTTGTTAAGTTTAGGGCTAATCTCAGGCTTTTCTCCAATGGATGATATACGTTTAGTTCCGGTTCATCAACCGGGCTGGGCGGATCGTTTAACTAATTTATTAAAGACCTGGAAGCCTAAATTTGCTCTAGCCGAAGGTGTATCAATCTCCACAGTGGCCCGAAAACTCTTTCCGCTTTTACGACGTTATTCAATCCCTTTAGTCTATTGGGCCATTGATGATCCTCCAGACTGGCACCTTATGTCTCGTCCTTTGGGGCGGGGGGCTAGTCTGGTTCTCACCCCTGCAAAAGAATGTCTATCCCTTTATCAACGCGAGAGAATACGGGCCCTCTATTTTCACTTTGCCTGTAACCCTAGTTTCCATCAGCCGACTGAGCCTTCATATAAGTATTCTTGCGATTTACTTCTTGTTGCCAATTACTATACTTCATATCCTCAACGCAAAATCGGCATAGAGACAGTCCTATCCCCCTTGAGATCAGAACCCTATGATCTTAAAGTCTTTGGAAATGAGCATTGGCTGGCAAATACAGATCATTACACGTTGGCACCGGGAGTGTATCAAGGTTATTTGCCATATGATCAATTACCTTGTGCATACTCTTCCGCTAAAATTGTCTTAGGCCTAAATTCTGTAATTGACTCTCCTACAATGATGAGCATGCGCACTTTCGAGGCCTTAGGTTGTCGAGCCTTTTATTTGACTCATTGGACACCGGCGGTAGAGAATCTTTTTAAAAACCACGTTCACCTTATTTGGAGCCGCCATCCAGACGAAACATTAGAGCTCGTTCGATTTTACTTGAACCGAGCAGACCTGCGAGAAAAAATCGCTCGCCAAGGACGAGAAGAAGTGTACCACAAACATACTTATCAGCACCGCGTGCAATCTGTTTATAAGCACCTACAAAAACTCTGAGTTTCTATTGACTACATTCTGTTTATATAATCACCTGGCATGACAGTTATTCTTTAATCCTTAGTGTTGAACCCTCAACGGCCTTTTGCCTAACAGTAAAGAGATCTTTCTGGGAGGATTGTTTATGAAAATACTTTTCCAAGCTCGTCCAGACTTTATGAAGAACCCTGCCGGAGATACTGTACAAATTGTTTCAACTGGGCAAGCTTTAAAAGCCCTAGGAATTGAAGCACATTTCTCATCTGATCCGAACATTGATGTCTCTTCATACGACCTTGTCCATATTTTCAATATTACTCGTATAAAAGAAAGTTACATGTTTTTTCTCAATGCCCAAAAACAAGGGAAAAAAATTATTATATCTCCTATTTATTGGCCTCCTAATGCTTATCTTAACCGTGAAGGAGCAAGTTCTAACGCTCTTGCTGCTTGGAAACATGCGCAACCTATGAGGGCACGGCTCTTACGAGAATGTGATCTATTGCTTCCCAATAGCCAAATTGAAATGGATGTTTTACAACAAGACTTCCTCAAAATTGCTGATTATCATGTAACACCTAATGGGTTTCCTGACTCATTCATCGGCACAACCCCCAAACTTTTTCGGGAACAGTTTCCTAATATGCCCGCTGAATTTGTTCTCTGTGCGGCACGAATATCACCACGTAAAAATCAACTATGGTTAGCAAAAGCTTGTCACGAACTGGGCCTATCTCTCGTCCTTTTAGGATCCATTAATGACCCAAATTATTACAAAAGCGTCTTGAATTTCTCCAACGTTACCCATATCGGTACTCTTCAAGGGCAACTCCTAGCTTCAGCTTATGCGGCGTCTAAAGCCCATGCTCTACCTAGTTGGTTTGAAACCCCAGGACTATCAAGTTTAGAAGCTAGTGCCTGCGGTACTGTTGTCATCTCGACGGATCAAGGGAGCCCTAAAGAATATTTTCAGGATATGGCCCTTTATGTTCACCCACTTGATAATACCAGTCTACATACCGCTCTTGAACAATGTTATAATGCTTCACCCCTGCCTTTGATGCAGCATATTCGTAAGCATTACCCCTGGTCGAGGGTCGCAGAGATAACTTTAGAAGCCTATAATAAAGTCCTTAGCTAAAACACCAGTTTTAATTACAATTTAACAATATTTAATTGCATTTAATATAACAAGGAAGAGGCGTTCCCTCTTCCCTTAATTACTCTTAACTATCTTTAATTTGAGTCAATATCTTTTCAGCTAGAATTCGCAAATCATTTTTCATGCGCTCAGCTTTAACACTAACATTTAGGAAATCTAGCACCCCGACCACTGATCCACAGCTTTTGCACTGTACAAAGAGTACAGACCGAGTGGTTCCTTCTAGATTATTAGCGTGAACAACCTCAAATTGAGTATTACCACATTTTATACAACTTGACTGGGCCATTATTCACTCACCCCTTTACCTAGGATATAGCCAAAAATATTCACATCACCTGGCCGCTGCATTACCTTTCCTTTCCATTCAATTCAGTAACGTTCGCTTATCTGTTAGTATAATATTCACTGGCTTTTGGTATGGCTTAAGCCTCATGTAAATTTTTAGAGGTGAATAGCTTATCCATGTTTGACCTCTAAGACATTATAAGTTTCATTATCCACTTCCTGCTGTATCAGTGATATAACAAGTGTCTTTGAAAATCGCTCGTGCCCAGTTTAGAGCAATTTATCTTAATTTTAGATTCTAATCCAAAATCTAGCCCCCAAAAAACATGGGAAAAATTTTGGGGGGAGATTAGCCCCCCCCATTATTTTTCTATCGATTTCTTGTTTTTACCATAAGAATGAAAGAAATCATGGGCAAAATTGGCACCTTTACCTATTACAAGTCCTGTGATTACCATTCCTATCCTAGGATTTGAAATCTCTACATCTAAAAGTTCGAAGGCATTAATGCTACTTTGAAAAGCAAAAATGATCCCACAGGCTAAACTCATTAATTCTAACGTAAGAGGCCTAAACTTATCTGGAAAAAATGGCACAACATAAACAATATCTTTAAAAATCTCTACGACCTTCTCGACAAGAACCGCCAAGAAAAAAACTAAAGCTAGCCCGTCCATTCCAATCTCTCCTCTGAAAATCAACTCCTATTAATTCCATAATATTCCTCAAGGAGTTTAATGTTCTTCTATCTCATTCAGAGCATAGTGATGGCACTGGACCTATCAACACTGGGCTTGAAACCAAACAATTAATGCACCTGGTACATAAACGTTTTTCAATCCCTGTTAAGCGATATTAATATTATGTAAACACATCAATTCTGAGCCTGAACCCAAATTCTTAACCTTGTAAAATTCTCCGATTTGTATGCAATCCTTATAAAACGCAAAAAATTCTTAGGACAAACAAGCGCAAGCATGCCAGGCGGTACTTCTTGTAAACTTTCTTCAGTTAGCCAATGAACTCCGTCGGGACTTAGCTCTATCTGTATAAATGCTGGATCGCTTCCGAAATTGAGTACCGAGAAGGAACAACGATGAAGTGCCGAAATATCTCTCGTTATAGTTGAGGACATTTTTTCGGTTGCAGTAACATCTTCGAGACTTTCATAAAACTCATGACTGCTAATTTCGACTTGGACACGCCCAGAGACTGAAGTAGCTATAGGAACTTGGTTATTTCCATAAACTTGCACTTTGTCTCGAATCGGTGTTAAATTACGTACATCTCCACTAACAGTTGCGTGGACATTGACTGGAACTTGAATGGGTATTGGAGAGGCAAGTCGAATCGGTTTCTTTATTTCTTCAATGGTATTAATAGACTCAATTTTGTGGGTCCATGCTTTATTGTTATTCGTCACACGCCTTTTCATAGTGCCTGGAGAAAGAGTATAGGCAATGACTTTGTATATATCAAGGGACCCCTGTCCCATAATTCCTATTTCTAGACGAAAAAAGGCTACATTATAACCGGCACTAATCACCTGTGAAATCTGTTCCTTTTTTAAGCCTATTCTAAAGTAATACTCTATAGGCTTTGATACATTCCCTTCTAATGAGATGGGATAAATCCGAATATAAACCTGGGTATCCGGTCTTCCTCCCTTAAGATTTACTTTAAAGAGCCATTCTTTATCCTTTCCAATGCTTAGAGATGCTTCCTTAGTCTGAATGATTCCCGATCGAGTGGCAGTAGAATTATTAATCTCCAGAGTGGGGTTAACCATTGATTCAGAGATGAATCTCCAGGTAGATTCATTATTGCCACCGATTTGAAGCCAAGACTCGGGGAAATCATCTTGAGCTTTACTCCTTCTTAGAAAGTTTCCATTGGGTACTCTATTAAATGTCCCTGTCATATTTCTTCTCATCGTTAACCTCCTACAATTGGACGTTAAATAAAGTACTTTTCAATATCCTATCAGCTGGCGGGCAAAAATATCACTAATACTTCAAAGCAGACAAAGACACTATTAATCTATTGATCGGCTCTCAGGGCAGAAGAAGTACCCGTTTGTAAGTGGATCTCACAATAAACTGTGTTCTGGAATTTCACCAAAAACTAAGAGGGATTGGCTCTTCAGCTAATCCCTCTTAATATCCAAATCTATATATCTTGTTTATACGGTATACCTAGTTGTTTTTGTGTCTGAGCAAGGACTTGTTTTAAAACTGCTAAATCTGAACTTTTAAGATAGGGATCTTTTCCCTCCTGAATTTTTCGTATAGCGTCTTCAACTGAAACAACTCGAAATTGACGGCGCTTATTCTCAAAATAACTATGAGAATAGGTCGGCGTATAAGAAACTTCTTTCAGAAGGGTTTCTCCCTTTGTTTGATCTTTTTGAAAGGTAATGTTTAATATCACTCCGCTATTCCGATCAACCCCGTGCTGATCCCCAATAAAGTTACCCATAGAATAAACAACAAGTTTATCTTGATTATCAATATTCACAATTTCCATTGGTTGAATCACATGAGGATGACTGCCCAGGATGACATCTGCTCCGTTCTCGAGAAATAATCGAGCTAACTCTCGCTGCTCTGCAGTGGGCTGTAAGCTGTATTCAACTCCCCAGTGCAAGACAAGAACTAGGACATCCACCTTAGGTCTTAATTGAGCAATATCCTTTAAGATTATTTCTTTATTTAGAAAGTTGAAGAAATAGGGTTGCTCCTTTGGTACCGGAACCCCATTGGTTCCATAAGAGTAAGCTAAATATCCCACTCGAACCCCATCTAAATCTTTAACGAAATAAGTGTCCCTCTCCTCTTGGCTTTGATAGGTTCCAACGATATCTAAACCAGCATTTCGTAAGACCCTCATGGTTCGTATGGCCCCTGAATACCCTCTATCTAGAATATGATTATTCGAGGTAACAATAAGGTCATATCCTGCATTTTTCAAAGTGGTTGCAACTTCATCCGGGCTATTAAACTTGGGATAACCCGTATACCCAGATTCGCCTCCAGCCATAGCTGCTTCAAAATTCGCGGAGGTATAATCTCCGTATTCTAATAAGGGTTTAACCGAAGAAAAAAAATGCTTGAAATTGTAAGATCCATCGGCCTGTTGCCCAGACCAAATTTGTGTATTGTGCATTAAAATATCCCCTGTTGCCACTAAAGTAACCGATTTCGGGACAGAGGCCTTTGGTTCCACTGACCGGGACAATTTTGATATCTCCTCAGCACTTTGTTGGACAGTTTGATTTGAAACAGGCCCAACCACTGATTGAACACCGCAGCCCAATAAAACTAAACATAAGAAAACCATTATTAAAAGTCTTAAAGGCTTCGCAATTTTCAGTTTGTATCACCTCTTTATAATAATTTCTCTATCCATCCGATTTCTCCTCTATAAATATCCAAAATTTCATCCAAGTTCTGCTAGTTACATAAAATTTTATGTTGACTCAACAAATTTACTGCTTTTTATAAGAACTCCTAAAAACTGGGCATTGATTCCTTCCTCAATTCATGCTAAATTTGTGTTGTACCAGTTATATAAAAGAAATTTAAGACATTAGCGCAAAAACTTTAAACCTCCCGACGGGGAGGTTTCTTTCTTTTCCTTTAATATAAAACTATAACTAAAGCCTAGCATAAAGCTAAAACCCTTCTTCTAAAGCACGCCTTGTTGGGGATCCTTTAATTCAACGAGAGCCCAAAAAACAACAACAAATCAGGATTCTAACAAATTGTGCCTTCAGATATAGTTTCTCTGTAACTATCTGAAGGCACTGTAATATTTAATCTTTAACTAATGTTCCAGCATTAACCGGTAAAAGCTTTATACTACCCCATGCCGCTAGGCGATCATCTTTAATGAGAAGGATACCTGTAACCCCATTTATCCTCGAAGCAAACTCTAGAGCTTTTTCTAGATCATCCGTTGTTTGGATATAGTTTCCGGTAGCAGTAGCTACTGCATCTGCCAAAGGGACAGAAGGAGAAAGGACTACTACAGCATCAGCTTTGCCAAAGCTTAAAGAATGGCCTACCTTACCAGAAGACGTACATATTCCTAACGGTGTTTGACTAGGTCTAACCTCAATAGCTATCTGATTAGAAAGAGGCGAATCCCCGGCAAAAACTCCCACTTTGCGAATCCGGCTAGTTCGCATGAAAATATCTCCACCGTTTTCCACGATTACATCCCTGGATCGTCTAGCAATTGCTTTGCCAACCCATTCTGCTACAGCACCGGCAACTGCAGCCATCGGCCCAACCCCTGCAAGTCGTCCAGCCTCTGCCATAGTTTGAACAATAGGAGGGGCATCTTGAGAAACTGTATAAGGGGTTAGTGACCTCACGAAATCCTCATCTTTTTGAATATAGTCTTCAAGAGGTTTTCGGCAAGCTCGAATGGTTTCTTCGACCCATTTAACTAACTCAGGAGAAAAGCGTTCTTTTCTAATACCAATATCAAGATCAGTCTCATTAATACCGAGCTGAAAATGAACTAAATCCTCCTGGCGGTGCTGCTGCCGATAACTTCGTTCCGTATAATTCAATTATAGACGAACCTCCATCGCCCACATTGGGCAGACTTTCACACAAAGCTGGCAAAAAACACATTGATCCCCATCAAAGCGCACTTCCATAGATGGCCGCTCCATATATAAGGCTCCCGTCGGGCAAACTCCTGTACAAGCTCCACACATGACACATTTATCTTCATTGCGCACGATTTCCTGATTGAGGTTTTGCACTGAAACCCCCAGATCACGCAAATAGTTTAGCCCGTTTTCACTTTGATCTCCCGTAACTTCTAAAATCATTGTACCTTCTTTTTTGGGATTAACATCGGCTTTCACAATATTGACCACTAAATCATAATCCTTTACGAGTCGGTATACAATGGGCTTTACCGAAATATCCGTACCAAAACGCAGCACTATTCTCTTCGGCGACATATAATCAATCCTCCTTTATACTGTGCGCAATAAAGCCATCAGCAGGTGATGGGAGATTTTTAACCGGTTCAGTCAACTGGAAGTCTCCCTTCTTAATCCACCCTTTTAAGGTTGCAGCAATTTCGCGAGCTCTAGGCATGCTAGACAAAGGTGCCGTAGGTACTTCTTTGCCGTTGACAATAATCTTACCACTCTTAAGATCTGCATAGCTGGCATATCCCAGATTTCCCGGTGTAAATGATGGATATGCTTCTCCGTAATCTACAATAGGAGCAAATAGCTCCTCATCTTTTTTAGCAGCGTAGCGAGCAATTTCCTCATTTAAAATTGGGATTGGAATACCAACTCCTACACTAAGTGTTGCCCCATAGCCTAGATAACTTGTACCAACAAGCCAACGCGGGCTCATCTGCTTCAGATCCCCTGTAAGAGCAAGGGTTCCACCTGCACTCCCAAGTTCCTTTCCATCGGCGTCAATCATTGAGGGAAAGTGTTGCGTACCATTCCACGCGACATAACCAATCCCACCGCCAAGGAAAATCTTCGTACCAACTCCGATTGTCTTAAAATGGGGGTCTTTCAATAGAGGGCTAAGTTGCCCTGATGTTGAATAGTTGGCATTCCCCATTTGTGGTTTGATCATTCCCATATAGGTGTAAATCGTGCGATTGGTTAAATTGACAGCGCAATTATAGTTTTGATAACAATTTCGAGGATTAAACAAAATAGCCTCATTGATGTCATCCAGTGTAATGGTTGTTTCAAGGTTTCTGCGCGGATAACAGTCAGTACCATATGCTAAGGCCTTTAGTTGGACAGGTTTGCGAGCAACGAGGTCAGCGATAACATGCCCTCCTCCATATCGAAATTCACCCGGATAATTGCTGTTCAACGGATCGTCTTCGTGCATCTCTGTTGCCCCAATATAAGCGTCAACAGCTGCGATACCCGTATAAGCGGATACTCCGTTCAGCCAAACTTTTTGCATTTTCATTCGTGGTTTTGTGTGTCCAAAACTTAAAAAGGCACCTGAGGAACACATCGGAGCGAATGTGCCAGTAGTTACAACATCAACCTCTTGCGCTGCTTTGGAAAGACCTTTTTCCTCTACAAGAGTAATAAGCTCCTCGGCAGTCACAACCACTGCTTTGCCTTCCCTGATTTTCGAATTAATCTCTGCATACGTTTTTTCAACACTCATGACTCTCCACCTCCAGATTTGTTACGTGTTACCCACTGACTTTAGCCTAAGACTATTTACCAAAATCAGGTTCGAAGTTCAAGTTCGCACCTATCCCTTGGATAAGCTGAACTAAAATATCAAGTGTTTTTGCCTTATGAGGAAAATATTGCTTGCTAATAGGACAATTAGATTAAACTGGTTACTATATAGAAAAGACCTCTTCTGTGATAGAAGAGGTCAAAATCTCGTTTATTCGACACTCCTCTTATCTGCCAGGAAATTAATCCTGCAAGAATTAGCACCATGCTTTGTCCACGCCAGTTTCGTCTTAGCGTGTATTAAGCTGGTTGCCGGGTTTCATAGGGCTAGTCCCTCCACCACTCCGGATAAGAGCATATATTCAACTCATTATGCTGAGTCTAACATTTCACTGATACCCTGTCAATATAATTCTTTACAAGTCTTTATAGTCTTTTGCACGTATTCTTATACAGAATTAATTTATTCGCAGAATTGTAAAATATTTCATAAATAAAACATAATATAATCGACATATTCCTACATATACTAGTGGTAAGTTATTTCATTTTTCTTCATGTAGTTAGTCCTCTTCTTTGATCTCCTTTTTATTTCTAAGGAGATCTCTTTTTGTTTATTGTTTACAATACCGCTGTTAAAAGAAGAGATGATTCCTACAATCATGTCAAGATATACCTCGAGAGCATAAAGTAAATCAAATGTTTTTCGGGGAGGTTTTAGCATGATTTGTCCAGAACAACTAGCACCGGATTTTGAAACAGAGGCATATGTAAGAGGAAAAAAAGTGACCATTCATCTAAATGATTTTATTGGTCAATGGATTCTCCTCATCTTCTATGCCAGTGATTTTACTTTTGTTTGACCGACTGAATTAGCAGCCGTGGCTGCTCAGAAGGAGACACTTCAAAAACTTGGTGTTCAAGTGTTAGCAATTAGCACAGACAGCGTCTATTCTCATAAGATTTTCGCAGAAACATCCCCCTCTGCACGTACGGTTTGGTATCCTTTATTAACAGATCGATCTCATTTCATTTCAAATCAGTACGGAGTCCTCAGAAAAGAATTAGGAATACCCTACAGAGCGACCTTTATCATATCTCCTAGTGGGAAAGTCAAGTATTCTTGTCTCTATCCACCTGAAGTAGGACGCAACATTGAAGAGGTCATTCGCATTATTCAGGGGCTGATTTATGAAGAGATGACTGGCCAAGGAGTTCCAGCCTACTGGAAACCTGGAATGACCGGAATCTTAAAGGATTTTAAATACGTTGGGAAAATCTAATCTGAACTTGGACATAATTATTTATTCATAGGGTATTCTAAACGTATTCCAACGTTAAGGGAGGAATTATATGAACCAGGATCAGTCTCAGCTAATCAAAAGGAAATTCCCCAAACGTGAAGATTTGCCATATAGTCATCAACCGGATCAAGATGGAAGAACTGACTACGGAAAAGATCAGGAAACAACTTATAAGGGTTAAAATTATATTGAATTTCCTATGAATAAAAATGCCAGGAGGTAGGATATGTCAAATAGAACAACAGATAAAGCACAAACTGGGAAACCTGATAGGGGTAAAAACTCCCCTTTTAAGAAAAAAACCCCACAAAGCCGGGCATGAGCCCGGCTTCTGGTTTATAATGATGTAATATAAGAATGCTATCTGATATAATGGAATGGATTAACTGATTTTGTTAAAAATACTTAAATAAAGGTGGTACTATGAAGAAAATTGAAGCTATTATACGACCTGAAAAACTGAATGACGTAAAGGTTGTTCTATCAGACCTTGGTGTAAATGGGATGACCGTCTCTAATGTCTCAGGGTTCGGAAATCAGAAGGGCTATACTCAAATATACCGGGGTCAAGAAATTGTTACTCGACTCTTACCAAAGATAAAGTTGGAAGCTGTAGTTTCATCTAATAAAGTAGATGAAGTTATTGCAGCTATTATCAAAACATCAAAAACAGGTGAATTTGGTGATGGTAAAATTTTTGTGTATGACGTAGCAGATGCTGTCCGCATTCGAACTGGCGAACATGGTGATGCTGCCCTCTAAAATCCAATTAATAGTTCCTATATATAAACATTTTCACTTAATTCAAAATCAGGATAGGCCTTTTCTCTATGCTGAGTTAAATCTAAGCCATTGACTTGCTCCTCATCGCTTGCTCTAAGAGGAGTTATTATGGCAATACCCTTCAAGATAACGAATGTCATTATCCCTACAAATAGATAAGTAGCTATAACTGCAGATAACTGGATTAATACGGGTTCAAAACCACCCCCATTAATCCAACCATTTTTGCCTTGGGGATTAAGGCTTAAGTCGGCAAATATTCCTGTTGCAATGGTGCCCCAAGTCCCTCCAACTCCGTGGATTCCAAAAACATCTAAAGCATCATCATATCCTAATTTTGCTTTTAAAATACTAACTGCTAAATAGCAGATTCCACCTGCAACAAACCCTATAAGTAGTGCACTGACTGTTGAAACATAACCTGCTGCCGGGGTGATAGCCACAAGCGCAGAGATAATCCCACTGACCGCGCCAAAAACTGTAATTTGACGACGATGAAGCCATTCGAGCATAGCCCAGCCAATCATTCCAGCTGCCCCTGCAATTTGTGTTGTACCTAAGGCAAGCACCGCCACACCATTTGCACCCATTGCTCCTCCCGAATTAAATCCAAACCAACCGAACCATAATAGCCCCCCACCAAAGAGAACATTAGGCATATGATGAGGAATGTTCCATTCATACCCAATCTTTAAGCGCTTACCTAAAACATAAGCTGCTACCAAGCCGGATACACCGGAAGCTACTTCCACAACAGTGCCGCCTGCAAAATCAAGCACTCCTAAATTACGCATCCAGCCGCCAACACCCCAGACCCAATGGGCTAAAGGTATATAGACAAATGTGCTCCAGAAAATTATAAAAAGTACAAATGCCGTAAAACGCATGCGCTCTGCAGTTGCTCCACTTATAACTGCCGGAGTGATAATGGCAAACATTAGTTGGAACAAAAAGAATAATAAATGTGGGATAGTTGGAGCATAATCAGGGTTAGGTGAGAGACCAACTCCCTTAAGTCCCAACCAGTCAAGACCACCAATAATATGACCGTAATCTGATCCAAAAGCTAATGAGTAGCCGAATAATACCCAAATTACTGTGACTATCCCCATAGCTGCATAGCTTTGCATCATGATTGAAAGAACGTTTCTTTTTCTAACCATTCCTCCATAGAATAGTGCTAGACCAGGTGTCATCAGAAAAACTAATAGAGTACAAACAACTAGGAATGATATATCCCCAGTATCTAAAGTTGTCATTATGAAACCCCCTTGTCTCAAATATGTACTAATAATAACTATTAACATCAGATTTGTGGCAACTTGTGATCACCATAGCATCAAACAACAGCATAATTCATAGCTTATTTGGATTAGACTATCACCGCCCAAAAGCTATGTACTCGAGAACATAAAGAGGCTCTAAAAAAGCGTTTATATAAAACGCCCTTTTAGAGCCTCTTTGCTCTCTTAATCCTGTACTTGCAAGTAACTTTATTATAGCTTCCCCAGAGAAAAGTGTCTATATGTTTTTAGCCCTTTATTATAATATTCACAAAT
>JGI2924J29684_1078030_pt1 | contig 28446 bp, 26 predicted proteins | sample BenlonsequencITS_FD_29684 | JGI IMG/M metagenome (IMG submission 29684)
TTACACGCGTGTAAGTGATTTGCTGGATCGTTCACTAGATGAGTTGAAAGATTTATCTCCTGAAGCGTTGCGTAAACAACGTAAAGACCGCTTCTATAAGATTGGACGTGAAGGCTTGAATTAAGCTTTCAAGTTAGATTACTCATTGAAAAAAGGCTCCGTCATATGGCGGAGCCTTTTTTATTATTGATTTGAAAATGCGTAAACAAAAGAGATTTTGGTCGCCGTATCTGTTTTCTCTGTTCTGTTACTCGGTGGATCAGTGTCGTAGCGCACATCAACGGAAAACCGCGCCGAAATATCATTAAACAGGTTTGCAGTAAGCGATAATCCATTCACAAATTGTGTTGATGCTTCAGCATAAACAGCGTTGGTATCGTTCGAGAATGTTACGTTTTCATTGAAGCGATAATTGAATGTCGAACCTGCACGTAATGCGACACTATCTTCTTTATAACTAGGTGTGACGACATCATTGCTTGTCGATTCCGCGATTGTATCAAATCTCCACCCTGGACCACCTTCAATTGTCCAAGTGGCTTTATCACCATCAAGAGCAATATAACCCAAACCACCCCCAACAAAAGCACGGTTGTCAAAACCTGAAAACTTGTCCTGCTCATAGGTTGTTCGTCCATAAGCTGTCCATCGTGGACTATCAAATTTGCGGTCTAACTGGCCCGCAGCAAATATACGGTTCTGGTTTTCTAAGCCTTCGTTCTCACCATAATCAGCTTTGAACTCTCCTGATTGTCGCCATGTGGATGCTTCACGCGCTAATTTTAATCCAATGCCGGCATTCGTTGTTTCCGTGTTTCCTGTGGTGTAACCAGCTGCAAATGAGCCTTCACCCGTGTAGGTGGCTTGTGCATATGCAGAGGTTGATATCGCACTTAGGCTGATAGCTAGGATTGGCGAAAACTTCATTTCATTGGCCCTGTATTCTAAATCTACAAATTATTGAACTGTTCTTAAACATCAAAGTCAGATCTCTACATTGGAAAATTGGCCTTACTAGGGCGCTCTTTTCCATTTTGCGATTAACCATCATAGCTATAGGCATCGATCAAGAGTCTGAGTGCAGTTCTGGATTCGAATTAATAAAGTAACATTACAATAAGTTCATGAAACACAAAAAAACGCATATTCCAATGCAGAAATATGCGTTTTTCCTGAAAATTGTACGGTAGAAGCTACACAGCGCCCTTTGTTGAGGCTGCTGCACTTACATCGCCATGGCAATGTTTATACTTTTTACCAGACCCACAAGGACAAGCGGAGTTTCTTGGCGTTCTGTCCCACGCGGGGTCCTGACGAGGTGCTTGCGCCATTTCATTCTGGCCTGTTTGCGGATCAATGTGAGTTTGTACCACTGCTTTAGGTGGTTCAGCAGGTGCGATTTCACTTGCTTGCGTGCCACCTTCTTCAGATGCAACTTGCAAACGCATAAGCATTGTTGTGACCGCTGTTCTCATGTCTGTGAGTAGAGATTCAAATAATGCAAACGCTTCGGACTTAAATTCATTGAGAGGGTCACGTTGCGCATAACCGCGAAGGTGCACAACGGAACGAAGCTGATCAACATTTGACAAGTGCTCACGCCAGCGGGTGTCAACTTCTTGAAGCAGAACTTGTTTCTCTATCCAGCGCATGCGCTCTTCGCCGACACCGATTGCTTTTTTAGCGTAGGCGTCATCGCAAAATTCGATCAATTGCTCAACAACTTCTTCGGTCGCGACACCTTCAGCATCTGCCCATTGACGAACAGGTGCTTGAAGAGCGAATTCTTCAAGTAAGGTTTTTTCCAAGCCATCAATGTCCCATTGTTCATGGAATGCTTTGGCTGGCATGTGAGTGTGAACCATTGCTTCAATGGTCTGATGACGCATTTCACGAATATCATCTGTGACTTGTTTAGCGTGCATAAATTCGATGCGTTGTTCAAAGATTGCTTTACGCTGATCATTGATAACATCATCATATTTCAACAGATTTTTACGGATTTCAAAATTGCGTTGTTCCACGCGGCGCTGGGATGTTTCCAGTGCCTTATTCATCCATGGGTGAACAATTGCTTCACCTTCTTCAATACCTAGACGACGCATAATTGCATCTAGTCTATCTGCGGCAAAAATACGAAGAAGGTCATCTTCTAGACAGATGAAGAATTTTGAACGTCCAGGGTCACCTTGACGGCCCGTACGACCACGTAATTGGTTATCAATACGGCGGCTCTCATGGCGTTCTGTTGCCAGAACATATAATCCACCTGCATCGAGCGCTTGTTGTTTTTTGACTGCGACATCAGCTGTAATTTCTTCGGCCAAAGCATTTGCTTCAACTTCAGTAAGTTCACGGCCAAGTTTTTCTTCTTTTTCAGCAGTTTCTTTCTCGATACGCATTTCGAGATTACCACCAAGCTGAATGTCGGTTCCGCGCCCCGCCATGTTAGTGGCAACAGTGATGGCACCAGGTACGCCCGCCATAGCAACAATTTGAGCCTCTTGCTCATGATGCAGCGCGTTCAGCACCTGATGTTTGACACCTTTATTGGCAAGGAGTGTTGAAAGAAGTTCTGATTTTTCGATGGATACTGTTCCGACCAAGACAGGCTGGCCGCGTTTTGAGCAATCAGCTAGATCTTCGATAATCGCGTTAAATTTTTCTTTCGCAGTCCGGTAAACAACATCATCATCATCAATACGTTGGATGGGTTTGTTTGTCGGAATTTCCAACACACCAAGTTTGTAAATATCTGAAAACTCATCAGCCTCAGTGGACGCTGTACCGGTCATACCAGATAGTTTGTCGTATAGTCGGAAATAGTTTTGGAAGGTGATAGACGCCAGTGTTTGGTTTTCTGGCTGAATTTTTGTGCGTTCTTTGGCTTCAATTGCTTGGTGCAAACCTTCAGAAAGACGACGACCAGGCATCATACGTCCAGTAAATTCGTCAATCAGGATAACTTCACCTTTTTGTACAATGTAATCAATGTCGCGCTTGAAAAGCTTGTGGGCACGTAGAGCCTGATTAGCATGGTGCACAACAGATACATTTGATGGTTCGTACATTGAGCCATCAAGAAGTTCTGCTTGAGATAGCAATTCTTCTAGTTTTTCATTGCCTTCTTCTGTGTAGACAACTGATTTTTGTTTTTCATCTAATTCAAAATCTGCTTCTTCAAGATTGGGAATGATGGCGTCTAATTTGATATAAAGCTCAGAACGGTCGTCTGTTGGACCTGAAATGATAAGCGGTGTGCGGCTTTCATCAATTAGGATTGAGTCAACTTCATCAACAATACAATAACGGTGACCGCGTTGAACCATATCAGCGAGCGAATATTTCATATTGTCGCGCAGATAGTCGAAGCCAAACTCATTATTGGTTCCGTATGTGATGTCACATGCGTATGCTTCACGGCGTTGATTGTCGTCCATGCCGTGAACAATGCTGCCCCAGCTCATGCCTAGGAAATTATAGACTTGACCCATCCATTCAGCATCACGTGCAGCAAGATAGTCATTCACTGTGATAACGTGAACGCCTTTTCCCTCAAGCGCATTCAGGTAGGTTGGGGCCGTTGCCACCAAAGTTTTACCTTCACCGGTGCGCATCTCAGCAATATTACCGGCATGCATGACCATGCCTCCAATAAGCTGCGTATCGAAATGACGGAGGCCTATTGAGCGTTTAGCTGCTTCCCGAACGGTTGCAAAAGCTTCTGGAAGAATATCATCCAGTGGTGCGCCGTTGGCGATTTTCTGGCGAAACTCACCAGTACGGGCCCGCAAAGCATCGTCGGATAAAGCTTCCGTTACGGGCTCTAGTGCGTTGATCTGCTGCACACGCGCACGAAAAGGCTTTAATTTGCGGTCGTTGACGGAACCAAAAAGTTTCTGGGCGATCCCAAACATAAATATACTACCGTTCGACTGCCACAAAGGGCATAGATAACTAATAAAGATGGTTCTACAAAATAATCGACTGCAAAACCGTGTAAAGACGCGGTTATGACTACCTGAAAAAGGTTGATATATGTCAAACCAGTTAGGCAGAGGTAAGCAGCCCCCCTTAGTGTGTCAATGCGGCGAAGGCGCTTAGGTACAGCATTGCACTGCTTTATGACTTTTTTATCCCACTTGAAGGGTGTTTTAGACGAATTTATCTCGACTAAAGCGACAGCTCTTCGTATTGAGTGCGTTCAAATGGTGTTCGTGATGACTATGCGATATTACAAATAACCTTATTTTTCGGGTGCCATACAGGGAAACAGAATCATGCAAGTCAAAGAAATGAAGCCGTCTCCAGTGTTAAAAACTGTGCGGGGAATGCTTGGTTTATTAGGGGCGTTGATTGTTCTTTCAGCGTGTGAAGATGAGCAGGCCATATTGATTCAACCCACACCGACCGCAGCCGATGATGCGGTAATTGCTGCAACGGTGGATGGATATCCTATTTATGTCGCTGATATTGAAATGGAAGCGGAGTCACAAGGTATCCTCTTAGCTGGGCGTACGCTTGATCCCAGTACGCCAGAATTTACCCGTATACTCAATTCGCTCATCGACGATCATTTGTTGGCGAAAGAAGCTGAAAAACAGAATTTGCACACTGATCCTTATGTGCAGCATCGCTTGAAAGTGATTCGAGAAAGATTGCTGGGAAATATGTTACTTTCTCAAGGTGTCGATGAAGCATCAATTCAGAAATATTATGAGACATCTATCAACTTAAAACAGCTTCAGCTTGGTGAGGAATATCGCGTTCGCCAAATTGTATTGCCCACACTTGAAGCTGCAAACGCGATGATAAAACAAATGACAGCGGAAACTGATTTTTCAGTGCTAGCGTCAAATCGCTCTATTGATGAAGAAACACGCTTAGAAGGTGGTGATCTAGGATTTATAAACCCAGAAACAGCACCTTTGCCGCTGGCCAATGCTATCCAGAATACAGCGATGGGCGGCGTATCCAAACCATTTGAAACGCGCAAAGGTTGGGTTGTCATCAAGGTCGTAGAAAAGCGCCCCGAACCCTTGCCGACATTACAGGATTTGAGACCTCAAATATGGGATTTCTTAATTGCGAGCGAATTAGAACGATTATTGAAGAAACTTCATAAAGATTCGGCTATTATTCGTTCTTTTGAAGAGGTGGAAGGCCCAATTAATGATGCCTTTTCAAATGCGTTGGAAATAGATGAGCAGAACAGCCCTATTCTGCCAGATGAAGAAATTACAGACTAGTTTACCTTTGAAAGAATAGTTGCATGGCCGGTATGAAACTGACGAAATCGCCATTGGCTCCAGAAACGACGCCGATTTTACCCCAAATAGCAGGTGTAGAATTTGCGGTTGGCAGCAATGGTTTCTATGGAAACCGAAATGATGTGTTTATTGCGCGGTTTGAACAACCAGCATCAGCAGCTGGTGTTTTTACGCGTTCATCAACTTGTTCTGCTGATGTGGATTGGTGCCGTGAAGCATTAAGTGCAGGCCAAGGTGAGGCGAGTGCGCTCGTTGTAAATGCTGGAAATTCCAATGCGTTTACTGGTGCGGCTGGTGTTGCAAAAAATAATGCGACGATCGCGGCAGTTACCCAATTGAATAATAGTAAATCTAGCAGTGTTTTTCTGGCGGCCACTGGTGTTATCGGTGAACCGTTAGAGCCAGAATTTATTGCTGATAAAGTGCGAGAAATCTGGCCAAAGCTGGGAACGGCTAGTTTGAATGATGCTGGTGAAGCATTCATGACGACTGACACTTTTCCAAAGGCTAGTACGGCAAGTGCCAGCATTGATGGGGTGGAAGTTCAGATCGGCGGTATTGCCAAAGGCTCTGGTATGATCATGCCTAATATGGCAACCATGCTTGGATATGTTTTTACAGATGCTAATTTATCCCCGTCTGTATGTCAGGCACTTTTGGCGCGCTATACTGATAGCACGTTTAATTGCATCACAGTGGATGGTGACACATCCACATCAGATACATTCATGTTATTTGCGACCAGAAAAGTTGGCCCGCTCATAGAAGATGTAAATGACGAACGGATCGCAGATTTTTCAGTTGCTTTTCATAAAGTTATGCATGATTTGGCGATCCAGATTGTCCGAGATGGTGAGGGGGCGACTAAGCTTGTCGACATCACTGTAACGGGTGCTGCCTCGGTTTCTTCTGCTAAAATCATTGCAACGAGTATTGCCAATTCACCATTGGTAAAAACAGCTTTAGCTGCGTCGGATGCGAATTGGGGGCGTATCGTAATGGCTGTTGGAAAAACAGATCAGCCAGTTAATCGCGATGCGTTGAGTATTTCTTTTGGAGATGTTGAAGTTGCGCGCAATGGTATGCGTGTGCCTGATTATTCCGAAGACGCTGCAAGCAAAGCGTGTCAGGCTCAGGAAATAAGCATTCGTGTGGATGTTGGTGTTGGCGATGCGCAGGCTCAAGTTTGGACGTGTGATCTCACTCATGGTTACGTGGATATTAACGGCGCATATCGAACTTAACCGGTTATCCTAATTTGATCTTGAAAAAAGTGTTCTAAGCATATGACAGACAAAAAGTTGGTGTTGGTTTCAGCTGTCGCACTTGTAGATCAAGAAGACAGATTGTTATTGGCACAGCGTCCAGAAGGGAAGAGTTTAGCAGGTCTCTGGGAATTTCCAGGTGGCAAGGTAGAAGAAGGCGAAAATCCTGAAGCTGCTTTGGTCCGGGAATTAAAAGAGGAATTGGGAATAAAGGTTGATGAGCGAGATTTCTTGCCATTCACGTTTGCATCCCATGCCTACAAAGATTTTCATCTTCTAATGCCAGTTTATCTTTGCCAAACTTGGGAAGGTGAACCGGAAGGGTGCGAAGGCCAAGATTTGGCTTGGGTATCCGTAGACGAATTAGCGAAATATCCAACACCTCCGGCTGATGTGAGGCTTATGGATGATTATAGAAGATGGATAGGAAGCCGCAAATGTGGGGAATAAAAATCAAAACTCTTCTGCAAAAATTTTGCGCGGATAAATCCGGTGCGACTGCGATAGAGTATGGTTTGATCGCCTCTTTGATAGCGGTTGCTATAATCACGAGTGTTGAAGTTGTTGGAACTGAAAACAGCAAAAACTTTGATAATGTCTCCACCAAATGGGACGAGGCTGTTGCCTCTCAAGCAAACTAGTTACTTCACTGCGTTATTTTTCTATTTGTCGTCGTTTTTTACGTTATTCAATGCGTCCTTTAAGCTAACCTTGGCGGAACCTCGTGCAAGCGGTTTGGGTTGATCTGGTCCGGGTGACCAGCCTGATGCTGTGACGATTTCAAAAGTTGCTATAAATTTCCCATCCTTATCTGAAAATTTATTCGCATATATTTCTAGCGCTTTAAAAAGGATTGAGCGCGTTAGATTGGGTTGTCTTGTTTCGTTTGGTCTGCGAGCTGAAGCTGCTGTTTCACCCATTCCGCGCAAATCTTGAAATAGCTTTATCGGGTTTGAATAACGCACAGTAATTGTTTCTGTGTCGGCGACTGGCATCACAAAACCTGCGCGTTGCAACAGCGTTGACATATCTTGCACGTCTGCAAATGGAGATATGCGCATTGCCGCACCGCCGCGAATCTCCGTTTCAGCTTCGATCAGGCTCGTTCGTAATTCATGGAGAGTTCTACCGCCCAGTAGTTGTGCGATAAACAGCCCATCTGGAATGAGCGCGTTTCTTATCTGAACAAGTGCGCCAGGCAGATCATTGACCCAATGCAATGCCAAGCTAGATAGGGCGGCATCAAAGCTGGCTGGTTTAAATGGTAGAAACTCTTCATCAGCAGCGACAGACAGCTCTCCCGATTGTGTTGCGAATTTTGGAGAAAGGTCACTCTTGATGACGACACCAAGGCGCTCTGCGATGGATGGACGCGATCGCAATTCTGCCTCTACTTCACCTGTATGGCTGCCTATATCGAGAATTTTCTTAAATGGACGTGGAATGACTTCGATTCGGTCGGCGATATCTTCAGCAGCTCTGGTCTTTAGAAAAGAATGGTCACCAAAATTTTGCGCAGCGCGATTTCTGTGCTTTTTGACAGAGAGGCGGTCAAAAACAATTGGGGCACCCGAATTGTTTGAAGAGCCAATTTGCTGGTTTGCTGGGGAAGAGTGTTTATCAGATGAAAGCGTCATTGGGCCAATATGCTTTTTTCCGAGCACTAGGCAATCACTCTCGGAGAGTATTACGCAATATTGATCAACTTATCTGGCCGCCGCGCTCTCTTGTGACGGGAGATCAGATAGCAGGCCCCGGTTTGATCGAAGTGGAATATTGGCTCGATATTAAATTTCTGAATATGCCCGTTTGTTGTCGGTGCGGTGCACCGTTTGAGGCTATGCATGATGTTGGCGACGCCTATGAATTGGTGGAATGCGCAGCCTGTATCGCTCGCAAACCAGCTTTTGATCGCGCGCGAGCCGTCTTTATTTACGATGATTTGACCAGTCGCATTATTTTGCGGTTCAAAAATGGTGCAGATCGCAATGGACTAAAGTTGATGTCGCAATGGTGTGTGGACGTTGCTGGGGATTTAGTGCGTGATGCCGACTTTGTGATGGCGGTGCCATTGCATGCGAGTCGATTGAGGTCTCGCGGGTATAATCAATCTTTGTGGTTGGCAGCTGCTATTGCCCGAAGGCGTGATTTGAAACTCGCGCATCATATTTTGAAACGCCGGAGAAATACACCATCTCAAGCGGGGCGTAGTGCAGTCGGGCGACAAAAGAATGTAGAAGGTGCTTTTCATATCGCTGAAAGGCATCGCAAAAAATTAGCTGGCAAACGTGTGCTATTAGTTGATGATGTTTATACAACAGGAGCAACAGTGGAGGCATGTTGCCGTGCTTTGAAGCGTTCTGGTGCGACAAGTGTAGATGTCATTACACTTTCTCGCGTTGTAAGTCCTACAGATCCTACTATATGAAATTGCTGTTCAATTAAAACTCCAAGGAGAGTTATATGGCCAAAGTTACTATCTATACCCGCATGATGTGTCCCTATTGTACGCGAGCAGTTTCGCTACTTAAGAAAAAAGGTGTAGACTTCGAAGAAATTGATGCTGGTATGGATGCCGCAAAAAAGCAGGAAATGATAAAACGCTCAAATGGCGGTGCGACATTTCCTCAGATTTTCATAGGTAATGAACACATTGGCGGTTGTGATGATATGATGGCTTTAGAGAGCAAAGGTGCTCTGGATGTTATGCTAGGGTAATATGAATGGGACGGCTTTGTTCAGGAGGGGAGACAAAGCAATTCGTTGAATGGAATATACATAGGCCAATAAATGATAAAGTATGCGCTTTGCTGTCCGGGAGATCATGAGTTTGAAGCATGGTTTGCGTCCTCTACTGCTTATGATGAGCAGTCAGAGCGTGGCTTGGTAGAGTGTCCAGTCTGTGGATCTACGAAAATCAATAAACAGATTATGGCTCCTATGATTCGGGATTCGGGCAGCAAATCGGGTAAATTGAAAATGCCGAAATCTGATTCCATGCCGACACCAGATGAAATTGAGCGGGTTGCTTCCAAAGTGCGAGAGCATATTGGAAAAACGCATGAATATGTCGGTGATAAATTCGCCAATGAAGCGCGCGCCATGCATTATGGTGATCAAGAAATGCGATCTGTGTGGGGACGAGCAACACCAGAAGAAGCAAAAGCGCTGATTGAAGAAGGTGTATCTGCTGTGCCTATTCCAGATACATTCGCGCCGCCAGAGCCGGCACCTAAAGATGTGAAAAAACTAAACTAGCTGGCTTTCATTTTGACGCAGGCTTCATGTAGGGCTTGAAGGAATCGTGACCGGTCTGCTTGAGAAAATGGAGCTGCTCCGCCCATTTGCTCGCCAGTGGACCGCAATTGCTCCATCAGGGCGCGTGTTGCCACGGCTGCACCTATCATTTCTTTGGTGAAAGCTTTGCCATCAGGCTTGAGAACGACAGCGTTATTTTCCAATGCGCGTTCAGCCAACAAAATGTCTGCTGTGATCGCTATTGATTTTTCATCACAATTATCAGCGATCCAGTTGTCAGCTTCGTCTGGCCCTGCATCCACAACCATTTGTTTGATAAAAGGCATGCGAGGTACTTGCAAAAATGAGTTGGAGACAACCCAAATTAGAGCGTTGTGGCGTTCACCGACTTTGAAAATTTCGTTTTTGACGGGACATGCATCCGCGTCGATATAAATTGTCAGATCAGGCTGCATTAAAAACCAGCACCCGGCTGTGCAAGATAATCGAGTTCAGCAGGTGTTGATTTACGTTCCAACACTGCATTCCTGTGCGGGAAACGACCATATTTTTGAATGACGTCACGGTGTTTGATCGCAAATTCAAGCGCATTTTTGATGGTGCTATAATAAGCGTCGTCTGTGTCTTCGAGTAGGTTTTCGAACAACTCAACACAGCGATCTTGATCAGCAAGGTTTTCTGAATGCATCAGCGGAAGATAGAAAAACCAGCGCTTCACCGGAGCAAGAACTTTGTCTTCTTCTTTGAGCAATCCATCCTTGCAAAGTTTTAAAGCTAGCGCATCATTTTCAAATGCGAATTCTGTGTCACGGAAAATATTGCGAGTGAATTGATCAATCGCGACAATGGCTGCAAGTCTCTCAGCTGCGCCGCGCTTGGCCCAATCCTGAGCGAGCCCAGATGCAAGGCGCGCAAGAAGTGTGACGCCGCGTGTCGCGACCAGCCTGTCAATTTCTTCGTCTCCAGACCACCAAAGTTGATTGCGTCCTTCAAGTTTTTCTGGATCACTTGCAGCATCATCAAACCAGAAATTCAATACATCACCGGGTGTTTGAAGCGGACGAGTTGAACGTTTTTTCTCGATCAAGTCGCGACCAATAGCTGCGTTATCTGTGTACATGGTCGTTCAGTCCTTTTTCTTCCGGTTATGTATCGTATATTAGCGCTCAAATCGGCTGTTCAGCTTCATAGCATATAGGATCGAATGCGCTAAAATAAAACACATGATATGTGTTATTCTGATCGCGTTCCGACACACATGTAATTGACCATTGTATCAGAAGACAAGGACCATTCTCCTGATAGGGGATTGTAGCTCACCCCAGTGGTTTCTTGAATGCTGATACCGCCCGCTTTTAATGCTTGTTTGGCTTCGGTTGGTTTAACAAGCTTGTGAAATTCATGTGTGCCTTTGGGTAGCCATCCCATAATGTATTCCGCTCCCACAATAGCCAGTGCGAATGCTTTGGAAGTCCGGTTTATACTCGCCACAAATATCATTCCGCCGGGTTTTACCAAGCTGGCAGTATCTTTGATAAATTGATGAGGATCGGCAACATGTTCGATCACTTCAAGATTTAACACGACATCAAATGGTGGTTCGCCATTTTCAATAAGTTCTTCAACAGTGCCAACGCGATAATCTATTTTAACGCCCGTTTCTTGCGCATGCGTCATTGCCGTTTTTATGTTGGCTTCACCAGCATCAACAGACGTCATCTTTGCGCCCAGCCGTGCAATAGGTTCGGACACCAATCCGCCACCGCATCCAATGTCGAGAATTCTAAGGCCTTCAAGAGGCGTATGTGAGGTGTTGTTTAGATTGAAATGAGAAACAATTTTATCTCTAAGAAATGCTAGCCGAACAGGGTTGAATTTGTGAAGTGGCTTGAATTTCCCTTTAGGGTCCCACCATTCTGAGGCCATGGCACGAAATTTTTCAATTTCATTTTCGTCAATACTAGGGCTTTTCAAGGTCATTTTTTGCCTCTTATCGGAGAATATATTGAAACAAAATAAGAAAATTTTGTACAAAAGCTGTACGTTTCTGCCTTAGCCTTTATAAAATCCACTTTCATTTTCGTGTTCCAGAAATATCAACATTTGCGTGTTTGCGATCTGCGGCATAAAAGACCAGCAAGCTAACTTTGAAAAGCCGATTGTTTTGGCTTTGATGAGTGGATCATTAGATAAGAATAAAATTGCTTTGGCAATCAATACTACTTTGGAATAACCCGACCCCATGAAACGTACAGTTTTAAAATTCGGCGGCACTTCTGTCGCCAATATGGAGCGGATTGAGCATGTTGCAGATATTGTATCGCAACGTGTGAAAGATGATGGCGGCGGTTTCGCTGTTGTTGTATCCGCAATGTCCGGCGAGACAAACAAGCTCGTTGGATATGCTGATGAAGCCGCTGGCGGTAAGCTAGTTGGTGATCAGTTTGATGATGAATATGATGTTGTTGTTGCATCAGGAGAACAAGTCACATCAGGCTTGCTTGCATTGGCCCTACGCAAACGCGGCTTCAAGGCGCGTTCGTGGCTTGGATGGCAATTGGCAATGCGCACAGATGAAGCACACGGAAAAGCTCGCATTTTGGGCTTTGAAGGTGATGAATTTTGCGACAGCGTCGACAGCGGTGAAATCGCTGTGATCGCTGGTTTCCAAGGTGTGAGCGGTGAAGGCCGGATTGCAACACTTGGGCGTGGTGGCTCAGACACAAGCGCTGTTGCAGCAGCTGCGGCTTTGAATGCTGAGGTTTGTGATATCTACACGGATGTAGACGGTGTTTACACAACTGATCCTCGCATTGTGCCCAAAGCTCGCCGTATGGAAAAAATATCTTATGAAGAGATGCTCGAATTGGCCTCTCTTGGTGCCAAAGTTCTACAGACGCGCTGTGTAGAACTTGGTATGAATCACAATGTTCCAATCCGTGTCCGCACAAGTTTCACTAAAGATGGTGATGAATTCCCGGGTACATTGGTCTGTAATGAGGAAGAGATCGTGGAAAAACAAGTTGTTAGCGGAATTGCGTATTCTCGTGATGAAGCAAAATTTACGCTTTTAGGTCTACCCGACAATCCGGGTGTCGCGGCTGAATTGTTTCAAAAACTTTCAGATGCAGGCGTGAATGTTGACATGATCGTTCAGGCAAATTCAAGAACGCACGGCGAGCAGAACATGGTTTTTACCACAGCTGATCGTGATGCAGAACTCGCGCGCCAGACATTGGAAAATGAACAAGAGCGTCTTGGTTTTGATAAATTGGAAGTAAACCGCAATGTGGCGAAAGTCTCAGTTGTGGGTGTCGGTATGCGTAGTCACACTGGTGTCGCAACACTTATGTTTAAGGCGTTGTCTGAAAAATCTATCAATATCGAGGTAATCTCGACATCTGAAATCAAGATTTCAGTGCTTATTGATGATGCATATACTGAACTTGCTGTGCGTACTTTGCACACTGCATATGGTTTAGATACAGAATAATACTGGGTCCCGTGTCACGCAGACCCGTTTAACGTGGTTTGCGTGATATCATCTACTATATACAACCAGCACGCACTTTTTTGGTGTAGGCTGTTGTGATCGGTTATTTAGGGAAGCGCACTATATGAGCCACAACAGGACATTTGTTGCCGCAGGAACTGCACGCCTTTTGATGAGCCGTCTTCGTGAGCTTATGGCCAGCGAAGCACAGCAACAAGAAAGACTTGAGCGCGTCGTTCAGTTGATTGCGACAACGATGGTTGCTGATGTGTGCTCTATTTATGTTCGTTCTGGTGACAATAGCCTTGTATTGATGGCAACTGAAGGCTTATTGCCTGAAGCAATTGGACGCACCCGTCTTGCTGAAAATGAAGGTCTTGTGGGGCTTATCGCATCCTCTGCGCGAGCAAAACGTCTTAGTAATGCCCCCAAACACCCACGTTTCTCATATCGGCCAGAAACAGGTGAAGACCCTTATCACGGTTTTCTTGGTGTCCCGATATTAAGGGGTGGCCGCGTCCTTGGCGTGTTGGTCGTTCAAAACAGAACCGAACGAAATTATGATGATGAAGAGATGGAGTCATTGCAGACAATTGCGATGGTTCTGGCTGAAATCGTCGCATCGGCTTTGGATGAAGGCAATGATTTAGACATTCGGGAGCTTCCTCCCGGAGAACTCAAAGGACGCACGCTAAATGAAGGTGTTGGTTTGGGGACAGTCCATCTCCATGACCCAATCGTTTCAGCAGCGCGGTTTTTCTCTCAAGATCCTGAGGCTGAAGGCGAGCGTTTGGACGCCGCTTTGGCTGATTTACGCAAATCTATCGACACAATGCTCAACCGGGCGACACCTGTCTTATTTGGTGAAAGCCGGGATGTTTTGGAAACATACCGCTTATTCGCGCATGATCCTTCTTGGGAGACGCGTCTGCATGATGCGATACAATCTGGGTTATCCGCAGAAGCGGCGGTTGATCGCACACGGCGCGAGCATCGTGCGAGACTGCAAAATGCGCGTGATGCCTATTTGCGGGAACGCCTGCACGATTTTGAAGATTTGGAAAACCGGCTATTGCGCCACTTATCGGGAGAAGTTGCATCCGACCACAAGCCTGTTCCTGGGTCTATTCTTGTCGCAAGTCGGTTGGGGCCAGCTGAATTATTAGAATATCGCGATTGTGAGCTTGCTGGTGTTATCCTTGAAGAAGGTGGTGCAGGATCTCACGCAGCTATTGTTGCAAGGGCAATAGGTATTCCGGCCATCGGGGATGCTGAAGGTATTGTCAGCCGCATCGAGCAAGGCGATCAAGTCATTGTCGACGCTGATTGGGGGCTTATTCTCATTCGTCCGACGAATGATGTTGTCGAGACATATCGTCAACGTATTTTGATTTCCAGCGATGAGCGCGCTGAATACGCCAAGCTAACAGATCTGCCTGCAACGACAAAAGATGGTGTGAAATTCAATTTATTCTTGAATGCAGGTCTGTCTTTCGATTTGGACCATTTAGACGCAACTGGCGCCGAAGGTGTCGGGCTTTTCCGTACTGAGTTTCAGTTTATGTCTTCGCAAACTGTTCCCACACTTGATGAGCAGGCTGCATTTTATGAAGATGCAATGCGTCGTGCTGGTACAAAGCCGATGGTATTTCGCACTTTAGATCTTGGTGGCGATAAAGTTGCTCCGTTTATGGGCGGGGATCGCGAAGAAAATCCGGCCCTTGGATGGCGTGCTTTGCGTTTAGCTTTGGATCGTCCTTATTTCTTCCGTCGCCAATTGCGTGCGTTGATAAGGGCATCAAAGAGCAATCCATTGCGTTTAATGTTCCCTATGGTGTGTTCCGTTGAAGAGTTTGTGCAAGCACGCGAGCTTGTTGATGCTGAAATTGCTTGGGCTAAGAAGTTTAATCGTGAAACTCCATCCCAATTGCGCGTTGGTGCGATGGTTGAAACACCGTCATTTGCTTTTTCTATCGAGGCATTGAAAGGCAAAGTAGATTTTCTGTCTGTGGGAACAAATGATCTCATGCAATTTTTCTTTGCGGCGGATCGTGAAAACAAGCTTGTCTCAGAACGTTACGATCTTCTTAGCCCGCCTGCGTTAAGGTTAATGAAGAGCATTGTCGACAGTGCAAATCGGGCAGAAATTCCGATCTCTATTTGTGGGGAAGCTGCAGGGAGACCTGTGGAGGCTTTGGCATTGGCCTGTCTTGGATATCGACGCTTATCTATGCAAGGTGCCAGAATCGGCCCGATGAAGCGACTTTTGCGCGGCATGGATTTTGCGAAAGTCAGTCAAAAGGTCAATTTGTTGATTGATTCGGGAAGTGTCGATCTTCGTAAAGAATTATTAAAGATCATTCAGCAATCTGACATACAAGCTTAAAGCGTTGCTTTAGACGCTTTGAATTGTTAACTAGTATTGTGGGTTGAGGGTGAGCCACGAATAATGGGTCATTTCCCGGAACGGAACGTTTTATGAGTAATGCTGCGAATAAAAACGGAGAAAAGTCGGAGTCACTAGCTGTTTTGAATTCGATCTCGGATGAAACAAAGAAAACTTTAGCAGATGCTGCTAAAGGAACCAAAGATGCTGTGTCAGAAACGCCTGCCAGCAAACCGGATACTCAGCCGACCAAAGCGCCTCATCTTGTCGTCGTTTCACCTGATGCTTTAAATGCAGAACGTATGGGGCCGCGTTTGCGTGCCGCGCGCGAAGCTAGAGGCTGGACATTGGAAGCCGCCGCAAAAGAAACGCGTATTCATAAAGATTATCTCGGTGCTATCGAAGATATGATGCCAAACCTTTTGCCGGGCATGCCAAAATCACAATCTTACTTACGTGGCTATTTGAACAATTATGCACGCTCACTTGGCTTGCCAGACCCGCAAGATGTCGTTCAACGCTATCTCAATGAATGTGGTTTGTTGGCGATGGAGCCGACAAAAGAAGAGCTAGCACAAAAAGCTAAAAAAACGGAAGATCGCAAAAAACGTGGTTGGGTCGCTCCTGTCGTCATGTCTGTTGTGGCCACGCTGATAGCTTGTGCCGCAGGTGGGGCATATGTGCTTAAGCCTTGGCAAGCCGATGAAGATGTTCGGACAGCAGCTGCAAGTCCTGCCGCTCAAGACAACACTGTTTATTCAAATTCAGAAATTCTCGCGCCTGCATCTGCTTCAGATTTGACTTTACGTGCCGTATCGCGTGCATGGATAGAAGTTCGCGGATCAGATGGTACAGTTTACCTTTCCAGAGAATTAGCTCCTGGAGACGTTTACGTGCCTCGTGTTGGTGCAGGTTGGACAATTACTGCCAGAGATGGCGGTGCATTTGAATGGTATTTGTCAGGTCAATCTCTTGGAACATTGGCTGAAACTGGCTTGCCTGTTTATTCAGCAGCAGTTGATGAGGCAATGGACCGCCAGCCTATAATTGGGAATGAGTTGACGGATTGATCTGCGTCGTTGAGACGATGCGTTCCATTTAAAAATAAGTGTTATTTTTCTTTTGCTCTTTACCACTGGCACTCTTCGCGCCAGATGGTATGAAAATTTGCCAGTTAGACTTTATACCAGTGGCAAATATTTAAGAGCGGAGAGTGGTTCATGAATATTGATCAAATCAGACCGTGGCGTACAATTGAGCGCCGCAAATCCCGCAAAATCAAAATGGGTGATCTAGAAATTGGTGGTGATGCACCAATCAGTGTTCAGTCCATGACCAATACCCCAACATCCAATGCGCGCGCAACGATCGACCAAATACGGCGTTTGGAAGATGCGGGTGCAGATATTGTGCGCGTGTCTTGCCCGGATGAAGAATCCACTGCTGCACTCAAAGAAATTGTCAAAGCTGCAAAAGTACCAATCGTGGCGGACATTCATTTCCATTATAAGCGTGGAATTGAAGCGGCCGAAGCTGGGGCCGCATGTTTGCGGATTAATCCGGGTAATATTGGTTCTCCAGACCGTGTGCGTGAAGTTGTGAATGCCGCTAAAAATAATGGCGCTTGCATTCGTATCGGGGTGAATGGCGGGTCGTTAGAAAAACATCTCTTAGAAAAATACGGTGAGCCTTGTCCTGAAGCCATGGTTGAAAGTGCACTCGATCATGCCCGTATTCTCGACGATCATGATTTTCATGAATATAAGATTTCCGTCAAAGCTTCCGACGTCTTCCTCACTGTCGCAGCCTATCAAGGCCTCGCAGAAGCCACGGATGCGCCCCTGCATTTGGGAGTGACCGAAGCTGGTCCACTAAGAACAGGTGGTATTAAATCTGCGATAGGCATGGGTAATTTATTATGGGCAGGCATAGGTGACACAATCCGTGTCTCTTTGTCTGCTGACCCAGTTGAAGAAATCAAAGTCGGCTTTGATATGCTTAAATCCCTAAACTTAAGAACGCGCGGTGTGAATATCATCGCGTGTCCATCGTGCGCGCGTCAGGGGTTTGATGTGATCGCCACAGTTGAGAAACTGGAACAGCGTTTAGAGCACATTCGCGAATCTATTACCTTGTCCATTATTGGGTGCGTTGTGAATGGTCCGGGTGAAGCGGCAGGAACTGATTTGGGGTTCACTGGTGGCGGTAAGGATGCTGGCATGATGTATGTTGGCGGCAGGCCAGATCACAAACTTTCAAACGCGGATATGGTTGAGCATATTGTGGAACAAGTTGAAAAACGTGCTGAATATTTGCGTTCCCTAGAGGCACCTTGATTTAGTGTAATGTCAAACACACTTTTAAGCTTTGCTTTTGAGATGGATAAATCATGGAAATTGATGTCGATAGTTTAAATGCATTTGGTAGCAAAAACCTGCCCGGGCTAATTGGGGTTAAAGTTACCAAGGCCGGAGATGGCTGGATGGAAGCTGAAGCTGATGTCTGTGAGAAACTGATGGCTCCCAATGGTTTTTTACACGCCGGAACAGTTGTATCCTTGGCAGATACGGCATGCGGATATGCGTGCGTACGAAATCTTCCTGAAGGCGCGACAGGGTTTACGACTATTGAGTTGAAATCAAATTTTACAGGTACGGCGCGAGACGGAAGAATTCGAGCTATAGCGAAAGTGTTACATAGCGGAAAAACAACGCAATTGTGGGAAGCGAAAGTTATTCATATAGAGACAGATAAAGTAATCGCTCATTTTTCCTGCACTCAAATGGTTTTGTGGCCTCGCACCTGATTTGAAGTTTCCAATCGCTTCACAATGAGTTGACTATTATTTGCTCGCAATTTTACCAATAAAACGGATGAGTATAGAGAATAGATTCTAAATACGAGGAAATTCCCATGGCAAAGCAAATGAGTTGGAAAAAGCGCTTAGGCTTGGGGTTTATAGGTGCAATGGGTGTCGGCATGATGTTGGTCACATCATCATGTGCTGTTCAGCTGGGCCTTAAAAAAGCTGATACTGATTTGAGCGGTCCTCCAATTGCCGAGCCACCTATCTTGTCTGCTATGTTTGGTCAATCGTCGGTGGAAGATGCCCAAGACTGGCCACAGCGTCGCGAGTTGTTAAAAAAGGCGCTTATAGAAAATGTGTATGGGCCGTATCCGCATGGGCTAAAAGGCAAGCTTGTTGCGCATAATGTGATCGACGAAGCATTTGCTGATGGGCGTGGACGCTTAGAAGAATATCAAGTGCAAGTTGGTGAAAACGGCCCTAAATTTTGGATTGGGCTGGCAATTCCTAATGCGGCATCAAAAGAGCAGCCGGCACCTATGATTGTGGCTCAAAGTTTCTGCCAAAATTCTGCAGCTCTACATGATGAACGTCTACACGATCCAGAAAATGGCGGCGTATGCGGTGGCGGGGGCATTATGGCATCCATTATTAAATGGGTGTTTGGCGAATATATTGAAGGTCCGCCTATCAATGATGTGCTCGATCGTGGGTATGCGTACGCAACGATATATTCAACTGAAATCGCGGCAGACAGTGAAACGAGCGCATATATCGGGATAGAGAAGATTGCTGCTGAGACAAGTTCAGAAAATGCACCTGTTGGCGTGTTGTCTGTCTGGGCTGCTGGTTTTGGTTGGGCGCTGGATGTGCTTGATCAAGACCTACGGCTAGATGCAAATCGAACTGTGGGTTGGGGACACTCAAGACAGGGCAAAGCTGTTTTGTGGGCAGCAGCAAATGACGCGCGTTTAGAGGCTGTTATTGCGCATCAATCTGGCACTGGTGGAGCGACGCTTACCAAGAGTTTGAATGGCGAATCTGTTAAAAAAATCACCGATAGCTATCCATATTGGTTTAATGACAGGTTTGCATCATATTCCGAGCGTGAAGAGGAAAGCCCTATTGATCAGCATTTTCTAATTGCTTTAGCAGCGCCAAGGCCTGTGTTTTTAGGCAATAGTTGGAATGATGTCTGGTCTGATCCAAATGGTGCATTCAGAGCTGCGCAAGGTGCTGACCCTGCTTATAAATTGTTGGGAAAGAACGGGCTGGTGCAAACAGGCTTGCAGGATACAGATATCACCTCAGGTGAGCTGGTCTTTCAGATATCTAAAGGTCGACACGGTATTCGTGCACAGGATTGGACAGACTTTCTAAGCTTCCTAGATGCGCACTTCTTACTTAGCGAGAACTAGGCAGATCGCTCAAACCAGCTAATGTGATGTCATAAAAAGAATCATTATATCTGGGGAGTTTGAAAATGACGATGTTAACGCCTGTCTTGCTGCTAATCGTTTGGACGCTAATCATCCTTGTGTTGTTGGCTTCTAGGCGGCTTCCTTCCATTATAGCCAATGCCAAAAAAGGTATATATCCGTCTAAGCGAACACAGGAATTAGCGGGCCTGCCAGAGAAATCAATTTGGACGTCCGATAATCACACTCACCTGCATGAACAACCAACTCTTTTTTATGCGCTATGTTTGTATTCTCATCTCGTTGGTGTCGCAGATAATATCAATATAGGCTTGGCGTTTGCTTATGTTGTTTTGCGTGTGATCCACTCGATAATCCAAACAAGCACAAACAATATAATCTGGCGTTTCCGGGTATTTATGACGGGCACGGCCATTTTAATGATTATCGCACTTAGAAATGTATGGGCGTTATTTGCAGGATATCTCGTTTAAGAGATTTTCTGTAGCCTTTGTTGATCATTGCGATCTTTGAATTTTTTCATAATCTGCACGATAGATTTTTCTTCAAGCGGTTTGGAGAAGAGATAGCCCTGCAGATAAGCACATCCACGTTTTCGCAAGGAATCGCGTTGCTCGATGGTTTCCACGCCTTCTGCAGTCACGGACAGTCCAAGGCTTTCTCCGAGGCTGAGAATGGCCTGAACGACTGCTGAAGCATCTTCTCTCACACCAATAGACGCCACGAAACTCTGATCTATTTTCAGCTTATCAACTTGATGACGACGCAAATAGGAGAGGGAAGAATACCCAGTACCAAAATCATCCAGCGCGATTTTGAAGCCTGCAGCTTTGAGAATTTTGAGCGTTTTAGCGACGCGAGGTGAATCCTCTAGTAAAACAGATTCAGTGATTTCCAACTCAATCTGATCTGGGCGAATGTTATACTCAGATGCAAGTGCGATAATTTTATGTGGATAATTGTCTTGATGAAGCTCTTTGGCAGATACATTCACGGCCATTGTGACTTCTGGCCATTTAAGCGCTGTTTTAAAGGCTTCTTTCATCACAAATTCATCAAGTGCAATAACCAGATTGGTTTCTTCAGCGATGGGTATAAAATCAACTGGAGATACATTGCCACGTACCGGATGTTCCCAGCGTATCAGGGCTTCAAATCCACGTATGTGCCGACCATTGGCAGAAACTTGAGGCTGATAGACAACTCTTAGTCCATTTTTATCTGGCTCTTGCAAAGCTTGCCGTAGATCGCGCTCAATTTTGTGTTTGTGCTTTAATTCAGCATCCATTTCGTCTTCAAAGAAGCAATATTGATCGCGTCCGGCTTCTTTCGCTTTATAGAGGGCTATGTCCGCGCGACGATGAATTTCTTCTTGTTGAGATTCTCCGGTTGCATCTATTGCGATACCGATTGAGGCCGAGACATAAACTTCAGTATTGTTGATGACGAATGCGCGGGCCATTTGTTCGTTTATGCGCCGCGCTAATCTGGATACTGTATTGGTTGATGTGGCTTCAATCTGGATAACGGCAAATTCATCTCCACCAATTCTGGCGACGGTATCATTGGCGCGGCATGCATCTTTCAAGCGGGTAGCTGCTTGACGGATTAATTCATCACCTGCCGGATGGCCCATCGTGTCATTGATATCTTTGAATTTGTCCAAATCAATGAGATGCAGCGCAAACCCTTCTCTGCCGCGTTTTACATCAGCCTTGGCCGTTTCGATTTGTTTTTTCAGCAGCATTCTGTTGGCGAGGCCCGTCAACGGGTCGTGAAGGGCAAGTTTTTGAGCTTCTTGATGACTGAATATAATGTCGTTTGATAAAGCTGTTGCCCGTTTCCAAGCGAGAAATGAAATAATACCAATGATCACGGCCACTAAAAGTATGGTCGGAAGGAAATGCCTGATGGCAGTAATTCCGGGTAAATGTCTTTGCCATGACAACCAGCCAACAATTTTACCGTCGGAGGATTTTAAGTCTAAAACATAAAGGTCAGCACGCTGCTTTGGTGGATGAGTTCCAGCGATAACTTTTAGATTTAGCGGGATTAAAAAAGAATGTGAGAATATGCTTTCGACCGGTGTCGCAATGTATAGATATCTGACTCGGTCAAACATAGAGATTTCGCGTGCTGATACATGATAGACTTCGTCATTGAGAATGAGTCTATCAGACGCAAAATTTTGATTTGGAGACAATTGGATTTTATCTCTTAGGCGCTTGAGGCTCGGGGATAAAATTTGTAAGTCTGTAGGATAAATTGAGATGTCGGATGCATCACGAAATAGAATATGGCCTTCTATATCGGAAATGAGAATATCAGTGGTTCCGAGTCTATCGGCAAAGCGCTGTGTTAGTTTTGTATGAATTTCTCTTTTACTCAGAGAATCAAAGAACATATCTGTTGTTCCAGGAAGCGCTAACAGAGATTCCGTCATGTCTTGGGTTATGCTGGTCTGTGATTCTAAAATAGCGCCAAATAAAACGTTTTGTCTTTTTTGAGCGATCTCATCGCCTTTAAAACTGACGAGCCATAACACCACGAAAATAAGACTGATTGATATTCCGACTAGAATCAGAAGGGATTTCATCGGTACTTCACGCATCTTGTCCGGTGCGGCAGCTTGAAATTTACTTTTTATATCTGCAATTAAGCTAGCCAAGCGTCTGCCTCATCAAAATATCAATTCATCATAAATTGTTACTTGCGTTTAGTTAATAATCTTCGACTGCAATTATATGAATTGATTAGCATTTGCGCTTAGTCGGATTTATTTGCGCATACAATTTGTCCAAGGGGAGTGACGTAGGCCGTTAGTCGATATAAACCTTCGCGATTAGCTATTAGAAAGACGTAATTCATGGCAGCAGTTTCTGCAGAGCGCCTAACGCAGGTAATTGATAGATTTGAACAAACTGAGGCACGGATGTCTGTTGCGACAGACCCCACAGAAATTGTCCAGCTTTCTAAAGATCATGCCGAGCTAAAGCTTGTTGCTGATAAAGCACGAGAGCTTATGGATGCGCGTGAAGCATTGGCGGAAGCGGATGCTATTTTAAGCGATAAAGATTCTGACGCTGACATGAAAGAACTAGCGCAAGAAGAGCGCGAAGAATTAAAATCAAGTTTGCCCGAACTTGAGCAATCTTTGCAGCTATTGCTATTGCCCAAAGATGAAGATGACGAAGCAAACGCAATGCTTGAGGTGCGGGCTGGAACAGGTGGCGATGAAGCTGCTTTGTTTGCTGGTGATTTATTCCGCATGTATCAGCGCTATGCCCAGATTCAAGGTTGGAAGCTGGACATAGAAAGCCAATCTGAAGGTGATGCTGGTGGATATAAAGAGATTATCGCATCCGTTACCGGTAAGGGTGTGTTTGGTAAAATGAAGTTTGAATCGGGTGTTCACCGAGTTCAGCGCGTTCCCAAAACTGAAAGTGCTGGGCGCATTCACACATCTGCTGCAAGTGTCGCTGTTTTGCCAGCTCCTGAACAGGTGAATATTGAGATTAAACCCGAAGAAATTCGTATTGATACGATGCGGTCTTCTGGTGCGGGTGGACAACACGTCAATACAACCGACTCTGCTGTGCGTATTATTCACTTGCCCACGAATATAATGGTGACATCTTCCGAGAAATCTCAACATGCCAACCGCGCCCGCGCGATGGAAATGTTGAAAATTCGCCTCTATGAAAAAGAGCGTGCTGAAAAAGATGCCGCTATGGCAGATGCGCGTAAAACCCAAGTTGGCTCAGGGGACCGGTCTGAAAAAATCAGGACTTATAATTTTCCTGAAAATCGTGTGTCAGACCACCGTATCAAGCTGACACTCTATAAATTAGAACAAATTTTAGCGGGCGACTCGATTTCTGAAGTCATTGATGCATTAATTGCAGAAGATCAGGCCGCTAGACTTGCCGCTATGGAAGAAGGTTGATTCTAAAGTCACCTGACTGGAGATGAGTTATGACTTCTTCTACAGCACATGTTGAGAGTTTGTGGCGTCACCCAATTAAAGGGTTTACACCAGAATCTTTAAAACAGGTTTTTCTCGAAGCAGGTGGATATTTTCCCAATGATCGGATGTTTGCCATTGAAGATGGTCCATCCGGTTTTGATCCTGACGAACCCAAACATATTTCTAAAATGCGTTTCGCGGTTTTGGCGCGGTCTGCCAAAATTGCTAATTTTGAAACAATGTATCTTGATGACCGCCAAGAATTAGAAATTTTTGAACGAGACGAAAACTGCATTTGTCGTTTTGACATGTCGTCTGATGAAGGCTTTGAGGATTTATCTGACTGGCTAACAAACAGGTTGGGGGATGAATTTAACGGTCCTTTGAAAGTAATCGCTGCACCTAAAGACCATCGTTTTGTTGATCATTTTACTGCTGGATTTGTATCGTTCATAAATTCAAATTCGGTTGAGGCTTTGGCCGCTGCATCACAAACTGAAATTGGTTTTCAACGTTTTCGTCCGAACATCGTTTTTAGTGCAGATGCTTGGATGGAAGATCATTGGAGCAAAGGGCAAAGGCTAAAAATTGGTGGTACGGAATTGGAAATTTTAGCACCAACTGTGCGCTGTAAGGCCACGCATGCCAACCCTGAAACGGCTCGATATGATGTCGACACTGTTTCGCTACTCATGCAACACTTTAAACGCAGAACAATGGGAATTTATGCACAAATAGTGAAGACTGGTTTTGTCGCTATTGGAGATAAATTGGAAGTTCTCGAATAAATGAATGAAACTGTGCAGACTTATTCTGATGCTTTGAGATTAGCTGCTCAAAAGCTTGCAAGAGCGGATGTTGAGGGGCCACTCAGGGATGCGCGGCGGTTGATGGAGCTTGCTGCTGGGATGTCTACAACGGACCTCATAGCAGAAGAAAATACCCAAATACCGCTTCAAATCAGTGCTAAGTTCAGCGCTTTTATCCAACGGCGTCTTGAGGGGGAACCTATTTCTCGAATTGCGGGTAGACGAGAGTTTTGGGGATTAGAATTTGTCATAACATCTGACGTTTTAGATCCGCGCCCAGACACTGAAACGCTCGTCGAGCTAGTGCTGAGTGAATGGAAAAGCGATTATAAGAATGTTCTTGATCTGGGAACGGGCAGCGGATGTATTCTTTTATCCATACTCAGTGAAAAATTAAGTGCGCAAGGTTTGGGTTTGGATCAAAGCGAAAAAGCTTTGGGCGTTGCAACTAAAAATGCTGAAAAATTAGAACTTAAGCAACGTGCTCGCTTTCAGAATTCAAATTGGTTTGATGCGCTAACGCCTGAACAAAAGTTCGATGTTATCGTGTCAAATCCTCCTTATATCCCGTCTGCTGATATTGAAGTGTTAGATATCGACGTAAAAAAATACGATCCGCTATCCGCGCTTGATGGCGGCGAAGATGGGTATGATGATTACAGGCATATAATTTCAAAAGCCAAAGTGCACTTGAATAAAAATGGGCTGATTGCGTTTGAGGTTGGCTTTAATCAAGCCGAAAAAGTATGCGAACTCCTCGAAAATGAGAAGTTTATCCATATAAATGTGCGTAAGGACCTATCTGGCGTGAAAAGATGTGTTTACGGCTACGCTTCAAGCGTGTAATACAAATATGCAAGCGGGGCTTGGAAAGCGAACTATCGCACGCTAGGCTCCTAACAGTCAGTAAGCGAATCACTGGATTTCTCGCTTTGACGGCGCAACATCAGAATACGACTATCGCGCAAAGGGCCTCTAATCGGGCCAGCTTTAACTAGATTAGGATATGGATATATGAAGCGTCAGCGTGGGCGCGGGCGGAAGCCCAATAATTCGGGCAATCGTTCGCTCGAAAGCAACGGACCTGAAGTTAAGATCCGTGGCTCAGCCAGCCAAATTTATGAAAAGTATGTTCAGTATGCGCGAGATGCGCAAACTGCGGGGGATCGTGTGAAGGCTGAAAATTTATTTCAGCACGCTGAGCACTATTACCGTATCATGCAGGCAAATATGCCAAAAGATCGGCCTCAGCATCAGAATAATCGTGATGATGCAGAGCAATCTTCAGATGCAGAAGAAACGACTGAAGCAGTTGCTGTATCCACGACAACGAATGAAGCTGTGGAAGATCCGCTTCAAGTTGTTGATGCTAGTGGTGATTCTGATAATGAATTGTCCAATGATGAAGCTGAAGAAGCAGAAAAAGCACCTCCTAAGAAGCGTGTGCGTCGTCCGCGTCGTAAACCTGTTGAAGCAACTGAATCTAAACCAGACGAAGAAGCGCGTTCAGCTCTTGATACATTGGCTGAACAACAAGCTGAAATCGCTGGAAATTAATAAGCCGAGAGTTTATCAGTTTTAAAAAAGGCCGCTCAAGCAATTGAGCGGCCTTTTTACTGCTATTGAAAACAGTATGTAATTCCCCTTCATTCTCAAATAGGAATGAAGGGGTGATTTGACTAGAGGATTATGAGTTTGCTTCTGGTGGCGTCGGTGCTGGGCTGGCATTGTCTACCAATACAGCTTTTTCTTGTTTGTTTTTACGCCAGACTTTGCGATAGATCCAACGGCCAAACCACAACAATCCACCTATGACGGGTAACCAGGGTATAATCACGGCAATTGCTGTAACGACCGCTCCAAGTGCGCCCGCGAAATTCTTAAAGAAATTGCCAAAAGCATCCGCGAGAGGTGCCCAGACAGAGCGTGATGTAACCGTTGATTTTGCTGAATAATTCATGTGAAGATTTGACATTGCTACACGCTGACGTAAGGCCGCCAATATGCTTGCATTTGCATCAATATCTGACTGCACGCGCGATAACTCACGTTCTAATTCAATAAGGTCACCCAACTCGCTTGGACGATCTGTGAGCAATGCCTGTAGGCGGTCACGTAAAGTGAGTTGCGCTTTTAGGCGTGCATCTGTGTCTACGATTTGCGTTGATAAATCTTGTGCACTTGTGCTGGCGCTTGTGATTTTAGAGTCGGTTTTCTTGAGATCTTTTGGAAGGTCCTGAAAAAATTCAGTAATCCACTCTGGTGTCGCACGAATGTGCAGGTTTGCACTTGCCCATTCTTCGCCAATTCCATTTTGATTTGAGTTGACCACCATACATTTTTGAAAGCCAGCTTTTTCACACATCTTTTGGTGAGATGTGACCACGCGTTCAACGTCTTTTGCTGGTGACTCGATTGAGCGATTATGCGTGTACGCTAGCATTGGTCCAGTGGAAGCTGTTGCTCCGTCAGTTGGAACGGGTACTGGCGAAGGAGACGCCATTTTTCGTTCCATCATGTCTTCTGATGCCTGAACCATTGCAGCTGGAGCAAAGTCAGCTTCAGAATATTCCATATTCATGGCACCGCTGGCTTTTTCATCGCTACCACCACATGCAGACAGTGCGATCAAAGCTGCTGAAAATAATAGAACTTTTTTCATGAGTGTCCCTCTCAAGATTGATTTGATCCAAGCCTGACCTTGAATTCAGACAGTATTAAGACGCAATAAAGACTTTGCGTCAAAGTAAGTCTTTGTGACAGCTATAATTTTAGCTCAGTCTATTCTTATAGTCTTCATACCCAAACCGCCGAACAATCTCGATTTTTCCAGTGTCAGGGTCCGCAATCGCTATAGAAGGAAGGCGTACACCATTAAAGGTGGATGTTTTAACCATCGTATAGTGGCCCATATCTAGAAAAATCAGCTTTTGGCCAATTTCTAGCGGCTTATCGAATGAATAATCTCCCACAACATCGCCGGCTAAACATGATAGTCCACCCAATCGGTATGTGTGTACTTTCTCATTGGGTTCGTCGCCGCCGACAATATCGGGTCGGTATGGCATTTCCAAAACATCAGGCATGTGCGCTGTGGCGCTTGTGTCTAGGATAGCGATATCCATTGCGTTGTGCATGATATCCATCACTTCTGTGACGAGGACACCTGTACGGATCGCAATCGCTTCACCTGGTTCTAAATACACTTCAACGCCGTATTTTTCTTTGATACGTTTTACAAGGTGAACGAGGCGTTCCACATCATAATCTGGGCGTGTAATATGGTGACCGCCGCCAAAATTCAGCCATTTTAAACCGGGGATGAGATCACCAAAATCACGTTCGAACACTTCTAAGGAACGTTCAAGTGAATCCGAATCTAGTTCGCACAATGTGTGAAAGTGTAAGCCTTCAAGTCCTTCTAAACCATCAGTTGGAATTTGGTCGCGCGGTGCACCAAGGCGTGATTTGGGGGCGGCTGGATCATACAGTTCAACTTCCGTTTCACGGTGACCATGATTGACGCGCAAGCCGAATGACACTTTGCGTCCCCCATTTGCTTTGGCTTCTTCGTAAATTGGCAGGAAACGTTTGGCTTGATTCACCGAGTTAAAAACGATGTGGTCACATAGGGTTAGGAGTTCACGAAAATCAGCTTCTGAATAGGCGGGGGCGCATGCGTGGACTTCGCCGCCAAATTCTTCTGCGCCAAGGCGGGCTTCGGCGGTAGAGGAGGATGTGACGCCGGGGAGG
>JGI2924J29684_1078029_pt1 | contig 28438 bp, 24 predicted proteins | sample BenlonsequencITS_FD_29684 | JGI IMG/M metagenome (IMG submission 29684)
CCCCACAGCAGTCAAGCATAAACGCTACCGGGACGAGCTTATCGAAGCACTGGCCACCGCAGAAAAAGGCACCCCCACCGAACTGCTTGAGCAATATCTGGCAGCTGGCGCCCGCCTATACACACCGTCCGATTTAATCTCAGGAACCGGCCTGGCAGCAGAGACTGCGGCCAGCGCACTGCAGGATTTACTTGATCAGGGACGGGCCGTGGAGCTGGCCCATGAAGGAGAAAAAGCTTACCTATCCGGCCGGTTAATAGCGGAATGGACGGACAAAATTAAAAAAGCTCTGACGGAATACCACCAAAAATTCCCTCTGCGAGAGGGATACCCCAAGGAGGAGCTGCGCTCCAGGTTGTTCCCCACCCTTAACAACAAGCAATTTCAAATGCTGCTTGTTTGCCTGGAACAAAACGGTCATATCGATTTACATGCTAATAGTGTAATCGCCCATGGTTTTATACCGCAGCCCGGACCTGCCTTAAGTACCGGCGTTAAACGTCTGGAGGAAATATACCTGGCCGGCATGTACCAACCACCGGGTTGGAGCGATGCAGCCCGGCAAGCGGGCATAACTAAAGATGACCAGGAAGTGCTGAATTACCTGCTGGCCCGGGGTACGTTGGTAAAAGTTGCGGATGGCCTATTTTTCCACCAGCGGGCGCTTTCAGAGGCAACTAACTTGATAAAACAACACCTGGCCCAAAGGGGAGAATTATTGCTGGGTGAAGTGCGGGATATACTTCAAACTTCCCGCAAATACGCGCTGCCGCTGCTTGAGTACCTGGACAAGGAAAAAATCACCCGTCGGGTGGGGGATAAACGTGTTGCGGGCAGGGCATTGTCAGATAGATGAAGTTAACAGCTCATTAGTGTTAGCGCTCAAATAGCTTTTTTAAATGGCTTTTAAGTGAAGGAGTGGTTTACTTGCCTGATCTGGCCGGGATTATACAACAAGAAATAGCGGGAAACGGCCCCATAACCTTTGCCCGGTTCATGGAGCAGGCCCTTTATCATCCCGAACTGGGCTATTATACATCACCGGGCGCTAAAATCGGACGCGCCGGTGACTTTTACACCGCACCAACCGTAAACCCACTATTCGGTGCCATGCTGGCCCGCAGGATTGATCAAATGTGGGTGGCATCCGGCCGCCCGGAACAGTGGGTGGTGGCTGAATACGGCCCCGGCACCGGCATACTGGCCCGAGACATTGCCACGGCCCTGCAAAATAATCATCCCGATTTATACGACGTGCTGACATACTATCTAATTGAAATCAGTAGCGCTCTAAAAAAAGTTCAGCAAGAGATCCTTTGGAACAGCCCGGCTGACAATGATAAATTTTGCTGGATAGATAGACTGGCAGAAATAGGCCCTGGTCACATAGCAAATGGCTGCGTATTAGCCAATGAATTGGTGGATGCCTTCCCGGTGCACCTGGTCAGGCAAGAGGGCAACGATCTGCAAGAACTGTACGTGGGTTTATGCGGTGATGATGATGATTGCAATAGCAGCAGCGTGTTCTCACTGGTGGCGGGTCCATTGTCAACCCCGGAACTGGCTGAATACTTCAGCATGCAAAATATAAGGCTGGAAAACGGGCAGCAGGCCGAAGTCAACCTGCAGGCCCGCCAGTGGCTGGCCGAGGTGGCCGGTCATCTAAAGCATGGCTACCTAATAACTATCGACTATGGCGCCACATCTCGAGAACTTTACGCCGCCCACCGATTTAACGGCACCCTGCGCTGTTTTTATAAACACCGGTTAGTGGATAACCCTTTGGTCAACGTCGGCGGACAAGATATCACGGCCCACGTGAATTTCTCCACATTGATCACCTGGGGCAAACAGTTGGGTTTACAGGATATAGAATTAGCTACTCAACCACAATTTTTATTAAACATGGGTATTTTGGATATCCTGCAAAAACAACCGGACTATACATCTAACCCGGAATTCAACAAAATAACCTCGGCCATAAAACAACTGGTTCTTCCCGGCGGCATGGGCGATATTTTTAAAGTGCTGGTGCAGCAATGCTCATTTTCTTCTTAAAACCACTTTCACTGTATTTAACTATCCACCACCGGACACAATATGGGCAGGAGGTGATGAAATTTTGTCCAAAAATTTTAGCTCATCCAGCTCAAGCAGCTCAAGTTCATTTTCAAGTTCCAGCAGTTCCAAGGGCGGGTGCAGCAGTTCCAAGCAGAACGAATCAAAGGAATCATTAGAGTCTCAATCCTCAGAGCAAGAATCATTAGAAAGTTCGGATTCGGAAACAAACATTCCCGAAGACCTGTAAAAAAGTTCAACGTTCTGCCCGAATACCGGGCAGACAATGCATACTTATAGTAAATTAAAGTAAAGTTATGCAAAAAAATTAAACGGGGCCACAGCCCCGTTTTTTCTTTTAAATATAGACTGACCCAATAAAGTAATATAAAATAATGGCAACAAATGCAGCCAAAATAAACTTTTCCGGGGGTGAAGGTATGCAAGTGCTGGCCATGATCCTGGCCGTGTTGTTTTTTATTGTCGGTTTAGCTGGATCAGTGCTGCCGGTAATACCGGGAGCGATCTTAATTTGGCTGGGCATGCTGATTTACGGGATTTTAACTCAATTTGAAACATTAGGTACAGTTTTCTTTATTGGGCAAGCCATGGCGGCGGCTCTGGTTTACGTTACGGATTATTTGGCCGGAGCTTATGGCGTCAAGAGATACAGCGGTTCCAAGTATGCTGTTTATGGTTGTGTGATTGGCACATTATTGGGCATTATTATTCTGGGCCCAGCCGGTATTATTTTTGGACCTTTTGCAGGCGCCGTAGCCGGGGAACTACTAAATCAAAAGCCACTGAACAGCGCACTACGGATCGGTGTGGGAACACTAGTGGGACTAATGGGCGGAGTCATAATTAAACTGGCTATACAAATAGCTATGATAGTTTGGTTTTTCTGGGCTGTTTTTTCACACGGTTAATAGGTACTTTCCGTGTCACAAGGGATTATCCGGCTGCCGGGGACAGTTTTTTATAGCATCGACCGCCAGCCTGTCACAGCGGTTGTTATATTCGTTGTCAGCATGGCCCTTTACCCACACCCACCGTATCTGGTGACCTTCGGCCAGCTGCAGCAACCGCTGCCATAAATCTATATTCTTCGCCCTCTCTTTGCTATTGCGCATCCATCCTTTAGCCCGCCACCTGGTCACCCAACCTTTAGTTATAGCGTCCACCACATATTTACTGTCTGAATATACCGTTACCAGGCAAGGTTCCTTTAAACTTTCCAACCCTTTAATGACTGCCATTAATTCCATTCGATTGTTGGTGGTATTATCATATGCACCGTACAGTTCTTTTTCATAAATGCCATACTTCAGCACTGTACCATACCCCCCCGGGCCGGGGTTGCCACTACAAGCACCATCCGTATAAATTTCAACTTCCTTCAATTTTATCACCCGCCTTTGTCATAAAAAACCGCAATACAACCACTAAGACCACGCTGGTAATTTTATCATACCTGTTATTTACTGGCAACAACTCTGGGGGTTGGTTTTTTGTCGATTTAAGAAGGATTTTACTTGGAAAGTTAGAATAAAACTAGGGTTAAACATTTGAGGAGGAGGGATGGGTTCGGTTTTTATTTGGCCAGTGCGCTTACTGGCAGCGTTTTTTCTTATATTACTAATTTTGGGGAGGGAAAGATGAAAAAATTATCATTAAGGGCTATGCCGGCCCTGGCAGCAATACTGCTGGTAGCCATGCTGGCAACCGGCTGCGGCAGTAGCGGAAATGAAGGACCGGCCGCTAACCGGACAGATAGTGAAAAATTAAAAGTAGGTTTCGTATACATAGGCCCGATAAATGATGCCGGCTGGACCCAGGCCCATGACGAAGCCCGTGATTATTTAATGGCCGAACTCCCTTACGTTGACGCCAGTGATTACGTAGAAAACGTGCCCGAAAACCCCACCGAAGCCGAAAGAGTGATTACCCAGCTGGCGGAGCAGGGCAACAAAATTATTTTCACCACCAGTTTCGGTTACATGGATCCCACCATCAAAGTAGCTAAAAAATATCCCGATGTTACATTCTTGCACTGCTCGGGTTACGAAACCGCACCCAACGTAGGCGCTTATTTTGGCAGGATGTACCAGGCCCGTTACCTGTCCGGCCTGGTGGCCGGCAAAGCCACTGAAACCAACCTGATCGGTTACGTTGCTGCAATGCCCATTCCCGAGGTCATTCGCGGCATTAACGCCTTCACCCTGGGCGTACAGAAAGTTAACCCGGACGCCCAAGTTAAAGTAGTCTGGACCAACACCTGGGTGGACGCCGCCATTGAAAAGGATGCCGCCCTGGCACTGCTGGACTCTGGTGCGGATGTAATCGCCCAGCACCAGGATTCTGCTTCCCCGCAGCAAGCCGCTGAAGAAAAGGGTAAACTGGGCATTGGCTATAACAGTGATATGGGCAAAATGGCACCCAAAGCCACCATGACTTCACCGGTATGGAACTGGGGACCTTATTATGTGGATACTGTCAAAGCCATTAAAGAAGGTACCTGGCAAAGCACCCCTACAGCAGGCAGCCTGACCTACTGGGGTGGTCTTAAAGAAGGCACCGTTGATTTGGCTCCCTATGGACCGATGGTGCCGGAAGAAGTAAAACAGCTGGTGGAACAGGAAGAACAGCTCATTATCAGCGGTGAATGGGATGTATTTACCGGTCCCATCAAAGACCAGTCCGGTAATGTTAAAGTTGCTGAAGGTGAAGTATTAACCGACGACGAAATGCTAAACATGAATTGGTTTGTACAGGGTGTGATAGGCTCACCCAAATAAGCCGAACCATCTCACTCAAATTACACATTCAATGATACAACCACTGCGAACTGTATAACTTTGAGTTCGGGCAACCATCATTTATGGGCCTGAACTCAAAGATACTTTTTTCAAAGATGCTCTTTATTGTTAAAAATCGTGTAACAAAAAGATAATGCAAATGGTAAACAATTACCAGCGATAATGCTTTAACGGTTGCCTTTTTTGGCAGCCATTTTACATACCAACTTTCTCTTATTAGGAGTAAACCTATGACAGAACCTTACCTGGTGGAACTAAAAAACATTACCAAAAGATTTCCCGGCGTAGTAGCCAACGACAAGGTCAACTTCAACGTCAGGCAAGGTGAAATACACGTGCTGCTGGGTGAAAACGGTTCGGGCAAAAGCACATTAATGTCGATATTGTGCGGACTGTATCGACCGGATGAAGGGGAAATCATGATCCGGGGTACCAAAATGGCGTTTCGTTCACCCCGACAGGCTATCAGCGCAGGCGTTGGGATGGTACACCAGCATTTTAAATTAATTGAATCATTTTCCGTAGCTGAAAATGTTATTTTAGGCAATGAAAACACGCCGCGGGTTTTAAATATACAGCAAATTGAAAATAACCTGGCGCAGCTATCACAGCGTTATGGATTACAGATAAATCCCTCGACCATGGTCTGGCAACTGTCCGTGGGAGAAAAACAACGGGTAGAAATAGTCAAAATGTTACATCGCGGCTCCCAGGTGCTCATACTGGACGAGCCCACCGCAGTGCTTACCCCACAGGAATCAAGCCAGCTTTTCCGCAACCTGCGTGAAATGGCTGGCACAGGCCGGGGCATAGTAGTGATCACTCATAAAATGCATGAAGTTATGGAAATTGCCGATCGAGTTACCGTATTGCGCCGGGGCCGGTCAGTGGCAACTCTGGATAAGCAGCAAATCAACCAGCGAGATCTGGCCTGGCTGATGGTAGGCCATGACGTAGTCAGACAGACAAAGAAAAAAAACCCGCCCGGGGATAAAAATATACTGGAGTTACAGAATGTGCACTGTTTAAACGACCTGGGTCTCCCGGGCCTTACCGATGTATCTTTCACTGTGCACAGCGGTGAAATATTTGGAATTGCCGGCATAGCAGGCAACGGGCAGCGAGAACTGGCCGAAATAATCGCAAGGCTGCGCCCGGTCTCCGACGGTTCGATTTTTATCAATGACCAGGCCATCACAGACTGCTCCCCCAGGCAGGCCATTGACCACGGTGTGGCCCTGGTGCCTGAGGATAGACTGGGTACCGGGCTGGTGCCTAACCTGGATGCAGAGGATAATCTAATTCTTAAAAGTTATCGAAAAGGACAGCTGCGGCGGGGTCCGTTTATGAACCGGGCCGTTGTCCGGGAGAAAGTTATAGAACTGGTCAATCGATTTGAAATTAAACTAAGTGCGCTGGATGCCCCGGTAAAGCTGCTATCGGGAGGCAATTTGCAAAGACTGCTGCTGGCCCGGGAGATTACTTCAGAGCCACAGCTGCTTATCGCCGTATACCCGGTGCGGGGCCTTGATATTAAGGCCACCGAAGCCGTGCACAATTTGCTATTGGAACAGCGGGGCAAGGGTCTTGCCGTACTGTTAATTTCTGAAGATCTGGAAGAAATTTTTAAACTAAGTGACCGTATCGGAGTGCTTTGTGACGGGCGCATTACCGGTATCATGCCCACCGATATGACCGATGTGGAGGAAATCGGTCTACTAATGATGGGAGCACAAAACCAAGGAGAAGCAGCCACATGATAAAACTACCCGGAACAAACCTGCTCATAGAAAAGAAATTATCCCCTGCCCCGACTGCCTTTTTTATAGTGCCGGCAATTTCCATACTGCTGGCGCTGCTGGTGGGAGCATTTTTTCTGGCGCTTTCGGGTCATAACTACTTTGAAATATACACCGCTATGTTCAGCGGTGCTTTCGGGTCAAGCTATGGTTTTACTGAAACTATAGTTAAAACCATACCACTGACCATCACCAGCCTGGGCATAGCTCTGGCATTTCGCATGCAGCTGTGGAACATCGGAGGCGAGGGACAGATCTACATGGGCGCTTTTGCCGCCACATGGGCAGCCTTGTTTTTTCCCATTGGGGATGGCTGGTGGACGATGCCATTTATGATTATGCTGGGAATGCTGGCCGGTGGGATGTGGGCATTAATTATCGCGATTCCCAGAGCCATCTGGGGTGTCAATGAGATTATAACCACCCTGATGCTCAACTACGTGGCTATCCTCTGGGTTAACTACCTGGTCTACGGCCCGTGGAAAGATCCCCAGGGGTATAATTTTCCCCTTACCGCAATTTTTCCACCCGGAGCTATACTACCCACCATTGGCGACTCCCGTATCCATGCCGGTCTATTTTTAGGTCTGCTGATTACTGTGCTGATGTATATAGTGATCCAGCATACCCGCTGGGGATACGAAATCAAGGTCTCCGGTGAAAGCAGCAGTGCAGCCCGTTACGCGGGTATTAGCAACAAGAAAAATATCATACTGGTGATGTTTTTTAGCGGTGCCATTTGCGGGCTGGCCGGCATGTCGGAAGTAGCGGGCATTGCTCACCGGCTGCAACCCGGCGTAAGCATCGGGTACGGTTATACGGCAATTATTATAGCCTGGCTGGCCAGGCTCAACCCATTTGCCATTATCTTAGTGTCATTTTTATTCGGCGGCATGCAGGTTGGCGGCTATATTGTGCAGACCAGCGGCATCCCGGCTTCTATGGTAACCATGCTCCAGGGCATGCTGTTATTCTTTGTGCTGGGTGGAGAGCTGCTGACTTATTATAAAATAAACAAAGCCCCGGCATCACCAACCAGGCAATAATACATGATGCACCATCGGAGGATGATAACTACATGAGCCAGGAAATATTTATCGCCATTTTGGCCACAGCCATTACTGCAGGCACACCAATTTTATACGCCGCCCTGGGTGAAGTGCTGGCGGAACGGTCCGGTATACTAAACTTGGGTGTGGAGGGTATGATGTTGGTTGGTGCCGTCAGCGGTTTCATCTGCGCTTTAAAGACCGCCAACCCCTGGTACGGACTGATGATGGCTATGCTGGCAGGCGGTCTGCTGGCCTTGGTGCATGCTTTTTTAACCGTCACTTTAAGGGCTAACCAGGTGGTCAGCGGGCTGGCCCTTACCATGTTTGGCACCGGACTCAGCGGCTATCTGGGACAGTCCTATGTGGGTGTGCCGCTGCCCGTACCTTTTAAAACTGTTCCCATCCCAGTGCTCAGCGATATTCCAGTGATCGGCCCGGTTTTCTTTAACCACGATCCGGTTATTTATTTAAGCTACCTTCTTGTGCCCGCCCTCTGGTTTTGTATATTCCGCACCAGGGCCGGGCTGCACCTGCGGGCGGTGGGCGAAAACCCTGCGGCCGCCGACTCAATGGGCATTAACGTTTTCCAGACCCGCTACCTTTACGTCATTATCGGCGGCATGCTGGCCGGTATAGGAGGGGCCTATCTTTCTCTCCACTATGTGCCCAGCTGGATGGAGAATATGACAGCGGGCCGGGGCTGGATAGCGGTAGCATTAGTAATATTCGCCACCTGGAACCCGGTAAATGCATTGTGGGGGTCATATCTATTCGGAGGTATCGATGCCCTGGGCTTCAGGCTGCAGACTTTGAATGTGACAGTATCACCTTATTTCTTAAAAATGCTGCCCTATATTTTCACCGTGCTTGTGCTGATTCTAGTTACCAAACGCAACTTAGCAGGCCGTATAGGCTCCCCACAGGCTCTGGGACTGCCCTACGACCGGGAAGAACGATAAAGGGGGATATGAATTGCAGAGCTTGCAGGAAAAGATTATTAATGAAGGACAGGTTTTATCAGATACCGTTTTAAAAGTGGACTCTTTTTTAAACCACCAGATAGACCCTGAATTTGTAATGGCCATGGGCAGGGAACTGGCCAACCGGTACGCAAACGACAAGGTTACCAAAGTGCTCACTGTAGAAGCTTCGGGTATTGCCATTGCCCTGGCCACCGGGCTGACTCTGAGGACACCTGTGGTATTTGCCAAGAAAAAAAGGTCGGCTACCCAGGATCCCCAGGCATACTCCACCAACATATTTTCTTTCACCCGCCAGGAAGCGGTGGATATTTACGTAAACAAAAGATTTATCAATGACCGGGATCGCGTATTAATAGTAGACGATTTTCTGGCCCAGGGCGAAGCGCTGCGGGGCATGGCGGATATAGTTGAGCAGGCGGGAGCCATTCTGGTGGGTGTAGGCATAGCCATAGAAAAGGTTTTCCAGGGCGGCGGCCAGGCGCTGAGAGAAAAGGGAATACGTATCGAATCGCTGGCACCCATTGCCTCCCTAACCGGCGGTCGGGTTACCTTTACCCATATATGATCCTGAACGCTATAGGCTGCGGCCGATAAAAAACAAACTTCCGTTAATCCTACACTTTAATCAAGAATCTTCCAAAGCATAAATACCAGCAACTGTCGAATTTTAGGTGCAGCAAATACCTTGCATAATTAATCAAAGTGAAATATAATAAGTGAAAACATTCACTTATTAAAAGGAGGTTTAAACAGCATGTATAAAAAGATTTTGGTACCACTGGACGGCTCACATCCCTCTATGACAGCAGCGGAACATGCAATACAAATTGCTGCAAGTTTCGACGCGCAAGTAACATTTTTACATGTCGCTCCCAACCTGATACATTATGTAACCGACCCCCGTTTACATGCGGTCTTTGACTACAACCAGCTGAAGCAGGAATTCACTGCCCAGGGTGAAACTATATTGGAGGATGCAAGGAAGGAATTTGAAAAGCATGGAGTAAACATTGATAAAAAACTGTTATGGGGCCATCCCTCCCAGGAGATTATTGAAGAGTGCAAAGAAGGGCAGTATGACTTGCTTGTCATGGGTAGTCGCGGCCTGGGTGATATAAAGGGCTACCTGATGGGCAGCGTTAGCAACAGGGTCACTAGACATGCCCCGTGCCCAGTGTTAATAGTTAGGTAAATAACTACTTACTTAAGGAGCTTTGTTCAAAAAAGGTAAGGCTTTGGTGCCGGGTGTTGAAAGGTTGAAAATCTTTGATTTTCAACCTTTCAACACCCGGCACCAATCAAAACGGCACCGATAAAGCACAGTCACCCCGGCTTGAATGTAATATGGGGGTTTATCTCACCGTTTTAAATCTCCCATATGAATAAGTCAATATTGTTTTTAAAGCCGGGATATAATAAAATACAATAGTACTGGACAAATTGTTTTTTTCGGCCCTACCAGGCCGGAATTTTTATTTTTTTTAAAGCCGCATCAAACCCTGGAGGTGTGAATATATGGCGATTCAGGAAGTGCGGGTCAAAACATTACCCCACCTGGAAGATATTAAAGGTAAGCAATTACTGCATGAAATTCGAAATACACTGCATATTACAAGCATCACCGGGCTGGTTACCGCCAAAGTATACCGACTGGAAGGCATAACCGCTCAACAGGCAGAGTTTTTAGCCCGCCACCTGCTGGCTGAAGAAGTTTTTCAAACTTATACGGTTAACGAAGCAATCATTAAAGATACCGATAAACTAGTGGAAGTAGCATATAAGCCGGGGGTGATGAACCCTGAAGCAGGTTCTATTGTAAAAGCCGCCGCCGACCTGGGCATCACCGAAATGCTGGCTGCTGACTCAAGCTATGAATACGGCTTTTACGGCACTTTGACCGATGACGAAACCAGGCTCATCTTAACCAGATTACTGGTTAATGAAACTGTGGAAAGGGTGGTTACGGAAAAACCAGCCACACTGATTATTAAAGGCCGGCCCGGCGGCACCAGGGTAATACCCATAAGACATATGGACGATGAAGCACTGCTTGAGCTAAGCAGGGATAACCTGTTTTTAAACATCGAAGAAATGCGGTCCATCCAAGGTTATTTTGCCGCCCTGGATCGTGACCCCACCGACTGTGAGATAGAAACCCTGGCCCAAACCTGGTCGGAGCACTGCGTGCATAAAACCTTTAAAGCCACCATTATGGTGGACGGCCAGGCTAAAAAACCGCTCTACCAAAGACTTCGGGAATCCACCGACCGGACCGCCCACCCGCTGGTGCTATCCGCCTTCGAGGACAATTCGGGCGTCATAGAGTTTTATGACGGCCTGGCACTGTGCGGCAAAGTGGAAACCCACAATTCCCCATCCGCCATAGAGCCATACGGCGGAGCCATGACGGGCAGCGGTGGGGTTTTCCGGGACATTATGGGCACCGGTAAAGGCGCCAAAGTAATTGCTTCCACAGACATGTTCTGTTTTGCGCCTCCGGATTTACCCACCGCCGATGTGCCCCCTGGCTGTTTGCACCCCCATTACCTGCTGCGCCGGGTAGTGGACGGGGTACGGGATTACGGTAACCGCATGGGCATACCCACCAATAACGGATCGGTGCACTTCCACCGGGACTTCAGGGCCAAGCCCACCATTATTGTGGGGGCTTACGGCATCATGCCCGCCGCTGACGCCGGTAAAGGGCAACCGGTAAACGGTGATCTGGCTGTGATTGTGGGTGGCCGGACCGGACGGGACGGCATCCACGGAGCCACATTTTCCAGCGGTGAAATGACCCACCGTACTATGGACGTTAATGCCAGTGCCGTGCAGATTGGCCATGCCATTGAAGAAAAGCGCATGAGCGACGCCCTTTTGCGGGCACGGGATGAAAAACTGATTCGAGCGGTCACCGACTGCGGTGCAGGTGGCTTTGCCTCAGCCTTTGGGGAAATGGGCGAGGGGACCGGTGTAAGGGTTCACCTAGAACGGGCACCTCTAAAATACCAGGGGCTGGCACCCTGGGAAATTTGGCTATCCGAAAGCCAGGAAAGAATGGCCCTGGCTGTAGATCCCGCCCATATGGAGCGCCTGGCAGACATCTGCCGGGAGCATAACGTGGAAGTCACAGTTATCGGCCAGTTCACCGGCACAGGCAAACTTGAAGTCCTCTACCAAGATGAGCTGGTATGCGAGCTGGATATGGAGTTTCTGCACCACGGCATTCCCGGCCGCACGATGACCGCCGTACCCCGGGAGCATACGGTACAGATTATCGAACCTGATATGCCCGGCGATTGGGAGCAGATATGCACTAATGTGATGCAGCACCTCAACGTATGCTCCAAAGAGCCCATCGTGCGCATGTATGACCACGGTGTTCAGGGCAGCAGCGCACTACCTCCATTTGCCGGGGTGGCCGGTGACGCCCCCAACGACGCCGTGGTCATCGCCCCGCTACTCGGCCAAAAATACGGGGCCGTGATAGCGCACGGGCTAAACCCCGTACTCAATACCATCGACCCTTACGCGGGAAGCATTTGGGCGGCAGCCGAGGCAGTATCCAACGCCGTCGCCACGGGCGCCAACCCGGATGAGCTGGTTTTAATAGATAATTTCATCTGGCCCTACCCGGACGAAACCTCTTTATACGACCTTGACCGGGCCGTGGATGCCTGTGTGGATTTTGTCAAAGCAACAGGTATGCCCTTTATTTCAGGCAAGGACAGCCTGAGCAGCACCTACCGGGCCCCGGACGGCTCGGTGATAAAAATACCGCCCGTACTTTGCATATCCTGCTTTGGGCGGATAGCGGACGTAACTCAAACAATATCCACTGATTTCAAACGCTCCGGCAGCATAATTGCATTGGTGGGCCAGCGCGATATTAATCAAATGGGGGGTTCTACGTATTTTGACATCACGGGTGCCGCGTCGAACCGGGTACCCCTGATTGATCCGGCTCTGCTGACCGTCACTTTGCGCAGCCTGCACCGGGCCATCCGCAGCGACGCGATCCTGGCCTGCCACGACATCAGTGAAGGTGGGCTGCTGGTCGCCCTGGCTGAAATGTGCCTGGGCGGTGGCGTAGGCGCCGCCATAAACCTGCCGGCCAACCAGCGGGCGGATTACTGTCTGTTCAACGAAACAGCGGGCTGCTTTGTGGTAGAACTGACTGACCGGGCTCGGGCTGAAGAATTATTCCAGGACGTGCCCTATCTAATTTTGGGCTGTACCACCTCTAACCATAACATATCGGTCACCCAGGACAACAATAGTATTTTTAACATTGCCACCGCCAAACTTTTTAAAGCCTGGCAAAAACCCATGCAGGAGGTGTTCGGCGGATGTTAAATACAAATAAGCTTCATGAAACAAATGTTCCCAGCTTTAAACCACGGGTGTGTATATTGCGAACCGACGGCACCAACTGTGATCAGGAAACGGCTTACGCCTTCACCAAAGCTGGCGGTGAATGCCGGCTGGTACACGTTAACCAGCTGAGAAGCGGAGCTGAGAAGCTGGTTGACTACCAGATACTAGCCGTGCCGGGGGGGTTTTCCTACGGCGACGACATCCATTCTGGAAAAGTACTGTCCTTGGAAATGGCCTCCTTTTTAAACGACCAGCTGAGCCGGTTTGTGGATGATGGCAAGCTGGTGCTGGGTATCTGCAACGGCTTCCAGGTGCTGGTGCGTACCGGGCTTTTACCCTGGGGCGAATTGGGCAGCATTAAGGCCACGCTGATGCAAAATAACAGCGGCCATTTTGAGTGCCGTTGGACTAACCTTTTAGTAGAGCAAAACCACTGTGTATTCACCCGAGGACTTGCCGGCACTGTGCTCCAGTACCAGGCAGCCCACGGTGAAGGTAAATTTTTAACAGACGAAGCCACCTTGCAAAAGATAGAACAGGCCGGGCAGGTAGTTTTTCGCTACGCCAGCGACGCCACAGGGCAGCCTACCCAGGACTACCCGCAAAACCCCAACGGCTCGCTGCACGCCATAGCCGGTATATGTGACCAAACCGGCCGGGTGCTGGGACTGATGCCGCACCCGGAAAGGTTTATAGAATCGTTCCACCACCCCAACTGGCGGCGGGCCTTTTTAGGCAAGCCCCACGGTTTGCCACTGTTCCGCAACGCCGTGGTCTACGCCGCCCAAACCGGTGCCGGGTGTTAGGGTATAAATTTGACATTCCAGAGGAAATTGGCCGGGCTATTGAATTCTTGTCGCCCGGCACGGCACCCGTGTTAAATTATAAAGCTTGTGCAGATAATAGCGCCGGTGCCCAATTCCACCGGCGCCATAGTAACGGTGCCGGTTTCAGGTGGCCCGGGTGCCCACCAACAACCTGCGCCCGGGCATATACCAGTTAAAGGCAGGAGATTAAATTGCTTTTTCGTAAAGCTAAAATTTCAGATATTGAATCTATCCATCAATTAATTACCCACTTTGCTGAAAAAGACCTGATGCTGGCCCGCTCCCGCTCCTCTTTATACGAAAGCCTGCGGGAGTTTACCGTTGCCGATGTGGGTGGCCGCGTTGTTGGTGCCGGTTCGCTGCATATCATCTGGGATGACCTGGCTGAAATACGCTCCCTGGCCGTGGACGAAGCGTACCAACACCAGCAAATAGGCCGCGGGCTGGTGGATGCTTTCCTGGCCGAGGCCATTGACCTTGAAATACCTAAAGTTTTTGCATTAACTTACCAGGCCCCGTTTTTTGTCAAATGCGGCTTTAAGCTTATTGCCAAAGAAGAACTGCCTCAAAAGGTATGGAAAGAATGCATTAACTGTCCTAAATTCCCCAATTGTGATGAAGTAGCGGTTTTTAAGGCTCTGGAAGTTTAAAAAAAATCACCGTACCTGTATATCAAGGGCTTTACCGGGTGATATTGAAAATAGATGAACAATAAGGAGGTACAACTATGCCCGAACCTCAACCGGTAATGCCCCGTTGCTGGCGCGTAGAGAGCAAGCCGCATAAATTTTGCCCCGGGTGCGGACACGGACTGGTTTTAAAATGCCTGGGCGAAGCTATTGATGAACTGGGAATTCAGCAAAACACCGTATTTGGCTGTGATATCGGCTGTTCACTGCTGTCCTGGGACTTTTTTAACGTAGACAGCGTGCAAACACACCACGGGCGTACCACCCCCGTGGTCACCGGTATCAAAAGAGCCAATCCCGATACTGTTTGTATTGCCTACATGGGGGACGGCGGCGGCTATGCCATAGGCTCCCAACACCTGGTCAACGCTGCGGGCCGCAATGAAAACATTACGGTAATTCTGGCAAACAATACCGTGTACGCCATGACCGGCGGCCAGATGGCCCCCACCACCATGCCGGGCCAGAAAACCGAAACCAGCCCCTACGGCCGGGACCCCGGACCTACTGGCTACCCCATGTTGGGGCCGGAAATGGTGTCCGCCATTACCAGGGAAGGGGCCTACGTGGCCCGGGGCAGCATTGCCAACTTAAGGCAGTTGAAAAGCTATATTAAAAAGGCGCTGGAGAATCAGCTGGCCGGGCGGGGTTTCTCTTTTGTGGAAGCACTGGCTGCCTGCCCCACCAACTGGCGCACCAACGCGGAAGAAACCTGGCGTTTTGTAGAGAAGGACATGGCCAGTTACTTTAAAGTGGGTGAGTTAAAGAACCCTGCTGCCACTGAGAAAGCTGTTTAGATTGGCTTAAAAGTTATATTGTATCTACAGCAGCCAGGTATCCCGAAAATTAATATCCGGCAAATAGGCGGCGCACCATATAATAAGCCGGCCCTTAATGTGGCCGGCTTTACTATCACCTAATACATAACAGCTCCAACATTGTCAGAGGATCATATGAGCCTTAAAGAGAAAAGGCGCAAGAGCAGGCACATATAAGCGCGACAATAAGGTAACAATACAGTGTAAAAAATCAGCAAAACGGCAATACTTTCCATATAATAGTATGGTTCTTATTTATAACATACTAAGCATTCACAAAAGCTTCATTAGAATGGAGGTTTATATTGCTTGTTCAACAAACGAATATATCACTACATGCAAAACCCGCCCCGGGACGAACGCAACCGCCTTGCCCACACCATAGACTTTGCAATTACACTGTTATTCACTTGGTTTATCACAATTTTAGCCGCACAGTTTTTACCCCTGGGGCAATCAATGATCAACATTATAATCATTCCCATCATGATAGCCGAAATAATATTGGTCACGAAAATAAAAATTAGCAGGCGCAAAGCGCTGAGCATTCACCGAGACATTTGGTACAGTGCTCGCAAATGCCGGCAAAATATTGAAAATATACATGACCGGGAAGAATTCGCCCAATTGGTTAAGGAACTGCTCGAGGGTATAGCCCCCTTTGAAGGAATGAAAAAGCTTAATCCCTGCCCGGATTCCACAATCGACCTCTCCGGTTACCTGCGCAATCAAAAAATTGGTGTCATGTGCATAAATACAGCCGCAAAAGATAACCGGGTGACCGCAGATCAAATTAAGGGCTTTTTACAGGAAATTAAGCAGGCTCAATTTAATATAGGTATAATCATAACCAGCGGTTCGTATACCGATGAGGCCCGCCGGTTTGTCCGGCGTATGAGTGGACGAATAAAGATCCATCTTGTTGAAAGTAACGGGTTGCTGCATATGGCCAAACGAACCGAACATCCAATTTTCCCGGTGGAAAAATGGCAGGAAGAAGGGTACACCCGCATTTCAGGTCTAGAAATGGCCCTATCCATCAAGGAGAATATTATGGCTTCCAAAAAAAGAGCCCTTTTATTCACTTTGCTCGGAATAGCATTTTTAGTCATTGGTGCTTTACAAACCGGGTTGATCAGCACCATTTACGTTATCTTTGGTGTGATAAACTTATTTATCGGCCTGACTGGTTTTATACTGAGCCTGCTGCACAAAAACGAATTAATCTTTGATTAATCTTTATTTATCCAGGCATTATAATCACGTACAAAATTGCAGCCACGCCTGCTGCCCGGGGCAATATCACTGAAAACAAAATCATGAGTGCCAGCTTTATCATACTTTAATTTCTCCCGTTGCCCTTGATTATCACGACCACTGCTCAAAGCCACACCCCCTTGTCCCACCCACAGGGCAGGTTAATAAGAAATCCCCTTCCAAAAAGAAGGGGATTTCTATTCAAGCCCGTAATGACCTACGCTACAACCACCACGCGTATCTACGTAGCCCATGACAACCTTTCGGCTGCCATGAACCATTACGACACCCATGATGATCTTTGCTCGACCATTATGGATACCTGATGAGCCTACAACAATCTCTCGACTACTGTAAACCCATAGGACTTTTCACAAGCAACGCAATCCATTCGGCACCCATAATAATCTTAGCTCGACCGATAAACATCTCTTACGACCATATAATAATCTTTAGGACTATTATATAGCCTGCCAAAACATTTACCGATCTGCCCGCCGGCTAATAACGAGCCAGTCGACCCGATATTAACCTTTGGCCGACTATTACAGAGCCTTGCGACCCTGTAACACTCTTGGCTCGGCCATTACGAACCTTACGTTAATATAATGCCCGGTCATAAAGAATATATACTGTTAATAAATGGGAAGCCATTCAAAGTCCTGACAAAATGTGCGTGACAAGTTACTTGGACATAAGCCTGTTCAATTCGAAACTTCAATAATAAAAGCCGGTTCAACCCGGCTAATTGTTTATAAGGGAAGAAAAAACAATCCTTGAACTCATTACGGTAGTTCTTTTCTGCTATCCAGCCTATTTAGAGTTTCAGCTAAAACAAACCCAAATACAACGGCACCTATAAAATCTGTTACTGCTGTGAGCGTTGTCAGCGGCGTAAGCTTAGGCACATCAGATATATAAGTCAATGCATATATAGCAAACCATGATATTAAGCCAAAAAGTATCCCTTTAAAAATATAATTTATACTTGTTATCAGCCTGGAAATAAGTAAAGCGAATAAAGAACCTAAAAAGCCTACAAATATTAATTGGACGATCAAGAAAAATATAACTGATAAAATATTAGTAGGACTGTGGCCTGTAATAATTATACTCGGCCAGTCCAAAAAACGTAAATTGGCAATGCCTAGATAATAAGATATATAGCTTACTATATTCATTGCTACGCCGCCTGTTACCCCGGCAACAAAACCTCTTGTGGTTGAATCTTTCATAACCAAGTAAATTTCCCCCCTCTTTAAACATATTTTCCCCAAAACAATTTAAAGTAATTCTACTGCTTGTTTATATCACTTTCTTTTGATTTGTTCACAAGCCATGGGTTCAACAAACGTATATTGAGCCAACTAATATTTCACAATAATTAGAAACATGGCGGTCTCCGGAGGGAGGGGATAGTTCTCCTATAAAAGATGGCTTCCTGTTTGTTTTTATTTGCCAGATTAACATCTCTCTGTATGCTTTTTGTTCATATCCTTTCATATACTCCATAGCCTCCACCCATGAGTCATTGATAATATTTATATCATGCTGGTACCTAAACTGTCCATTTATCATGGATGATACCAACTAATAACCATGAATACAGCATCCAATTGAGTTATTTTTAAAAAGATTGCCAGCAGTGAGCAATATCACACCTGTTCCGTGACCTGGCAAACTTCCAATAATGGATAAATTGGCTATTATGTTGTCAAAGTTATTTCAACAAATCTAAGGGGGGCCCTTTATGAAGAAGTATTTATTAGCAGTTGACGGGTCAGCAAATGCGCAAAGGGCAGCGCAATTTCTTATTGACCTGGTGCAATGTGAAAAGGAAGTGGAAATTATAATTATTCATATAGTTAATGCCAAAAAAGAGATTTATAATTTTTCTCCCTTCACTGACTATAAGGAAATTGAAAGAATGGTTATAAATCAGGGCAGGGAGATTGCTGAAAATCAGGCAAAGTTATTTGAAAACGAGCAAATACAAGTCAAAAAAGTAGTAGCAGCTGGTGACCCGGGCTATGAAATTGCCGAGTATGCCAGACATGAAAACTGTGATCAAATAGTAATAGGTACCAGGGGGTTAAGTAATCTTAAGGGGTTGGTCCTGGGGAGTGTAAGCCATAAGGTTATTCACTTCGCTCACTGCCCGGTAACTCTGGTGAAATAAAGGAGTGTAAAACTTATGTAAACATCCATTAAGCAGGTGGAAAAAACCGTTGTGCAACAGCCCTCCAAGTATTAATCAGGTGAATAAAAATGAAAGTTGGTATAATGGAAGAGGCTACGTCTTGTTTCATGTTTTCCCTCATGAATATAATATAATTAAGGGAATAGTCCGGTATTAATTTAGAACTTGGCATGTGAACCTTGCAATTAGCCACAAAAATTTTGTTTGTGTGGGGGCAATATGGCTATTATCCACGTGGATATGGACGCTTTTTTCGCTTCTGTAGAGCAGCGGGACAATCCGGAGCTGCGAGGCAAACCGGTAGCTGTAGGCGGCCGGCCGGATCAGAGGGGAGTGGTGGCCACCGCTTCATATGAGGCCCGCCGGTTCGGTGTGCATTCGGCTATGGCTATGGCCACTGCCGTTAAACTATGTCCCGGGCTGGTTATTGTTCCAACGAATCATAATAAGTATAAAGAGGTTTCCGATGTCATAATGGAGATTTTCCATACGTATACGCCTTTGGTTGAGCCCCTTTCACTGGACGAGGCTTTTCTTGATGTGCGGGGCAGTGAAAAGTTATTTGGGCCTCCGGAGTTTATTGGTGGGGAGATTCAACGGCGTATCAAAGAGGAACTTCAATTATCCGCCTCGGTAGGTATCGGCCCCAATAAGTTTATTGCCAAGCTGGCTTCGGATTACCTAAAACCGCGCGGATTCACGGTAATCCCGCAGGAGAAAGTTCTCGAATTTCTTGCGCCGCTGCCGGTGGAAAAGATATGGGGTACCGGCTTAAAAACGGCGGATAAGTTAAAGCGTATCGGTGTGTATACCATTGGTCAGTTAAGGGAGCTGCCCCAAAGTTTTTTAGAAGATGGTTTCGGAAAATACGGCTCAGTACTTTACGAATTTGCCCGGGGCGAGGACACCAGGCCGGTCAAACCATACCGCGAGGCCAAGTCTGTAGGCAAGGAGATCACTTTTGCCGAGGACGTCCGGGATATGGATAAACTGCGGCAAACACTGCGCCGGCTGACGGAGAAGATCGGGCGCAGTTTGCGCCGTGATAATGTCAAGTGCGGTTCTGTGACGCTTAAGATTAAGTACCCGGACCGTAAACTGGTGACCCGAACGGAAGGTTTGACTGAACCAACCAACCTGACCGGCATTATTTACGCGACGGTAACGCGTTTGCTGGACAAGCACTGCAAACCTCCGGTCAGGTTAATTGGTCTGTCCTGCGGCAAGTTAACCAGAGAACAGATAATTACATTATTTCCGGATGAGCAAAAGGTTAAAGAGGAAAGGATTACCGCGGCCCTGGATAAATTAAAAGACCGCTACGGTGAGGAAGTTGTCAAAGTGGCCAGTTTACTTGATAAGCGCAAGTAAATGAAGAGGAAAACCATTATAAGCCAAAGAAATTGTCAGGAGTTGGCAGCCATGAAAAACAGCTATCGAACCATTAATGAGCCGGTGGTGGTGGAAACAATCATCAAAAAATCCCGTTTCATCACCTCAGCCTCCCCGATAAATGATGCAGAAGAGGCCGGCCGTTTCTTATCAACCATTAGAGAAAAACACAGCCAGGCCAATCATAACGTGTTCGCCTACGTAATCAATGAACGGACACAGCGTTACAGCGACGACGGCGAACCCGGCGGCACAGCCGGAAAGCCGGTGCTGGACCTGATCATGCAAAAGTCATTGACCCGGATTATTATCGTGGTCACCAGATACTTCGGCGGCATCATGCTGGGGGCCGGCGGCCTGGTCCGGGCCTACCGGGAAGCGGCCCTGAAAGGAATCGAAACCGCCGGCGTTGCCACCCGGCTATTATACAAAGAGCTGTACATAACTATCGATTACACCTGGCTGGGCATGGTAAAAAATGAACTGGAAAAAGCCGGCGCTAAACAAGCGGAAATAACCTATGAGCAGCAGGTAATAATTAAAGTATACCTGGAACCCGACGATATAAACAGAGTGGCAAAACAATTGCTTGAGGTAACCGGAGGGCAGGCGGTGCTGGCGGAAGGGGAGTTTTGTTATATATAAAGTAGTTAGAAATCGGATAAATGTCCCCCAAAATAAAGGGGGCTTATAAAATGCCCAATTATGGCCATGAAGTGCAAAGGGAAATTTATCAGGATTCTAATCCGATTATCTCAAAGAATTATAAAGGAACCCGAACCTGGTGGCGTGCTCCATCTCATCAGTCATAGCCATGAAAAAGGTATCTCTCACCAGCTGATCCGTGCTCGAAAGAATAATTTCTTGATAGGTTTCGGCTGCTTCCAGTTCATCTTTCATGGCAAGCAACAGGCCTTCCCGGTAACTCCGGTATTGAACGGGAGTTACAGTATATTGTGGTTTTTGGCCGGTGAAATAACAGTATAATCTCGTGAACGCCTCCAAATGCTGCATCTCATCTCTATAAGCATGATCAATGAATTCACGGTGAAGTTCATTCGGGGCTTCCCTTAACAGTCGATAATAAAAATCAATAGCGGTTGCTTCGCCGACAATGGCCTGATAAAGGTTGCGCAAAAACAATCCGAAGTCCGGGGGACCTAATATAGGCATTTGCGGAATTTGCAATTTATATCCTGTTGGCGCCGGGGGTATGGCGGATGTTGTTGGGTCCTGGCTCATACTACGACCTCCAAATCTTTCATTTTACCCATAATATGTAAACCCAAGGGAAGTTGTGCCAATAATGGTAAAAAGGCTTATTGATTCAGAGGCCTTGCGTATCTTCTGGATAAAGAAACATTACCGGGGTTTGGTAGGTAAAAGTTTTGACCGTTGACCATTATGGTATCAGCTGATTCTTGTAGCATTGCTCAATAGCATAAAAGTGAGTTTAGTTTATAAGCCTCACCTTTCGGGTGAAGCTTATATTTTTTGTTTCGGTAAGACAAAGCCTTGCAAAATGTTCGATAGGGCTTAATAATTAAAAATAAGTAAAAAAAAAGGGAGACTAAATATGCGAAAAATATTATTAGTGGAAGATGATTTAAGCTTAATTGAAGGCTTAAAATTCTCACTTTCCAAGCATAACTTTGATGTCACGATTACAAGGACTGTAAAGGAAGCCGAAAAATGTTTAAATCAAAATGAGTACAATCTAATTATATTGGATTTAATGCTTCCTGATGGCAGCGGCTTTGACATATGTAAATCAGTTAGGCAAACATCAAATATACCAATAATTTTCCTAACAGCTTCCGATGAGGAAGTAAATATTGTCATGGGTCTGGATATAGGAGGAGACGATTATATAACAAAGCCATTTAGGCTAAATGAACTTATATCGAGAATAAATGCTGCATTAAGAAGGTCGAACCCCCAAAAGCAGCTGTCAACGGAGTTAATTTCCAATGGGATTATAGTTAAGCTTTTGGAAGGAAGAGTGATAAAAAATGGCTTGGAAATAGAACTTACCACTGTCGAATACAGATTGTTATGTCTTTTTATGCAAAATCCAAGGATTATATTATCAAAAGAGCAAATAATGCAAAAGTTATGGGACTGTCGTGAAAGCTTTATTGATGATAATACTCTGGCTGTTTATATCAGCAGGCTCCGGGAAAAAATAGAGGATTTCCCAAAGCACCCCTCATTTTTAGTTACAATAAGGGGAATGGGATATAAATGGAACATTTTATGAGGGGTTTTTTATGAGTTTACTAGTTAATAGGGAAGCAAAAAATTTTTTAATATTATTTTCGCTGGTATTATTCCTCGGCGTTATACTCTTTCAGGTCATTGCCTACATACAGGCCGTCCATTTTAGAAATGAAATGATCGTACATGACTATGAGATTGCGGGGTACTTGAAGCAAAAACACCCGGAACTGGCTGTTGATATCCAAGAGGCATTCACGGCCGATAAGTTACCGGATCATCTTGAAACAGGTAAAGCTCTGCTGGAACAATCCGGATACAAAAATGGTATCCAATTGCATTTAATACCTCAAGTGGACAAGTTCTATAGATCAAACAAGGCAACTAACTTGATATTTTCCAGTATGTTTGTTCTTGTAATATTGCTAGTTGTTTATTTATTTTTAAAAACCCATTACAGAAAAATAGATCAGTATAACAATGACATCAGCAAAATAATGAATGGCGAAATTTCCACCAGGCTTGACGATAATGAAGAAGGAAATTTGTCTAAATTGGCGGCATCAATTAATTTATTGACTGCATCACTCTATACCCATATCGAAAAAGAAAAACAAAACAGGGTTTTTTTAAAGGATATTTTAACTAATGTGTCTCATCAGCTAAAAACTCCCCTGTCTGCCCTTACTATGTATACTGATATCATGAGAAATGAAAATACAGATAATGACGTGATAGTAAAGTTTTTAGATAAAAGCGAAAAAGAACTTGAACGTATGCAAACCCTGATAGCCAACCTTTTAAAGATGGCCAAATTGGATGCAGGGATCATTGAGCTTAATAAAAGTAACCATATTTTAAATGATATTATAAAACAGGTGGCGGAAAGTTTTGAAACCAGGCTGTCCAAAGAACAAAAAACCTGGGCGGTAAAATCGGACTGTAAGGTGGCATATCTCTGCGACAGGGAATGGATGTTGGAAGCCCTGAGTAATTTATTTAAAAACGCTGTGGAACATACAAGGGCAGGGAACCACATCAGTGTCCTAATTGAAGAAACGCCATTGATCATAAAAATAACTTTCGAAGATAATGGGGAAGGTATTCACCCTGATGATATCAATCATATATTTAAAAGATTTTACAGAAGTAGGTTTTCGCAAAACAAGCAAGGTACCGGCATAGGGCTTAGTTTGGCGAAAACAATTATTGAAATGCATGGCGGGTTTATATCCGTAGAAAGTACAATTGAAAAGGGAACAAAATTCACTGTGCATTTGCCAAACTTACAAAATTGTAAGGTTTAATTCATCTTAGAGTAAGGTTGGCTGGTTATTCTATGTTTGTTCTAAATGAACGACTAGAATAATAACCGGGGTGGGAAGATTGGAGATTCTAAGGACTGAGAATTTATCAAAAACTTATGGAAAAGGCGAAACAAAGGTGGAAGCCTTAAAGGATGTGTCCTTTTCTGTTTCCAAAGGTGAATTTGTTTCCATTGTTGGACCGTCGGGCTCGGGGAAAAGTACACTCTTAAATCTGCTTGGAGCATTGGACATGCCAACATCGGGCAAGGTCTTTATAGATGGCCGGGATGTTTTTAATATGCAGGAAGAGGCGCTGGCGGTATTTCGCAGGCGTAATATAGGATTCATTTTTCAAGCATATAATCTTGTTCCTGAATTAAATGTTGAGGAAAATATAATCTTGCCATTACTGTTGGATCATAAAAAACCAGATCAGCAATATATTGACGAATTGCTTTTTACACTGGGATTGACGGAAAGAAAGCACCACCTGCCCAGTCAACTTTCAGGAGGACAGCAGCAGCGTGTGGCTATTGGACGCGCCCTTGCAGCCAAGCCTGCAATCATTTTGGCCGACGAGCCAACGGGAAACCTTGATAGTAAAAACAGCAGAGATGTAATTGACCTGATGAAGTTGTCTGTGGAAAGGTATCAGCAGACCCTGATTATGATTACGCACAATGAGAACTATGCTTCTTTTGCAGACAGAGTCTTTCAAGTTAAGGATGGAGTGGTCACCGAGCTTGGAGGTGGCCAAAGATGAAGAATTACCTGGCACTTGCTCCCCAATACCTGTCGGCACATAAAAAGAAGACAAGATTGGCTATGATTAGTGTGGCGCTATCGGTTGCTCTTATCACCGGAATATTCTCCATGCTGGATGTTTTTCTGCAGTTTGAAAAGCTGCAGGTGATTCATGATTATGGAAATTATCATCTTGCCATTATAGATGCTTCCGAAGAAGAAATGTCTGTCATTAGAAACCGCATTGATGTTCGGAATTCGGGAAGATGGAAGGACCTTGGAGATGGAAACATAAACGAAATCCCTTGCAAACTTGGGGCGCTGGATGAAGCTTTTGCTGAAAATATGAATGTTAAAGTAATACAAGGAAAATATCCAATCGCCAACAATGAAATAATGCTCGAACAATGGGCAACTGAAAAACTATATTTAAATGTGAATATTGGTGATAGAGTTAAGATTTCTTTTGCTGACAATAATCAAGGAGAATTCATAGTAAGCGGAATTTATAATGATTTGGGTAACATGAAGGCGGCGGGTGTGCCGGGGGTATTCTTATCTATGTCCGGTGCCAGTGAGATAACGTCTGGGAAAATGAATTTGTATCTTGTTGAATTTAAGGAAAAAGTGAATATTAACCAGGTAGTAAGTGACATTAAAAGGGTGCTGAACATTGCTGATGATAGGGTGGAACTAAATAATCATTTGCTTGCGGTAATAGGACAAAGTACACACAAGGCTGCAGTTGGGCTGTATACCATAGGCGCTATTTTGTTTTGTATAGTCCTCGTGGCAGGCGTAGTGATGATATACAATACCTTCAATATTTCGGTAATGGATAGGGTGCGGCAGTTCGGGCTCTTAAGGTGCGTCGGCGCGTCACAGTCACAGATAAAAAAGCTGGTTAAAAGAGAAGGGCTTATAATAACCCTTCGGGCAATCCCTTTGGGGATCCTTGCAGGCATGCTGATGACTTTTATTTGTTCCGCTATACTAAAGTATTATAATAATACTCTTTTCGGAGAAATTCCCTTGTTCAGCATAAGTATAACAGGTATAAGTTCCGGGATAGTCATCGCTTTTCTGACCGTATTTATGGCTTCTTTATTACCAGCTCAAAAAGCCGCACGGGTTTCGCCAGTAAATGCTGTAATGGGTAGTAATCATATAAAAATTTCAAAAAGAAAGAAAAAGGGTTTTTTAACGAAAATTCTCCATGCTGAAATTGCTATGGGCATAAACAATGCCATTATGAAAAAGAAAACACTCTTTTTAATGTCCAGCTCCATTGCGCTCAGTATCATCATGTTCTTGGGCTTTAACGTGTTGATCGATTTTATGTATGCTTCTCTTAAAACTACCAAACCCTACACGCCTGATATTTCTATGACATCTGAACAAGGCCTGAATGACGAACTATACCAAAAATTATCGGAAATTGATGGTGTTGAAATAATTTATGGAAGAATGCTCGGCTATGTTGACGCTACCTTTAATGCATCGAGGCTGACCGATACATATAAGGATATTGTGAAAGGGATTACATTAAAGGACAATGGTTTATTTATGCCTCCTGAAAAGTCCTGGCTTATTTCCTATGATAAAAACCAATTAAACTGGGCAAAAGAAGATTTGATGGCCGGAGAGCTTTCAGAGGATAAAATGAATGAGCAGAACGGGGTTATAGCGGTTGCCCGGAATTTAAGAGGCAGCGTTTCGACAGAAACTGCTAATTTGCAATTAGGCGATAAGGTTTACGTTAAAACCCCTGGTGGAACGAAAGAGTTAACAGTTATGGGAATTTTGCGTTCCCTGCCCTTTAGCAGTGCGGAACCGACATTAACTGCATTTATTACAACAGAGGCATTATTCACCGATATAGCTGGTGAATCTAAATATAAAGCAATAGATATCCAACTTAAAAATAAAAAAGATGAGCGGGCTGTTGAGGCAATAAAGAGCAGTGTGGATGATACCGTAACTTTCCTTGATCAGCGCCAAAAAAACGCCGAGATGAACCAGATTTTTTTAACAATGGCTGTGTTTGTTTATGGCTTTGTTGCGGTAATAACTTTGATAAGCTTTTTGAACATCATCAACACCATGAACACAAGCATTGCGTCTAAAACCAGGTATTTAGGGGTTATGCGGGCTGTTGGTATGTCGGGCGCGCAATTAAATAAAATGGTTCTGGTTGAAGCTGCGACATACAGCCTGACCGGCTGCCTTGTCGGATGTACCCTGGGAGTTATACTGCAAGGAGTATTGATTGCAAATTATCTTTCCAACTTTCATGTACCCTGGGAATTTCCTCTGGTGCAAATTATTTTGATATTAATTCTTACCGTATTAGTGATAATGTTTTCTGTTATTAGTCCTTTAAAGCGAATAAAATCAAAGGGTATTTCAGAGGTTGTCAATTCACTTTAATTTTAAGCTATTTGATAATGCCCGGCCGGGCCGTTAGGCCAAAAACGTACCCCCACAACAACATCTTAGTTGTCTGGGGGTACGTTTTTAATTCCGCGAATACTATATTATGTCACAAAGATAAATGTATTAATGCAAATTATTTTTAAACTTCTATCCTTGGCTTATCATTCAGCCAGTGCAGCACCTGGGCTAGAACTAAGCCCCATAAAGTGGTGCCGATAAAATGGGAAAATGTTGTTAGCACGGATGTAGTAGTAAGATCAGCTATTTTGAATATTACAGGTACCGCATAAAGGATAAAAGACGACCCTATCCCCCAAATAGCACCTTTAAATAGAATGTCTCTTGAGTTTATAAGTTTTATCAAATATGCAAAAATAATCCCCATTATACCCGCAAATAATAACTGCGCAAATAAAGCTAATATTGTTGCAAATATAGTTACCGGCTTATCACCATAAATCATTATTGCGGCCCAATCAAGGAACCGGTCATTTGATATTTTTAATATATAATATGAAATAAAATCCCAAATGTTCATTACTATTCCGCCAGTAACCCCTGCTAAGAATCCCCGTATAAACCTGTCCATGGATTAACTCCTATTATTAAAAGTAGCAACCTCATTTGTTTGAGAGTTTATATTATTTATTCCACCTCTTAACAAATAAATACATATAGCAAGTACACTGCAAAAAAAACCCGAAGGTTGGCTTTTAAAAAGGACATCTATAAAAAGAAGGTTTTTCCTATTTTAGATGGAATTCCTTAAAATCAACATTGTACATGGGGATATGTACAATTAATTTTCAATTTCATTATACTGTCATAATTTCACTGTCATAATTTCGGAGGTGTTTAGAAGTGATCAAAAAGTTAACTAATCTCGTTTTATTTGCTTCATGTTTGTTTATAACGTTAATAATACCTACTTATGCGTATTCCAGCGGCAGTCAGGGAGCAACAGAGATAACAGGAAGCGGTACGTACAGCGGCAGTTATAACGGCGGTGGTCAGACATCAACCGGGTCGGAGCTTAGGGATTACGCCAGATTGGCAGTCGTAACTCTCGAGTTCCTGGAGCCTTCCGGGTCTTCACCTAAAATAGACTTCACAATTAATAAAGGCAGTTCTATTACAGTTGGTGATAAGGTGCCCATAGAAGTTTTAATTACACCTGATGCAGCAGTAAGTAAAATAGAGTTTTTCGTGGATAATCATTTAAAGCAGGCCACCACAGCCAAAAGCTATATATGGGACACCAGTTATACTAGTCCAGGGGATCATGCTATTAAAATAATAGTAACTGATAAAAATGGTCAAATAATAGTATCAACACAAAGAATCACAGTATATAGACCATCAGCGCTACATGTAGCATTAATAATAAATAAAGGCAGCTCTATTTCAGTTGGCGATAAGGTTCCCATAGAAGCAACAATTACACCTGACGCAGCAGTAAGTAA